>Ga0207799_100123_pt1 | contig 90108 bp, 94 predicted proteins | sample TtanPargueraPR_4_FD_187742 | JGI IMG/M metagenome (GOLD analysis project Ga0207799, IMG submission 187742) | Aerobic enrichment media microbial communities from Bioluminiscent Bay, La Parguera, Puerto Rico - Tt and M2 (SPAdes) | ecosystem: Environmental > Aquatic > Marine > Unclassified ...
AACGCACATCCTTTCCATAAAATGTTTGCTTTCGCAACATTTAAAAACTTTAATTACCAGCAAAAAGTGCACTAAATTGTGCACTTTTACTTTATAATTTTTGTGCATTTTCATGTTATCATTTACATACATCAAAGATGGACTATAAAATAATAGGAATCCGTGAAAATAAAGAATATCTTGAGAGAGCAATAGATTATTTTACTGCAAAATGGGGCATAGACAGAAGAATTTATGCGGATTGCATAAGTAACTGCATTACAACCAGTAGCCCCCTGCCAAAATGGTATCTGATGTTAAAAGATGAAGAAATAATCGGTAGCTATGGACTCATTACGAACGATTTTATAAGCCGTCAGGATTTATATCCATGGCTGTGTGCTTTATTTGTCGAGGAGAACTATAGAGGTAAGAAGTTAGGGGCAAAACTTCTAGAACATAGCAGGGTTGAAGCAGGAAAATTGGGCTATGAGAAGATATATCTTAGCACAGATCATAACGGGTATTATGAGAGGTGTGGCTGGAAGTATATTGCAAATGGCTTTCATCCTTGGGGTGCAGAGTCCAGAATATATGTGAATGATACAATAATGAAAGTTGAATCTGTGGCTGATTAATACAATTCAATGTCATTTTTTTATAATGTTTTTTATTCAGGTGTGAATCTAATTGATTGGGAGGAAGCTTTCATAAATGAGTGCAGTACTCTACTTAAATCGTTTCATTCGTATGCCAGAATACTTGACTGCTCATGCGGTAATGGAATTCAGGCAGCTGCTTTAAGCTGGAATGGCTACAACGTTTCAGCTTCTGATTTCTAGATACTCGCATAACTCATCCCCGGACAAATTATTTCCTTCTAGCTAATTCCAACACTGATTTAAAGCTTCATTAGCCTGTATATAACCATCATCATCTTTTTTGAGTTCCTCAAATAGCTTTTGAGCAATAGCTAAATAAAAAGCTACTCTTCCTCTAACGGTAATACTTTTAGTAAATTCCATGTTAACACCTTATCTCATGTTTCTATGCATTTAAAATCAGCTTTTTTGGAACACAAATTAACAGTTATTATTATGGTATCACCTAAATGGAATAATATGACTAAGTAATTCCTGTCTGATGGTCTCAATCACTCTTTTAGTATAAGGATTTTGCCCCAACCATAGATCTTGTGGTAAGTCTATTTCTTCGATTACAAGCCCAGCTCCTTTAAAGTCTGCATATCCAAATTTTTGGCCTTCAACTTTTTTTATCTTAACATCTTTTACTAGGTTGGATTTAACAGCATTATCTTTTATTTTTTTCTTTGTGCTGCTGTTAAATTTTCTCCATTAGGAATATCTTCGTCCCACGCTCATTTTAGATAAGATAAGTGGACAGATTAATGTGAGAAATTTACTCGCATTAATCTGTTCTTTATTTTTGCCTGATTCTATGTGATAATTATATTAACAAAGGAGTTGAAAGTATGACCGAAAAGGTGCAAAAATTCTATCATATGAGCGTTATGTTGGAGATGATGATTACCCACAGATAATAGATAAAGAGTTATTTGAGAGAGTTCAAAAAGTTAGGCAAAGAAAGGCAAAATGAGATCTGTAAAATGTGACTTAAATTTCATTTATAAAAAGTAAACGCTTATTAAGCGGGTTGCTGCAAATGCTGAAAGTGCTTGAAACTGTCATTAGTAATAAGATAAAGGTTATCATAGTAACCAGACCGATTGAAGAATTTCAAATTAAAGATATTACTTCTTTACAAGAAACATTGGGAATTCTTAAAGCTGCTGGAATAAGTATGGTTTATAAGCCTAATATTCATCAGAGGTTTGCAGTTATGGATCAAAAGATTGTTTGGTATGGAAGTATAAATCTAATGAGTTTTGGAAGTGCTGAAGAAAGTATTATGAGGTTAGAGAGCTATAATATTGCAAATGAATTGATTAAAAATATAGAAAGATGAAGTTAGGCTATTTCAAAAAATAACCTATACAATATTTAAGTCGCAAATCCCATCAAATCAAATTTTTTGAAATGGCAATTGACCAGTTATTTTTTTTGGAATCACCTTATTCAATGTTTTATGAGATAAATTCTATTATTTAAATGAAAAAAATTAATAATAATTAGTAGAAACAGGTTGAAAAAGACTATTGGAAGGAGAGAAAGGTATGCCACAGTTAAACGCAAAAGAATATTCGAGTTTTGAGAGTATAAAACATATTTCAGAAGATGGTTCTGAGTTCTGGTATGCTCGTGAACTTGCTACTGTGCTTGAATATACACAATGGAGGAATTTTGCAAAAGTAATAGATAAAGCAAGAATTGCATGCAAAAATAGCGGGTACGATATTGAAGACCATTTTGCTGAGGTCAGCAAAATGGTCGAAGCAGGTGTATCTTCAAAGCCTGTAATAAACTGATGTTTTGTTATTTGGGTTTTCACCATAGATTGACAATTTTTGAGCTTGTGTTAAAATGAATTAGTAGGAATTGCTATGAAATGCTATTATTTACGGTATCAAAAAAGCCTTTGTAATTTTTTGCAAGAGCTGTAATTTAACCATCCAATATATATCAATAAATTTGCTTATGACGATACTTGTATATTATTGTAGTATGTAAGTAGAAACTATACGGAGGAGCAATAATGATAAACGAACCGGAAAAATGGTCGAGTCTTGAAGAAATTGCTGGGCATCTCGGTGTTAGCAAGGATACAATCCGCAACTGGATTAAAAAAGGTGCTATTCCTTACCGAAAGGTAGGAAAACAATATAAGTTCAAGATATCTGAAGTAGATACTTGGGTAAATAGCGGTAAAAGTGCAGATATAGAGTAAATAGCTAAAAACTGTTGTAAAATGGGGGGGAAAGTGATGCAAATTCTCGATAATGTGAATAAAACTGTCAAAGATGACTTGGTAGCAACGGTATCGAAAGGAGATAAACTTTTAATAGCCGTGTTTCAGTACATAGAGATATTCTATAATACAATAAGAATACACAGCCGTTGTGGATATTTATCACCCAATCAACTTGAAGCTATCTACAAAAAGGAATTGGATAAATTATGTAGCAAAGCAGGTCAACATAATGTTTGTGTATTGATGTTGTGAAAAAAATGCCGATTTAACTTGTACTTTTTCTTGACTTAGTACCAGTTTGTGGAAACGTATGGAGGGTGTTCTAAATGTTAATTAACAGTGATGGATATTTTGAAATACTTGAAAGTGTGAAAGAGCAAATAAAAACAGCCCAGTATAAGGCTGTTTTAGGATTAAACCGCGAGCAGATAATTTTGTATTGGAATATTGGCAAGGTTATAAATGAGAATAGTAAATATGGAAGTGGTTTTATTGAAAATCTTGCCCGTGATATAAAATCTGAGTTTCCAAATTCAAGGGGCTATTCTGTTAGAAACCTTCGATACATGCGGCGTTTTGCTGAAATATTTCCTGATTTTGCAAATCTGCAAGTGGCACTTGCAGATTTGACTTGGTATCATTTGCAGTGTTTGATGGACAAAGTTCCTGATAAAATAAAATTCCTTTGGTATGGCAATAAAACTCTTGAAAATGGATGGTCGAGAAATGTTCTTCTTCACCAAATTGAATTAAAATTGTATGAGCGTCAAGTTTCATCGGACAAAAGTACGAATTTTGAACGCACTTTACCATCTCCACAAAGCGAATTGGCAAGAGACACCCTAAAAAACCCCTATGTTTTTGACTTTATAGAAATACGCGACAACATTATTGAGCGTGAAATTGAAAATGAACTTGTTGCCAATATTGCCAAAACACTGCTTGAACTTGGCACGGGTTTTGCTTTTATTGGAAACCAGTACCATTTTTCTGTGGCAAATAAGGATTATTATATCGACCTTTTGTTTTATAATACAAAGCTTCGTTGTTATGTTGTAATAGAACTTAAGGCTGGTGAATTCAAACCGGAGTATGCTGGTAAATTGAATTTTTATCTTTCGGCTATCGATGACACGTTAAAACATGAAACAGACAATCCTTCTATTGGCATAATGCTTTGCAAGGAGAGGGACAAATTGACCGCTGAATATGCACTGAAAGACATCAACAAACCTATTGGTGTGAGCGAATATAAACTGTCCGATTTTGTACCTAGTGAATTTGCAGATACGCTTCCTACAGCCGAGGATATTGAAAAACGTATAAAAGACAAGTACCGTCTTGATGACGGAGGTGACGAAGAGTAAAATTCCAATTTAAAATACAACCCTTCCAGACTGAAGCAGCAGAAAGTATTGTCAATGTTTTTGCAGGACAGCCAAACCTGGGAATGAGCAAGTATTGAAATTGTCAATATTACTTGACACATTTTTTTCGAGGGGAATTGCTTGTACCTCTTTTGCTCATTTCCATCACCTTTCACTAAATTGAATATTGATAAAAGCCTGAATCTTGTACATTTCGATTTATTGCAAATCCATTGTAAGCGGTATTGTAACAGGTTGACCTATTTTAAGCATATCGGGCGTCAGACCAGGATTAAGCTGCATAATATCCTGTTCGGATATATTATAATTTGGCTAGGCTTTGTATAGAATCTCCACTTTTAATTTTATAATTCATTTTCTCTACACGTCTGTTTCCAAGCCAAGCAACGTTCTTTAAATAACTGTCAAGCTCAACTTGAGTATTGTATGAAATGACATCTGTACCCCCGGCAATATATCCATGCATGAAGGGAGGCTTAGCCATTCCGGTAGACGGATTTACACTGTCGATATATGCCTTAATCTCATTTGGTACATTATCTTTGTTTATAAGCAGCATAGGTGCATGTTTGCCTTTATGGGCAAGTATAGAGGTGCACACTCCGTGCTGCCAGTTATCTTTGTTGCAGAATGTCAGGGAATAGCCCTGCTTCTGATAGCTCCCCCAGCCGAACATGGTTGCAGTATCATAAAATTTCATGAAGTTGACACTGGTTTCATATACGCTGTTTCCTTGAATTCGTTGTACATTAATCGTGTTCTTGATACTTTGGATTTCTTTTACAATATCGAATTCAATGGAAGCTATGCTGCCAATAATATAAATGCTTGTTATGTTGTTATGTTTGATTAAGTGTGCGTATTTCAAGGGAGTATGACAATGTACCCAGACTATTTGAAACAGTTAAGAGTGATATTATGAATGGAAAATGGGATAATGCTTTACAAGATACCGAGGCCGCTAAAATAGCCTTTAAAAAAGCCAAGAAAAGAATCCAGTTTAGTGTTGAAAGAGATGAAGTTAATCGTATAGGAGAATACTTGGCTCGAATAAAAGGATTTGCCACTTCCAAGGATAAATCTGGGGCTTTAGCTGATAAAGCAGAGGCAATGAACCTATGGGAAGAGCTTGGGAAATAATTATTATCAGTATTTGATTAAATAATTCCAGGTTTATTATCATTCGATTCCTTGTACAGATCAATATTCAGTTTACCACTGGTATCCAATTCGGCCAGAAATACATCTTCGGCTTTCGAAGCACCAAATTTTATAATTTCCTGGCTCAGCCATGAAGTATCTAGCTTGGCAAACTTAAGGTTATTATATTGTATTTCGCCATCGATAATTAATGGCAGTGTAATTCCTTCGTATGGAGTGGATATCTTCAAGTCGTTTGGCGTAACAGGACGGCTCTGAGATGTCGGAATTACTGAAAGATTACCATCAGGCTCTATTATTGCAAATTCTACGTCAGATGCTTTAGCATATCCTTGCAGTCTTAATAAGGATAGTAAGAAAGGTAAGTTCATTCTGTTACGTTTTAAAGCATCTTTGTCTATTTTCCCATTTACAATAATAATATCTGGTTTTGCATCGAAGTTATAGAAACTCTTCTTTAAAGATATTCTACCTATGATAACAGCAACTACAGCTATTGTTACTGAACCTAGAAATGCTTTTGAACTTACCTTAAATACCAAAGGTTCTGCTGCTACATTTGCCATAATCATTAATGCCGTGAAGTCATAAGAGGTTAATTGTGATATGGATTTCTTTCCGATTACTCTTACGCAAAACCAGGAAAACAATAGAACAATAACACAACGTAAAATATATATTAATGCTTCCATATTTCGCCCTCCTTATGGCTCTGGTATAACCTTCTTGAAGTTTTCCCACAGCTTTAATGTAGATAATGATTGATTGACGGTTTCGGTTACATCTTTTGTTTTGACTCCACCTTGTATTCTGGATATATTATCAAGAAATAGGGAATAATCTGCTTCTGCATAGTTCAATGCTATAAGATATTTGCCTTTTTTCCATGATTTCAACAGCTTATTCACAGACTGATCAGCTTCCTCCCATTTATCCTGCTGTGCATATTGGATTATATTGTTCAGGTGGTTTACTATAGGCTGACCAGAAGGGAAAACAATGTTTTGAGCAGAAAAGTATACGATAAATATTATGAGAATAATGCTAAGAAGCCCGTAGGTTATTGTTCTATTTCGCAAGTGGCTAACCTCCTTATTCTAAGCCGTATTGGCCGTGGCGCTCCTGAGTATTCGGCTGTTTAATGGATACATAAAGGCTTCCTGCAGAATCGAGTCCTGCATAAAAGACATGCTCCACTTTGGAGATACCTTGATTAGATAACTGCGTATTTAACCAGTTATCGTCCAATTTCCCTGACTTTAAATTTTCTGTGAGAACTTTGCCATCCATTATTAAATCCATTGTTAAGCCTTTATAGCTTGTTGGTATTTTCATATCGGATGGTGTTAATGGTGCCTTCTGGGATTTAGGAAGGACTGATAGCTGGCCATCATTTTCGATAATAGCAAACTCAACATCTGCGTAATTAAACACATTCTTTTCTCGCAGCAGGGTAGTCAGCTCATTTATTGTAAAGCGCACCTTTTTTAAATTTTTATCAATAATCCTTCCGTTTTCAATCGCTGTAACAGGCTCACTATTTGTGAGTTTTCTAATCCAAACGCTTTTTATATGCAGGTAACCGGTTATGATTGCAAGAGCGCCAAGGGTTATCAGAACTGTTGTGGCAGAAGCAGTTGTGTTATTCGTTCCTATTGCGAGGGTGGCTGTTACTGACCCCAAAGTTATCATTACACAAAAGTCAAAAAATGTCATTTGAGAAAGTCCTTTTCTACCCATAAACCTTGTAACAACTAAAAGAAGTAAGTAGGCAATCACTGCCCTTAGAATGGCATTTATAATAGTCTGAAACATTAAAGAATCTCCTTAGCTTTTAATTTACTTTATATAAATAATATAACCAAAGGAGATATTAATTATAGTAACAGATTTTATTTAGCAATGAAGAATTTGATTTTTTGAAATTATGTAATATAGGTTATTTATGCACTCCCTTCTGAGTTCAAACAGAAGAATAATTAAAAGGTTTAGGTTTCGTTTAATTCACTATCCTACCCACAGGTAGTCGTAATTTTTAAATCTACTTTTTCTGCTGAAACCAAAGCAAAATCATAACCATTATTAAAACTATAGGATCCTTTTAACGCAAGATTAGTCAGTATTATCTTTCCGTCTAATTTAACTTCTAGAGAGGTGTTTATATGGCAGTTAATCCTGTTGCAGCAAAGATAGCTACATCCTGTCGACATTAAAAAGGGGATCCATCATTTTGGATCCCTTTTGGTGGCCCATGCATTCTGGGCTTTTATGTCTATCCAGTAACTCAATATATCCTCTCCAAAGGAAACATTCATAATATATCTGACATTTTACATTTCCCTTTTTATATTACTACCTGCATTTTAGCAAAATCCTTTGGATGTCGTGAGCCATTCTCCTTGTGAAGGAGTTTTTTACTACTATCCTTGAGATTACATCCTGTGAGTCACAGGGTACCTTGTAGACAGGTATAATGTACCCTTTCTTTTTTAGTTTTTGTGCAAAGAGCTTTATATCAAAGCCAGCTTTGCCTTTAAAGTAAACTGCTGGAATGATGCTGTCATGGTTTATCACTTCAATAAGCCCGGTAGAGGCTAAAAGGGTTTTTAAGTATTCTGCCATGGTGTTTAAGTCTTTTGTAATGTAGTAGAATCCATTGGGGAAGCTGGTTTTCTTAAAAAGGTAATACTGCTGAACCACATTGAAGGCATTTCTTGAAAAGTTGAGTGAAAAATTCTTCTGAGCACTTCCAAGATAATCAATGTCAAATATTAGGTTTTGGGCGATTTGTGCCTTGTCTCTAAATATCACTGTCCCCATCCCTGCAAAAGTATGACCCCCCTTATGGTTGGAGACGGAGATAGATTTTACATGGGAGAGCCTGAAATCCCAAATTAAATCAGGCTTTGCAAAAGGAACAATAAATCCTCCTATTGCGGCATCCACATGTATAGGAACTGTATATCCTGAGTCTCTAAGCATACTGTTGAGTCTTTCTATGTCATCTAAATGTCCAGTATAGGTTGAGCCTAGGATAACTGCAATGGCAGCTGTGTTTTTATCTACTCTTTTCATGATGTCCTCTGGAGCTGCTGTATATATACTGTTTCTTACAGTAACTGTACGAAGTTCTACATCAAAGGCTGTGGCAAACTTTATAAAGCAGGCATGCACGGTGGAGGGCACAATGATGTTGGGTCTTACGCCTTTTTGCCTGAAAGGATAGATGTAGGTCAAAAGTGCCAGCATGATGGCTTCTGATGAACCAATGGCAACCGTACCGTAGGCATTTGGCAAATCTGGATGATGGTAAAGGCTTGCAAGCTCTTTGATGATGTCATCCGACATTTCTTCAATGGAAGTATAGTCATGGATGGCAAGGTTTCTACCAAGTGCCATAACAGTAAGCATCAGTGAAAAGATGTCTGTCTTCACTGTCACATAGGAGCCAAGGTGCTTTTTTGATTTTACATCCTCAATTAAAAGCCAGTAAGTTTCTATAAAGGCCTTGATGGAAGGTAGCAGAGTTTTTATATGGCCCTTAAGTATACTTGCAGGTATTAAGATGGCAAGGATGGCTACAAGCTTTAAGGATATTGCAAATTCGGTTAAAAATACATTTGCTTTTTTCATGGTTTATCCTCCTTTAAATAACAGTTGGTTATTGTTTGGAGGTTCCGGAACCTGTAATTAGTTTATATAATGCGTCCATTATATAAATGGGTATTACTTTTCAATCCACCAGTCGACGGCGGTAAAGGCACAGACGTATAATGCTACGACAGAGAACTCATAGATGATGTCTGTTACAGTGCATTTGCCTATGGATAGGTTATCATTTTTGTTCAATTGCCAAAATGTAAGCAATTTGCCGCAATTGCAGTAATGATTTTTTCCTAAATAGAATTGATTTTACTTGGAAGGATGTAGTATTATTTTTATGAAAACAAACATTTTGAGAGGGGATGACATATGATTTCTATAGGTGATATTATCAAATCTATCATAGAAATTTTGGATATAGATCAAAAGATATTAGCAGCGGAGACGGGAGTGTCGGAAACTCAGATAAGTAGAATAATCACAGGAGAAAGAACTATAAAGGCGCCGAGTAGGCAGGGAATTATAAGATACATGAAAGAAAAAGACAATGAAACGTTAATGAAAATAGCTTCTAAATTAAAAAAACAATTGGAAGAGTCAGAGTTGGAAAAAATTGATGGTATTATAAAAGATGGAAATGAGCTTATAGAGAGCGATGTTAATTCCTTGCAAAAAGATAGGATAGTAAGTTTTATTAAGAGTGTAATTATACTGTTTGAACAGGGGAAAGCAAGGCAAAACCCAATTTGGATTTACATAGACTGCATTAAGCATAATTTCGAAAAAATAAAGATGCTGGATTTTAAAAAGCCATTTGATATGGATAAGTTGTATATAGAGCTGACTGTACATGATTATGAAGGCTGTGACTGCATCAGCATTGAAAGGGGGGCTTTTGATGCAAAAAAGCTTGTTGAAAATACAAAAAGCATATCTGTAGTTTTAGGAGAACCAGGAATGGGAAAAACTACAATGATGAAATATATTGCTTTTCAGGCAATCAATACATATAGAAAGGTGCCAATATTTATAAGTTTGCATGAGTACAGCACTATTAAGGATATCAATCATGTTTCCTTGGAGGATTTTATAATATCAGAAATCAAAGAGATGTCAAGAGAAATAACATTGAAGGATATCATTTGGGAAAATACAGTGGTATTACTTGATGGATTGGATGAAGTGTATGAATCCCATGGTACTGTTATTAAGAAAATTAAAAACTTTATTTATACTCACCCTAAATGCCAAGTAATCGTGACATCCAGAATTATTGGTTTTTGTGTTGATGATTTTAATGAATATGATATCTATAGAATTGACAAGCTTTCATTTGATAAAATAAAGAAATTTATAATAGATTGGTTTAAAGATGAGCCACAATTGGCAAGTGATTTGATAAATAAACTTGAGGACAACAAGAATAAGCCATATTCTACTGTAAAAAGTACAAGCAGTATCAAAGGTACAATTTATGAACTAGCTGAAAATCCTTTTTTACTTTCAACAATTTGTATTGTCTTTGCAGATGAGAAGGAATTGCCAAAAGGTCGATTTGAATTATATGAAAAGTGTACGGAAAATTTACGTAAATGGTTTAAAAAGAAGCATATAGGTAATAAAAGGACAACGTTTGATAGTGTAACAAGGAATAAGGTGTTAAGGGAAATTGCATACAAATATTTTAAAGATAACATAGAGATTTACCCCAAAAATCAGTTTAAGGAGTATACAAAAAGCCTTCTAGCAGCAAGTGATAATGTTGATGATTTTTTGGATGAGGTATGTTGTGATAGCGGTATTTTATCAGTTAATAAGAGAGAGGAATATTATTTTATTCATAGAAGTTTTCATGAATATTATACTGCATGTAAGTTGTACAAAGATAAAATTGATGTGCTAATTCACGCTGGTGACAGTCGCTGGGAAGAACCTATTCGATTGTATGCAGCACAGATAAAAGAAGAAAAGGAAGGAACAGATTTTTTTGAAGCATTATGGGGCGAGAACATGGACTTGGCTCTGCGATGCTATCGTGACATGTCAGGAGTTATTGAGGCAGAACTTATTCAAAAGCTTTTGAAAGATGCAAATGTAAGAGGTCAGATTGAGCTCGTAAAAGGTCTTACTAAGAAACTGAGTAATGATAAAGTGATTGAAACTTTGAAAGTACTAATTCTTGAAAGAAATAAGGATAGATATTTGGCATATAATGGAGAAGTTCTTTATTGGGGAGCTGAAGTAATAAAAGAGATTGGAAAAAAAGATACAAAGGATGACATCATCAAAGAAAGATTTGGTACAGAAGAAGAAATTAGTGCCAGACGCAGTGCACTCATCAAAGAACACTTTGACTCCCTAGTAAGAGATCCTGCGGACACAAAACGTAAAGACAACATGGTAGAAATTCCTGGTGGCATATTTGATATGGGAAGTCCAGAGGGTGAAGCAGAGAGAAGACACGAGGAATCGCTCCATAAAGTACAGCTGAGTTCTTTCTATATGAGCAAATTTGCTGTCACCAATGCACTATACAAAGAATTTGACCCAAGCCACAAAAGTTATACTGAGGATGCCGATCATCCAGTTACAAATGTTAACTGGTATGAAGCAACGATGTTTTGCCAGTGGCTTGGATGCAAGCTTCCAACAGAAGCACAATGGGAGTATGCATGTAGGGGAGGTGAAGAAAATATACCATATAATACTGGAAAGACCATTACCAAACAACAAGCGAACTATAATTCTGACAAACCTGTCCCTGTGAACAGTTTTATACCAAATCAATATGGACTATATAATATGCATGGAAATGTGTGGGAGTGGTGTGAAGAGTGGTTTGGTGGGTATAATCGTGGGGAAATGGAAGTTAATCCTACGGGGCCACAGTTAGGTTCGTACCGTGTTTTGCGTGGTGGTAGCTTCATCATCAGTGCCGGGCTTTGTCGTTCGGCTTGCCGCAACAGCCTCCACCCGGGCAACTGCAGCAACAATATTGGCTTCCGCCTTGTTTGTTTCCCCCAGTTCGGCGGTAGCCTATGAGCTAGGGAGACGAGTTGACTTAGCGGAGTGAGCGAGTGAGGGACGAACGGAAAGAGAGCGGAGAAAAGGCAACGAGTCTAAAGAATTTAAGACTATCATAAAACTATTGATTGAGGGGTTAACAATGCAGATAAAATTATTTACTATTCCAATTGGAGATAGTGGTACAGCCCTTGAGGAAATGAATAAATTCCTAAGAGGGAACAAAATCCTGGAGGTACAGAATCAGCTGATAAGCAATGAGAATGGTGCATACTGGTGCTTCTGTGTCCGATATATAGAAAAAGCACTAGGAACGAAGAGTGAGTTTGCGACTAAGAAAATTGACTACAAGCAGGTTTTGGATGAAGCTACCTTTGGGAAGTTTTCCAAGCTACGTGAAATCAGAAAAAAGGTTGCTGCTACAGAAGGTATTCCAGCATTTGCAATATTTACTGATGAAGAGCTGGCAGGACTTGCAAAGCTTCAGGAAATTACTGTGAAAACCATGATGACAGTAAATTGTCTTATGAAAAGTGGCAAAATATTTTGAACAGGTCATTTATAAAAATAACACTTTTGTTGTTAGAATTTGAAATGCAGTTATAATAGTGATTTTATGACAAAACAAATTTATATCAAATTCTAAAAACAAATTAAACTTAATACCTTGAAAATGCTTATCTATAGGAATATGAGGTTAAACTATGCGAAGAGCAGACAAAGAAATAACAGACAAAGCAAAGGCATTAGATGCAATAATGACGAAACATACAGGAAAATCTGGATTTGAATATTCGGAGATGATGTATGAAAAAACACTCATTATAAAGGTGGAAATATGGAAAATGCCGAAATACATATCTATATTTCTATGAATTAAACACGATTTGTGTTTGCGAATTTTCTTGAGGGAAAGGAATTTTAGATGGAATTCATTGCAGCAAAAACAATAATATCCGGGTATACGGAAAATAACTCTTGGTTTGGAAGCAACTACAATATGAATATCTATAAAGGATGCTGTCATGGCTGCATTTACTGTGACAGCAGAAGTGATTGCTACAGAGTAGATAATTTTGACAGAGTAAGAGCAAAGGAAAATGCTCTTGCCCTGATTGAGCGTGAGCTTAAATCAAAGCGCAAAAAGGGCGTTGTCGCAACAGGTGCAATGAGCGATCCGTATAATCCCTTTGAAAAAGAGTATATGCTTACAAGAGGTGCATTGGAGCTAATAAACAGGTTTGGGTTTGGTGCGGCTATTGCTACAAAAGGTGATTTGATATTAAGGGACATTGACCTTCTAAAGGAGATATCAAAGTATTCTCCTGTGCTGGTAAAAATAACAGTTACAGCTGCTGATGATATATTGTGCAGGAAAATTGAACCAAATGTATCTGTTTCATCGGATAGGTTCAAAATAATAAAAAGCCTGTCTCAAGAGGGGATATTTGCTGGTGTATTGTTGATGCCTGTACTCCCGTTTATTGAGGATACTGAAGATAATATAAGCGGGATTATTGAGCAGGCATATAGAAATGGGGCTAAATTTATCTATCCTGCATTTGGAGTAACTTTAAGACAGAATCAAAGGGAGTGGTATTATAATAAACTCGATGAACTGTTTCCATCGGTCAAAGAGAAATATATACAAAATTATGGGAGTTCTTATGAATGCCGTTCACTTAATGCAAAGGAACTATGGAGTTTGTTTAAGTATAAATGCGATGAATATGGCATTCTTTACAAAATGAATGACATAATAAGAGGGTATACGGAGGCATATACAAATACGCAGCTTTCAATGTTTTGATTTCCAACAAAAACCTTCGTCAATACACTGCTTTGTACCCCCAATTCGCTACTTTTATCAAGTTTCCAAATTAAAAGTTTTAATGAAAAAGAGATTTTCATAGTTTGGATAAATAAGAAAGCTCGATTCTTTACATAAGTGGTAAGGGAACGGGCTTTTTGATTATAAAAAATAACTTCGGAGGTTGTATTTTGAAAAATGAGCCTCTTCCACACCGGAAGCATTACTAAGAATTGCTGTTGTTATTATACTGTCGTATAGATTCCACTTATCCGTATTCTTGCATGTTGATCCACCTGCCGTTGCCAGGCCGTTTTCATTCATACCGTTGCACGCAAAATATAAGGAAGTATTAAACATAAGCTTCTCTTTTATATTCAGGCCATCGGACGCATCGACAAAAATCCCAATATTGCTGATTTCCATTGTTTTCTTCCCCAAATTCAGGAACGATACAACCGGGGATTTTTGCTTTTCGGATAATTAGATATTTGAAAAAATATAGAGTTTTGTGTATCCACTGTAAGTAGTATAAAAAATATTTGAACATATGACAATTAATGCTATAATATTAAGAGAAAACGTAAAGGTATACACTCTAATATTTATCCAATTGTAGTAAGGTCAAGGAATAGCTATCTAGTTCCTATTGGGACGATGAACCTGTCCCAAATATAATTTTAAGTTGAGATTATGTTGAATCATAGGGAAATATAGGACGTTATTTATAAAAGACATAAATTATAGCGTAAAATAAGTAAAGAACAAAATGATTTTGTTTAAGGAAATATTAAAATAAGGGAGTGATTATGATGTAAGAATTTGATTCAAAAACGCTAATGGAATTATTTGATACAGAGCCATGCATATTAATAATTGGAGAAAACTTTGATTTATCCTCCGAAGAGAGTAAAAAAATTACTGAATTACCTTGGGCGTGTGTTTTTACTTCATCAAATGACCAAGCTTTTTCAAATTCTTTTATTAATTCAAAAAGAATGGTAAGAGATATTTTCGAAGTCCAGCAAATTAACAAACGGGCATTAGATAAGAAGAATTTGAAAATTGTAAGGCTTTTTAATAATGGAGATTTATCTGGTCGTGCTGCACAAAACGGAGCATATAAATTTTTGTCTAAAATTCCAGAGATTATAGAAAACTTTGGAAAGCTATTTATTATTGGGATTGGTGAAAATGATAAACTATGTATAGAGAAGTTATGTGATCTTTTTACAGAGCTAAGAAATAACAGTACTATTATTTTTGATACCGAAGAGTATTTACAAAAAACCGAATTATATGATATTTCTATCGAAAAATCTTTTGTTTTGATCAAAGATTATATTTCGAATTATATTGATATTTTTGAAAAAGACGTTGATGATTTTGATTATGATGAACCCGATATTGATAGTTTACAATTATATATTAGAAAAAAAACAATTAATGTTGATAAGTCAGACTTATTTGAGTTGGCTCAATTTGCTATACTTTTAAATATTGAAGAAGTAACTGGGTTCCAAGTCCCTCCTTATTTAGTTGAAAATTATTTTTATGCATTTTTAAAAGAAAGTGCTTATGAACCTCAATGGTATGGATTTGCAAATGGTTTTAATTTAGTACGTAGATTTGAAACTAAACTATATGATGTAGTAATCAAATCTCTAGAAAATCCAGGTAATCCAAAACAGAAACCTATATGCTTAGTTGGGCAATCAGGTAGTGGAAAATCAATTGCTGTAGCAAATTTAGCATATAAAGTTTTTAGTGAAAAAAGATTTCCTGTGATTTTTATGAACAATCCATATATAAATTTTGGTACTAATATTTATAAGAGTAACGGAGATATAAAACATGTAAAGTCTCCTCAGTTTGAAGCTCTTGTAAAAGCTATTGAATCACTTGAAAGCAAGTCTGCTGAATCTGTGCTTATAATATGGGATTTATCTGCTGCAACAAAGAAAGATAGAGATAACGCACTAAATTTATATAAAAAATTAAAGAATAGGGGGAGAAATATTCAGCTTTTATTTACTTCCTATGATAGTTTTGACCAGACGGAGAAACGCAAACTTCATGAAACAGGTGATTTACAATATCCGTTTATACCTATTAAGGCAACTATTAATCTTGCTCCTACTGAAATAGAGGAAGGGGGCGTTCTATCAAAATTTCGAACTATTTTAAAACGTAAGGCAAGAATGTCAAAAGAAGACATAGATTTTATTATGAGTAAAATTGCTGAAAACGAAACTATTAATTATAATGTTATGACAATGCTTTACCAGACATTTTATGAGGTACGAAAACCAATGGAAAATGGTATTCAAAAAGAAGCTACTTTAACTATAAAGGGAATAATAAACTTAGCACAGAATAATCAAATGCATAGTTTTGTAAAAACTGCAATGCAACAGGCTATGGAAAAGGTTCTAAATCAAGAAATCAATGAGAAGTTATTAAGTAATAAAGAAAAAGAATATCTTGAGAGAGCAATAGATTATTTTACTGCAAAATGGGGCATAGACAGAAGAATTTATGCGGATTGTATAAGTAACTGCATCACAACAAGTAGCCCCCTGCCAAAATGGTATCTGATGTTAAAAGATGAAGAAATAATCGGTAGCTATGGACTCATTACGAACGATTTTATAAGCCGTCAGGATTTATATCCATGGCTGTGTGCTTTATTTGTCGAGGAGAACTATAGAGGTAAGAAGTTAGGGGCAAAACTTCTAGAACATAGCAGGGTTGAAGCAGGAAAATTGGGCTATGAGAAGATATATCTTAGCACAGATCATAACGGGTATTATGAGAGGTGTGGCTGGAAGTATATTGCAAATGGCTTTCATCCTTGGGGTGCAGAGTCCAGAATATATGTGAATGATACAATAATGAAAGTTGAATCTGTGGCTGATTAATACAATTCAATGTCATTTTTTTATAATGTTTTTTATTCAGGTGTGAATCTAATTGATTGGGAGGAAGCTTTCATAAATGAGTGCAGTACTCTACTTAAATCGTTTCGTTCGGATGCCAGAATACTTGACTGCTCATGCGGTTTTTTAATTACCATTATTAACTTCTTCCTACCCTTCACAATATTTTTATTTCCAAGAACAATTAAAAATAATAGATTAATTATATTAGCAATAATTATTAACCCAGAATAGCTAATAATCTTCTTTTCTCAGCCTGCCCAGTTGTTCTTTCACAATGCCATGATCTATACTATCAAAGCATTTCAGAAAATCAAGCTTTAAAAACCACTTATATTTCTTGATATAGATTTTTGCTCTGTCGATAGCAGAGGTGAGAGGGTATCTACATAAAAAAACCTTACTCTTTTTTACAATGGACATGTTCCCGCGAACGTAAGGTGTAAAAAATCACCCAAAGACATCAATTCAAGCCTTATGAACCAACTGGTGTAGAGGAACATATCCAAAATAAGATTTCTTTTTTTTTGTGGGACTTTGGGGAGACCGTAATTTTGGATGCACCCCCTTCGGGTGCAACGAATGAGAAAAAATTAAATTGTATCAATGATGCTCATTTTAGACAAATAAAGACTGAATGATTAATATAATGGTTTTTCGGCATTTAAGGGGTAAATGAGTGTTGCTTTTTTTGTGTTTTGCGACCCTTCGTTAGAAGATGTATCTACCTATGAGGGTGAAATTGCCTTATCGTTAAAAGATACACTTTAGATATGTTTCCGTATACGGAGCATTATTGTGATATAAACATGTTGCCCAAAAACTGTAAAAGTAATATAATTAATTTAAAGCTAGAAAACTCAATTATATGAGTTTTTTCTAGTTTATAGTTAAAAATATATGTGATATTGTAGTAAATGAAAGAAGTAAGTGTTTTTATGTTTGTAGAAGTAAGATATCCCAAAAGAAATTTTTGGGAAAATACAAAAAGAAAAATAAGAGTTGCTGCTTATTGCAGAGTTAGTACAATTATCGATGAACAACTTGAAAGTTAGATATTTGATTTATATTTGGAAGGAAGTTCATTAAAACAAATTATTTAGAAGAGAATGAAATTAGAACAGTAACTGGAAAAGTTATTTGGCAGACTACTACGATTGACAGAATGCTAAGTAATGAAAAGTATATGGGAGACACTATGCTCCAAAAAAGTTGCGCTTTAAATTTTCCTTCAAAAAAGAGAGAGAAAAATGATGGAATAGAGGAAGCTTACTATATTAGAGACTTACATCTTGCGATTGTTACTAAAGATATATTCAACAAAGTTCAAGAAGATTAAGATTGAATTAAATTAATACATTATAAAATTAGTTGGAATGAAAAGGGGAGGGAATTTATGAATTCTAAAGATAGTGAAATATCACAAAATTACAATGAAATTGTTGATATGATAGAACAAGCAAAGAATCGAGTTAATGCTTATGTTAATAAAGAGCTTATTAGCTTGTATTTAGGAGTTGGAGAGTATGTAAGTAAGAAAGTTGACCTTGATGGATGGGGAAAAGGTACTGTAAAAGCATTAGCTGAGTTTTTGTCTCAAAATTACCCTGAAGTTAAAGGATTTTCATCACAAAATATTTGGAGAATGAAGCAGTTCTATGAAACTTATAAAGATGATGAAAAACTCTCACCACTGGTGAGAGAATTAAGTTGGTCAAATAATCTTGAAATAATTTCAAGAGCCAAATCACCAGAAGAACGTGAGTTTTACATTAAAATGAGTATAAAAGAAAGGTATTCTAAACGAGAACTTATAAGACAAATGGACTCATGTTTATTTGAAAGAGTAGCTATTTCAGATACTAAAAAAGCATTAGGACTTGTTACAAATGATGAAAAATTTTCGTTGATTAGAGATAACTATGTATTAGAATTTTTAAATTTACCGAAAGGGTTTAAAGAGAAGGATTTACAAAAGCAGATTGTGACAAATTTGAAGCAATTCATTCTTGAATTTGGAAAAGATTTTGTTTTTGTAGGTGAGGAATATAGGGTACAAGTTGGCAACGAGGATTTTTATATTGATTTGGTATTTTTTCATAGAGAGTTAACGTGTTTAGTAGCTTTTGAATTAAAAATTGATAAATTTAAACCTGAATATATTGGAAAAATGAATTTTTACTTAGAAGCACTTGATAGAGACGTAAAGAAAGAAAAGGAAAATCCAAGCATAGGAGTTATTCTTTGTACAGATAAAGATGATGAAGTGGTGGAATATGCACTTAGTAGAAATATATCACCAACTTTAGTTGCAGAATATAAAACAAAACTAATTGATAAAGAAATTTTGCAGAAGAAGTTGCATGAATTTTATAGATTAGCTGAAGATAGTCTAAATATATAGAATTCTAAGATATTGTGCACAAAAAGAAAATATTTATAAAATATTCAAACACATAGAAAACCTATGCAAAAAAGACGCTGAAGTGCTTGTTATTGTTTATATTTTTGGTAATAAGCTATCCGATAGCGTTTATAGCCCTTGCTTTAGTATGTTGCCACCAATATAGGGAACCATTTGTTCTTTGATTTTGCTGATGTGATATGTGAGAAATGAGCCGCCCTATCGGATTTCAGTCCAATGCTAGATATCTCTTGCAGCGAGTATTTTTATGTGGATAGCAGGGCAAGGCCTACCAAACAGTTATCTACATAAGCATTACATTATATTTTTACAATTGTCTTGCTAAATGTAAAAATATTGAAATGGATGTGTTTTTTGTGCTCTAATTCTTTAATGCTGTTTTGCAAATTGATGAATTTACATTGGATTTGCAGCAAAATAAATCAATATAAATTTTTACAGCTTATTCGAAATTCTGATCAACTTATGATAATGTCTCATTGTACCGCAAATAAAAATGTCCCTAAATATAGTATAATAGCAAAATAGGGGAATGTTTGTTAAAAAGGAAAGGATAAATTAATTTTATAGGATTCAGAATTATAGTATAATAATAATAGAATAATTAATTCTGGAGGAAACTATTTATGATAATTAAGTCATCAACATCAATAAGGAATGATTATGGAACTATTTCTGCTCTTGCTCATGAGGTTGAAGAGCCTATATATATTACCAAAAACGGCGAAGGTGACCTTGTGGTTATGAGCATTGAAGCTTTTGAAAAAAGAGAGCAGCTTTTAAAACTTAAAGCTAAGTTGGCTATAGCAGAAAAATCAAGACTTTCAGAAGAACCTACAGTTTCCTTGGAGAAAGCAAGGAAAAGATTAGAGGATAAATATAAAAATGCAGGAATATAAGTTGGAAATTTTAATACCTGCATGGTCAGAACTAGACGAAATATCGGAGTACCATTTATTAATGGTTGGCCCTGTATCTGCTAAAAGAATAACCGATAACTTACTTCTATCATTAGAAAGATTTACAAGTTATCCTTTGTCAGGGCGGCAGTTTTGGATGAAGAGTTGAAGCCCAAGGGATATAGGTATGTTGTTAGCGATAAATATGTTTGTATCTATAGACTTATTGGCAATACAATCTTCGTCTACCACATTGTTCACGGCTCCAGAGATTATTCAAGGCTGTTTAAGTTATAATCGGAATTCTCAAAAGCAGTAAAGTATTTCTGAACTACAATATAAGCTTTCCTTTTTTCATCCATCAATCTCAGAATGTACGGCTTCTTGGTATCATCGTAAAAAACATTATATTCATTGTCAGCAATTTTCTGCACAGAAACCTAAATTTTTTTGACGATACAATTGTCCTACATGGTTATCTAGCGGTATTGAACCTCCACGTGGGAGCGTTTCAAAATATTAGTTCCAGCTATCTTTTGTCCACAATAGTTTTTCTTTTGTCGATTGTGAAGAATTATAACCCATCATAGCTTTCCAATCTTTAATTGAGGTCAGAGTTTGCTCTACTAGTTTGTCTGTTTCAGAACTGTTATCCTGATTCTCACGGATGTTTTTTATAATGTTTTCACAAATTAATACAACAACATTTCCCCTCAATCCACGGTCTTTGCTATCTAAGATTTCAATAAGATATGGTAATGCAACTTCCTCCATAGAAACGATTAAATCAAACTCTTTTTGATGAGCTTTTATGTAATCACCTGTTGCTGATGAAAAGGCTGGAGACGATATAATTTCAGAAAGCAAAGCATCAATATCTTTATATTTTTCAGCATTATCAGCGGTTAATCCACTTCTTAAAGGCTGCTCGCTTTTACTAGTAAGTAAAGCTTTTATTGCTGACTCAAAGCCTCCTTTTTCTTTTACTGATACCGTCCAAAGAGTTCCTATAAGCTCTGTTGCACCAGCTTTATGTGATACAACTAATAAAGGACTGCCCATACTGCAAGTTTCTTTGAGCCATCCCTCTTCGTCTAACTGCATACCGCCTGCCAGAACTACTTTATTGGTATCATTAGGCAACAAACGATATTCCAGTGCATAAACATAAATAGGTGTATATGATAATGTTTCAAAGATTTCTACCAATTCCAATCGTGTAATCTTGCTGTCAACAATTTTTATTTCTGGATTTGATTCGTAAGATTCAATATCTTGATTAATCTTTTCCATTGCAAAGCTGGTTAATTGTTCAGAATCAATGATAGTTTTATCCGGGCTAGTATCAGCAGGGTTTGACATTAGCCCCACAGAAACAGATACAACTATCATGATAGTTACAATTATTACCCAGAAAGTTGGTCTCTTATAGCTCAGTACATTCTTGATACGTGATTTCACATTGCTCTCCCCAAAGGCCAAAGGACTAAATATCCCACTCTGTTTAGTAGATATTGATAGCAGTGAATTGGAATAATTAGCACGTATGTCTTCATTTGAATGTTTTACTACACTCTCATCACATGACATTTCCATATCCTTTACCATAAGGAAATAAGAAAGCCATATTATTGGATTAAACCAGTGAACAGCAAGAGCTAGAAAAGCGATTGGTTTAATTATATAATCATAACGTTTAATGTGTGTTTGTTCGTGTTTTATTATATAACCAAGCTCACTATCAGACAAATTTAAAGGAATAATTATTCTTGGTTTAATCAAGCCTAATACAAGTGGAGTTTTAATGCGATCAGTCTCGTAAATGTTATTGCGAACCAATATAGCAGTTGAAAGACGATATTTTGTTTTTAGATATGTAATAAGCATATAAGATAGCAGCACAGCAATTCCAAGTATCCAGATTATCGAACCAATTTCTAATAATACTCTGATAAGATTTGCATTTGTACTAGGATTAACAGGAGGTAATGAAACATGAGTGGAGGGATATACTGTATTATCTTTTACACCAATGCCACTATTTATTACAGGGTTTTGTGAATAAACTATATCTTGCGATATGGTTTCAGTATTATGGGGCATTAGACTTAATGGGCTTTCAAAAGTGAAAGGACATAATAATCTAAACAACACAACTGTCCAAAGTACATATGAAAATATCTTTGGAGCTTTTTTCAAAAGCAGTCTGACAAGCATAACTGCTATGGCAACAAATCCTGCTGCTAAACTCATATTTAAAATTGTTAAAAAAAAGCTGCTCATTTTGTTGCCTCCTCTATCATTTTCTTTAATTCTGCGGACTCCTTTTTAGAAAGCTTTTTATCCTTTAGAAATGCTGCCAAAAAAGCTGGAAGTGAATTGTCAAAGGACTTTTCTAATAGGGCTTCACTCTCATATTTCTGTACCTGATCACGTTTTACAAGTGTTGTTACTATAGCATTTTCGTTAATTATAATACCTCGACTGGACAATTTTCTGAGTACTGTATAGGTTGTGGATTTTTTCCAGCCTAGTCTTTTTAGACATTCTTTTGTTAGTTCAGTTGAGTTTATTGGCTCGAGTTCCCAAATAATATCAAGGAATCTATATTCTGCATCAAAAAGTTTAAATTCCACCATAAATATCCTCCTTTACAGGTTTATCGCAGTAAACCTATATTGATAGTTTATCACGATAAACCTATGTTGTCAATTAAGTAAATATACTAGGGAGTATAAAATGAAATGGAAAACATGCAAAATTGGAAAAGTGGAAAAGTGGTTAAACTTGAGCATGGACTATGTATAAATGCTAAAAACATTGATAAAAATACAAGTTCGATTATATTAATTACACTGAAAAAACATGAAAATTATAGTTGACACAAGTGAAAATCACATGGTATTAGATAGTTTATGCGCTCAAAAAATCGTTAGAACGTGGTAGTGGTTTGGAGTTTGTTTTTAAAATTACAGGTGGAGCTATTCCAAAAGAATACATAGGTTCTATAGAATCACTGCATACCAATTGCATAATAAGGAGTATTATTTAATAAGGTGATTCGGCAAATTTAATCAACTCCTTAAAATTGATATTGACATGATGATCAAATCTTAATATAATGTTATTAACAACTTGTTAATAACAATTGGTTAATAAATAAAGTTTTCTATAGCAATTTTACTTTTCTGCATTGGATGGGTGATAACTTGAAAGAGGTATTGAAAAATAAGCAAGGCTTAACAGAGGATGAGTTTCTAAAAAAATATGACGCTAGTATTTTTGAAAGACCTTCGGTTACTGTAGATATGTTGATTTTTACTGTAGTAAATGAAGAAGAAGAGAATTATCGAAAATTACCGGAAAAAGCTCTAAAGCTTCTTATGGTAAAAAGAGGAGAACATCCTTTTATGGGGCAATGGGCATTACCGGGTGGCTTTGTATCTACACATGAAAGTTTGGAAGATGCTGCTTTGCGAGAACTCAAGACTGAGACGAATGTTGATAATGTCTATATGGAGCAATTATATGCCTGGGGGGATGTTGGCAGAGATCCTAGGACAAGAGTAATAAGTTGTTCTTATATGGCTCTTGTAGATAGTTATAAATTAAACATTGTTGCAGGAGATGATGCGGACGATGCTAAATGGTTCAATATTAGATATAACTTAGCTCAGGAAAAGAAAACAATTAATGAAAAAGGATATATCTTGGAAAAATTATATTCAATTAATCTTTGGAACGGAAATGAAGACTTGTCTGCCACTGTCAAAGTAGTTGAGGTAGTTGAAGGAAAGGTAATAAAGACATCGAGAGAGGTAGTAGAAGCAAAGGGAATTGCCTTTGATCATCCAAAAATGATTGAATATGGAATTGAGAGGCTTAAGAATAAGATTGAGTACACGGATATAGCATTTAACCTGATGCCGGAACTGTTCACTTTATCTGAGTTACAGCAGGTGTACGAGGTTATACTTGGCAGGGAGCTTCTTGCAGCTGCTTTTAGAAGAAAGATTGCAGATATGGTTGTTGAAACAAACCAGTTTACGAAGGATGCTGGACACAGACCTTCAAAACTATATAGGTTTAATCATAGTTGGAGAAACCTGGAGTAAGAAAGGGAGAATCTCCTCAAAAATTAAAGTTAGTGTGTTTTTATAGGAGGTGCTAGCAATGAATAATTCACAAAATAGAGACGTTAGGGTTAAAATTGCCCAAGAAACATTGAAGATACTAGAATCAGGTTTTTACACAAACTATCAAGGGGTAAAAGTAGATATAAATGAAGACCTGGAAATAGCAATAAACAATACTGTGTTGTATAAGCCTGATAATTTTGCAAATATTGAAGATGAATATGGAAAAATCAGAAATGGAAAAGAAGCTAAGAAGCCTAATATTGAAATAACCGACGAGACAACAATAAGTGCAGCAAAAAGACTTGTTGTTGATGAAGGTTTTGATGAGGCTGTTTGTTTAAATTTTGCATCTGCTAAAAATCCAGGGGGTGGTTTCTTAAGCGGTAGCCAAGCTCAGGAAGAAAGCATTGCAAGATCATCAGGCCTTTATCCGAGTATTTCTCAGATGAATGAAATGTATGACTATAATCGTGGTATTAAGACTTGTCTTTATTCCGATTACATGATTTACTCACCTAAAGTGCCGGTTTTCAGGGATGACAATAATAAATTGCTTAATAAAGCCTTCCTTGTTTCTTTTATTACAGCACCTGCGGTAAATGCTGGGGTTGTGAGGGAACGCGAAGAAGAAAGTATAGAAAAAATTCATAGTGTAATGATTGACAGGATTAAAAAGATTCTATTAGTTGCCGCTTTAAATAACAATAGAGCTATAGTTTTAGGTGCATATGGTTGTGGGGTTTTTAAGAACAAAACAGAGGATGTTGCACAATACTTTAGAAAAGTATTGTATGAAGATGGCTATGAATATTTTTTTGATAAGATAGTGTTCGCAATATATGATAAGTCTGCAGATAAAGCCAAAATAAGAGTGTTTGAGCAGGCTTTGTGTTGTTGAGGATAATAAGTACTTGAGCATTTTAAAACTAGAAATGAAAAAAATAAGCTTCGCGTATTTTTCCCAAAAGGAAGTATTGCAAAGGTTTATGGGCTTTTAAATAATTTACCTTATTTGGATGCTGAGCTTTGCCAGAAGGTTGTAGATATTTGTAAATCAAGGCTTAAAGAATTATATGGTTCTAGGGAAAAGCTTGGTAAGGTATATATTGATGAAAAGCTTAAGGATTATTTTGTTCCATTTTCCCAAAGATCAGCTAGTAAAGCATTAAAAACCATAGTAAGGGGCTCAAAGGTAGATATACCTTCTGATGCCACTACAATAAGAAACTTCGTTTACTGGAAGGAACCACAAGGTAATAGAACAGATATTGACCTTTCGGCAGTAATGTATGATTCTAACTGGAATTACATGGAGCACATTTCATATACAAACTTAAGGTCTGTCAAATACAAAGCTGCCCATAGCGGTGATATAACTTCTGCACCCAAAGGAGCTTCGGAGTTTATCGATTTGGATTTGGAGTCTGTTAGAAAATATGGAGGAAGATATGTTGTGTTCACTGTTATGTCCTTTACAAGGCAGAATTTTGTGGCTCTTCCAGAGTGTTTTATGGGATGGATGGCTAGAAAATATGTCAATTCTGGGGAAATATATGAAGCGAAAACCGTTAAAAACAAAATAGACATAGCTTCACAAAGCTTAATATGTATTCCTATGGTTCTTGATCTATATGAAAACAAAGTGGTTTGGGCAGATATTTCACTAAAATCCCAGCCAAGATGGAACAATGTTGAAAACAATATGTCAGGCATGATTTTGATGGGTAAGGCTTTGACAACCATGAAAAAGCCAAATCTCTACGATTTGTTAATGCTTAATGCAGAGGCAAGAGGTGAATTGTGTGAATCAATAGAAGATGCAGATACGGTTTTTTCTATTGACAATGGGATAACTCCATATGATACGGACATTATCTTATCACAGTATTTATAAAATTACATCATGTGGCTATGTTTTTTCTTCCTTCTTAATTTAGGACCTGGGGAGTAACGGTTCGAGTCCGTTCATGATTACCCTTAAAAGGGGTTCGTGTAGCTTAATGGCAGAGCACCAGGATTTTTAGAAATTACAATCTCCACAAAAAGACATCCCCTTTAAAGTGTGTTTATACACTCAAAAGGGGATGTTATATATTTGTTTGGATTTATTGAGAGCTGGGGCAGAGGTATAGAAAAAATCTGTGATGCGTGTAAGGCAGATGATTTACCAGCCCCTGAATTTACCGTAAATCCTAGGGACATTATGGTTAAGTTTACAGCTCCGGAGGATAGAGTAGTTCATGGTGATGGAAAGGTGATTGATAGGGTGACCGATAAGGTGACTGATGCAGAAAAAAGAATTCTAGATGCGTTGCGAATTGATTTAGGTTATAGCTACGTGAATTTAGCTGAAAATCTTGGGATTAGCAAAAAACTGTAGCTGAGCATATAAAGTGCTTAAAGTATAAAGACATTATTGTGCGAATTGGTAATAACAAGAAGGGATATTGGAAGATAAACGAATAATATAAAGAAAGATAAAAGTGTTCAATGTGAAGGGGTATATAAATTTAACACAGGTTCACACAAGACTTTCCAGGTCTTCTGTATCTACGGTTTGACTGTAAAGTGAAAGCCCATTTTATTTTTCAAGATCCACAAAACTCAAATTTGCACTGAAATAAACACCCACCTAATCAATGTTGGAAAGTATTAATTTAGAATTTGTAATCTACATTACTTGAAATTATAATTAATGTTGAGTATAATGAACGTATGTTCGATGTGCGCTTTTTCTATTTGAAAAGCATTATTGATTAATACCATTTGGACGAAATATTAGGGGGGGTTGGAATGAAAAATAAAGGACAGATTGTACCAAATAATTCTTTTACAGAGTTTTTACTTTATACAACACCTAATGGTAAGGTTAAGGTAGAAATATTTCTTAGAAACGAGAATCTATGGCTTACGCAGGAAAAAATAGCTAAATTATTTGGTGTTGACCGAAGTGTAGTTACCAAACACATAAGGAATATCTTTAAAACAAATGAGCTTCAGGAAGAAGCAGTATGTGCAAAAATTGCACATACTGCGGATGATGGTAAGGTATATAAAACAAAATTTTATAATCTCGATGCTATTATTTCAGTTGGTTATCGTGTAAACTCTATACAGGCAACGTATTTTCGTATTTGGGCGACAGAACACCTCAAGGAATATATAATTAAAGGATTTACGATGGATGATGAGCGTCTTAAAAATCCTCAAAATATTTTTGGACAAGATTATTTTGAAGAACAGTTAGCCCGTATTCGTGACATTAGATCAAGTGAAAGACGGTTTTATCAGAAGATAACTGATATATATGCACAGTGTAGTGCTGACTATAATATAAACAGTGAAGAAACTAAACAGTTTTTTGCTACTGTGCAAAATAAGCTCCACTGGGCAATTAGCAAGCAAACTGCTGCGGAAATAATTCATTCAAGGGCAGATAGTAGAAAGCAAAATATGGGACTGACATCATGGAAAAATGCTCCTGATGGACAAATTCGAAAAACAGATGTAAGCATTGCAAAAAACTATCTATCACAACAAGAATTAGATGATCTCAACCGTATTGTTTCTATGTATCTTGATTATGCTGAAATGCAGGCAAATAATCGTGTAATAATGTATATGAAAGATTGGATTAGCAAACTTGATGCCTTCCTTCAATTTAATCAAAAAGATATTTTAACAAATGCCGGGAAGGTAACTGCTGAGATTGCAAAAGTTTTTGCTGAAAATGAATTAGAAAAATACAGAGTAGTACAGGATCAGCTTTTTGAATCAGATTTTGATAACCATATTAAAAAACAACTAAAAGATATATAATGTATAAGAGAATCGAATACTCTTATACAGAAGGGAGTGAAGAGGCGATGACTTTAGCTGAAATATTTAGACAGGAAGGAAGACAGGAGGAGAAGAAAGAAACACTTTATAAAACAGCAATAAGATTATTAACTAAGAAATTTGGAAAATTGCCAGATATCACAACTAGATACTGAGAATTTAGAGGTTATAATCGACAGTATTTTTGAATATGAGAGTTTAGAGGATGTAAAAAAATATATTTGAAAAAATGGAGAAGGTCCCAGCACGGTTATAGATAACAAGAAAACAGTAGATATCTGTTTCCGGCAATCATTAGGAGTAATCAGGCTCTTAAGGGGGGCTTCTTTTTTTTGTAAAGATGCTTACTATGAGGAGGGTGTTGATTGTGTTGATGATTTCTGAGAGGGCACATACAGAAGCATTGTGAATGGGGAGAGTGAAAGAGTGTATGTTGATGAAGCAATAACGGGAACAAAAGATAAAAGATACTAGTATAGCGTTAAGTAATTAACTAGACTGTTTATCAACTTCTAGCACAACATAAATCAAACAAATAATTAGCCCGCCTATATAGTTTATATTACACTAGAATAGAGTTTCAAAGGTTTTTGACTGACTGTAGAGAAGGAAAAATAGAAATTATTATACTTTATGTTGTTTAATACCTTTCACAGCATATCCTTTTTTATTTAAAACACAAACAATAATAACTCCCAATATAATGACTCCTGTAGTTACAACTCCAGCTTCAGGTCCAAAAGCTCCTCCATTTATATAGTTCTCAAAAGGTAAATCTAATTGGTACAGTCCATTAGTTGTTTGACCACTTACCTTGAATCCAAATATACTTCCCTGAAAATAGTTCCATGTAATGTGATAACCTATAGGCATCCACAAGTTGCCTCTCTTTAAAAACATAAATGCAAAAAGAATGCCTACAAGGAATATATTCAAAAAGCCCACAGTATTAATATTAGGATTGAGAGCATGAATTACAGAAAAAACTACTGATGATACCAAAACCATAGCCCATACACTATTAGTCTGTTTAAGAACTGACATACAGTAACCCCTCGAAAATAACTCCTCATTTATCCCGACAAATACAAATAGTACCAAATCACTAATAAGAAACCATGATACATTTGGTTGTGATATACTATTTACAAGTGTTATCTGATTTGTTTGGAGCAAAACTATAAAAACAACTGTTATAGAAAGAGCACCAAAAACCAACCCATAAATCAAATCTTTCAAATTAACTATTGGACTTGTAAATCCTAATTTCTTAAGGGGTTTTTTATCAAAAACCTTCCAGAAAAGCAAAACAGCCAAAATCATGCAAACACATTGAACTATCTGCATAATAAATTCCAGTGTCTTATTTGACATTACTGTAAGTATTAATTCTTGCAAGTCAGTACCTGTACCCGCTGAAATCATCGTTATAATTGTAAAAATAACTGCAATTATTGTGGACAGAATATTAGCTGCCAAAAAGAATGTCAATAATGTTATAAATATCTTCCACCCTGAACGAACTTGCTTATTTTTGTTTACAAATATTTTTTTCATTTTTAATTCCCTTCACTAAAAATATTGATATAATATACAACTATTGGATGATGAAAATATAACCAACATACTATTTCTTCTTAGATCTTATTATTGCAAATGCTCCACTCAAAAAATGTGAAGTAATATTTCATTCATCTCTTAGTATTTTGTGTTATTTATTATAAACCACTTATGAAATTTATAAAATACCATTCATCCATTTTTTTAAAAAAATTTCAATCTGTGCAAAAAATTGCCGCAATAGGCACAAACACCTGTTGCCTCATTTTCTGGATGGATAGCACATTTTATGTTGAATTCCCCCTCAACCTATTTTTTAGATAATTCAAAAAGGTATGTAATACTGCAATTAAGAACTTAATACTAAAAAATATTTAAAAAAGTTCGTAAAACATGGTACAATCTTCTTATCCCGATAACGTGCAATTCTAAATGACATGAACTAGAGCTATATAGAGATGGTCGTATTGATAACAAGCATTCAGAATTGTGCAGAGAAACGTTAGTTTTATTTAGGTGAAAAAGCGTAAATATAAAAGACTGAGAAAGGTGGATATTATATGAAATTATCAAATGAACAGTTAAAGAATATTTATTTCGGAGCATATAGCATTACCGAAACTGAGGATGGGTATTTACAAGCTTTTCAGTATACAAAGCAACAGATGCAGTACTTTAAGGAAAGTTCTGAATTTTGGTATGACAGATGTAAGGCCTCCAGCGCAAAAACACTTGAGTTTAGTACAAGAGCAACTCAATTTTCCTTGGACTACAAAATCATATGGGTGGGATCAGAGGATTCCATTGAGCTCGCTGTGGACGGATTGATAACAAAAATATATTACGTAAAGGATTTGAAGAAAGAGGGGAAAATATCCTTTGCAATGCCTGCAGGTGAAAAGAAAGTCATAGTCTATTTGCCTGCTGATGCGACTATTTTGATACGTAATTTTGAGATTAATGCTGATGTGCTCCCTTTGAAAAAAAGGGAGAAGGTTTTATGGCTGGGAGATTCTATAACCCAGGGGTTTGGACCGTTACGTTCCGCACATACCTATGTAAGTGTGGCAAATCGTCAGCTTAACTACGATATTATCAATCAGGGAATTGGTGGATACGTATATGATAAAAACGCACTTGTTAATATGGAAGGTTACTCTCCAGATAAGATAATTGTCTCTTTGGGAACCAATCAATATGGGACAGAAAGTATGAAGGATATTGAGGAATATTACGAAAGATTATCAGAAATATATGGAGATAGGCCGGTACTTTGCATTACGCCAATCTGGAGGGGGGATTCACCTGATGGATTTGAGACGCTTGTAAAGTTCTGCCAAAAAACGAAGGATATTTGTACAAAGTATTCTAATATAACTGTAGTTGATGGATTTAAGCTGGTGCCTCATTTACCTGAATATTTTCTGGACAATCTTCATCCCAATGCCCTTGGCTCGGAGATATATGGAAAAAACCTCGTATTAGCAATACATGAAGCTGGATTTTAAAATTTCGAATATACAAATAGAAGTACAGAAGCATTTTTTTCAACATCAAGTCTGACGCAGAAGGGATATTGCAGTGAAAGGCAAAGGAAACTCAAATGAGGAAGGTGGTACATATCAACAAGCAATTGGCATTTTGTATGCGGTAGCCTACACTTTAAAAATGAGTTATAAAACGGAGTACAAAATAGAAGGATTTTTTGAGTATGTTGTTCCACCGCTTGAGGGCTTCTGGTGGCAGGATAATATTGATGGTGTGGATTATAGTGATAAGTCTACATTTAATTGGATTTCAGTAATCAGAGTGCCGGATTTTGTATCAAAAAAAGATTTTGAATGGGCTGTTGAAACTGCAACAAAAAAGAAAAAGTTAGATTGTTCCTCCGCAGAATTTTTGACCATAGAAGAAGGAGTATGTGTTCAGATAATGCATATTGGAGCCTTTGATGATGAACCAAGGAGTGTATCTATTATGGATGCTTTCCTTGAAGCGAATGGATATGTAAATGATATGAATGCGAAAAGACGTCATCATGAAATTTATTTGTCTGATGCAAAAAAGGTTCCTGTTGACAAGTGGAAAACAGTAATAAGACATCCTATAAAAGAAGCATAATTTTATGCATTAAAAAAGACTGACTGGGGGGACTTATCTTGCCCCTCGGTCTTTTGTCTGTCGGAGGTTGCACCTTTTAGCGGAAGTCTATAGAATAGAACATATTATAGAAAGCATGTACAAAATTATGCTTAAAAGTCGAGAGTTTGGGATGCTTATTAGTCAACTTGAAAAACATATCCAAAATATTAAGCATGTTTTAGGGGAAACCCTTACGGAATTCAAGACTACTTCATCAGGTATTTCTAATATATCGGATGCATTAGATGAGTTGAATCAATCTTTCCATACAATTGCTGACTTTGCAAAAGAGGTTCAGGCAAGTTCGAACAGACTTATTGAATCGTGATACTTGCAGTGCTTTTGTATTTATGTCAATTAACCCACACAAAATAGCGAAGAACCAAAATTCTAATACTTTGATTACCATTTCTTGCACCAAATAAAAAATTTAAAGATATGAAAATTTCCGAAATGGCAATTGACCAGTTATTTTTTTGAAATCATTCTATTGATTATCTAAAAGCTCCAAAATTCCACCTTCATTGTAATTAAGAATTCTCTTTACCCTATCGGAAAACGAAATTCCACTGTCACTCTCAACATCTATAATCTTCTTGATTCTTCCGTTTTCCATTAAAACAGCACGAGTAATAAAGTTTTCTATTTCCTCAATAAAATTAGTTCCAATGACTATTATGTCATCATCCTTCATATTTCCAATCATAAGCTTTAAAAAATCACTTCTCGTTGTTATATCCGTACCTAAAAACGGTTCATCCATAAGAAGATATTTCGCTCCTTTGCAAAAACCACATATAACCTCAAATTTGGATTTTTGCCCCTTTGAAAATGAGCTCAACTTTTTGTCTTCAGGAAGTTGGAAATAATGTAGAAGTGCATAGAACCGATCTATGTCGAAATTTTTATAAACTGCACAAAAAAATTCCTCGTGATCCTGTGGTGTCAGATTGAGAAAGAAGCTTCCCTCTTCCGATATATATGCCAATTTCTCATATACCTTTTCGGAAAAACAATCACCATCCACCATTACTTTCCCCCTGTTTAAAGGAATCAAATCAGCCCCAGCTCTTAGAAGAGTAGTTTTGCCAGACCCGTTCTTTCCTATGACTCCCACCACTTCTCCCGGATTTATAACCAAATTAATATCTATAACACCTATTCTCTCTTTATAATATTTATGTACATCCATATACTTTATCATAATACAATTCTCCTAATAAATTTGTATTTGTTCAAATTCACGTCGATCTTGCTCAAAATATTGTTGATATTTTTCCCTTTGTGCAAATTCGATGGTATAGATATATTTCGACCTATCCCATAATTTATCTCTATCAACGTTAGCACCTATTCTTCCTGAATAGATTGCTTTATTTGTATCCTCCCAAACAATTAATTCAAGATAATTCTCATATGCAAGCTCCTTAACTTCAAAACCCATAAAAACACATTTAGATACAACATATAACTTGTTATTTTTGTAGGCTAAATCAACAATCTCCCTATGAACAGTTTGGGAATAACTCCCTTTTGTAACCGACTCATATCCAAACTCATTTTCACTTTTTTCTATTTGTTCAGAAATATCAAACTGTTTTACAAGGGATATTTCGTCTGATATTTTTAGAGTATATACTTGGTTACCGGTGAGAATATTTAGATAATTACCGTTAATATATGCACGAACCTTACCATAAGTATTTTCCTTTAAAGGAATTTCAATATTTTTTGAAAACTTTTCAGTTTCTAGATCAAAAAGCTTTATATTTGTATTATTACCTTCAGTTAAGATAACACATAAATTGTCTCCAATAAAAAGCATTCCCTCAACTCTTACATTCCCTTCTTCAAGGTCTATATCTGCAAGCATTCTGTATCCTTCTTGCGGCATTTTGTTAAAAGCACTCACTTCATAGACACCGCTTTTCCCTCTACAATTCTTACATGTTGGAATCACAAGGTAAAGTTTTTCATTTTTTATTTCCATTGCCTTCATATCCTGCGTCTCTGAGTTTCCTATCATATGATGTCCGTTTTCACATACCATATAAGTTCCTATCTCTTTTCTTATGTATTCTGATTTTTTATTTTTCACTAAAGATATTATTCTGTAAATATCTCCAAACGTCTCATCTAGCATGTAGTCACCTGCACTAGCATAATTATCATACTGAACTCTATTTTTGAAACTATCATTAAAACCATTATAATAGACAAATTCCTGATATAATTTCTTATTGTTAAGCTTGAAAAACACGCCGGAATAATAATCTTGTACAATACCTTTAATTTCAATATCCCCTAAAACACTTTCATCACCAAATTTAGTCATAATATATAAGTCATCACCAAACTTTAAAGAATTTAAAGATATATAGCCTAGCACAAATCCCATAACTGTTATTGATAAAGTAATGGCAAAAATATTTCCTCTCTTAAATCCAAACATCATTTATCCCTCCCCCCTATAGTATTCGGGCTTTTTTTACTGCTTCTAGCGAATAAAATATCATATGTGTTAATGTCAATAAAAGTAATCCCAAGATTACAATCAAGTAAAACAGATTATCGAACAACTCCATGTGATTATTATATAGAGATTGTGTTGACCAAAAAACAATCATCAACCCTACTGTCATGTTTATATATTTACTGCTTTTTATACATACAAAAACATATAGAATAGCTACTACAAATGAAGCAACACAAATAAACATTAACAAAAAGGAAATAAAATCAAAAGGCATAATTGCCCTCAAAAACTTAGTTCTAATAAAAGCCATAAACAACCCATTACTTATAGGTAAATGAGATTGACCTACTAAGTAAATTCTGTAGGTAAGAAAAACACTTGCAATTTGAACAACCATAAGAAATAAAACTGCAACCAAACCTGAAACAACCTTACTTATGTATATATTATTTCTATTGCTCGGTAAGCTCATTAGAGTATATATACTTTTACTTCCAATAAAATTCTGATAAAAACTGAAACCATTCAGAATCAAAACTGCAAAAAAAGCAACAAAGAACACAAAAGGATAACCTGATAATTCCAAAAGCTTTTCGAAATAACAATAGTAGAATTCTATTTTTGTCCTGGTAAATAAAAAACTTATTATTTGAACTACCGTCATTCCTCCGCAAATTGCATATACAAAAGGTGCAGTTTTCCTAAATTCAAAACTTATCATATTTATCAAATTTTTCACTTGATACCCCCTCATTAATGTATCGCTCTCACAACACACATTATTCCTTATCCCAAAGATCGCTCAGTAAGTCTATAACATCTTTAAAAGAAAGCTGTATCTCTTTTACTGTTCTAAGAAATGCCATTACTTCACCTTCTGTGAGTTCTTTTTTTATCTTTTCCCGAGAAGAATTATCGAGACGTATTATGCTCTTTGAATTTTGCATTGTCTCAATAATCTCCTCCTCTTCCATATGCTTATATGCCTTCTGCACTGTAGCAGGATTTACATTAAGCAAAGCAGCCAATACTCTGCGGGAAGGTATCTCCTCACCGGAATCAAGTCTTCTTAGTTGAATTTGGACTTTAAAGTATTTTACTATCTGAAGGTATACAGGCTGCTTATTATCAAATTTAATTCTAATCTGATTAAAGTCCAAATAATCATCCTCCCCCATTTATTAAAAGCCATTTGCATCAAGTCTCTTATCATTTGATTTAATTTGAACAAAGTCCAACAGCTTCAACTGTATTATATGCCTGATACAGTTGAAGTGTCAATATAGTTTTAAGATAGATAGATATTTGCTTTATTTTTATATAAAAATCCCAAAATAATATTATCCTTAAGTACTGAATTTCCTACGCAAAACAAAAAATAGCATCACAAACTTAAGGTTAAAAGAATTTATTCTTTAAAACCAATCCTCATATTTTGGCATTTTATCACAAGTTTCATAATCAGGAAAAACATTATTAGAATTGTGTCCTTCATAATTACCAGCTTTATTTTTGCCCATATATTATCATTACTTTTTTCATTATCTCCAATCAACAATGAATTGGTCAATATAAAATGTTCAAATTGTTGTGGTATCTTGAAATCATTAGGTGGGTCATGATTCTGAATTTCCCAAAGGTTCAAATGTTTCAAAATCTTCTCGATATTTTCTTCATCTTCTCCAATAACCGTATGTATTTTGGTATCTATCATCCCACATTCTCTCCAAAACTTCAAAAGGAAATATCAAAAAAGAAATATGAACAGGTCTATAAAAAACAAATAAAAATAAAAAAAGAAATGTCTAAATTTAAAAAAATATCTAAAATTAATATTTTTCTGCCTGATTTGTTGGCATGATCTATAAATAATAAAAGTTGGTTTGAAGAGCAGGATATGATGAAGTTTTTAGATATACAAAAAGAGAAAGAGTTAGTAATATTCATACATTTAATCTAAAAAGGGTGTATTACTGAAATTCACAACTTAATACTAAAAAAATTCAAAAAGTTTGTAAAACATGGTACAATCTTCTTATAACATATGTGAGGTGAGAAATATAATGGGGTTATTTGATAAGATGAAAGAACCTGTTTTTCTTAAGAAAAGCAGTGATGCACAAGTACAAATAGAAAAGCTAAAAGCATTGGAACCTTTACTTAATGAGGAAGGGCAAAACATAATAAAACAAGATATAAAAAGCCTTGAATATGGAATTGCAGGAGAAAAGAATATAGAATTTGAGCTGAAAAATAGTCATATGCCTATGTATATCTTGCATGACATATATATTGAGGATGGGGATTTGAGTGCCCAGATAGATTATCTTGTGTTTACAAAAAAGATTTGCTTCATTATCGAATGTAAAAACCTCTATGGAGACATTGAAATTAATAGCTCTGGTGATTTTATTCGAACCATGGAGTTTAATGGAAGGAAGAAGAAAGAGGGGATTTATTCACCCATCACACAAAATCAAAGACATTTAGAATTAATCAAAAAAATAAAGACAGACAGAAAGAATAATATATTTACTAAATATATGGCTGAAAGATACTTTGAAGATTTTAATAAGTCAGTAGTTGTTTTGGCTAATCCTAAGACAGTACTTAATGCAAAATATGCAAAGAAAGAAGTAAAAGAGAAAGTTATCCGTGCGGATAAATTGGTTAAATATATAAAAGAAATGTACGAAAATTCAAAAGTAAATGCTGACTCAGAAGCTAAAATGTTAGCTTGGGCTCAATCTTATTTAAGTTTACATAAGGATGTTGAGAAGGATTATACTGGAAAATATGAGCGGTATAAAATTAATAAAATAAAACCTCGCAAGCCAGATGAAGATAAACTAACTCAAGTGGCAGAGAAAAGAACTAAAACAGTAGACAAAGTTCCAGTGGAAGAAACGGATATTTTTAAAGAATTAAAGGCATATCGATTAGATAAGAGTCGTGAAGAAAAAAATAAAGCCTTACTTCATTTATAATGATAGCCAATTGAAAGATTTAATTTCAAAGATGCCTAGAAATAAAGAAGAACTACAGAAAGTTTCAGGGTTTGGTGAGGTAAAGGCGAATAAGTATGGTGATGATATTCTTAAAATCATTAATAAATATTGAATATCAATCAGTAAATTGCTAGTTTGTTTTACTAACTTATATTCTTGTGGTTGAATAGGTTGATTTATATATATCAGCCTTCTAAGCTTGTGCCCCATTTATCTGAATATTTTCTAGACAATCTTCATCCCAATGCCCTTGGCTCGGAGATATATGGAAGAAACCTCGTGTTAGCAATACATGAAGCTGGATTTTAAAATTTCTCATATACAAATAGAAGCACATCGGGAGAAGGTCCTATTTTGGAAAAATGGAGCACTAGAGTTCTTGATGACCGAATAAACCTCTATGCTTTACGAATGAACTGCTATAAGCAAAAAAACATAGCTAACAATTTTTTATATCTGAACTCAAAAAGTAAAAATAGAAAATAAAAATGAAAACCGGAATTTCTCAATTAACAGCTGAGGAATTCTGGTTTTTACACCGACAATAACCTTAAATATCAAGTATTACACTTTATCGAAAACAGGTTTTAAATCAATTTCAAGGTCTTGAAAAATAGAAACTTTTACTTTATCCTCGTCTGTGTACATCTCAGGTCTTCCGTATCTACGGTCTGACTGCAAAGTAAATACACTTACAAGCTTCTGATCAGGCTCAACCACCCAATAGACTTCAACTCCGGCCTTTTCATACTTATTAAACTTTATAAACCTATCAGTCTTGCCTGTGGATGGAGATATGATCTCGATTATCATGTCAGGGGAACCTTTACATCCTCTGTCATCAAGTTTGGAGCTATCACAAACAATAGTTATATCAGGCTCAACCACATTTTTTACATCAACATCATTTTTTTCAACATCAAGTCTGACGCAGAAGGGAGCAGGATATACTTTACATGGCTTGCCGGATAAATAGTTAGAGATTTGCCTTGATAACTCCATTAATATTTCTTGGTGTATTCTTGAGGAAGCAGCTTGCATATATGCTACACCATCAAGGATTTCCCACCTCTCGTTTTCATCCCATGTCAAGTAGTCAGAATATGAATATTTTTGTTCGGGTTTTGGTAATGGCATTGCTAAACACTCCTTATATACATTATTTTTTTCGTTTAAGGATCTTAAATAAACTAAAATTGCTATTTAAGCTGTAATTACAAAATAAATCTATATGTTCCCAATTTAAAGGTAATATATCTATAGTAGATACAGAATGAATAACTCTACAAGTACTATTATCCCTCATTTTTTTTTGCTTTGCAATCCTATCGTTAACTTATATTATTCTTTTCGGCATAGAAAATTACAAGGATCAACATATTTTAATTTTGAGGGAAATGCTATTTTAGCTAAGTACTTTGAACAAGACCATGAGTACATATCTCAGTTTGACAGAGAACTTGAAAATACCTCAACGTAGGTAAAAGGATTTACAATGAATGATGATCTTCTGAAAAAAGCTGGTGGCGGAAATTATTTTGATGAACTTTTAGAAAGAATTAGAGATAAAATTAAAAAAACATTGATAAAACTGAGACTCTAGTATATTATATAAGTTGATTGAGAACTAAATATAAAAAACAGGTGTCCATAAATGTTATGGGTGAAAAGGAAAGTCGGGTAGAAGCCCGCGCGGTCACGCCGCTGTAAAAGTGGAGTTCTCTATTTATACCACTGGGAAACTGGGAAGGTTTGGAGAATGATGATGCTTGAGCCAGAAGACCTGCCTGTTTTGTTACACCAATTACTCTACGAGCGATAGGGGGTGATGTGTATGCTTACACTATATAATTTAGGTGTGCCGTGACCTCTTGACTATTTAAGTTGAGGGGTTTGTTTATTTTGTATCAGAAAATTATTATTTATAAAGAATTAATCAGAATGGAGTTAAAATAATGTTTAAAAGAAGACTAATATTTTTGCTTTTGATAGTGGCCTTAATGTTTTCATTAATTGGGTGTTCGAAAACAGGTGAATTATCTCAAAAGAATACAGGAGATAATAAAGTTGAAGACAGTTCTGCTTTTCCAATGACTATTACGGACTCATACCAAAGACAGGTAAAAATAGATGAAGAACCTCAAAAGGTCATATCTATTGCTCCAAATATTACAGAAATAATATTTGCATTAGAAAAGTCAAACAAATTGGTGGGACGGTCTGAATACTGTGATTTTCCAGAAGAAGTAAAGAATATTACATCTATAGGCGCTCTTAAAGAACCGAATATAGAAAAGATAGTTGAACTGAAGCCGGATATTGTAATAGCGTCAACACATTTTAAAAAAGAGACGGTTCAGAAACTTGAGGAGTTCGGCATAAATGTTGCAGTGTTTTATGGGGAAGAAAGTTTCGAAGGTGTATACGATACTGTTGAAAAGGTTGCTATGGTGTTGAATGCAGAGAAAAAGGCAGAAGAGATTGTTTCAGAGATGAAATTAAAGGTTCAGAATGTGTTAGATAGAGTTAAGGACAAGCCTCAGTCAAGTGTATATTATGTAGTTTCATTTGGGAAAACAGGGGATTATACTGCTGGAAAGGATACCTTTATAGGACAGATGATTGAGATGGCCGGTGGGAAAAATGCAGCCGATGATGCAAAAGGGTGGGCATATAGCCTTGAAAAACTGATGGAAAAGAATCCAGAGATTATAATATGTTCAAAATACAACAACTCAAAGCAAGGGTTAGAAAATACAAACGGATATAAGGACTTAGAGGCTGTTAAGAAAGGAAAGCTGTATGAGATTGACAATAATCTTCTCGACAGGCAAGGGCCAAGAATTGCTGATGGCTTGACCGACCTAGCTAAGGTTATTCATGCTGAAGCTTTTAAATAAAAGTTCCAGAGTATCTATGTTTTACCTTTTCGCTTTGTTCGAAAGATAGGTAATAAGAATTAAGGTGATTCCTAAAAAATAACTGGTCAATTGCGGTTTCAAAAAATCTGATTTGATGGGCTTTGTGACATAAATGCTGTATATGTTATTTTTTGAAACGGCCTAATGAGGATTGAAAATGATTTTTGTTGAAAAAAGAGCTTATATAAAAATAATACTTATATTGTCAATCATTTTTTTGATTGTGCTTATGGTACTTTCTGCTACCATTGGGGTTGCGGATATATCTTTTATGGAAGCTATGAGAATAATGTTTTCTAAGATACCGTTTGTCGGAGGCTTGATACCAATAAATGATATAGATTATTCTCATATAATGATAGTGTTAAATCTCAGGTTTCCACGGATTATTCTAGCAGCTTTGGTGGGAGCAGGACTTTCAGTAGTAGGTGCTGCACTTCAGGGAATGTTTAAGAATCCAATGGCAGACCCTTATGTGCTTGGGATATCCTCAGGAGCTTCATTTGGAGCGACTATAGCAATAGTTGTGGGACTGGAATATACTTTTTTGGGTATTGGCATTACAACAGTGTTTGCCTTTATTGGGTCTATTGCGACAATTATTTGCGTCTATTCTGTCTCAAGGGTCGGCAGTAAATTGCCTGCAACAACTCTTTTGCTTTCGGGGATAGCCATAAGCTTTATGTTGTCATCATTAGTATCTATAATCATGATTTTCAATAGAAATCAGGTTGAAAGAATCGTGTTTTGGATAATGGGGAGCGTTTCGGCAGCAAGCTGGAGACAAATAGCTTTACTATTTCCTGTGGTAGTGGGAGGTGTTGCTGTAATTATGGCCTTTTCAAGAGATTTGAATGTTATGCTGACAGGAGAGGAAACAGCTAAAAGCCTTGGTGTTGAGGTTGAAAGAGTAAAGAAATATCTGATGCTTGTGTGTTCTATACTTGTAGCTGCCTGCGTATCCGTGAGTGGTGTTATTGGATTTGTGGGATTAGTTATACCACATACAGTTAGATTAATTGCAGGGTCTGACCATAGAGGTGTGCTCCCGTTTTCGGTAGTTGGGGGAGCAGTGTTTATGGTGGTTTGTGATACCATTGCTAGAAATGCTGTTCCTCCGGTAGAAATACCGGTTGGTTCAATTACTTCAATTATTGGAGCACCATATTTTATATATCTTTTGTATAAAAATAAAAAGAAGGTGTTTGGATGATTAAGGAGAAGGAAACCTTAATTAGAATAAAAAAGCTTGATTGGCATTATAGCGAGAATAAGGTGTTAGATGACATAAGTTTGGTTCTTAATAATTGCGGATTTTATGGAATTATTGGGCCAAACGGTTCAGGGAAAACGACTTTGCTCAAAAACATATCAAGAAGTTTAATAACCAAAAAAGGTACTGTGTTTTTTAATGAAAGGGATATAACTGAATATTCAAATAAGGAATTGGCAAAAAAAATCTCTTATGTACCACAGAATACAAATCTTGAGTTTGAGTTTTCTGTAATGGATATCGTTTTGATGGGAAGAAGTCCATATGTTAAAAGATTCCAAACTGAAAATTCAAATGATATCGACATTGCAAAAAAAGCAATGGAGATAACTAATATATGGCATTTAAAAGAGAAAAACATAGGCATGATAAGCGGAGGGGAAAGACAACGTGCAATTATTGCTCGTGCATTAGCTCAGCAAACGGATATTATGCTTCTCGATGAACCAGTATCCCAATTAGATATTCAACATCAGATTGAGATCCTTGAGATGCTGAAAAAATTAACTGAGGAAAAGAAGCTTACAGTAGTTATGAGCCTTCATGATCTCAATTTGGCAGCTCAATACTGTGACAAGTTGATATTGATGGATAAGGGAAGAATTTTTAAAGAAGGTGCTCCACATGAGATTATTGAAGAAGAAAATATTCAAAAGGTCTATGGAATGAAGGCTTTTATTATGGAAAATCCACATACTAGAAAACCTCATTTAATACCTCTTGGAAAACTTTAAAGGGTGGTTTATACTTTTTATATGGAGGGTGATTAACATGAACAAGGAATTATGGAATAAGTGTGTGGAATTTCACGGACATGAGTGTCCGGGGCTTGCGATGGGTTTTAAAGCTTGCGAAGCAGCTATAGAGAAAATGGGTTTTACTTTCTCGAAGGACGAAGAGGTTGTATGTGTTACGGAAAATGATGCCTGCGGTGTGGATGCAGTACAGGTTATTACAGGTTGTACCTTTGGTAAAGGCAATCTTATTTACAAGGGTACAGGAAAAATGGCTTTTAGTTTTTTCAATCGGACTAATGGTGAAAGTCTTAGAATGATAGTAAAGCCTTTTAAGGGAGAAATGGATCGCCAGCAACGTCAGCAGTACATTTTAAATTCGTCAGTAGATGAAGTCTTCAATTTCAGCAAACCAACCTTTGAAGTACCTGAAAAAGCAAGGTTGTTTACTACTATTATTTGTGAAAAATGTGGAGAAGGTGCACCAGAGCACAAGATGAGAATGAATGATGGTAAAAAGGTTTGTCTTGACTGCTTCAAAGACTATTCTAGAGGCTGGTAGGTTATTATGGAGAATGAATATTTTTTGAGGGAGAAGTATGGAAAATAGCATTTCCACATGTGGAGGCATCGCCATAATAGAAATTACCATGATATCTTTGCGGATAAGGCTAATATAAACCGCTTTATTCTGTGATTTATTTTAAAGTAGCTTTTTTGAAAGTTAACTTTCAATTATTTTTCAATTATTGAAGTGTTTGTTCAAAGATTTTGCTTATAACCTGGATTCTCGGCCTCTCATGACGAGGCCGGAATCGATACGTTTAGTGCTGTGTAAATTACCTGTTGTTTCGTAAGTATTTCCCCAATTCTCAGCGAGTGACCTGGAGCCTCAAAACATTCGATTACATCAAGTTTATCAAATAGCTGAGACATGGTGTATTTATCATAGAGCTTTGATTCCTTCATCTTGTGATCAAGATGAGAAACTCTAACTTTATTTCTCCAACATCAGGATATAAATGTTCAACCCTTCCATTTTCATTATTAGGATTCGTTATTAACAAAATAAATCCTGTACTATTATTTTTTTAATGATGCCCGAAATTAATACACTATATGGCACTGTTAATGCAGTAGAAAATTCGTATTTCTAGTCGTAATGTGCAGGAAAAAAGAAAAAAGCAGGTGCATATGATTTGTCATGTACTTTACCAACATCTTCTTACTTATATTGTTAGATTAATTTTCATACGCTTAATTTTTAATATTGTCAAAATATTATAATTATGTATTGACGTATATAATTTTACAAGTTATAATACTCTTTGTGATGTTTAGATATTGTCATAATATGTTGATATTGGTTTTCTATGCAAATACATTTCTAGACTTCATATTAATTAATAGAACTTACGTAGGAACTTTATATACAAGATTATATCAGCACATTGAAAAATAAATATATGCTCAAAGGTTGTTGCGAAGCCTTCTAGCATTTACTGCTATATTATATAATTTAGATTATGTTATCTTTTTGGCAGGAGCGAAATGCATGCTACCAATAAATGTACAAAGGATCATACTGTTGCCAAACATGGCATAATCTCTGAACTTGTATCCAAGTTTAATTTTGAGAATTTTTATTTCATTGCAACTTATATTGCAGAAAAATTATCTTGGGTATCACATAATACTATAAATTATTAATGTAACACCTAAAGACCGAAAAGGTAAACAGGTAAAAACTACCGATGACTTCTCATTGCCTATAACAACAACCATTTGGGGTAAATTATGAGCGTGAAATATTTATTTATCAAGGTTCAAAAATTTTGCGTAAGTACAGTAAATGAATAAAAAATAATTGCGGATTTAAATTTTTACTATTATACGTTTTATGCGAGTTATTAACGTATAACGTAAATACATTACATACAATAGAAAAGGAGAAGCTATTATGAGGAAGAGACTGATTCTAGCAACAGTTGTACTAGTTATTTTAGCAAGTAGTATTCCTGTTTTTGCCCTAACAGGTAAATTTGATTTCTTTATGATGAGCCCTGGTAACTCCCAGAGTAGCACTGTAGTAACTAAATCAGATAGTGAACAAAAAGCATATGTGACTATTACATATGGAGATTGGGTGAGTAGTGATAAAGTTTGGTTTCGTGTAAGAGATAGGTATGCAAATCCAATGACTGAAACTAAGTGGTCTAATTCAAATGAATCTTTTACCTTGGATTATTCAGTAAGAACAGGGGTGGCTGGCCAAATTTACTATCTTAAAGGCCAACAAGATTCAACCGCTACGTATCCTGTTTCAGTATTGGGACGTTGGACACCTTAATGTAGAAATTAAGATAGGTTGGTATACTCGCTACTGATCTATCTTAAAATAACAAACTACAAAAAAAGGGAGAACTACTATGATTAGTTAATAGAAAACTAAGAAGCTTTTTAGGTTTCAGTTAGCATATAAGAAGATTATAGAAATCAAAACAAAAACATATGAATTTAGCTAATTAGACATAGGAGTTGTACTAAGCTGGATTGAATTCAAAATTACCAGTCATCATTTTGTGAATAGCACACAAAAGCTTGAGAACTACATGTCAAGGGTATTGTAATGAAACTACTAACGAGAGATTTTTTGTTATAATAATCTTTAAAGGTCTTGTTTTTTTAGTTCTCTTGCTAGTTAGATTAATCAATGAGCATCTAATTATTTGAAAACACGTTTTGATATTTTACTATGTTTCGTATTAAACTTACCATTCTGGTTTAAGGAATGATCAAGGTTTGTATAGACAAGAGGAATGAAAATAGGCAAACGTCACTGCTTATCTCTTAAAATGGTGACTATAAAAAATCTTAAGAAAGGAATGTATTGATGTTAAAACATCATACAAGAAACTTTATAATAATGAAGAAAACATATGGAAGTTTCCGGATATTTACAATACTTATGGGTATACTTTTGTTATCTAGTTGTACAACAGAAGAAGTTAATTCGTCAAAGAAAAACATGGTAGAGACATCTACTAATACCTCTCCATCAGTTAAATATCATTCTAGTGAAATAGCAGATGCTCCTAAGATGTATTGTACCAACTTATCTGACAACTTGTTTGTAAATGCTAATGTTAACGCTCCAAATATAAACACTGCATCTGTATTGAAGGCGAAAAAAGCTACCTTTAATACAAATAAACTTTGTGAGTTGTTTTTAGGCTCAGAAAATATTATGGAAAAAAAACTTAATAGCGAGACATTAGAATATTCTTTAGGTGAAAAAAAGCTTATAATTTCTAGCGGATTGCAGTTTGATTTTTCTACAAATTTATCAAATTGTATAAATAGTCTGATTAGCTTTATAGATTTAACAAAAATGGATGAGTTAAAAAAGCAAGAGTTTAGCTTTTTAACAAAACAAAAGGCTATTGAAGAAACTGTTAGGATTTTAAAAGAACTAAATATTTCTCCCCATCTACCACCACAAATATATGCACTTGACTATAAAACACTTCAAAAAGAACGAGAACGCCTATTGAGGGAAGATGAAAGTTTTAAAGCATTTGTTGAAATGGGAAAGGTAAAACTTAAAGATGAATGGACAGAAGACGACGATTGCTATTATATGATTTTTCAGACTGAGATGTATGGTATTCCTTGTGATCCTATAGGATATACACAGCAAAGCTCTGAATTCCCTGTAAATGGGAGTGAAATTGGTGCTATAGTTTCTAAAAATGGTTTTGAAGCATGTTTTGTTAAAGGGTCAGTTTATGTTGAAGAAAAATCGGATCAAAACATAAAGTCTTTAATTTCTTTAGAACAGGCACTTAAAAGTTTAAATGAAAAGTATAACAATATTATATTGAGCAGTAAAGTAACAGTAACAAATATTTCTCTTATTTATGCTCCTGTATTGACAGGTATAACCCGCAACAATCAAGAAGAACAAATAGAGCTAGTACCAACTTGGCTTTTTGAAACAGAACAAAGTTATACTAAAGGAAATAAGAAATCCATAGGTAAAACAATAGTACGAATCAATGCAATTACAGGAAAAGAAATTCTTTGATTTGGAGGACGTATATGAAGTTTATATTTAAGTGTTTATATATGGATTTGAAACGATCATTTGGAACAATTGGTTTTTTGTTAGCTGTGGTAGGTGTCTGTGTAGTTTACTATTCTGGTGCATGGAATGAAATTGGGTTTTCTCAAGATATATTGTATCTTTATAAATATTCAAGCGAAGTAAGTGGTTTCAGTACTTTAATAACACTTTTTTGTGTGCTACCCTACACAACAGGTTTTTGTGATGATTGGAATAGCCAATATATAAGACCACTTTTTATTCGTATTGGAGCAACTAGATATGGGATATCTAAGGTCATAGCTTGTGCACTATCATCTGGTACAGCAGTTGCTTTAGGACTAATATTGTTTATTGTTTCTTTGATGCCATGGGTTACATTTGTATCGAAAAGTGCTGGAAATTATGAGTTTTTTGCAACTAACACATTAGGTGGCGTTTTTCTGCTAAATGGGCAAAATGGAATGTATTTTGCTATTTACATTTATTTAGCCTTCCTTGCGGCGTCATTTTGGTCTGTTTTTGGGTTATGTGCATCAGCATATATACCTAATAAATATGTAGCATTATGTACACCGTTTATAGCATCATATATTCTTAATTTTGTAACAAATAGATTTCCAGTATGGGCTCGTCTAAACAAAATTATTGATGGGAGTTGCATAATAGGAGGAACTTTATTAAGTATATTTTATGCAACACTTTTGTTTTCTTTTCTAACCATTGGTGTTGGAGCAATATTTGTTAAAAAAGCAAAGAGGAGGATAGCTAATGTTTGATTTCTTGAGCAAATCATTTTTTATTTGCATAAATAATATACGTAAATGGTCAACTAATCCACGTATATATATACTTATTATTTTAATTGTTATACTTGTTTGGAACTATGTTAGTCCTATAATGCTTTTTTCAAAAAGTGTCGGCTATAGAATTGCACCTTGGATTTTCCCTTTTATGTCGAATTATGAAATATTGCAAATGTTAATGATGCTGGGGATAGTATTTCTTTTTTGTGATGCACCTTTTATAGATGCTGGACAGCCATACCTATTGGTGAGAAGCGGACGTATTAGTTGGGGAATTGGTCAAGTGTTTTACATCATGCTAAGTACTGCAATATATTTTTTGTTTATCGTATTTTTAAGCATTCTAATAATTAGTCCAACTATGTTTTTAAGTCAAGGATGGGGAAAAGTATTGAGTACTCTTTCCCAAACAAATGCAGCTAATTCATTTGGGATTCTTTTACCGATTAGCTACCAAATACAGACTAGCTATACACCTATTCATGCCTTTTTTTTAAGCTTATTATTAGAGTGGTGCGCTGGTACTATTGTGGGCCTAATTATTTTTGTTACAAATATATATTTTAAAAGGTCTGTGGGGGCCATTGTTGCATCAGCAGTTGTTTTAATGGACATAACAATTGTTAATAGTTTTTCAAGCTACTTAAATCATTTTTCACCAGTATCAATGGCACGTTTAACTATCATTGATCCAAGTGGTATTTCGTTGCGCCCTACTAATCAATATGTATATATTTTTTTTACAGTAACCATTATTATATTAAGCATAATTTCTGTTCAATCAATACGCAAGCGTGAGATTCATGTACTACCGCAAATTTAAATATTACCTAGGGAGAATTTTTATGCAGAACTCAATTATATATGTAAAAAATGTTTATAAAGTTTTTGGAGACCATCAGGTTTTAGACAATATATCCATAGCATTTGAAAAGAGTAAAATTCATGGTTTGATTGGTCGAAATGGCTCAGGCAAAACTATGCTACTAAAATGTATATGTGGTTTCGTTCCAATAACATCTGGAAATATCATCGTAAATGGAAAACGTATTGGCAAAGATATTGATGTTCCCAATGATGTAGGTATCATCATAGAATCTCCAGGTTTTCTACCAAACTATAGTGGATATAAAAATTTGAGATTTTTAGCATCAATAAACAATAACATATCACGAGAAAAAATAAAAGCTTCAATTAAAAGAGTAGGGTTAGATTCAGATAGTAAGAAATGGGTGGGAAAATATTCACTAGGAATGAGACAAAGGTTAGGAATTGCTCAAGCTATAATGGAAAACCCTTCAATATTAATACTTGATGAACCTATGAATGGAATTGATAAGCAAGGTATTAAAGATATGCATGAGCTTTTGTTACAGTTAAAAGAGGAAGGAAAAACTATTATTTTAGCAAGTCATAATTCAGAGGATATTAATACACTTTGTGATACTGTTTGTGAAATGGACTCTGGAAAGCTTGACATTATTCGATGAAAAATTTCAATAGATGTTGTTTTTGGAATTGCTAAAGCGGTCAGTTCTACATAACAACTACTATGGATGTGGTACTAAGTCAAGAAAAAGTACAAGTTAAATCGGGATTTTTTTCACAACATCAACAACACAAACATTATGTCAACCTGTTTTGCTACATAATTTATTCAATTCCTTTTTGTAGATAGCTTCAAGTTGATTAGGTGATAAATATCCACAATGGCTGTGTATTCTTATTGTATTATAGAATGTCTCTATGTACTGAAACACTAACCTATACGCATGATTATAATCCACAATCTTAAATCTGTTTATCCATTCCCTCTTTATTAATGCGTGGAATGACTCTATACAAGCATTATCCCAAGGCTAAGCCTTCTTTGAATAACTATTCACAAAATGCCTTGTAGCTTCCTTGTAGGCTGCACAAGTATATTGTATACCTCTGTCAGAGTTATACTGAATTCGGCATAATTCTGACAGGGGATTCCAATACACAAACCGAGCATTTCATGCGAAGCTTGAAGCGGTTGGAATGACCCAAAGTATGTCAAGAGTAGCCAAATGTATTGATAATGGCCCAACGGAAGGATTTTGGGGGATTATCAAAAGAGAACGCTATTACGGAAAAAGATTTACCAGCAGAGACTCTCTAGTGGAAATGATTGAGGAATATATTGATTACTATAACAACAAACGATTACAAAGGAATCTTGGTGTATTAACACCTATAGAGAAATACGAAAGTTATTTACAAACAGCATAAAAACCGCCAGCAGGTTACACCTACTGGTAGAATAGAAAAGATTTTCATTTTTTTTAATTGTCTACTTGACGTGGAGCGGTTCAGTGCGACACAGCCCCTTAATTTATATTTTAACTAAAAATTCAAAAAACTAGACATAATAATTTTAAATTTGCTAAATTATATTGATAATATGTAATAAATTGTGTAGAATCTTAATAAAAAGATATAATATTTGATATTATATTATAAATAAATAATATGCAAAGGAGGGGTTTTAATGGATGAGAGCACAAAGCTTGTAAGAATTAATCTTTTAAGACAGTTTATTCATAGTTATGAAGAAGTGAAGATAAAAAGGACTTCATTAGAGATTATGTCAAGTTAAGTAGAGACAATTACAGAGATACTAACAAAAGAGTCAGCTAAAATTGCAAGAAGTAACGGCAGAAAGACCATAATGGACAGAGATGTTCAAGAAGCGTTTGATAAATTAATGCATCCAAATCTAGTTATTGATGAAGCTGTAGAAAGTTTGAAGGACTGCATAGAAATAGTAGAACAATCCAAGAAAAAGGGATTCAGCACATATTTGGAGGCATGATAATGGTTAATAAAACTTATTTTTTTAGACAGGAATATACTGTTTATGAAATGATTGAAAGAATCCCCGAAGAAAATTTTATTAATTTTGTTAATAGTAAGTGGCTTTAAAAACTATACTGAAATTGATAAATATAGACCAGAGGTAATTGATTATAATCTCACATTAGATAAAATCAAGGAAGTATTTACAAAAGAAGATTACAAGGTAATATTAATTAACCAACTAGTAAGGGAATTTATCTTGCTTTATTTAAAAATAATATTATAAATAGGGATGATAACTTAAAAAGTAAAATTAGAAAATTTGATAAGCATTTAAAAAGAAAAGACTGGAAAATATATGGATATCAGATATTCATTGCAAAATATAGCTCATGCTGAGAAAGGAATTGTATTTGGAGCAACTTTAGTCAACATAATTGCATATGCGTTAAGTCTAACATCTCAAGATAGTATATTAAAAAGAGTTAACGATATTTTGAAGAATAGGATATTTATTTATATAGTGTTAAATTTAGTTTATTTTGTAGTAATAGGTTTTTCTATAGTGGTGCCATTAGTTAAGAAGTTTGCGTTTCGTTGGAGTACTGGATTAAGAAAAATAAAGTAAATTAATAAAGGGTTTACAATTATAAAGTTTACATAGGTATTAAAAAGATTTTAGATTCAAGATGGACTATGAATAAATTGTTGTTTGAAGAAAAACATTGAAAAAAAGAAAGATCGTATAGAAACATTATAAATTTCTTATATAACTTAATACAATATTCTGAGATTAAAAAAAGATTTTACATTGAGAACATAGGTAAAAGCATTATGAATTAATATAATTGAGCATACTGGAAAATAAAAAGGCTTAACAGCAGTGGCTTTAGATAATAAACTTAATGATATTGAAGTATCAGAGCTAGAAGTTCTTTATAATTACAAGAATACAATAAGTGATAAAGATGAAAAAGATTTTGTTGATGATGATAAATACAAGACAAAAGAAGATATTGATATGGACTTTTATTTTTAAGTAGAAGTACGGAAATGTCTAGTTATTGTAAGGTTATATGCTCTTATTTTTTGCATATGTTCAAATTAACCATTTTACAAGGACTAACACAGAAGAAATAAGCTATCAGAGCAATAGTTAGGGGGGAAAGGTTTGGAACGTGATTTCAGATATTTAAGAGACAAGCATGGTGATGCAGGAGCACGAGAAGTTTTTGAAAAAATATGTATTCAATTACTACAAACTAAATTTGAAAATGCATATCCAGTAGCAGTGCATAAAGGTGATGGAGGCATAGATGTTTTTGTAGGGGACTTTTCTGAAGATATTGATGTATACCAGTGCAAGTATTTTATTGCTGGTATAGGAGATTCGCAACGATCACAGATTAGAGATTCTTTTAAAACTGCTGTTACTTCTAAAGAGTATACTTTAAAAGAATGGTATCTTTGTGTTCCTTGTATATTAAATGTTAATGAACAAAAATGGTGGGCAGGCTGGAAGAAAAGAATGGAAGAAAGATATAATAAGAAAATTAAGTTATTAGATGGGAGTTATTTAATAACAGAATTAAAAATACTCGGAATATACGATACTCTTTTTGACAACGAAACCATTACTTTGCTAAATGAAATATTGGAAAATTTACAAAATAAAAAAAGATATTATCAAGAAATGATTTACGAATTAGATGATTCATCTGAATTAGACTATGATGGTTGCATTTTTATCAAAAAACTGGATATTGCAAATATCACAGAAAAAGACATGTGTAAGAAGGAATTCTTTAATGCGGAGATTGTAAGAAGTTCAATTGAAAGTAAAGGTAATCCAGAAGAGTTAAAAATGTACTCCCAATTAAAATCAAAAATACAGAGCCTTTGGCAGACACAATACTTAACTTACAATGATGAAAATGATGGAAATGTACTACTATCTAAAACATATGAACGAATTGAGGATTTAGATACAACTACGTTGAAGGCAGCTGATGATATTTCTATGGTTGCTAAAAAAGGTATTTTGCATCAACTTTCGGATAAATGTAAAGTTGGATGGACAAAGAATTATAGTGCAAAGTTAGAAGAAGCATTAGCTGAAGGGGAGGAGGAATAGATTAGTGGATAAGATGGAAAGTAACCCTATAAGTGATATTGTCCTAGATGCAATAAGGATTTTAATTTTAATATATAAGTTTAGTGATAAAAAAAAGGATATGTTAAGTATTGATAAAATAATATTGTATGATTATTACTTAAAGTTTCCTAATACTATGATAGATTCGGAAAGCATAGGGATAGATCTTCTATATAATTTTGAAGAGTATTATTCATTCTATCACTGGAAGCCTGATGTTGGAAACTATAGAATGATTATTCAGTATTTGTTAGGTAAAGGTGCTATTATAAGAGAGATGAAAAAAAAGAGGTATTTTTATTGCATATCAAAAGAAGGGGAGAATGTATTAAATAACCTAAAATCAAGATATAAAAAATTATTAGAAATAGTAGCAGATTATATAAAAGAAAATGTTGCAAATAAGAAAGATTCAGAAGTAGAACAGGAAATTGAGTTAAAGACAGGACTTATTAAAAGATATGAGGGGGAGTAAAATGGCTAAAAAATTTAAAATATTAAACCTTATATTATTAGGATATAGAAAAAAATATTTTGTTCCTTTTAAAGATGGACTTAATTATATTTCAGGACCAACTTCAACGGGAAAGACTTCTATACTCGAAATGATTAATTATTGTTTAGGGTCTAATAAACATAAAGAGTATATTGAAATTGGTGAAAGCTGTACTCATGTTGAACTTGAAGTATTAATAAAGGAGAAAAGATATTTAATTAGAAGAAAGCTATTTGATTTTAATCATCCTGCATCAATTTATATTTGGGATTCTAAAACAGAGAGGTATAGCTTTTTTGACAGAGTAGTTGTTGATGCTCCTAGCAATCCTAAATCGTTATCAGCTTTTTTATTAGAGAAGCTTGATTTATCAAATATAATGGTATCGAATCAGGCTTTTAGTTTTAGAGACTTGTTTAGGTATTCGTATTTGAAACAAACTGAAATAGATAATGAAAATATAATGGGAGAAAAAGTGTGGTCTACCTCAATTAAAAGAAAACCTACATTTGAAATAATATTTAATATTTATGATAAGTTATTAGCAGAACTTAAAACAAGTGAAAAATTAAAAAATGAAGAATTAAAAGAACTTGAAATAAAAACTAAAGGTATTGATGAGTTTCTAGCAAATACTGAAGTATTTAACTTTAAATCATATGCTGAGAAGAGAGAATATATTGATAAAAGCTTGCTGGATAGACAAAAGCAGTTACTTAATATTAAAAAATCAAATAAGACTGATGATGCAGTATCATTAAGTTTGCAAAGAAGGATAGTAAACTCAAAAAGTAATATAGAAAAATATGAAAAAGATATAAAAGATCAATATCAATATATAAATAAGCTTACATTGTTAGTAAATCAATATATAAATGAAATTGATAAGATAGATTTTATTATTGAAGGATGCCATGAACTTGATAAATTGAGGTTTGTTGTGTGTCCAAGTTGTCTTCAGCCAATAGATGAAAAAGATAGATTAAAAGAATGTAACTTATGTGGAAAGGATAAATCAGAAATAGAATTAGAAGAAATCTTTGCACTAAAAAGTGAAAAGAGATTAGTAAAGAAAAGACTGAATGAATTACTTAAATTTATAAAAGATGAGGAAATAAACTTACAAATACTTCAAAAGGAAAAACATGAAGAAAACGAGGATTTAAAGAGTTTTGAAAAAGAATTACTGCATTTACACAAGGATTATACTGACCCGTTTATTGAACAGGTTGAGCAACTGAATTATGAAATTGGAGAACTTAACAGGTGCTTACGTGAATTAGAAAATAGCCACAAGATGCTTATTGAGTTGGAGAGATTTAACAATCTAAGGGCAAGTAAACAAAAATCCATAGAAGATTTAAAAGATAGAATAAAAAATACAGAAGATACAGCAACATGCAAAGAAGATGTAATAAATGATTTGTCTACTTTATTAGAGGATATATTACAGGGATTTAAATTTCCAAAGCTGGAGAATGTGTATATAGATGGAAAAACATATTTGCCATATGCAAGAGGTAGGTTATACAGAGAGCTGGGTAGTTTAGCTGGAGTTACATTAATTACAATGGCTTATTATTTAGCAATAGCTATTAAAGCAAGAGAAAAAGAATATAACCATTTGGGATTGTTAATAATTGACTCTCCGAGAAAAAATTTAGGAGCAGATGCAAATGAGGAAACATTTAAAGATGAGGAGATTTTTAACTCGATAATTAGGTATTTTATTAAAGTGGATGAACAGTATGGTGAGGAGCTTCAATTAATAGTTGTTAACAATGGCTATCCTACTTTTGTTGAAAGCAAGTATATTATTAAAGAATTTGATGGAGTTGGGACAAAAGTATTACCTTACGGATTAATAGACGATGTACAAGATTAGAATATTTAACGCTGTTAAATTCTACAAAAGAAAGTTTAATTAGTGTCATGAAGTGTATAAATACTGTTGGTCAACTTGAAATACTTCTGAAATACGGGTGCATTTAATTTATGTGAAGAATAAAAAACCATGTTTAAAAGTTCTATTGAAAACATACAAAAGAATAGTCTAAGATACCCATGTGAATTAAAATTTAAAGGGGGTTCTTAGACTATGATTAAAAATATCGATACTATTGTATCAAAAAACGTAGGTGAAATGGAATGAGCATAGATTTATAATTTATAAGACAAAAAGTATAGATACAAAACCAAAAGAAAAGATTATACTTGAAATTATAATAATTCGTAGTATAATTATTTCTAGAGGTGATTTAGGTGAAAAACCTTGTTGATAGAGAACAGGAAATGCAGTTTTTAAATGACGAATATAACCGAAAAGGGTCTTCGTTTGTAGTCCTTTATGGTAGACGAAGAGTAGGTAAGACCGAACTATGTGCTACTTTTATGCGGGGGAAAAATGCACTTTATTTTCTTGTAACTGAAGAAAGTGAACTACAAAATCGAAGCGCATTTAAGGACATAGTAGCGGACTTTTGTGATAACGAACTATTAAAACATTCAAAAGTAGATGGTTGGGAGATTTTATTTAAAACACTTCTTTCGAAAAATAATGGTGAAAAACTAATTTTAGTAATCGATGAATTTCAGTATTTAGGAAAATCAAATCCCGCGTTCCCTTCTGTTTTTCAAAAGATATGGGATACTATACTGAAAGATGAAAATATTATGGTAATTTTTTGCGGCTCCCTTATATCAATGATGGAAAGCCAAACACTGCATTACACGAGCCCTTTATATGGCAGAAGAACAGGACAAATCAAACTAAAGCCAATTTCGTTTTCCTATTATAAAGATTTTTTTCCACAAAAAGAACGCAAGGATTTAATTGAGTATTATGCGGTTACAGGTGGCGTTCCAAAATACATAGAGCTTTTTTATGATAGTGAAGATATCTATTGTGCAATCGATAGAAATGTGTTGTCCAAACAAAATTTTTTGTATGATGAGCCAAATTTCCTGTTGCAGCGTGAAGTTACAGAGGTTGGGAGCTACTTTTCTATTATAAAAGCAATTGCCGCAGGCAATCAAAAGTTGTCTAAAATAGCAGGAAGCTTGGAATTAAAGCAAACTGGATTAACAAAATATCTGAAAACTTTAATTGATCTCGAAATTTTAAAAAGAAAAGTACCTATAACCGAAGAAAATCCTGAAAAAAGCAAGAAGGGACTGTACAGCATAAAAGATAACTTTATTCTTTTTTGGTTTAAATTTATCTATCCGAACTTAAGTTTTATTGAGACAGGAAACAAAGAACTTGCTATGAAAAAGATAAAAGCAAATTTGATTGATGGTCATATCAGCTATGTATATGAAGATGTTTGCATAGAGAAGATGTGGAATTTGAATGCTGAAGAAATGTGGAACTTTACTTTTGATAAAGTGGGAAGATGGTGGAACAACAATAAGGAAATTGATATTGTTGCCTTTGATAGTAGAGGAAGAGACATTATTTTTGGAGAGTGTAAATTTTGGAAAGACAAAGTTGGAATAAATGTTCTTGCTGCACTCGAAGAAAAATCAAAGGCGGTTGAATGGAGAAGAGAACAACGTAACGAGCATTTTATACTGTTTGCCATTAATGGATTTACCGAGGAATTGATAGAAGTGGCTAAGAAAAGAAGAGATATTATACTATGTCAATAAAAAGATTTAATTGATATAATTTCTTTATAATATTGTAACATTTGTATTTTGTATTTTTTATATGAAAGGTGATTAATATGAACAAGGAATTATGGAATAAATGTGTGGAATTTCACGGACATGAGTGTCCGGGGCTTGCGATGGGTTTTAAAGCTTGCGAAGCGGCTATGGAAAAAATGGGATTGACTTTCTCGAAGGATGAAGAGCTTGTGTGTGTTACGGAAAATGATGCCTGCGGTGTGGATGCGGTACAGGTTATTACAGGTTGTACCTTTGGTAAAGGCAATCTTATTTATAAGGGTACAGGAAAAATGGCTTTTAGTTTCTTTAATCGCACTAATGGCAAAAGTCTTAGAATGATAATAAAGCCTTTTAAGGGAGAAATGGATCGCCAGCAACGTCAGCAGTACATTTTAAATTCGCCAGTAGATGAAGTCTTCAATTTCAGCAAACCAACCTTTGAAGTACCTGAAAAAGCAAGGTTGTTTACTACTATTATTTGCGAAAAATGTGGAGAAGGTGCACCAGAGCACAAGATGAGAATGAATGATGGTAAAAAGGTTTGTCTTGACTGCTTCAAAGACTATTTCAGGGGTTGGTAGGTTATTATGGATATAAGGTGTTTCAAATAATCTAATTATTTTTGATAGAGGATATGTGTCTTCTGAAATGATTTCAGCACTAATGGATTCGGGAATTCATTTATTGATGAGGGTTAGAAAAAAGTTCAATATTGAGATTGACGAAATGACCTCTGATGAAGGAATTGTAACAATAACACATGACAATAAAAATTATCATATGCGAGTTGTAAAATTAATCCTTGACTCAGGAGAAACTGAAACATTGATTACAGATTTAAGTGAGGATATGTTTAAAACAGAAGAATTCAAAGATTTGTATTTCAGAAGATGGCCAATTGAAGTAAAGTACGACATAGTGAAAAGCAATCTCCAACTTGAAAACTTCACGGGTAAGACTGTTTTATCGGTTTTACAAGATTTCTATACAAGTATGTTTCTTTCCAATATAGCAACTTTTGCGAAGTACATAAGTGATGAAAAAATACAAAAGAATAATGAAAATAAGAGGTTAAAGTATGAGTATAAAACAAATAACAATGTACTGATTGGTAAACTTAAAGACGAACTTATAATTGTTTTACTTGATAAAAATCCGAAAAGACGTGAAAGGCGCATGAAAAAAGTGCTTAATGAGGCCGCAAAAAATCGGGTGCCAATACGTACTGGGAGAAAAGTCGAAAGAAAACTACCTAGGAAGAAACGATTCCATATGAACAAAAAGGATGTGCTGTAGATTTATGGGAATTTAAATTGATGACAGTGATTAATAAAGCTGAGAAAGTCAAGGCAAATCCTAAGAGCATACTCTCACACTTTTGGTTGTCAGGTTCATTGTTTATTCTATTATGGTTGTTATATACCTATTTATCTTTATATAGGAAACTATCTAAAAGAACATATAATATAGATCAAAGAATAATAAGCATTTTTGAGCAATGTAAAAAACGAATAGGGGTCAATAGAAAGCTAACTCTTACAATAAGTAATGCAATCAGTACACCTGCGCTGTTTGGAGTTATAAATCCTAAGATAGTATTAACCCCTCAAATTGCTAAACTCAAAGATAAGGAAATCGAGTATGTCTTACTTCATGAATTGGCTCACTATAGACGTAAAGACGTGTTGGTAAACTATATACTGCTTATCTTTCAGGTCGTGCATTGGTTCAATCCTGTAATATGGTATTGTTTTAAGTGTATACGAGAGGATATGGAAATTGCAACTGATGAAAGGGTGCTATCAATTTTGCAGCATACCGAGCATAAAGACTATGGAATGGTGCTTATTACCATTTTAGAAAATTTCCAACGTTCAATGGTTGCTCCAAGGTTGCTTGGGATGGCCGATGATAAGAAGAGCATCGAGAGGAGAATTAAAATGATAAAGATGGCTTCATTTCTTAAAAGCAAGAAAAATATCACAATAATTGTTGGTATGGTTTGTGTGTTAATACTTGGAGGAATGTTTTTAACTAATGGAATAAGTGCCGATAATAAAGATAAGAGTAGAAGTGAAGATGGTTCGAATGAAGATAAGAGTAGAAGTGAAGATGGTTCCAATAAAGATAAGGTCAGAAGCGAAGATACTTCTTTATCTGAAACTTCTGAAAATCAGTCTTTTGATATATATGTTTTTCCTGATAAGTATGCACCATTTATGTCCAGTATACCGGGAATTAGAATTTTGGCAAAGCATTTAGAATACAAAGGAAAGGTTCGTTATTCAACGGAAAGTGGGATGTTGTTTACATGGCATGGGGACACAGGTAAGATTTCAGACAGTGCTAAGAGTATAGAGCAGCCTTATGGCAGTCCTGTATTCTGGTCAGCAATAAATGAAGATGGTAAGGTTTTTGAAGGAGAAAGTGATATCGTTACGATAACTTTATTAGATTCGAAAGGAAATGAAATTGATAATAAGAATATTACCATTAGGTATGACGGGGAGATGTATTATACAGTCGATTCACCTTTTGTTATAGTAGGATACGAGGCACATAAAACAAAAAACCTTGAGGAAGCTGTAAGTAATGCAATCAAAGAACAAGGTAAATCCTACAGGACGGGTGAGTTTATAGGTGAAGGGCATATTGTTTTAGATAAAGAGGAAAAGGATAGCATACTGAAGGTATATACTATGGCTAGTGTGGGATGCTTTGGGTTTGAAGATGATGTGTTTACAAAAATAAGTGGCAGTGGTGCCATTCCCACTGTTATAACTTTTTTTAAAAATGAAAACGGTGTATACATGCTCCTTGAGTATAAAGAACCACTAGATGGCAAAGGTTATACAGAGTCAATAAAAGAGATGTTTCCAAAAGAATTGCAAGATGAGGTGGTTTCTACCCATGAAAAGTACCCAGAGCTTGTAAAGCAACAAGAAGAGCAGGCATCAAACTATCTAAAAAGCATAGGAAGGAAAGAGAGTGTTAGTTCGAAATATAATCAAAAAACTCGACCAGATATTGATAGAGAAGCTAGAGATAAGCTGTTCTCTATATATAGTAAATTTGATTCTTTTCTCAATACATGTCCCGATTGGTTAGGTACAAGAGAGTATATTGAAGATGGTACAAGATATATATATGAGACTTCACAGACTAAAACGGTTGATGGGCATGATCTTATAATTTTCAATAAGAAAAAAGAAGATGGAACTGTAATCGAAGAGAGAAGATATAAAATTGTTGGAAGTGAAGTGGAGTTGGTGGATTATACATCAGAAAGTGAAAAAGGCATTAGTATGTTAAAAGATGATAAAGTAAAAGCTTTTGATGTTATAACAAAGTACTTTTATGCATTTGCGCAAAAGGATTACAAAAAAATGAGTGCTTTTTCTACAGACCGTCACAATGAAGAATATATGCATTTTTCTACATTAGTCTTATAAAGGATGAGGACGGTAAGTGGAGAGTGGATCAATATACTACAGGCTAAGACTATTTAGTTTTTTATTTGTGAGAAGACCACTTAGGTAAAATTGCTAAACTGATAAATCTTGTATATTGTTTATCCGGCGTGTGTTTATGTAGGAACACATATTGAAAGATATGGAAAAGTATCGCAAAACGGAGGTGGCTGTACTATTTTTATGGGTAAAGACCCGGATAATAGTGATAGTTATGCCGAAGATATCTTAAAACTTTTTGATAAGAGTAAGATAAAATATACTTGGCAAGACGATCCTTATCCTGAAATATCGAGTTAATTTATTTTTATTGCGTCATTTGGAATGGTAACATCAAGTAATAACAAAACAATTGGGCAGGTTCTTGAAAATAAGGAGTTAAAAAACACAGTGTCTTTAATTATGGGTGAAATAGTTGACATTGCGAACAAAAAAGGGGGGAATTTGCCGGAAGATATTATTGAGGATTCATTGAAAAAAGCAGAGAACTTTTCTTATAATTATAATATAAAAAATGTCGTTTTAGCGGGATTTTGAACAAATGCAAAAGAATGAAAGAGCTATAATTTCAAGGATATATCTAATGACTGTTATAAATTCTTTAAGCAAAGAAAATTACAATAAGGATAATAAAGAGAAGTATTGTAATGATGAATATAAATTATCTATATATGTAGATTAAGAGACAGAATGAACATGTTTGAGCTCAAACATGTTCATTTAATTAAATTTGCTATCGAACCATCCAAAAAGGAATATAAATAATGTCATCTTTTTTATCTAAATAAGTCTTTGTAATAACAATTCCTGTTTTGGTTTTATACTTTTCTTTGAATGCAAATAATCCTTTTATATCTTTATCAAGAATCACATTCCTATATTTAACTTCTATTGGTAATAGTTCTATCTTCTTATCAATAACAATATCAGTTTCTTTTTGATTATCACGCCAGAAATATACGGAGTAATTTTCAGGTTCACAATAACTTCTTGTCATTTGAATAGAGGAATTTTCAACTTGAAAGCCTTCATCCTCAGGTGACAATTCATTATTTCTAAGCATAGCATTTCGAATACCACTATCTGCAATAAATACTTTTTTGTTTTTCCGAATCACTTTACCTATATTGGGAGAATAGTTGTCACATACACTAATGAAAAATGCCTGTGATAAATAGTTAATATAGGAGGAAATCGTGACTGTATCTACTCCCAGGGTTTGTGCAATATTTGAATATGAAAACTCGCCACCACTATTGGCTGCAATGTAGTACATAAGTCTTTCTAAGATTTCAGGATTTTTGATGTTGTAAATACCAACAATATCTCGGTAAAGTCCTCTTGAAATAATATCATCCACTAACCGTTTTTGCCATAGTAACATATTGTTAGTATCGAAGTATTCAGGATATCCTCCAACCAAAAGATGGGATTTTACAATCTTGTTCATAATACCTTCATACTCAGCTATTTTATACTTGTTTTCGTTTAAAATACGATAATATTCTTTCGGATCATCAAATAAGGATTGCAAGGGAAGTATCTGATTTAAAGTGTCCAGATTCAATTCTTTCTTATACGCTGAATAAAACTTTGTAAATTGTCCCATTCCAAGTGGCAGGATGTAGATATCATCCAATCTGCCCATTAGGGATTCTCTTGAATCCTTAAATAAATGAGTGGAAGATGAGCCACTTATGACAAACTTAATATTGTATCGTCTGTCATATAAACTTTTTAAGTATAGCTGCCAATCCTTTATAAAATGAATTTCATCAATAAAGATATAGATTTTATTTTCTAAGCTTTCTAGGCTTTGGTTCAAGACTTCTCTTGAATAGTCCCTTAGAATATCGCTGATTGTTTCATTGTTGCTAAAAAGTCCTGGTTCATCCCCGCTGAATAGTAAAATACGTTTGGGGTCTATATGGGACTTAAGCAAAAAGTCAATGGTTTGATATATTAGTGTTGATTTGCCTACACGTCTTGGACCAATAAGGGATAAAATTCTCCTATCTTCTAAACGTGCTGCTATTTCATTAAACTCGTCTCGAAGTACTTTGAAAAGAAAAGGAGTATCAACTTTGCCTGTAGACCACCAACGATTTATCTTTTGTAAGGTTATAAATCTATCCATGAAATCACTTCCTAAATTAATTGATTATATATATTTAATCATATTTGATGAATTTAATCAATAAATTTGCTGAATAATAAAAATAACTAATAAAAATTCGAAGGCTCTAAGCCCCTATGCAACGTTATTTCCATAATATGGATCACGATTAAAATATGCACCCCATGTTGAGGAACTTTAATTGAATAATTATGGAATATGTGTTAGCATAATGTTGTTAATGTAAATAATTTGCACATTGTTTAATGAGTAAATTTACTACATTTGTTCACAGCATGAGACTATAATTAAAAGGAGAGGCTAATATGAAGAAAAGTAAAATCTTTAAGCAATTTATTGCTATGTTGGCTGCCATTTCCATGGTGTTACCAGGTATGGCAGGGTCAGGAATTCAGGTTGCTAATGCAGCAAAAGCACACAAAGACCCCGTTTTTAATGAGACAAGTTTCAGAACAATTTTGTTTGGGAAATCTTATGATTTCGATATCGAAAATAAACTGCCAAAATCAACGTACCAATGGGAAAGCAGCGACAAGAAAGTTGCAACAGTTAATAAAGAGGGTGTTGTTTTTGATTCTGTGAACTGGACATCAAGTGATACTTCAGTTGAGCAAGTTAATGAAAATGGTGTTGTAACTGCATTAAAGAATGGCAAGGCAACAATGAAAGCAAGCACAATTAATAAATCTCGTACGGATAAAGGAAAAATTAAGATACCACCAAAGCATAAAGGAAAAATTAAGATACCACCAAAGCATAAAGGAAAAATTAAGATACCGCCAAAGCATAAAGGAAAAATTAAGATACCACCAAAGCATAAAGGAAAAATTAAAGTACCACCAAAGCATAAAGGAAAAATTAAAGTACCACCAGAGCATAAAGAAAAAATTAAGATGTTACCAGAGGTTAGGGTATCTTCTGAGAAAGAACTTGATAAGACTTTAAAAGCAGGCAATGCAAGAAAAATTCTAATTAGCTCCAAGAAAGATATGGAATTAACAATTCCACAAGGTGACTACTCTGGACAAGAATTGATTGTTGATGCACCTAATGGAGCAATACATAATTATGGGATATTTAAAAAAGTTACAATTCGTGATTTAAATAATCAAGGATGGGATGAATTTGCAAAAGGAAATAAAATAAGTGTTTGTGAATCAACCTATATGACAGTTGAAGAGAATGCAGATTGTTCGGCTATAGTAGATACTAGCAATATTAATTTAGATCTAACCTTAAATGGAACTGCTAAGATAGACTTATTAAAACCATGTGAGATTAATTGCAATGGAACAACGAAAGACCTTCCAAAATTAAGTGTTAAGTCTACTGGTGTTATAATTAATACAAAAATTGCACTTCAGATTGATGCTTCCTATCAAGCAGTACTTAGATTGGAAACAGAGGTTGCTGCAAAATCAAAGATCGCTGTAAAAGATATGGATTCAATACCAACAGTAGAGGGCGATTATGAGGTCAATGTAGACGTGAATGGTAGTATTGTGACTGTTGGTACAACCTCTAATCCATCTGTAAATACCGAAGTAGATGATAAAGGATTTACTTCAGATGGAAGAATCGTAGCTAATTTTGGAACACCTAAAATTGATGGCACAATTGATGAGGTTTGGAATAATGCAATTGAGATTCAGCCTCTACATACAAACAATGAAGCAGTAAAAGCAACTGCAACATATAAGGTGTTATGGGATGACAATGCTCTTTATTTCCTTGCACAGGTAAAAGACCCTAACATGTCAGTTGAACCTTTCAATGCCTATGAACAAGATTCTATCGAAGTTTTCTTAGATGAGAATAATGATAAGTCTTCATCTTATGGTGCTGATGACTTACATTTCAGAGTAAATTACAATAATGTCCAGTCATATGATCAAGGTGCTAGCGATAGATTCTATACAGCTACAAAGGCAGATAATAATGAGTACCTTGTTGAAGGAAGAATTGAGTTACAGAAGGCTGCAAAGAACGATACGATTTATGGTTTTGAATTGCAATTAAATGATTGTATCGAATCAAGCAGAGCTGGAACAATCACTGTGTTTGATACAACAGATAGTGCATGGAATAACACATCTGTATTTGGCGAAATTGTGCTTACTGGTAAAAAGGCAGGAGATGTTCCTGGACTAAATCCTTACAAATTAATTAAGTTAATTGCTTCTGCTGAGAAGATGGATACTACAGATGTAGCATTTACAACAAGTTTAAAGACAGCAAAAGATGTACTTGCAAACGATTCATCAACTCAGAAGGATATTGATACGGCTTATGATTATTTGAATAATGTAATTACATTTATAAGTGCAGTTACAAAAGCAGCAAAGATGGATTTATCCGTATTTGAGACTGAGGGTGCAGATGTTGTTGAGAAAGCAGTAGAAGATGCAGAAAAACTTCTGGAACAAGAAGACGTAACACCAGATGAGATGAATGAAGCAGTTGCTGCAATAGATAAAGTAATTGCAGAGCTAAAGATAAAAGGTTTGGACTCTAGTGGTAACATGGTTGCTAAGTTTGGTTCACCAGTGATTGATGGTGGAATCGATCAAGTATGGGATAGAGTTGAATTTGTTCCCGCGACCGCATCAGGTTCTGGATCAACAGATACAACAGCTAAATTTAAAACTTTATGGGATGATAAGGCGCTCTACGTTTTAGCAGATGTTACTGATAGTGAACTGGATGTAAAATCAGGAACAGTTTATAACAGAGACTGTGTTGAAATCTTCTTAGATGAAGGCAACAATGCTATAGAGAATATCTTTGATCTTGATGACAGACATTACAGAATTAGCTGTGAAAATAGTCTTTCTTCCGATCGTGGCAGTTTGGACCTATTATATACTGAAGTGGCTAAAAAGAAAGATGCAGAAGGTAATGTAATCGGCTATATTCTTGAAACTAGAATTGCACTTCAAAATCCAGCGAAGGATAACAATATCTATGGTATTGAGTTACAGTTAAATGATGCTAAGGGTGGAAACAGAACTGGTACTTTGAATGTATTCGATAAAACAAGCAGTGCCTATGCAAGCCCAACAAAACTTGGTAAAGTTGTTCTCAGTGAAAAAAATGATGAAGACGTAATTGGCTTCAACAAATATGATTTATTGAAGATGGTTAATATCGCAAACGATATTCAATTAGTTCGTTACACTGACGAGACTGCAGCAAAAGTAAAAGAACTGGTTGACCAGGCAGATGCAACGATTGCTACAGGTGATCAAGCCCAAGTTGATGCACTTTGTGATTCTATCAATCAGGCTATTAAAGCACTTGTTTATAAAGATATTAAAGACGTAGATCCAGAAATAACAAAAATCAAAGAGTTTAGAAGGATTCCTGCAGATTATCTCACTGGAGCGGATTATGACGATAAGGCAAAGGGAACTGTTGTAAGAGATTACTACGACACGGTTGAGTATAGTGATGACGGAGTACGCGGTAGTGCAGTTCAAAAAGATATGCTTGTATATCTTCCAGCTGGCTATAATGCAGAGGATAAAAACACAAGATATAATGTATTATATTTAATTCATGGTACATCAGAGGATCAAAATACAGTATTTGGTGATGATGATGAAAAAGTAACCACTGTAATGAAGAAAGTACTTGATAAGATGATTGCGAATGGCGAACTTGATCCAATGATTATTGTTACTCCTGGATATAGAGGTATGGAATCAGGAAGATTACAGTATGAAATGATCAATGAGATATTACCATTTATCGCTACGAAATATAATACTTATTCTGAATCAGGTTCTCAAGATGATCTGAAAGCTGCAAGAAATCATCGTGCAGTTGGTGGATTCTCTCAAGGATCCGGATGTACATTTACAATCATGAAGAATTGTTTTGATTACTTTAAGTATTATCTTCCAGTAAGTGCTGGTCCAGGAAATGCTGATTTTACAAGTGTCGTAAAAGGTTATGAAATGAACGATTACTATGTATTCGCATCCACTGGTACTGATGATATTGCTTATGGCGGAATGGTAAATGCAATTCCAGCTATGGCAGATCAGAAAGATAGTGAAGGCAACCCAATCTTCAATTACAATGCAGATTTATCACAAGGTAACTTATACTTACTATTGCTGCCAGGTGGTACACATACATGGCAATGTGTAAATCAGTATCTATATAACATTTTGCCAGATGTATTCTTTGCTGAAAAAGGAACAGATAGTCCAGCTATAGTAACTGATGAGAATGGATTTACAGCAGACGGAAAAATCGTTGCTAACTATGGTACACCTAGAATCGATGGCACAATTGATGAGGTTTGGAATAATGCAATCGAGATTTTACCTCCACATACAAACAATGCAGTAGAAGCAGCTGCAACATATAAGGTATTATGGGACGATAATGCACTTTATTATCTTATACAGGTAAAAGATCCTAACATGTCAGTTGCACCTGGTAATGCCTATGAACAAGATTCTATCGAATTTTTCTTAGATGAGAATAATGATAAGACTACATCTTATGGTGCTGATGACGTACATTATAGAGTAAATTACAATAATGTTAGGTCATATGATATAGGTGATGCCAGCCGGTTCTATACAGCTACAAAGACAGGTGATAATGAGTACCTTGTTGAAGGAAGAATTGAGTTACAGAATGCTGCAAAGAACGATACGATTTATGGTTTTGAATTGCAAGTAAATGATTGTATTGAAACAAGCAGAGCTGGAACAATCACTATATTTGACACCACGGATAGTGCATGGAATAACACCTCCTTATTTGGCGAAATTGTGCTTACTGGTAAAAAGCCTGGAGATGTTCCTGGAATGAATCCATATAAGTTAATGTCATTAGTTGAATCTGCTAATAACGTTGATGTATCTGCGTTTACAAAAGGAGTTGGAGCTTTCACAGTAAGATTAGAAGTAGCGGAAGCAGCAATTGATACTGCAACAGCTCAGACCCAAATAGACACAGCATATAGTGAATTGAATGATGTAATGACGTTTATGGGTGTTATTAAAAGATATGCTAATTTGGACTTAGACTCCTTGACTAATGGTGAAGAAGTTAAGAAAGCAGCTGTTGTTGCAGAAGATATTATTGCTAACGCTGATACAACCTCAGATGAAATAAAACAAGCAAGTGAGGCATTAGATGCAGCAATAGCAAGTATGGGAAGCTATAGCTTAAAAGAAGTATATGGAGATGAATTCTATATGGGTGCAGCTGTTCATTTGAATGGATTGGCTGACGAAACATATACAAAAAATTTATTAGCACAATACAATAGTATCACTGCTGAAAATGATATGAAGCCAGAAGCGTTATTAGATCAAGCTGCATCACAAGCTGCAGGTGAGGTTATATGTAACTTTACAAAAATGGATCAATATTGTGATTATGCAGTAGCTAATGATTTAAAGTTGAGGGGACACACCTTCGTATGGCATAGCCAGACTCCAACTTGGTACTTCAAAGAAGGATTTGACGATAGTGGTGAATATGTAGATGTAGCTACAATGGATATTCGTCTTGAACAATTTATGAACCAAGTATTTGGACATATCAAAGAAAAATATCCAGATCTATTCTATGCTTACGATGTATGTAACGAAGTTGTTTCATCTATGAGTATGGCATCTAACAATTGGAAAACTGTTTATGGAGATTATTCCTATGTTACAAAGGCATTTGAATATGCAAGAAAAGCTTCAGAAGGTACCGGCATTAAGTTATACTACAATGATTACAACGAGTATGATGAAGGAAAAGCTGAAAAGATGATTGAATTAGTAGCTGACGCAAAAGCAGCTGGTAATATTGATGGTATTGGTATGCAAAGCCATGTAAATATTGAGTACCCACCAATGGATCAATACAGATCAACAATTGAAAAATTTGTTGCAGCAGGTTACGATGTTCAGATTACAGAGCTTGATATTGCAACAGCTATTGATGGAAATGGCCCACCACCAGATTCAGCTATGGCAGCAAAACAAGCACAGATTTATAAAGAATTGTTCCAGCTCTATATAGATTACAAAGATAATATCTCCTCTGTAACCTTATGGGGTATCAATGATCAGCATTCATGGCGTGGATCACAAGATCCATTGATCTTTGATAGAGGATATAAAGAAAAAGATTCTTATTGGAATATTATTTCTGCTGGTTTAGAGGCAAAATAGATAATCGGCGTAACTGATCTTTAACAAAGATGGATATTTGTCAATAGTGAAGTGCACCCCAAATGTTTGATAACAATCAAATGTTTGGAGGTGCATTTTGTTATTTTGGAGCTGATTTAGAGCCAGTGCCTGTTGTTTTAGTGTCAAACGACTCCATGCGTGGCCTTATAAAAAAAATCAGTAGGACGGTTTCAAAAAACAGATTTAATCGTAAAAAAACCTCTTGACAAATTTGGATTACAGCTGTAGTATAAAAACATACTTACAAATGTAATCCAAATGGGAGGATTTATTATGGAAGCAGTATCTCAAATTACAGAATCAGAATTGGAAGTTATGAAAATATTCTGGGAATTGGGTAGGGCAACAAGCTCTAAGGTTATTGAAAGACTGATACAGACCACTGACTGGAAGCCCAAAACCATTCAAACCTTAATAACACGTCTTGTTGCAAAGGGGGCTATCAGTGCTGAAAAAATAAATAACAAATCTTATATATATTCTCCAATTGTTACTGAAGAACAGTATAAAAGTTATGCAAATAAATCCTTTTTGCATAAACTGTATAATGGTTCCGTAAATCTTATGCTCACAAGTTTTATTAAGGATCACAAGCTTTCAAAGAAAGATATAGAATCCCTGAAAAAATTGCTGGATGAGGAGGGATAAAAGTGGAAGCTATCTTTAGTGCTGTTTTAACAACTTCGTTTTATGCTACTATTGTTGGGCTTGCTGTAATCTTTATAAAGAGTATATTGAGAAACCAGCTAAGTCCAAAGTGGCATTATTTTATATGGGTTGTGCTTATTTTAAAATTGCTCATACCCTTTGGCCCCGAAAGCGCTTTCAGTTTATTTAATTTTATTCCTAAGGTCTTTGACAGTAACATTATCATTAGTGAAGGTTTAAGCGAAACACACAATAACAGTAGCGTTATATTACCAACAGAGAATGAAATTGATAATAATATTTTTTATAATATGCCAATTGAACAAAATGTTGATAATCGAGCTATTAATAAAGCTGAGAAGGCCAAGGCAAATCCTAAGATAATATTCTCATACTTTTGGTTGTCGGGTTCATTGTTTATTCTATTTTGGTTGTTATATACCTATTTATCTTTTTATAGGAAACTATCTAAAAGAACATATAATATAGATCAAAGGATAATAAGCATCTTTGAGCAATGTAAAAAACGAATAGGGGTCAATAGAAAGCTAACGCTTACAATAAGTAATGCAATCAGTACACCTGCCCTGTTTGGAGTTATAAATCCTAAGATAGTATTAACCCCTCAAATTGCAAAACTCAAAGATAGGGAAATTGAATATGTTTTACTTCATGAATTGGCTCACTATAGACGTAAAGACGTGTTGGTAAACTATATATTGATTATCTTTCAGGTAGTGCATTGGTTCAATCCTGTAATATGGTATTGTTTTAAGTGCATACGAGAGGATATGGAAATTGCAACTGATGAAAAGGTGCTATCAATTTTGCAGCATACCGAGCATAAAGACTATGGGATGGTGCTTGTTACTATTTTAGAAAATTTCCAACGTTCAATGGTTGCTCCAAGGTTGCTTGGGATGGCAGATGATAAGAAGAGTATCGAGAGGAGAATTAGAATGATAAAGATGGCATCATTTTTTAAAAGCAAGAAAAATATCACAATAATTATTGGTGTAGTTTGTGTGTTGATACTTGGAGGAATATTTTTAACTAATGGAATAAGTGCCGATAATAAAGATAGGATTAGAAGTGAAGATGGTTCCAATGAAGATAAGGTTGGAAGTGAAGATGATTCCAATAAAGATAAGGACAGAAGCGTAGATACTTCTTTATCTGAAACTTCTGAAAATCAGGCTTTTGAGATATATGTTTTTCCTGATAAGTATACACTACTAATGTCCAGTACACCGGGAATTAGAATTTTGGCAAAGCATTCAGAATACAAAGGAAAGGTTCGTTATTCAACGGAAAATGGAGTGTTGTTTACATGGGATAGGGACATTGGTAAGATTTCAGACAGTGCTAAAAGTATAGAGCAGCCTTATGGTAGTCCTGTATACTGGTCAGCAATAGATGAAAATGGTAAGGTTTTTAAAGGAGAAAGTGATATCGTTAAGATAACTTTATTAGATTCCAAAGGAAATGAAATTGATAATAAGAATATTACCATTAGGTATGATGGGGAGATGTATTATACAGTCGATTCACCTTTTGTTATTGTTGGATACGAGGCACATAAAACAAAAACCCTTGAGGAAGCTATAAGTAATGCAATCAAAGAACAAGGTAAATCTTACAGGACGGGCGAGTTTATAGCTGAAGGGCATATTATTTTAGATAAAGAGGAAAAGGATAGTATACTTAAGGTGTATACTATGGCTAGTGTAGGATGTTTTGGGTTTGAAGATGATATGTTTACAAAAATAAGTGGCAGTGGTGCCATTCCGACTGTTATAACGTTTTTAAAAAATGAAAACGGTGAATACTTTCTCCTTGAGTATAAAGAACCACTAGATGGTAAAGGTTATACAGAGTCAATAAAAGAGATGTTTCCAAAAGAATTGCAAGATGAGGTAGTTTCTGCCCATGAAAAGTACCCAGAGCTTGTAAAGCAACAAGAAGAGCAGGCAGCAAACTATATAAAAAGCATAGGAAGGAAAGAGAGTGTTAGTTCCAAATATAATCAAAAAACTCGACCAGATATTGATAGAGAAGCCAGAGATGAGTTGTTTTCTATATATAGTAAATTTGATTCTTTTATCAATGCATGTCCCGATTGGTTAGGTACAAGGGAGTATATTGAAGATGGTACAAGATATATATACGAGACCTCACAGACTAAAACGGTTGATGGGCATGATCTTATAATTTTCAATAAGACAAAAGAAAATGGAACTGTAATTGAAGAGAGAAGATATAAAATTGTTGGAAGTGAAGTGGAGTTGGTGGATTATACATCGGAAAGTGAAAAAGAAGTTAGTATATTAAAAGATGATAAAGTAAAGGCTTTTGATGTTATAACAAAGTACTTTTATGCATTCTCACAAAAGGATTACAACAAAATGAGAACTTTTTCTACAGACCGTCATAATGAAGAATATATGCACGATGGAGATGTATGGGGAATGAAATGGGCTATGGCAAGAGATATAGATATGGTTAATCATGATTTTTTGAGAATTGATAATAAGCAAAAAACTATAGTATTCGGTGTTTCTGTATATATGGAAACTGTCAAAACTTCATCTCAGTATCCTTCTTCCCAAACATTTTTCTACATTACTCTTATAAAGGATGAGGACGGTACGTGGAGAGTGGATCAATATATGACAGGCTAAGATTTTTTTAAGTTTTTTAGTTGTGAGAAGATCACTTAGGTAAAATTGCTAAACTGATAAATCTTGTATATAATAAATACAAAGTTTAAGAAATGGAGAAAGTTTATGAAAAACAGTAGGGAGCTAATTGCCATAATTATGCCTGATGGAGATTATGGTTTAGATTGGCAACATGTTAAGCGTGATTTGGAGGAAAGTGATAGATTATTTCAAGAAAGCTTATATGAAATATATATAAATGATGCCGATAGGGCATTATTTATTTTGGGAACTGCTCCAAAAAGCAAGGGTTTTTCTCAATCAATGGAGTATATGCATAAGGTATCAACAGCATATATAAAATGCCTTTCAAGAAATCCGGATTTGGAAACTTTACGGCATAAGGTGAAGGGTGTTTTAGAGGACGAAGAAAAGGAAGAATTGCTGTCGGAAGTGCCGTATATAAATGGGTTGGAATACCTGAATGTCCAATGGCTTGAACGAATTTGGGAAAGGCTAAATAATGCATTTTCAAAAGAAATGAAAGAATATAAAGGTACGGTAGCAGAATACTTCGTTTCAAAAAATCCGAATATTCATTTGGCTGGCAAGGTATATTTTCATCTTGTGGAAAGCAAAAGAGAAGGATATCCGTTTGCGTTTCTTGCAACCTATGCTGCAGAGCTTTCTGCCATTGGCAAAGCGAAACATCTTCCTCTTAAAAATGCACTTATGGAGTACGGTCAAAACAGTAAGAAATTATTGGGACTTTTATCTACTGTCAACAAAGCGGCTCAACAGAGCAAGTTTTTGTCTGAGCTAATTGAAACGGGAGAAATATTTCATCCCATAGGCTTAAACGCCGATGAAACCTATACTTTTTTAAAAGAGGTTCCGTTGTATGAGGAAGCAGGGGTTTTGTGCAGAATTCCCAATTGGTGGAGAAAAAAATCCGAAGCGTTGAGAATGTCTGTTAACATAGGCACAAAAGAGCCTTCAAGAATTGGGCTTGATGCCCTTGTGGATTTTAATATAGAGTTATCATTAGGTGGCCAAGCTATATCTAAAGAGGAATTGGAAAGCCTTATCTCCCAATCAGAGGGGCTTGCATTTATAAAAGGAAAATGGATTGAAGTGGATTCTAATAAACTCAAGGAGACTCTTTTAGCATATGAACAAGCTAAAAGAGAAGCTGAGAGTGGAGAACTTACAATGATGGAAGCTATGAGGATGAAGCTTTCAGCATCTAAAGTTCTCAATGTAAAAGAACAAATTTGTGAAATTGAAGTAAATAACGGCACTTGGCTTGAGAACACTTTAAATAACCTCAGAATGCCTGAAAAAGCAATGCCCGATTCTTATGGGCAGAGTTTTAACGCAACTTTGAGGGAATATCAACAAAGGGGAGTTAGCTGGCTTAACACTATGAAAAAACTTGGCCTTGGTGCATGTCTTGCCGATGATATGGGTCTTGGTAAAACAATACAGGTAATAGCATTGTTAAACAGTATTCGTATGACCAAAGATGAGAAAGTGCTTTTGGTTGTACCGGCTTCTCTAATCGGGAACTGGACTTCTGAAATATCAAAGTTTGCTCCGGAGCTTAAGTATAAAGTAATACATCCTCAGGAGAAAAATTCTACAGAAGAACCTATTGGAGATGGCATATATATAACTACTTATGGAATGCTTGCAAGAATCGAAAGGCTTATACAAGAAGAATGGGATATTGTAATACTTGATGAGGCACAGGCTATTAAGAACCCAGCTACAAAACAGACAAAAACTGTGAAACAATTAAAAGCTAGGAGCCGAATAGCTATGACCGGTACTCCTGTTGAAAATAAGCTCTCCGATTTGTGGTCGCTATTTGACTTTTTGAACAAAGGTCTATTAGGCACATCTAAAGAGTTTACAGACTTTACAAAAAAACTAAAGAAAAACAATAATGGCTATGGAAGATTGAAGCAGGTGGTATCTCCATTTATACTAAGAAGACTAAAAACTGACAAAAGCATAATCGCGGATTTGCCAGAAAAAATAGAGATGAAAACCTATTCCACACTCAGCAAAAAGCAAGCAGCCCTGTATAGTTCTCTTGTTAAAGAACTGGAACAGAAGCTATTTGCATCTGAAGGAATTGAAAGAAAAGGTATTGTGCTTGGGGCTCTTATGAAATTTAAACAAATATGTAATCATCCTTCACAATATCTTGGGAATAATGAGTATTTAGAACGTCAAAGCGGAAAATATGAAAGGCTTCGTCAAATATGTGAAACTATATATGAAAAAAGGGAGAGGGTTATTGTCTTTACTCAGTTTAAAGAAATAACTGCGCCTTTAGCAGAGTTCTTAAAAAATGTTTTTGAACACGAGGGGTTGGTACTTCATGGTGAAACACCTGTTTCCAAACGTAAGGATATTGTTGCAAAGTTTCAGGGCCATGAATATGTTCCTTTCATGGTATTATCAATAAAGGCGGGTGGAGTAGGGTTAAACCTAACAGCTGCAAACCATGTAATACATTTTGACAGGTGGTGGAATCCTGCGGTTGAAAATCAGGCAACCGACAGGGCTTTTAGAATAGGACAAAAGAAAAATGTTATCGTTCACAAGTTTATAACAAAAGGAACTGTAGAAGAGAAAATTGACTCAATGATTGAAGATAAGATAAAAATGACAAAGGAAATTATGCCCGATATGAATGAAAGCTGGATTACCGAAATGGATAACAAGCAGTTGATGAATTTGTTCGAGCTTAATGTATAAAGAGGTGATATGTTAATGTCGTTTTATGGATATGGTAAATATGTTACTGTTCAAGAACGTAAAAATAAAGCAATTAAAGCTGTAGAAAAGCTAAGAAAGAAGAATAAGGATATAAGTCCAATAATTATTGAAGGTAGGTCTATTGAAAAGACGTGGTGGGGTAAAGCTTGGAATAGCAATTTAGAGAGCTATTCAGACTATTCAAACCGTATACAAAGGGGTAGATCCTATGTTCGTAACGGTTCGGTTCTTGACCTAAAGATAGAAAAAGGGATTGTAAGAGCACTTGTACAAGGAAGCAGGGCAAAACCCTATGAGGTTGATGTAAGAATTAATAGAATTAATGAGGATTTGTGGAAGAAGATAATAAAGTCTTGTGAAGGTAAGATAGAATCTCTTCAAGAATTAATAGACGGCAAATTCCCAAAGGCGCTATCCGAATTATTCACTGCAAAGGGTAATGGGTTGTTTCCCTCGCCAAAAGAAATTGATTTTAGTTGTTCTTGCCCCGACTGGGCTTCAATGTGTAAGCATGTGGCAGCAGTTTTATATGGCATAGGTGCTCGTTTGGATGACAATCCGGAAATGTTTTTTTCTCTAAGGGATGTAAATATTGAAGATTTAATATCAAAAGTTATACAAGGAAAAACTCAAGATATGCTTTCTAAAGCTGAATTAAAGGGTAGACGTATCCTTGAAGATGAAGATATAGAGACATTGTTTGGAGTTGATACAAAATAGTTCTTAATTCTGAGATTATTTATAAAAATACCGAATTGAACGAAGTGAAAGCCAGCGTCTTTAGGTGATGGCTGGTAACACGTCCTTACAGGGCGAGTACAAACCACCCGTTTTACGGGTGGTCATGATTGAAATTAAATAGTTTAATTTGTTAATATTCTAAATGAATAGTATAATACTATTAGATGAATTGCAATAATAGCATAGTGTCTCATAAATATAGGGATGGTGAGTAAAGAGTATGGATAGTAAAGAACTAGTTGAAGTAATACAGTTAGGGGAAGACTCTAAGACACAGTTTAAAGAGATATTTAATAGTCCGGACTCTATGGCTGCTGAGATAGGTGCTTTTGCAAACTCCAATGGGGGAAAGATACTTGTAGGGGTTAATGACGTAGGTGAGATTACTGGTCTTACAAAAGAAAATATAGCAAGGCTTAATCAAATGGTTTTAAATGTTTGTTCTCAAAAAATTGAACCTACAATATCTGTTACTACAGAAAATATAAAGTATGATAATAAAACTGTAATGGTAATTAATGTACCCATGGGATCAAATAAATTTTATATGTCTAATGGAACTGACATTTGGGTTAAAGTTGGGGCTGATAAAAGACGTGCAAGGCGAGAAGAATTAAAAAGATTGCTTCAGGAGTCGGCACACCTATATGCTGACGAACAGGTGGTTGAAGGTACTAGTATCAAGGATTTGAACATGTTTGAAGTTGAAGATTTCCTTGAGGGGAAAATTGGGTTGGATTATACTAAAACAGGCATAAATATCAAACAAATACTAGAGAATATGAAGTTAATGAACTCCGAAAAATGTACTTTAGGAGGTTTGTTGTTATTTGGTAAGAAGAGTAATTTTGAATTATGTAAACATTATATAGCAGCGGTTTCATGGTTTGGTAATGATATTGCAGGAACTGATTACCGTGAGAGTGAAAACATTTATGGAAGTATTTCTGTTTTGTATGCAGATGGTTTGGCATTTATAAAACGCCAGTTGAAAAAGACACAGAATGGACAGGACTTTAATAGTTTGGGGATATTAGAAATACCTGAGATAGCACTAAAAGAAGCATTAGTAAACGCAATTATTCATAGGAATTATTTTGTATTTAGTAACATTAGAATATTTATATTTGATAATAGAGTTGAAATAATCAGCCCTGGGGCTTTACCTAATACATTGAATGTTGAATCTATAAAGTTAGGTGCAAAGATTCCAAGAAATCCAATTTTACTTTCTTATATAGAAAACTTGAAAGGCATCCCATTCAGGGGCATTGGCTCAGGTGTTCCAAGAATTATAAAAACTTGTGAGGACGCAGGTATTAAGGTGGAGTTCATTAATCAAATTGAAGGCAGTGGCCAATTTAAAGTTATTTTTTGGCGTAAATAAGCTAATGAGCTGGAACAATAAATTTTGATGATCCCTATAACGATAAGTTAGATATTTCTCGATATAGCTGGGAAAAAGATTATTGAATAAAATATATTCTCAAAAATTTACACAAAATAATTTACATCTTGGCGTTTATTTGAAGTATTACTGTTCCTTTTTAAAGGCCCAGATTTTTAAGCTCCGATGCAATTTCAATATATTTTTCTCTTGCATCAAATCCTTTGTAGTCATTTCTTCGAAGGTCTATAACATCTCCATGGGAAATGCCCCTGCTGTGTTTGGTTGACAATACACCTTTGAACTCTCCCCATTTTGAAGATTCTACAGATACAAATCCATCATTATCGCCTTCTACAAACCTAAGTATGAGATTTGGAATTGTGAGAATATAGTCGCTGAATATGTTATTCATAACGGATGCAAAGCTTTGATAATAGACTTTTTCGGAATCTATAACCCTTTTGTTGAATTCTTCGCAGCTACTAACTGAAAGCTGTCGACTTGAAGTAAATATATCCGATTTTTTATCTCCCATAGCTCTAGCGGTTTTATTGAAACTATTTCCAACTAAATTTATGATGGGTTTAGGAAGCTTGTAAATAATGTCAACTATTTTTGCTCCATGATGCGGTGTAGATATAGTTGTAAGAGATGCAACATAATCAGACATTCCAAGCATACTTATCATGTAACGTGCATCGAGTCCGCCCCTTGAATGTGCAATAATGTTTACTTTTTCACACCCTTTGGTTTCAATAATCTCCATAATTCTTTGCTTTAGAAATTCTGCATTATCTTCTATAGTAGCCCAGGCTTCATGATTGCCGTAGTATATGATTGCACCATGTTGTTTCAACTCACGGGGAATTCTTCCCCAATAATTAAATAATCTAGAATCCTTAAAGCCTATTCCATGTAACATAAAAAGGGGATACTTAGTTTTACATATTTCAGAGTCTATTCGCTCGTTTCTATTTATAATTCTATACAACTCACGTTCATATTCAGTCTTAGCTATACTTCCTAAATATACTATAAAAAACAAGTTTACAACTGGAATCCACATATAGAGCAACAGCAGAATTTTTTTTATAAAATTAAGTTGTTTGGAAGATACTACAATTCGGAGTGTACCATTTAAATATAAACTAGATATAAATATAACTGACAATATAATATCTGCTACAAAAACTTTAGTAGGTATTGACTTTTTCAGATATCTGTTTATAAGTATGTATAATGGAATTTGTAAAATCCCAGAGTATAAACTATATAATATAAGCCTTCTTCCACCCATTAAAACATTTACACGAAAGTTGTCAATCTGCTTTTTTGAATGAGGTGATATACTAAGTTTTATCCATATGTAAATTGCAAATAATATATAAATAATAGTTAGATACTTTGTAGAAATAAAAATCTGCATATTTAAAATAAAAGCAGCAACCAGTATTGTATGAGGTGTAGTTAGCAAAAGTACACTCATAAAGGCTTTGTTAGTGAGGTTTGTTTTTTTAAGGATGTCCAAAAATAATATTAATAAAAACAATATTGTTATAAAAGTGTATGTTCCCATAAAATTATATCTCCACATCATTAGTTTAAAAAACAGTTTATATATTATACAGATTTTTATCGAAAAAAGTCTGATTTTTAGAATTTATCAAACAGATTCATTGGAGTTAGTTCTTTTTTGAATAATTAAGGATATATTATTTTGGTATATTTAAATTGACTATTCATATGATTTTCGCTTTAGGGTGAATGAAAGGATGGAAAAATATAAACAGTTTGAGCAGTTGCCATCTTACTCAAGATTGGTTTTTGCACGAGCTGAGTTCAATAAAACTATTAGAAGCATTAAAAGTCCTGATAATAATGTATATGGTGAGACGATATTAAATGGTATACCTTGTTCAAACGGAGAAGCTAAAGGTGAAGTGCTTGTGATAGACGACGTAACTAAAGTTATTGATGTTAAGTATAAAATACTTGTCACGAGAATGACTGATCCAGGCTGGGTGTTTTTGCTTACTCTATCAAAGGGGATAATAGCTGAAAAAGGGTCACTTCTTTCTCACACTGCAATTATTTCAAGAGAATTGGGGATTCCATCTATAGTTGGTATAAAGGGTATTACAGAGAGGTTAAAAACAGGAGATGTAGTTTATATGAACGGTAGTACCGGTGAGATTCGAATAGAGAGAAGGTAAAGTTTATGGAAATAATTTGGTTTAATGATGAAGAAAAATATATTCGGGATTTTCTTGCCTTACCTAAAAAATTATATGGGAAAAAGGATTTAATGCAAAATGAAAGTGATGAGCGAAAACTTCTAACAGGAACTCATCTGCTTAGTAAGTACTTTAAAATTATATAAACTGTGTGTTTATATAAATGGAGAAATAGCTGGAAGACTTGCAATAACTAAATACCCAGACGACAAAAATGCATACTTAGGTTTTTTTGAATGCATTGAAAATAAAAAACTTGCAGATGAAATGTTTTGCGTTGCAGAAAAATTAGCCCATGAAAACAATTTGACTAAATTGATTGGACCTGTTGACGCAAGTTTCTGGATTAAGTACAGGTTAAAAGTGAATCTTTTTGACCGTTTGCCATATGTATCTGAGCCTTATAATAAGGATTACTATTTGAATTTATTTTTGGGAAGTGGTTTTGTAATTGAAGAAAGATATATTTCGAATATCTATAAAAAACTACCTAAAAAAGGTTTTGAAGAAGTTTTTTATTGTTAAATGTTGTGGTTTTTGATATTATACCTAGTGAGTAAAAATTGTAAAAAGTTTTGAAAAGACGAGGTGTAATATGAAATGGCAATGGAGTTTTTAATTCAATTGATTTTGCCAACATGAGGTTATTTTTGATCGGTGCTAAAACTGATTTCACAGCTCAGCAGCTTAAAGCAGCTGACGTCGATAATAATGGAACAGTTAATGCTATTGACTTTGCAAATATGTGACAAGTTTTACTTGGAAAGAGAAAGGGTTTTTAGAAAAAAACAGGACTGGTCAATGAAGTTATTATCAAAGATTAATTGCTTTGTTGAAATATTGGTATCGTAGATGATATGGAAGAACAAATTGATACAATTGATCAAAAATAAATCCCAAGGCATTTATTTTTCAATTGTTTTTTCGAAGAAATTTTAAAGGCTTTTAAATTAAAGACCGACAATATCAAAGTGATTAGACCTAGCTATTTGTTTATAAATAGCTAGGTCTAAATAGGCGAGAAGTGTAGCAAAGTAGAACAACCAGTAGGGTCATCAAATTTATTTGTTTTTAAAGTTCCACATTAATTATGTAAGAACTCTAATAATGATACATATCCTTTGGTATTCCTTAATGAATTTTACACCTTTAATATTTTTGGTGCACCAGTAAATGAATACACTGCTGCTTCCCCTTCAGATGCATAAAATACTTCAAATATAGGATTATCCGGTGTTTTGTACAAACTTGCAAGAACAGGCAAAATGTCAAAAGCTTTTTTCTTAACTTCAATATTATTTTCAAACACTGCTTTACCCTTTAACCTTATCCATGTGCCATCTTTAGATGTTGCACTAACTTCGAAATTCGGATTAACCTTAAGCTGATTATAAACATCCTTTTGATTACTTGTAACAAAATAGGCTTTTCCCTCGTATTCAACAGCTATGCCAAACGGACGTACTTTTGGCTTGTCACCATCAACTGTAGCAATATAAAATGTACCCGCATTTGAAAGAAATTTAACTACCTCACTCATAATTTTTATCTCCCTAATAATTTCGATATAATAAAAATTATATACTTTCTTCCTGAATTTCCAATAGGTTTTTTACATAATAATTGTGTATTCCAACAAAAATTAATATTTGTAAAAAGCAGGTCATAAATTATGATATAATATTTTGTGAGGATAAGATATAAGATAGAAATATTTTTTTATAGTATGAGGTGATTGATTATGACAAGATATAAACCAATTATACTTCAACAAATTATACTTCTTTCATTATTCTTTATTCCAACATTTGTTTTTGCAAGCTCTGGAAGCAGTGATTTTCCAATTGCTTTTGCTTTAGGAGTGGAAGCTTTTGTATCAATACACATGTCAGTTTTTGTTTTATGATCACTATCTAATTTAATATCAAAAGATAATATCAAAAAAACATTTTGGAATTTATTTGCAATAAGAGCGGAAGTATTACTTTTCTTCGATTTCTTTATAACACCTAAAATTGCAGTTGTTGGAGGTTAATTATGGAAGTTAGATTTAGAGGAGAAAGAATACAATTTAATATATTCAGGATCATTGTTTTATTAGTCTTAATGTATTTGTTTTACATAAATTGTCCCTATTGGTATGAGAAGATTGTAATACTCACAGCCAATGAAGCAAATATAAATTGGATTCCAAAGGAATATTTGAATGATAGATCTGTATGGGGAACAACGCTATCACCAGAGCATGAATTATTAATAGTGCCTTTTGGAAAGAGTAATTTTACTGTTAATTACGATACGGATTTTTATTCAATGGGTGGATTTTGGGGTGCTTTCCCTAAAGTAAGTTTCTCTGAAAAAAGTAGCTTAAGTTATACAATAAAAACTGTTGAATCTATACAAGTTGAACAATACCCTGAGTCTGCAAATGTTACTCGTAAAGTGCGTCCATACATAAACTTTTCAATCGATTCAAGTGAAGGATTATTACATAAAGAAGTTATTGTTTATACAGAATTGGAGTTAGAGTACCCGCAAAAAATTGCAAAGTCTTTTAATTTTGAATATAAAAAGAGTTTAATTAAGAGAGAGTTTAAGGTGTTATTTGTTTCACCTAAGGAGTATATTTCAATAAAAAAATATTTTGAAGAAGATGTACCAGAAATGGCTGTTACTCCTTATATAAGAGGATTTACTACTATATTATTTCTTGCTTTAATTATAATCAATATAAAATCACTATTTAGGAAAGTAGAGGAATGATTATTTTTAACTAAATTGTGGTTAGAAGGTAAATTATTATGTAATTGGGGCAATTCGTATTTTTACTTGCAGCAGCACTATTTTTAAGATTTAGTGAGGGAGAGATAATGAAGTTATATCCCTTCAAACTCCAGATGATTAGTTGTTTTTTTGATTTTGCCTAAATCTTTAACACTAGACAAAACACAACATAAAAAATCGGGTACGACCGCATGAAAATTGATAAGGTATAAACACAGGGAGGTGGTGTTGATTGTGGGATGGATTGAAGGTATTAGTGAAGCTATCACCTATATTGAAGACAATATAACTGAAGATCTAACAATAGAAAATATAGCAAAACGAGCATTTGTGTCCCCGTTTTATTTTCAAAAGGGATTTACTATGCTCTGTGGTTTTACGGTGGGAGAGTACATCAGACAACGCAGGCTTACCCTTGCCGGCAGTGAGCTTGTTTCTACTGATGGAAAAATCATTGACATAGCTTTAAAATATGGTTATGCATCACCGGATAGTTTCACAAAAGCTTTTACTCGTTTTCACGGTATCACACCCACTGCTGTTCGTAAAGACGGAGCAATGATAAAATCTTTTGCTTCTCTGAAAATCAAATTTATATTGGAAGGCGGTTATATTATGGATTACAAAATTGTTGAAAAAGATTCGTTTACAGTTATTGGTTCATCTAAGGTATTCAAATATGATGCTGCAAAAACTGAGATTCCAAAGTTTTGGACAGAACATTATCAAGCTGGAAAAGGCAAAATTGTATGTGGAATGTACGGTGTATGTATTGATGAGAGCATGGGTTCTGAGGAGTTTGAATATTTGATTGCAGACAATTACAATCCGTGCATAGAAGTGCCGGATGGCTTTGTTACAAAAATTATTCCCAAACACACTTGGGCTGTTTTTGCTTGTAAGGGTGCAATGCCTAAATCTCTGCAAGATGTGAACCAAAAAATCTTCTCTGAATGGCTACCTAATTGTAAGGATTATGAAATTGCAGCTGGGTACAATATTGAAATGTACACAAATACAGAGGATTACCCGAAAGGAAATCAAGATGAAAACTACTATAGCGAAATTTGGATTCCTGTTAAGAAAAAGTGATTTACACAAAACAGTTAAGCATACAATATAAAATACTAGTTTGTCTTGTGATTATATAACACAAACAAGCACCTTTTATTTTAACTCAAGTTTTTCACAGTATTTTAGGCTCTTTGCTAGCTAAAGTATAATTTTTACCTTAGCTAGCAATCATAGCCTTGAAATTTCATTAAGGAACTAAGTCAAGAAGAGCTTTACTGGTATTAGCTGAAATTTTAAACTCTTTGCTCTTTTTATCGTTTTCTGTCATATTACCTTTTGAATCCTTCTCCATGTATTGCATTATGGTATTCTAGTGCTTACATAACTGCTTGTTATGAGTTTCTCTAAGTATTTGGTATCATTTTTTGCATGATGATTTATAATAGTGCACATAAACAAATTAGTAAAATATTTTAACTGTTTTCTCTTTATCAACCCATTCAACATCTGCATCAAAGCTTGAACATATAAATCGTATAGGAATCATAGTTCTTCCATTTACTATTATTGCAGGAGAATCGAGGGTATGTTCCGCATCATTTATATTTGCAATAGGGTCACCTATTCTAAGCTTAATAGTTTTATTATATTTAGTAGCAGTTACCTGTTTTGTTGAATTCTCCCATTTAACTTCTGCTCCAAGCTGTTCAAATATTGTTCTCATAGGCACAAGTACTCTGCTATTTACATTTACAGGTGCAACATCAAACATTAAAGGGGTGTTGCCAATAAGTACTTTTGGAAAGGATTTAGGATATGCAATTGCAATCTTTCCTTTTCCGACTCCCACATAAGCATTTCCGTTCCAGCAAACGGAGTTGAAGTTGAAGGGCACTTTTGAATATTTGAATTCCCAATACTTTATGTTTTCTGATTGTAGTATTTTGCCTTCGTTAGTAAATGCCAAATACCTTTTTCCGTCATAGATTAGGTCTTTAATATGAGAAGCTGTAGGAAAATTGCCTATTGACCAAGTACTTCCATCGTTTGAGGTTGCAACTCTTCCCTGACCGGTTGCAATTAACGTGTTGCTAAGATAATGAATATTTGATATGTAGCCGTATGGTAGAGAGAGGTTGTTTTCTGACCAATTAACACCATCTTGTGAGACATATGATAAGTTTGATATGCCGCTTACAAGTGTAATAAATTTTGTGCCATCCCAAACGACACTATTGTGATAATCTGAAAGGCATAGTGTTGAAAACTCATTCCACACTTCGCCATCCTCGGAAGAGTAAATCTCAACAGGTGCTCCTCCGAGAGCAACAAACATTTTGTCGTTCCATATAACATTTCCAGAAGTATCGCTTTTATTTTTTAGTGTATGTTGTGTCCAGTTTATACCGTCTGAAGATGTGACAATAAGTACTTCATCACCGTTTGATGCTTTACCGATGGCAACAAATTTTTTATCATTATAAGTTATACCAGTTATTTTACCCATTCCATCAATGCTTCTTTTATCCCAAGTTTGGCCATCCTCTGAAAAAGCAATCATTCCATTTTCGCCGACTGTCACAAACTCTTTTCCTGTCCATATTACCTTTTGAAACTCATTTTCAGTTTCTAGGTCTATTACATTCCATTTCAAGTATTTCATAGGGCACAGAGTTTTTGTTGAGCAGAAGTTTATCTGATGGATGGGTAAGATATTTGAATTTTGCCAATGTCAACAAAGGCTCTTTTGTGATGCCGTCAACCTTCCCCAGTCTTTCAGGGGTGTATTTAATCATCGTGGACCATATTATTCCAATAACTAAAGCTCCGAGGCTAAGAGAATGTATAACTCGCTACGGGTCGAATCAAAACTCGCTACGCGTAGAAAAGTGATTCGACTAATCCTTTGCTTCGTTAACATTCTCTAAGCCTCTACGCTGATGTTATTTCCATAATATGTCTCACAATTAAAATATGCACCCGTCTTTCAGTATGCAGTTGATATTAGGGTATGTTTGATATATAATGTACAAAAATTAATATGGAGGTTTTTTCGTGTTATGAAAAAAGAAATCAAAGGTTTTATTGCAGGAATTATAACTACAGTTTTGTTATCGTCTGTAGTTTTTGCAGCTCCTGTTGGAAAGAGCATTACTGCATTTTATAATGGAATAAAGATTTATATTGACGGAGATAAAATTACTCCAAAGGATGGCAATGGAAAAATCGTTGAGCCGTTTATATATGAAGGCACAACATATCTTCCTGTACGGGCTGTTGCAGAAGCGTTGGGTAAACAGGTATCTTGGGATGGAAATAGTAATACTGTTTACTTAGGAAAAAAGCTTGAAGAAGTTGTTGTTGATACAGTTGAGGATTTTATAAAATCAATAGGATCAAATAAAAAAATTATTTTAAAGCCAGGAGTATATGACTTGTCAAGCGTAGATCAAAATACTGATTTACAAGATGGGGTAACATGGGAAAGCGTCACTGACGGTAAAGAGTTAAACATCAGAAATATAAGTGATTTGACTATAGAAGGTTCAATGGAAGGCAAAACGGAAATATTGGTAAAACCTAGATATGCACAAATACTGAAATTTGAAGATGTAAGTAATATAACTATCAGAAATATCACCGCTGGACACACTCCGGCAGAATATATGTGTGATGCAGGAGTAATAACCTTTCAAAACAGTGAAGATATAATAATTAATAACTGTGAACTTTACGGATGTGGAAGTGTTGGATTAAGCTTGTATAATGTTGAAAGGCTAGATATGACAAACTCCAATATAAACCATTGTTCATTACGTGCGGTGCAAATATATGATTCAAGAGATATAAATCTGAGACAAAGTAAGATTTCAAATCATGAAGCTTATAGTAATATTATTGATATAGAGCGTTCAAAAGATATTTTGTTTGAAGAGTGCGAAATGACGGACAATAATAATTTTGAATGGAGTTTTATGGAGGTTGCTTACAAATCAAATGTTGTTATAAATAAATGTAGAGTATTAAATAATTCGCAAACTAGTAATGAAAAGTATGAAGTAACATGCTTTTTTAAAACAATAGATTATTATGAAAACTGCGATAGCAGTGTTTTGGTAAAAGATACTGAATTTAATAATAATGTATGTGATCGTAGGACAGATAATGAAGGAGCAGTAACATTCGAGAATTGTACATTCGATGGTAATGTTTGGAGCGAGCAGTGATCGGAATTTGCATTTTAAAAGTTTGCCCGAAGGGAGCTAAGTTCAAGAAATGAGCAAAGCAAATTTTCTTGAGGATATCTTAATGTATAAGATTTGTAACAATAAGGAGCAAGAAAACCTGATGGTCTCTTGCTCCTTATTGTTGTAGAAACAAATATTTCTACTCCACTATTATATGTTTTTGAGAAAATGCTTCAACTTCTCCTATAGTAGCAAAAGAAATTGGCGAAGTTGCTAAATTTTCTAAAACCCTTTTAGAAGCCTCTTTTGCTACACTAATTAACAAGCCTCCCGAGGTTTGAGGATCAAATAGTATGTCCTGCATAAAGGAAGGAACATTTTCACCAATGGAGATATGCTCAGCAAAAAAGTCTTTGTTTTTATAGGCACCTCCAGGAATAAGTCCCATATTAGCATATTCTTCTGCTTCGTTAATGAAAGGGATATCCTTGCTATTTAGGCGAAGTGTAACATTACTTCCCTTTGCCATTTCTACTGCATGTCCCAACAAACCAAATCCTGTAATATCTGTAATGCTATGCACTTGACCTATATTTTCCGTTGCTTTCTTTCCAAATTTATTAAGTGTCGTCATAGAAAGTACTGCTTCACTAATTGCTTTCTCGCTTGCCATTTCTGCTTTTATTGCTGTATTTATTATTCCAACCCCTAAAGGTTTTGTCAAAATCAGGACATCTCCAGGTTTTGCAGTATTATTGGTCATAATTTTTGAAGGGTGAACAAATCCTGCAACTGAAAGCCCATACTTAGGTTCATCATCTGATACACTATGGCCTCCAACTAAGACTGCGCCCGCTTCTAAAACTTTGTCCTGACCACCACGTAAAATTTCCGACAGAATAGAAGGCTCTAAGCAGCTAGGAAAACAAACGATATTTAAAGCTAGTATAGGATCTCCACCCATTGCATAAATATCACTTAGGGAATTAGCAGCAGCAATTTGACCAAATGTATAAGGGTCATCTACAACAGGAGTAAAAAAATCAAGTGTTTGAATTAAGGCGATTTCATCATTGATTTTATAAACTGCTGCATCATCCGAGGTCTCAATGCCCACAAGAAGGTTCGGATGATTAGGCTTTTGCAATTGACACAAAACTTGTGTCAAAATCTCTGGTGAGATTTTAGCTGCTCAACCTGCACTTTTAGTCATTTGAGTTAATCTTAAGTCCATCTTAGTTCACTCTCCTTTCTTAGCTTTTTATATAAACTCAACTAGAGTTTTAGCAAATTCCAAAAAATACATAGTTAATATTTTTATTACATAGCGCTTTATGGAAGCTTCTAATCTTCCAAGCATAGGCACACTATTTTGCTATGCAAAAACTGCCAATCTAATTTTTTCAAACTCCAGTTGATTAGGCGGTTTCAAAAAACAACCTATACAGTATTCAGGTCATAAAGCCCTTCAATCTAGATTTTTTGAAACCACAATTGACCAGTTGTTTTTTTGGAATAACCTTATTTAAAAAAAATGAGTTATATTATTTTGCTATACAAAAAATGTAACCCAAATTCTTTAAAATTGCAACTGTATATTTTTAGAACTTAATTATCCGAATCAAATACAAGAGTATATTTTCCACCATTGTTTTCAAATATTTTCTCTATTTGATCGTCAATTAAATCAGCCACTTGTCCATCATAATAAATACGTGAGCTAACACCACAATTTGAACTCAGAGTTCGTGGTACGGGCATCAATTCACATTGAATATTTTTCCTTTTCATACTCCTGTCAAATTTTATAGCTCCAGTATGTGTGAAAAAAAGTACTTGGTATTCTTTGCTCATTTTCTTGCTTTAAGCACAAATGTGCCATCCCTTTCTTCAAACTCAACAGAGTAACCTGCATTTTTCATAAAGCGGCTGACGTTTTCTTTTGCGGTATTGTTATCCACAATAACATCTACACCATCTTTATCTTTATCGAGAGCTTTTTTAGTCATGAGTACCGGTTGAGGGCAACTCATTCCACAAGTATCAATTGTTTTCATATTCTCCTCCTATATCTTCTGTTTTTTTAGTAAAAACTCTGAATTTGCCCAAGAAATTACTAAAAGAATCAAAATACATATGCCAACAGATATCTTTCCGTTGAGCGTAGCCCCGTTTGGACTAGAAGCTAAACCGAAGTTGTGACTAATTGCTGCACCAACTAACAATCCCATAACACTAACCACCGAATCGGTATTACCTTCTCCAGACAGTATTAATTGTCGCATAGGGCATCCTCCTAATAAAACTGAGCCCCATCCCACTAATGCCATGCCTAGAAAATTCCATAGTCCATCTGTATGAGCAATAGGTTGTTCTATGAAACCGGGTTTGAAATAACCAAAAATCAAATTTGCAATAAAACTGACTAATAAAATTGCCAATAGACCAAGTAACAAATATGAATCACGGAAGAGAATCAAGTCTCTAGTTCCACCCACAGTACAAAGCCTAGATTTTTGTGCAAGAATTCCAACAATTAAACCTGCGGCAAGAGAAATCCATATTGAAGCAGCAGCTGCTCCGGGGCCACTTTCGCTGAAAAATAAAAAAGCAGGCGATACAATAAGTAGTACTAGCAAGCCAACGTTAATGGCAGGGAATAGATAGCCTTCTAAATGCGTGAGTTTGTAGCTCCTTTTGAGGTTAAACCCTTTGTTGAGAAAAATTATACCAACAAAAATTCCAGCAATAAATCCAACTAGCCCGATAATAGCATTAAAATCTCCTCCCGCTATTCTAAGAACCATTCTTAGAGGGCAACCCAAAAAAACTAAAGCTCCAATCATTACAATAATTGAAAGTACAAATCTAGTAAAAGGTGAAGATCCCCCTTTTGAGGAAAACTCCTTATTTTTAGAAGCTAAAATAAAAGAACCTAAAACAAGACCTATAATTTCCGGGCGTATATATTGTACGACTTGCGCACGGTGAAGCCCTAATCCTCCTGCTATGTCTCTTATAAAGCATGCTATACAAAAACCCATGTTTGCAGGATTGCCAAAATAGACGAGAAGAACTGAAAATAAACCTACAATACTTCCAGTAATAATAATTCCTAATTTACCCTTCATGAGATGATTTTCCCCCTAACAAAATATAAATATACCTATGTAATTTTAACAATGTTAAGGAGAATAGTAAAATAACAAAAAGTAATAACATAAATAAACAGTATTACAATTTGTAATACTGTTTATTTATATACTGTACTGCTTTTTATTTTTTTTCTTTTTTAAAACACATAAACCAATCGATGCAATATTGATTTTCGTCTTTGTTTTGCATTCTTTCTTTTGCTGTACCACAAGAACCGGCTGTAGGAATGATAACATCATCGCCAGGTCTCCAGTTAGCAGGTGTTGCGACATTGTCAGCATCAGCTTTTTGAAGTGCATACATTATTCTTTTTAGCTCGTCAAAATTTCTTCCCATAGATAGAGGATAGTAAAGAATTGTACGAACAACTCCTTTTGGATCAATTACAAATACAGCTCTTACTGCTTGTGTATTAGATTGACCTGGTTGAATCATTCCGTATTTTTTTGCAACATCCATGCGGATGTCTTCTATTAGAGGAAACTTCACTTCTACATTCTTCATTCCATTCCATTCAATATCCTGTATTTTTCTCAACCACGCTATATGTGCATATAGAGAATCAACAGAAAGGCCAATCAATTCTGTGTTTAGAGCTCTAAATTCATCTGCCATAGTGGCAAACGTCATAAATTCAGTTGTACAAACAGGAGTAAAATCTGCAGGGTGAGAAAAAAGTATTACCCACTTTCCCTTATAATCTTCTGGGAAATTAATTTCACCTTGAGTTGTTACAGCCTTGAATGCAGGTGCTTTGTCACCAATTAATGGCATTTTGTTTACGCTAGCTTCTTCCATTTTTAATTTCCTCCATTCTTTTTCTATTTATATTTATATTACTATAATAAATAAATATATCATCTAATACCTGTAATTGTAACAATCTTTATGTCAATATGTCAATATAAAATAGCAAAAACGGGTGCATATTTTAATTGTGAGATATATTATGGAAATAACATCTGCGTAGAGGCTTAGAGAATGTTAACGAAGCGAAGGATTAGTCGAATCACTGTTTGAGCGTAGCGAGTTTTGATTCGACCCGTAGCGAGTTATACATTCTCTTAGCCTCGGAGCTTTAGTTATTGGAATAATATGGTCCACGATGATTAAATACACCCAGCAAAAACAAATAATTAAAGCTTTTGATATTACATATATAATACAAATTGATATATAAAGCTATTCTAATGTATAATCCTGTCTTTGACACTTTATGAAGATAAGAATCCTGTAAAACCTTAAGATAAGAGGTTTACAGGATTTCATGTTGATGTAAAAAGTGCGTAATTTTTTATTTTTTTGTTTCTTTTAAAATTTTTTTCATCATTCTTGTTGTTGTGATTTGGTAATCTGTGCGAAATCCAAATGTTTCATGTAAAGCATCAGTAAAATCTGTTCTTGTGTATATTGGTTC
>Ga0207799_100128_pt1 | contig 88411 bp, 74 predicted proteins | sample TtanPargueraPR_4_FD_187742 | JGI IMG/M metagenome (GOLD analysis project Ga0207799, IMG submission 187742) | Aerobic enrichment media microbial communities from Bioluminiscent Bay, La Parguera, Puerto Rico - Tt and M2 (SPAdes) | ecosystem: Environmental > Aquatic > Marine > Unclassified ...
ACCGAGGTTCTGATACCAGCCGATCTGCTTATAGACGTCGGCGACGTCGAGACGGCCGTCGGCCTCGATGTACATGGCGCCGTTGCGGATCTTGCCGAACGCCTGCTCGGCCGGCTGATCGGCATAGACGTATTTGTGCAGCAGTTCGACGATCGCGTCCCGGTCCTTGTCGCCGTCGACGAAGGCGGCGCGGTAGTCGGCGATGCCGCGCTGGTACGCCTTGACGAATTTCCCGACCATTTCGCGCTTGTTCTCGACGTTGGCCGTCGAGGTGAACAGGCCGCCCACCTGATAGGGCGCGTAATCGGCCACCCAGCCGATGATCTTCGCCGCGCCGGCATTGGCCAGCGGCTTGGCGACGTGCGGCACGATGATCATCGAATCGACCTGACCGGACTTCAGCGCGCCGATCATGTTGCCGACCGACTGCAGCGGCTTGAGCTGCATGTCGTCCATCGAGAACCCGGCGCCCTCGGCGACCCGGCCGATCATGTAGTGGAAGGACGAACCGACCGTGCTCATGGCGAAGCTATGGCCGGGCAGCTTGTCGACCGAGGTCAGCCCCGCGTCATAGGCCTTGTTCGAGGCCAGGATGGCCGAGCCGTCGAAGCCCTTCACCTCGTGCAGCTGGGCGCCGATCACCTTCAGCGCGCCCTTGCTGGCCAGGTTGAAGAAACCCGCCGTGAAGGCCGTCACGCCGAAATCGGCGTCGCCCGAGGCAATTGCAACAGACACCGGCTGCGCCGCCTGGAAGAACTTGAGCTCGACGTCGAGCCCCTCGTCCTTGAAATACCCCCGCTCCTGGGCGATGAAGATCGGCCCGGTCGAGACGAACTTCAACGCCGCGACGGTCACCTTGTCGCTCGCCTGCGCGGCCACGGTTCCCGTCAGAACGGCCGCGGCGGCCACTGCGGTTAAAATCGATTTCATCGTCATTTTTAGGGCCTCCCCTTTTTTATCCCGAAACAACAAACTCATCCTTTTCAGACCCACGCGATATGGCGCCGCAGGATGGCGACCGCGTCGGTCCCTTTCTTTTCCATGATTGCGTCGAGTATGGCCTTGTGCTCGTCGACGGAACGGCTGTTGACGTCGCCCTTCTCGGCGTTCTGCGCCAGCCGGAAGCGGGCGCTCTGCACATAGAGCCGTTCCTGGATCTGCAGCAGCCGCACCGACCCGCCGCCCTCCGACAGGGCGCGGTGGAACAGCCGATTGGCCTCGTCCCAAGTCATGACCGTCGACAGGTCGTGCGGTTCGACGGCCTGTTCCGCCGCCGACAGCCGGTGATAGGCGGCGATCAGGTTGGCTTCCCATTCGACCGAGCGGCTCTTCAGCGACCAGGTCAGGCCCAGGCATTCGATCTCCTGGCGCAGCCTGTTGACGTCGCGCAGGTCGGCCTCGGTCATCGAGGCGACCCGGAAACCGCGCTGATCGGCCGATTCCACCAGCCCCAGGCTGACCAGGCTGGTCAGCGCCTCGCGCAGCGAATTGGCGCTGCCGCCGTAGGTCCGGCGCAGGTCCTCGATCTTCAGCCGCGTATTGGGGTCGAGCACGCCGAAGATGATGTCCCGGCGCAGCCGCTCGGCCAGATGACTGACGATGGTCGAGGACTTATTGGAATCCAGTTGGAACACTTAAAAACTGCAATATCCGAAAAATCTACTAGATTTTCCAAATACTGCAAAACCCGCCGCATGCGCAAGCGCTTTCCGAAAAGTCCGCCGGACCGGAGGAACGGCTTGAGCCTCGGCCGCGCCCGGCTATAGTGAGGCCGTCGTCCGACATCCGAGAGCAGGCATTGGAACATTCAGCACAACAGGGGTTTTTCGGCCGATTTTTCCCACGCGGGATGCGCAAGCGCTGGTGGATGTTCCGGATCGTCGATCTCATCCTCGCCCTGACCCCGCGCGGCCGCGACGGCGGCGTCCTGATCGTCCGCATGGACGGCATCGGCGACATGGTGCTGTTCCGGCCGTTTCTCGACCACTACGCCGAGGCGCTCGGCGTCGGCACCGGGGATCTGACCGTTCTCGGATGCAAAAGCTGGGGAAGCCTGGCCGATACGATCTTCGGCGGCTACCGCACCGAACTGATCCACGAGAAGCGGTTCGAGAAGAGCCTGACCTACCGCCTGAAGATCGCCCGGCGCCTCAAGCGGGCCGGGTACGATACGGTCATCTGCGGAAGCTACTTCCGCAAGACCCTGATGCACGACAGCCTGGTTCGCGCCTGCGGCGCGCCCCGCACCATCGTCACCCGGCCGCATCTCTCGGAAAAGACCGCCCGGGAGTTCGGCTGGTACCTCGGGCAATGCGGCGAGGTCGTCGAAACCGGCGAGCACCCGACCCACGAACTGACCCGGCATCAGCGCTTCCTCGAACACCTCGCCGGCAAGCCCCTGCCACCGGTCGCGTTCACCATGCCCTGGCGCGACCAGGCGCCGCCGGTGGGCGAAGGCGCGCCCTATGCCGTGCTGAATTTCGGCAGCAACGAACCCGGCCGGAACTGGCCTCTGGAAAACTATTTCGATCTCGCGCGGCGCCTGCTCGATAGCGGAAAGCGGGTCGTCTTCGTCGGCGGCAACAACGAAAAGCGGGTCAAGCCGCTGCTGCAACGGGATCTCGACCATCCCGGCGTCGTCGACCTGATCGGCGAGACGTCGCTGCCGGAACTGATGGACACGCTGAACCATGCCGCCCTCGTGGTGACCAACGAAACCGGCCCCGGACACCTCGCCCTGATTCTCGGGACGCCGACGGTGATGATTTACGGCGGCGGCCACGCCTCCTCCTTCATGCCCTATCCGGAGAGCCACCGGCGGCCCGGCGCCCGTTTCGTGAACCACGAAATGCCCTGCTATCACTGCCTGTGGATCTGCGACAAGCGGGAAGCCGAGGACCAAGCCTTCCCCTGCGTCGCCGCGGTCGGTGTCGACGCCGTATGGGACGAGATCGGCGTCTGCCTGGCGGAAGCGGAGGGCGCCCGGCCGGCCGCCCCGCAAGGCGCGGAATAGCCAAACCCCTCCTCTCCACTTTCGGCACCGCCCGCCCATATCTACGACGCCGGGACAACCGACCGGCAACCACGGAACCGACGAGAAAATGCCAGACCCGAACCCGGCCCCCGATACCACAAGGCCTTTCTGGCGCACGCCCAGGACGATCCTGCTGTTCTGCGCCTTCTTCACCATGGCGCTGAACCTGCGGGCGCATCTGACCTCGCTGCCCACGGTTATCGGCGACCTGCAGGCCGGGCTCGGCATCAACCAGACCGCCGCCGGGTTCCTGACGACGCTGCCGGTGCTCTGTTTCGGGGTCGCTACCCCGTTGGCCGCCTGGGTGCTCGCCCGCGTCAGCATCGAGCGCGCGGTCTTCATCACCCTGTGGGGAATCGTGCTGGGGACTTGCCTGCGGTCGGCCGGCGGATACTCCGTCGCGGTAGCGGGCAGCGTCGTCCTCGGCCTGGCGCTGACCGTCGGCAACATCGTCAGCCTGATGGTCATCGCGCGCGATTTCCAGGCCTACCGCGGGTTCATGACCGGGATGTTCGTCTGCGCGATGAACGTCGGTTCGATGACGACCTCCGCCCTGACTCCGCCGCTGTCGGCGGGACTGGGCTGGCGGACGACCCTGGCCGGCTGGAGCGTCATGGCCCTGATCAGCGTCGGCCTGTGGATCGGTGCCAGCCGGTTGCCCAAGAACGCCCCGGCGGAAAGCCGCCCCCCGATTCCGGCGGAATCGTCCCGTGCGACACCATCCGCCAACATAGCCGACGGCCCCGCCGTCTCGGCCCCGCCGCCCTGGCGGCGCCCCTCGGCCTGGCTACTCGCCATCGCGTTCATCGCCCACAGTTTCATCTACTACGGCCTGACCGGCTGGCTACCGGGCTACATGATCGCCGTCGACGGGATGGACGCCACCCGTGCCGGGCTCGTCGCCTCGTCGTTCCAGATTCTCGGGCTGGTCGGCTGCTTCGGCGTCCCATGGCTGGCGTCCGGCCTGCGGCTCTCCTCCGCCACGCTGTTCCTGACCGTGGCCGCCTGCTGGTTCATCGCGCCGGCCGGTTTCCTCGCCGCGCCGGGCCTCTGGCCGCTTTGGACCCTGTTCGGCGGAATCGGCTCGGGCGGCGGATTCGTCGTCGTCTTCACGCTGGTCATGGAGCGGGCCTCCACCCTGGACGAGAATCGCAAAATCTCCTCGTTCATCCAGGGAATCGGTTACGGCACGGCCTCGGTCGCCCCGGCCGCCATCGGCGGCATCAACCAGATCTTCGACAGTTGGCTGTTCGGCTTCTCGCTGCTCGCTGGCATGGCCCTGGTCATGGCCGTCTGCGGCTTCATCGCTTGCAAGCGGCCAGCCTGAGAACATACCGTCAAGCGGACCATTGAAGAGTCAAACGAGGAACACGTGGACAATCAGGCCCTTTGGTATCGGTCGTTCGGCCCGCCAGCCGACTGCCTGAGGCTCGAACGGGCGCCGCTCGGCGAGCGTCCCGCTTCCGCGATCCGTGTCGAGATGTCGGTCGTGCCGGTCAATCCCTCCGACCTGATCCCGGTCACCGGCGCCTACCGGCACCGGATCACCTTACCGTCCGTCGCCGGATACGAGGGCGTCGGCACGGTGATCGAGACCCCACCCGATTATGCAACTCTGCTCGGCAAGCGCGTCCTGCCGCTGCGGGGACCGGGAACCTGGCAGACCTATGTCGACTGCGACCCGGCGCTCGCCGTGCCCGTCCCGGACGACATCGACGATATCCGCGCCGCGCGGGCCTACATCAACCCGCTGGCCGCCTGGACCATGCTCGGGGCCTGGCCGGTAACGGGTAAACGCGTGCTTTTGACCGCCGGGGGCTCCGTCTGCGCCGATCTGCTGGGGCAATGGGCGCGGCGTCAAGGCGCGGCGGACGTGACCGCCGTCTACCGGTCGGCCAACCGAAAAGCACATCTGGAAGACCTCGCCATCGTGCCGGTGCCCCTGTCCGACGTTTCGGCGATACGGGACGCCGCCGCGGCCGCCGACTTGACGTTCGACGCGCTCGGCGGCCCCATCGGAACCCTGATTCTGGAAGCGATGGGGCCTGGGAGCCGTTTCATCAGCTACGGACTGCTTTCCGGCGAGCCCGTCACGTCCTCGCCCGGCGCATGCGCCGACCATCTGCGCTTTCATCTGCGCGACGCCCTGGCCGAGATGGATGCCGGAACCTGGCAGACGCAGTTCCGGTCCCTCTGGCCGCTCCTGCGCGAAGCGGCGCTCCCCGGGACACGGACCTTCCCGCTGGCTCGCTGGAAGGACGCCCTGACCGACTTCGCCACCCCGGGCAGGCCGAAACCGATGATCCGGTTTACCGAAACCGCGGCGCGTCCCTGATGGACAGCCCTACACCTTGATCCCGCTACCGGGACGGCGCGACCGGCAGGACCAGCCGAAACCCGTCAAGCGGCCTGGCGCTTAAACTATCGCAGGTGACAGCCCGATAGTCCGCGCGAGAGAAATCGGCATTATTTTTCCAGCTCCCGCCGCGCAGCACATGGCAGTCATTTTCGAACCCTCCACTTTTGTTCGTGGCGGCCGGGTTCAGTTTCGGGCTTCTCTCGTAGTAGCCGAATGTCGATACATCCAGACACGGCTCGCTGACGTTGCCGGCCATGTCGAACAGACCCAGTCGGTTCGGTTCGAAACTTCCCACGGGCGTCGTTTCGCCTCGCGGCCTGCACGGCTGGCTGTTCTTTACTTTGTATCTGCAATTGTAATTGGCGTCGGACTTGCGGATGGTGTTTTTTCCCGTGCCGAAACGGACCTTCTTCCCCTGTTCACGGGCCGCATACTCCCATTCCGCCTCGGTGGGCAGGCGGTATGCCTTGCCGGTTTTCTGGTTCAGCCTTTGAATGAAGGCTTGGGCATCGGACCATTTCACGCTGTCCACGGGGTAGCGCCCGCCCTCATCGAAATGCGACGGATTGCCCCCCATGATCTTTTTGTATTCGTCCTGGGTGACCTCGTATTTTCCCATGTAGAAATGAGAGACACAGACCTCGTGGACCGGGTATTCCTCCGACCGGTCCGTGTCCCCGAACATGTTCCCCATCCGATAGCAGCCCCCGGGAACGAATACGAATTGCATGCCGGTAAGGCTGTCGGTAACGGTTTTGGGATAATCGCTTTTTGCCAGGGCTTTCCGGAACGCGTCGAATTCCTGGGCCTGTTTCTTTTTCAACGCCTCGAGCTTCTGGGCTTTCTCGAGCCGCGGCTGGATCTCGTTGAGAAGCTCGAGCGACTGCTGGTAGAACTGGCCTCCCCGGCCCGCCCGGGAAACATATTTCGTCAGCATGTCCGATGCCGAGGCATATTGCTCCAACTTGTACTGGTTGCGCCCGTAAAAGAAGTAGAATTCCGTCGGGACCTCGATACCCAGCTGGTTGATCTTTTCGAAGAACTCCCCGGCTTTTTGAAAATTCCCCTCGTCGGTGGCTTTTTTCGCCCCCAACAGATACTGATCGGCAACGACTTCCTTGGGAAGATCGGCGGCCCGGACCGGATAAAACGATAAACACATCAAAATCGCAAGAATACTTAGGCTTGCGGATTTTTTTACGAAATTATGGCGCAACATTTTCATTCTATCCTTTTATTTCCACCCGCTGAAATCCAGTCCGGTTTTTTTGCTCGTCTTGTTTTCCTGTTGGCCGTTTCCCTTGCCGAAACCACCCACCATGTTCAGCATGGCCATGGAATCCATGGCTTCCGAAAACGCTTCGGCAAGATGCCCGACATCGTTCGCCGGCCTGTAGGTCCCGCCGGAATTGGAGGCGATCTGGCTCAGTTCGCGGCCGGCCGCATCATCCACCTCAAGACCGATCGTCTCGTAGCGGGTCAGCCGGTTTTCGCGGCGCAGCGTTTCGATCGTGTCGGCAACGCTTCCGCAGCTGTTGTCCCCGTCCGCCAGCAACACCGTGAACTGCTGCTTGGACGTCTTGGCCTTGTATTTGGCCGTATACGTGGCCGCCTCTTTCATCGCCGGGGCCAGGGGCGTTCCGCCGCCGGCCCTGAGTTTCTTGACGAAGGAAACGATCTTGTCCTTGTCCTGGCTGAATCCGAGGCGTTCCTTGATCGGCCTTTTGCAGTCGCCGGAAAAGGCATACACGGCGACTTCCACGTTGCGGTCGAGCGCCCGCTGGATCGCCTTGATCGCCGCCGCTTTCGCTTCCTCCATCTTGCTTCCCGCCCCGCTTCCCATGGACCCCGAGGTATCGATCAGCACCATGATGGAGGCCTCGGGCTCTTTCGACGCCTTGCTCTGGGCCCGTGCCGTGCCGAACACTTGGAAGCCGGTCACTTTCAGACCGGTTTTCCACATGCTCTTGGCGATGTCCGCCGCCAGGCACTGGTCCGACTTGGTGCCGGAACCGCAGATCACGCGGTCCCAGTTCGGCGAGCGGTTCGCGGTATATCCGAAATCCTCCCCCGATTTGGGGACAACCGGGTCCAGCCGGATATATCCCGACCCGTTGGGGGCCTCGACGCGGACGTACACCTGAGTGTCCGGGGGCAGGCATTGAGGATCGGTGCCGTTGCCGGCGGCCCATTTATAAGTGCCGCTGATATTGGGCTCGCCGGCGATCGTGCTGAAACTGTAGCGGACAAGCATCGAGCCGATATGGCACCCGGCCGCGTTGAAATCCTTCCGGCTGAGAGCCCCTTTGGCCGCCTCCAAGGCGGAACAGTCCTGAGCCCAGGCGGCAGTCAGGAGCAACAAAAAGGCGAAAAAAGAAAAAGTTTTTCTCATAAAAACCTTCCCAGTGGGAAACTGTTGGGAGGCAGGCGCAGACGAAGGCGCCCGCCGGGAGACAGGAGGAGGGATTCCTAGAAACGATCGATCAATGGAGACATATTCTTGGATTGAACGGGTGGGTATCTATTCTTTGAATAAGTGTATGACAGACATTCGCCAGCATAAACATTACTCATTTATTATAGTTCACTTTAATCCGGCACGAATTTTTGTCAACGAGAGCGTGGAAATCACGCTCCGGGGCCAAGGCGCTCCCGCCCTTCCTCGACACGTGGGGTTTTAGACCTTTGACGAATGGCGAAAAACAGGGGCCCGATCAATCGGCGGTCAGGAATTTCAGGGTGCGCTCTGCGACGGCACCGCCCGGCAGGCCGCGGACCTGACGGCGTTATCCAGCTTCTTCATGCAGAATCAAGCGGCACCCGGCAGGCCGCAATCACGGGTGCTGCACTGCTGAGGCATCGTCTAAAAGCGAGCGCCGAACGATCCCAAAGCGCGTGCCGCGCTACACGGCCAACAAAAAAGGCGCCCAAACGGACGCCCCGAAACTCTTCGGACATAAAAATGGTGCCCAGGGGCGGATTCGAACCACCGACACGCGGATTTTCAGGCAGATATTATACGCCTGTTTTCAAGACATTAGGTCCGAAAAACTGTAAATTTTGGGACCATAAATCAATGGCTTACGGCGATTTTGGAAAGCAATTTTCGCCCCTATCACATCGCTGCCAAACAGCACCATCTGTAATCTCTAGTTCACAATACCATTGCCTTCCTAAAGTGTAATCTATAAATTACACATCATGTTCGAAGTTCGCCAAACAACAACCTTCCGCGATTGGCTCGACAACCTGAAAGATGACCGTGCCCAAAAGCGGATCGCTCAGAGGATTGTGCGATTGCAGGGCGGACTGTTCGGAGACGCCAAATCTGTTGGCGATACTATAAGCGAACTTCGGATCGATTATGGCCCCGGCTACCGCGTCTATTTCACCCGACGCGGTTCCGTCGTCGTGGTCCTGCTCTGTGGCGGCGACAAAGGCAGCCAGAAGCGGGACATTAAGCTGGCCAAAGAGTTGGCCGCAGACTTGGAGTAACTGACATGGCAACCGAAACCGTACCCTTCGATGCCGCCAAATACCTCGACACCGAGGAGTCTCAAACCGAACTCCTCAGCGATGCTTTCGAAAGCGGTGAGGCCTCTTACATCGCTGCCGCGCTCGGCGTGATCGCACGAGCCCGAGGCATGACTAAGGTTGCTCGCGATGCGGGGGTGACGAGGGAAGCCCTCTATAAGACACTCAGCGCCGAGGGCGATCCCAAGCTGTCTACGCTGCTCGGTGTCATGAAGGCGCTCAACATCACCTTACGCGCCGATAAAGCGGCGTAGGATGGAAGGAACCGATTCCAGGATCCCTCCCGGTCCCTCCCTGCCTCCAGTGGTTAGCTACCCCTAATCCGAAGAGGGGACGGCTTCCCGGCTGTCCCCGTTCTTTTCTGCCTTATTCCGCCGACGATCGTTTCGCAGTCGTTGTGCGGAGCCGTTAGCCAATCCGCCAGCGCCAAGGGAACCGTTCACCGTTCTGCGGATTGAATTTGCGTTTCGGCGAAAATGGAACCATAACGGGTATATTACTAATATTTATACTATGAAAAATTTATATCGTTTTTATATTTTCCCGTAATGATTTTATTCCGGAGGGGAAGCCATGACAAAACAAACACTGTATGGCCGCCGTGATCTGCCGGGCGGGTTGTCGATCCGGCCCTGCCGGGACAGCATCGAGGATCAGGTCTTCGTCAAGCAACTGATCAAGGACAACCGCGACGACATCCGTGCCGCCGATGCCGACCCGGACTACCTGGAATCGGTGGTCGACATGCAGGAGCGCGCCATGCAGCAGGGCTACGGCGAAGCCTTTGGCAACGCAGCGCATTTCATCATCGAGAAGCTGGGCGTGAAGATAGGGCGGCTGCTGGTCGAAAGCGGCGGAACCGAAGTCCGCATCGTCGATCTGCAATTCATTCCGAAGGCCCAGGACAAAGGATACGGGCCCAGCGTTATCGCGGCCATGCAGCAGGCCGCGGCCATGCAGCGGGTTCAACTTGCCATCACGGTGCTGCGCAACCGCCCCAAGTTGAAGCAGTGGCTGGCGTCGAAGGGGTTCGTCGTCGAGGAGTCCGATCAGGCCGCCGAGCGCATGATCTGGAATCCGACCGCCGACGCCATGGGCGTGACCCGTACCTTCAAGCCTTCCTGACAGGCCGGGCCCGCCGAAAGGGCCCTTTCCCCCTTAAAGCAACCCGCCTCCCCGTCTTAGGGGGCGGCTTCAATGGCGAGCAGCAATCCGCGCGATTGAAGAGTCGATTTATTTCTCCCTTTTTATTAGAATTAGAACTATATTAATTCTAAATTTAAGACGTGTTTTGGGGACGCGGGCATTTAAGGGGGAAGATCTCATGAAAAGCTGTGTTTCGACTCGCCTGGCGACGGTCCTTCTGCTTTCGATCGGCATGCCGCTTCAGGGGCAAGCCCAAACATCGAACGCGCTGCCCGAAAGCTGCCACGCCCTCAATTTCGTCCCGGAAAATGGAGGGACACGTATCGAGCCGTTTCCTTCGATCACGCCGCTCATCAAATCGGGCGGCAAGGTCGAAAAGTCGACCTGCGCGGCGCTCCTGGAGAAGGTCCAGCACCCCGCCCCGGAAGTCCTCGCCGACCTGCCCGCCTACCAGGCCCTCTTGAACGATTTCTTTTCCAACTATTGCCACCGGGACGTCGCAAGCGGCTGGAAACGCGACATCCAACTTCGCGATACCGGCCCCTACATCCAGCAGATTCTGGGCGGCGCCTGGACGGGATCCGAATTCGGCACGCACAACGCGGTCGTCATCTGGTATTCGCCGGAGTTCTACGCGTTCGTCGAGCAGCGGGCGGCCGGCGGCGCGCCAGTGATGCCGGAGGGGGCCATGGCGGTGAAGGAGATGTACGACCCGCCGTCGTCGAACTGCCTGGGCGAGGATCCGATCGATTTCAAACCCTCCGAACACGGAGTGGCCTTTTTCGTCCGCCACGGCGAAATCTCGGTGGACGGGTGGTACTGGGGCTATTTCGGCTGGGACGCCTATCCGAAGGAGGTGAGCGACCTGAACGACAAGGCCGCCGTCGACCAGTACTTCAAGGACCTCGGGACGAACTTGGCCGGCAACCAGTCCTGGCAGCCGGAGAATGGCATCCCCGGCGCCGAGAACATCAGTTTCGGTCCCGGCACCGGCTGGGGCGCCGGATGCCTGGACTGCCATGCCTCGGCCGAATCCTACCAGACCTTCGCCGATCTGAAGAACATCACCGGCGGCACGCCGGAGGATCCGATCAACACCTATCTGTCGATGAATTTCCCGACCACGGCGGACCCGGGGTTGACCAAGCATACGACGGATTTCGAGGAGGAAGCACCGCCCGAACTTCCCGTGGACCGGCCCTACAACCCGGCGTTCCTGCTGACGTTCGATCCTTTGGGAATCTTCAAGGGGAACAACCCGCCGACCGACTCCTCCGTCGATCACATGCCCTCGGCCAGCTTCGACACGGTGTGGGTCAAGCCGACCGAAGCCCACGAGAAGGCGGGGATCGCCAGCCAATACGTCACCTCGGACCAGTGCTTCGGCTGCCACGATGTCGGCCAAACCGGCCTTCTGTTCGACATGTCCGCCATCGAGCCGACCAGCGACCCGGACAAGAAGGACTTCATCGATCTGGCCCCTTACGGCACCTGGCGCACCTCGCCGATGGGACTTGCCGGGCGCGACCCGGTCTTTTTCGCCCAGCTGGCGAGCGAGACCCAGACCTTCCATGAAGACTCCGCCGCCCTGATCGAAAACGTCTGCCTCGGCTGTCACGGCATCCAGGGGCAGCGGCAATTCTCGCTCGACCAGGCGCAGGCGACCGGCGACTGCGGCGAGTTCAGCCGGGCGATGGTCGACCAGATTCCGGCGGTCGACGGACAGCCGGGAGGAGAGCACCCCAATTACGGCGCGCTGGCCCGCGACGGGATCGCCTGCACGTCCTGCCACCATGCCATCTTCAAGAAGGAAGACATCGCCGCACACTTCCCGGACGGCACGCCAGACGCACAGAACAAGTGCGTCGTGGAACGCCAGAAATTGCTCAACCCCGAGGTCGAGCACGACACCCTGGCCGCCACCTTCACCGGCAGTTTCCTGGTCGGCGATCCCGACAAGATCGGCGGCCCGATGCCGCAGCCCAAGCCGAAACCGATGGAGCAATCGCTCGGCCTGACGCCATATCACGACGCCGGGTTCACCGAATCCGACATTTGCGGAACCTGCCACACGGTGCACTTGCCGATCCTGCATCAGGGCCAAACGGTCGGCCGGGTGTTCGAGCAGACGACCTATGCGGAATGGGCGTTCAGCGAGTTCCGGACCGGCGTGACCGCCAACCATCCGGACTGGGCCGGAACGCTGCCGAGCGGCGCCCCGCGGGCCGGGAAGCTCGCCGTTTCCTGCCAGAAATGCCACATGGAAAGTTCCGATTCGATTGCGACGGCGGGATTCCCTGAAGGTCTGGTGTTTCCCGACCTGTCGCCGGACAGCCGGTACGTCAGCAAGATCGCGACCATCCAGGAGAAGAGCAACTTCCCGGCGGCCGACAATACGCTGCCGGCGGAGGACATCGACCTGACACGCCGGGAGGGTTTCGCCCGGCACACCCTGGTCGGCCTCAACGTCTTCTTCATGACGATGGCCGAGCAGTTCTCCCATGTGCTGGGAATCCCGAAGGACGCCGCCGGTTACATGATGACGGACCCGACGGGAAAGACGACCAGCCTGCCCTATGTCGCCAGGACGCTGCGCCAAATGGAGGACAACGCGAGGAACAGGACGGCGACGGTCTCGGTCCAATCCGCCGCGATCAACAACGGCGTCCTTGAGGCCGAGGTCCAAGTGGTCAACGGCGTCGGCCACAAGTTCCCGTCCGGCGTCGGCTTCCGCCGGGCATTCGTCGAGTTCCGGGTTCTGGACGAAGGCGGCAACACGCTGTGGGGCTCCGGCGTGACCAACGGGGCCGGGGTGATCATGGACGACGGCGTGCACCCGGACACCGGCACCCCGATCGACGGCGAACTGTGGTGGACCGACAGGTGCGAACCGGTGACGGACCGCCTGGCGTTCCAGCCGCATTTCGATACCGGCGCCCACGCAATCACCAAACAGAGCCAGGCGCAGATTTACCAGGAACTGGTGATGGCGCCGCCGCCGGGGGCCAAAATCGATCCGGAAGTCCCGGGCCACGCCCCGGTGAAAAGCAAGCCGGTCACCATGTGCGGCACGCAACTCGAACCCGGCGACAATACGTCCGAGTACTATCCGGGCTGGAGTCTGACGACGAGCTTCCTGTCGATCTGTGCACAGGCCAAGGACAACCGGCTGCTGCCGCAAGGCTACCTGCCGTCCGAGGATCGGGAGGAGATCGCGACAATGTTCGTGAGCAATTCCGGTGATCCGAGCCAGAGCGCCCTGGACATGGCGAAGCAACTCGCGGCGGAAGGCGGCTCCTGGGGCGTGGGGAACGATCCGGACTACAATTCGGTCGGCGGCAAGCCCTACGGCGGCGGCGACACCGTGGGCTACGCGATCCCCCTCGAAGATATCGAAGGGACGCCGGCCACCGTTGTCGCGGAGCTTCACTATCAGGCGACGCCTCCGTTCTATCTGCAGGACCGGTTCTGCACGGCCGAGGGGAGCGACCGCGACCGGCTCTATTACTTGGCCGGCAAGATCGATCTGGACGGACGGGCGGACGACTGGAAGCTGGCCATCGCTTCCGGCCAGCGGGCGGTGTCGGCACCGTAGGCCGGGAACGGGGCGGCCCGGTCAGAACAGGTCCGCCTCGACCTCCGCGGTGATGAAGACATAGGCGCGGTCGTGGCCCGTCGGCTGGCGCGGCTGCGAGCCGTGCAGGGCATGGACGGAGTTGGGAAAGACGACCAGCGTGTTGGCCCGGTAGGGGACGGTGAGGACGTGTTCGATCTCGTCCTCGGGAAGCTCGAAGGCATCGAGCCGGCCCTTCGGCCCTTCCTTCCAGCGGAATAGGTCGAGGCCGCCGCCGGTCGAATGGTCGTCCGGCCCGCGTAGATATAGAAGAGCCGAGAACAGCCGGTTCGGCGCGTCCAGGTGGCCCCGGCGATGAGATCCCTCGGTGCGGGCGGGCGAGATGACCTCGAGGCGGGCGTCGGTCAGCACGTCGGCCGTTTCCCAATCGGCCATTCCCTCGATGCCGAACCGTGAGTCGTCGGGGAGGTCCGGCAAGGTGTCTGCGAGATGTCCTGCAAACAGGGAATAGACTTCCCGGGTGATCTCCGGCCGAGTATGGCGGGTTACGAAGTCCGTCCAAGCGGGATCGAAGACTTCCGTCTTCATGAAGACCCAGGCGGGCGTCGGCAGGCGTCGATTGTCGGCCTCGCCGCCAGAATAGGGCGGGCGGGTGCGCAACAAGGTCTCGAACACATCCGGATCCAACGCATCCTCGACAATCAAATGCGGAAACGGATCTGGACACACGTCCTCGGGCCGGGCCTTGGCGAACACGGTGCCGGCAAGCATGAAGGTTCCCCGCGCCCCCCCTATTTCACGTTGAAGGTCACGTCATAGAGGGGGGCCGTGACCATGACTTTTATGGGAGCGTCCAGGGCCCGGACGGTGTGGCAGACATTGGCCCCCTCGATGGTTCCCAGACCCTCGTGGAACAGGCTGTATTCGCCTTCCGGCAGGGGCGTCATGCCGATCTCGCCCTCGAAGCCCAGGGTCACCGTGTTGACCGGCCCGTCCACCTTGGGGCCGGTATAGCCGAGGGCCTCCAGATTGGCGTTGATTTCGTCGACGGCCGCCGCGGCGAGCTTGGCCTGCGCCCTTTTATCCAGTTTCGGTTTGGCGGGCGGCTCTTCGTTTTCACCACAGGTCCTGGGTTTCGGCGCCAGCATTAGGGTCTTGGTCTCGACGTCGCGTAGGGTCCAAAGCCGGATGTCTTCGCCCGTGGGCACCTGGAACGTCTGACCAACCACCCCCCGGAAATCGTCGGCGCTCAACTTCGTGATATGGCGTATCGGCATTTGAAAGCTCTCCTTGTCCTCCGGCGTCGCAAAGGCTTCGGTTTCTCAATTGCGGGGCGGGAAAATGCCCTGCAGAGCGATGCAGTAGTTGATCGCCAGGGTGGGCTGCATGAGGAGGAACGACTCGCTCGCCCCGGTATCGGCATTGGTCACGGTTATGCTCCCGGGATCGCCCTGGACCGTCAGCCCGCCGAGGGGGACGGTGACGCCGGCGTTTTCGGAAGAAACGTAGCCCTTGTTGAGGTCGCCGCGCGCCTTGAAGCTGGCCGCCAGCAGGTCGCCCGGCTCCGGCTGTTCGTGCTCGCCGTTCTCCTGCGACGCCTCCAGGACGCCGAATACGCCCCCGCCGCTGCCGCTGCCGGTAACGACGGCGGCGTGGGTATGGACAGGCATCTGCAGGACGGAAAGCGTGTGGTCCAGTGAACCGACTTTTTGGCCGATTCTATAGTCGGGCTGTCCCGGAGACTGCCCGTAACCCAGGGGAATGCGTCCGCGCAGTTCCGGAATGCCGAACGAGACCCGGCTGTCTCCGCCGTAGAAATCCGATAGCAGAGAAAACAGCGACGGATTGTCGCTGATCGCGATGAGCTGTCCGGCACAGTGGGTCCAATCACGCGGCGCGAAATTAAAACCGAATGCACCGATAAAACCGATAAAGATCTCCATAGCCTTGACCTTTCCCTCTCCTGTCGATGAGCAGCGTCCCGCTAATCGGGAATATCAGTTACGCGGCGGATAGATACCCAAGAGGGCGATGCAGTAGTTGATCGCCAAGGAGGGCTGCATGATCGAGAACGGCTGGCTCCCGCCGGTATTGGCATTGGCGACCGTGATGCCCCCGATCCCGCCCTGGACCGTCAGGCCGCCGAGAGGAACGGTGGCGCCGGCGTGTTCGGGAGAAACGTAGTTCTTGTTAAGATCGCCCCGCGCCTTGAAGCTGGCCGCCAGCAGATCGCCCACCTCCGGCCGTTCGTTCTCGCCGTTTTCCTGAGAGGCAAGGAGATTTCCGGTCACGCCCCCGCTCCCGCCCCCGACGGTGGCGGTGTGGGTATGGGCGGGAAGCTCCAGGAGGCCAAGTGTCTGGGTCGTGCTGCCGATCCTGATTCCAATCTTAAACAGGGGCAGCCCAGGGGACTGTCCGTACCCCATGGGGACACGGCCACGCAATTCGGGCAGGCCGAAAACCGTCCGGGCATCTCCTCCGTAGAAATCCCCCAACAGCGAAAACAGGGCCGAGTTCTGGCCGATCGCCAGCAGCTGCCCCGCGCACATCGACCAACCACGGGGCGCGTAGCTGAAGCCGAATGCGGCGATGAATCCGATAAAAGGTTCCATGGCGTCCCCCTCCTTCCCTTGATGCCCCAATCGTCTTGGGGCGGTTCCTGGCCCGTCCAAAAAAAATAGAAGGCAGGCCTCCGCGCACGGAAAGCCCGTCTCTATCGTCCTCCGGCAGCCTCCTCCCGATTTTCCCTGACGAGGGATATCTTTTGATTGAATATAAATTATTATCATATTTCAAAAATTGATTGATATATAAAATATACATCTTTTAGATGAATTTTATATAAAAACACCACTGATATGAAATTCGGACGGGAAACGGCGGCGGGTTGGCCGGACGGAGGATCAGACGAAAGCGATCTCGTAATAGGCGCCCAGCGGCTGGTCGGGATAGGCGAGGGTGCGCGTCAACATGACATAGGGGATAAGCCCCAGGCGGGGATGACGAAGGTCGAAATGGAGGCCCGCCACGGTGGCGGCGTCCGGCGCCCGGAGAATCAGGCTGAACGGCATTCGTTTTTGCCCGGGATACCGGGACTTGGGCTTCTCCTGCCCTTCCACGAGAGTGAACGGCGTGGCGGCGTTGGCGCCGACGACCATGATCTCGGCACCGACGAGTTCCTCGAAGTCGCCAAACGACAAAGAGCCGCGGCTGGTGGTGCCGTCGTCGAGCGTGTCTCCCAGGTTTTCGGGAAGAGGGACCGCCTGCAGGGTGAAGGGGGTTTCGTCGGCCATGGCGTCAGCTGTCCGGTAGGGGGGGGTCAATTTTTACGCGCGCTTCTTTGAATTGTATTTATTTCATAAATTCTACTTTTCAATATAAGTAATATAGTTACATTCTTAATAGTGGTAAAAATACAAGTCATTAATATATAAAAAGTGCTCTCACGGATATGGGAACGGGCCGGCGAGAGCGACAGAGGTTCGGTGACGGGGAATTTCGAATCATGATCAGGGTCGGCAGGTTCGCGTGGCAAGAAAGGCCTTTTGCGATCGCCCCGGAAACCGTCGCCGGAATGGTACCGGGGCCGGCAGGGATAGCGGGACAGTAATCGTGGGTCAGGCTTTGCATTTCATATCCGGCCTCCCTCGCGCTGGGTCCACGCTGTTATCCGCCCTGCTCCGGCAGAATCCGAGATTCCATGCCGACATCTCGACCCCTCTGGTTTCCTTGCTGCAAGGAAATCTTCAGATGATGGCGCCGGGAACCGAGGCCTCCTACCTGTTGGAGGAGGAGCAGAGACCCGCCATACTTCGAGCCATAGCGGACGCCTATTGCACCACGCGGACGAAACGCGACGTGGTGTTCGACACCAACCGCGGCTGGTGCGCGCGGATGCCGTTGATCGCGGAGCTCTTCCCCGAAGCCAAGGTGATCGCCTGTGTGCGGGACGTGCCCTGGGTGCTGGACAGTCTCGAGCGAATCATCCGCCGCCATCCCTTCCAGTCTTCACCGCTATTCAACGGCGAAGAACGCGCCACCGTTTATAGCCGTGTGGCGACGCTGATGCGACAGGACCGGCTGGTCGGTTTTGCCTGGGCCGCCCTGAAGGAGGCGTTCCACGGGGAACAGGCTCCGCACCTTCTGGTCGTCGATTACGAACTGCTCGCCCGGCGGCCGCTGGCGACCCTGCGGCTGATCTACGATTTCATCGGCGAGCCGTTCTGGGACGGCCATGACGTCGAGCACGTTGCCTTCGACGCGCCGGAATTCGACGCCGCCCTGGGGCTGGCCGGCATGCACCGGGTCCGGCCCAAGGTGGCGTTCGAGCCGCGCCGCACCATCCTGCCGCCGGATCTGTTCGCCAAATACCAAGGTATGGACTTCTGGCGCGACGTCACGGGATCCGAGGCGAACGTCATCGCCCCCTCGCCAACTCCAACTCCCGCGCCCGCCGCCTCTCCCGCCCGAGAGGAGCCGGCCCTGACGGAGGAACGATAGCCATGGGTGTTTTTGGAAAACGCGAGAGGGGATCTTCCCAACTCCGCGACACGGCCGCCTTTTCCGTCGCCAATCCCTTGGCGCTGGCTCTCGAGCCCCGGTACATGTTCGATGCCGCCGGAGCGGCGACCGGCGCCGAGGTCGCCCAGCAGGCCGCCGCCGACGCCCTCGCCGAGGCAGCCACGCAGACCGACGGCGGACAGACCGGCGACACCACGGCCGGACATCACGAACTGGTCGTCGTCGATACCTCGGTGGAAGGTTATTCGACCTTGATCGAGGGGCTCGCTCCGGGGGCCGAGGTGATGGAAATCGGGGCCGGCTATGACGGTTTCCAGGCGCTGGCCGACGCCCTGTCGGCCAGCGGGAAGACCTATGACGCCATCCACGTGGTGTCGCACGGCGGCGAGGGGCAGGTGCAACTGGGCACGAGCCTGCTGTCCTCCGACTCCCTGGCCGAATATGACGGCGCCCTGAGCGCCCTCGGCGCGGCGCTGACGGCGGACGGCGACCTGTTACTGTACGGCTGCGAGGTGGCCGACGGCACGGGGCAGGCCTTCATCGACGATCTGGCCATCCGGACCGGCGCCGACGTGGCGGCGTCGGACGACCCGACCGGCGCGGCCGACCTGGGCGGCGACTGGGACCTCGAGGTGACGACCGGCGGCATCGAGGCCGACCTGCCGTTCTCCGCCAAGGCGACGGCGGACTTCACCGACCTGCTGGCGCTGCCGGCGGACGATACGCCGTTCACATTCGTATCGAGTGCTCCTTCGAATTGGAGTGATGACGGGAACACGCTGAGCAACCCCTATTTCACCGTGTCGGGGAACGACAGTCTCAGCGGAACAATGGATGTGAATTTTTCGGGAGGTGTCGCGTACTGGCTTGGTGGTTCGACAGCTTCAACTGGAACCTTCACGGTTACAGCGGACAATGTCGATGTCGGGACTTTCCAACTGACCCAGTTGGTTGCCGGCGAATTCGCCACAAGCAGTAATTTCGGCAACATCTATATCAAAGGATATGTGGCGGGTGGCGGCACTGTCACGTCCTCCATCAAAAACGGCGCGGATGGCGACAAGGAGACTTTCACTTTCTCGGGTGCGGATTTGAGCTATTTTTCCGGGGTGAACCTGACATCGTTCAAGCTGTTTTTCACCGAAACCGGGGGGAGTACGTCACTGTCCAGCGACTTCGAGTTCCGCAGCTTCACCACGACCAGCGCGGCCGCGCCATCGACCGACCCGACGATCACCGACGCGACCTACGACGCCTCGACCGGCAACCTGGTGATCACCGGCACCAACTTCACGGCAAGCGGCGGCGACGACGTGATCGCCAACAAGATCACCCTCACCGGCGAGGGCGGCGAGACCTATACCCTGACCGACACGTCGGATGTGGAGATCACCTCGGCGACCAGCTTCACCCTGACGCTCAGCGCGACCGACCAGGCGGCGGTGAACCAGATTTTCAACAAGGACGGCTCCTCGTCGACCGGCAACACCGCCTATAAAGTGGACGGCGCGGCCGGGTTCATCGCCGACGCGCCCGCCATTTCCGATACGACCGGCAACGGAATCCAGGTGTCGAATGTCGCGGTACCGACGATCACCGACGCGACCTACGATGCCTCGACGGGCTCGCTCGTGGTGACCGGCACCGGCCTGCTCAAGGCCTCGGGCGCAAACAACGACATCATCGCCGCCAAACTGGCCTTCACCGGCGAGGGTGGCAGCACCTATACGCTGACCGACACCTCGGACGTGGAGATCACCTCGGGCACCTCGTTCACGGTGACCCTGAGCGCGACCGACAAGGCGGCGCTCAACCAGATTTTCAACAAGGCGGGGGGCTCCTCGACCGACAACACGGCCTACAACCTCGCGGCGGCCGAGGACTGGGCGGCGGGAGCGGAGGCGGCGGTGAACGTGGCCGACCTCTCCGGCAACGGCATCAACGTTTCCAACGTCCCGGCGCCGACGATCACCGACGCGACCTACGATGCTTCGACGGGCTCGCTCGTGGTGACCGGCACCGGCCTGCTCAAGGCGTCCGGCGCGGCCAACGACATCGTCGCCGCCAAGCTCACCTTCACTGGCGAGGGCGGCAGCACCTATACGCTGACCGACACCTCGGACGTGGAAATTACCTCGGGCACCTCGTTCACGGTAACCCTGAGCGCCACCGACAAGGCGGCCGTGAACCAGATTCTCAACAAGGCGGGGGGCTCCTCGACCGGCAACACGGCCTACAACCTGGCGGCGGCCGAGGATTGGGCGGCCGGAGCGGAAACGACGGTGAACGTAGCCGACCTCACCGGCAACGACATCACGGTGTCGAACGTCCCGGCACCGACGATCACCGATGCGACCTACGATGCTTCGACGGGCTCGCTCGTGGTGACCGGCACTGGTCTGCTCAAGGCGTCCGGCGCGGCCAACGACATCGTCGCCGCCAAGCTCACCTTCACCGGCGAAGGCGGCAGCACCTATACGCTGACCGACACCTCGGACGTGGAGATCACTTCGGGCACCTCGTTCACGGTGACCCTGAGCACGACCGACAAGGCGGCGCTCAACCAGATCTTCAACAAGGACGGCGCCTCGTCCACCGGCAACACGGCCTACAACCTGGCGGCGGCCGAGGATTGGGCGGCCGGAGCGGAAGCGACGGTGAACGTGGCCGACCTCACCGGCAACGATATCCAGGTTTCGAATGTCCCGGCACCGACGATCACCGATGCGACCTACGACTACGGCACCAATGTGCTAACCGTAACGGGCACCAACTTCGTGCACAAGAGCGGCGCGGCCAACGACGTGGACATCTCGCTGCTGACGCTGACCGGCGAGGGCGGGGCGACCTATACACTGACCAGTGCCACGGACGTAGAGATCACCTCCGGCACGTCATTCTCGATCACGCTGACCGGCGCCGATATCGTCGGGGTGGAAAGCCTGCTGAACAAGGACGGCCCGTCGTCGGCCGGCGGCACGACCTACAATCTGGCCGCCGCCGACAACTGGATGACCGGCACCGCGGACGGCGTGGACATCGCCGACGCGACCAACGGCGTCGATGTCAGCAACTACGCCGCGCCGACGATCACCGACGCGACCTACGACGTCTCGACCGGGCAGTTGACCGTGACCGGCGCCAATTTCGTCAATGCGTCCGGCGCGGCGAACGACGTGGACGCGTCGCTGCTGACGCTGACCGGCGAGGGCGGCAGCTACACGCTGACCGACAGTTCGGATGTGGACGTGACCTCGGCGACGTCGTTCACCATCACCCTGTCGGCGACCGACCAGTTGAACGTCAACGGCCTGCTGAACAAGGACGGCGGGACGTCCGGCGGCGGCACGACCTACAATCTCGCCGCTGCTGACAACTGGATGGCGGGGGCCCCCGCCGCGAACGACATCGCCGACGCCACCGGCAACGGCATCACGGTCTCCAACGTGGCGACGCCGACGATCACCGATGCGACCTACGATTCCGATACCGGCGTCGTGACGGTGACCGGAACCAACCTGTTCAAGAAAGTTGGCGCCGCCAACGATATCGACGTCTCGACCCTGACCTTCACCGGCGGCACCGGCAACGCGACCTATACGCTGACCAGCGCCACGGACGTGGAGATCACCTCGGCGACGTCGTTCAGCGTCACCCTGTCGGGTTCGGACAAGACGAATGTGGACGCGCTGCTCGACCAGATCGGGACGAGTTCGTCGGGCGGCAGCACCTACAACCTGGCGGCGGCTGAGGACTGGCTGGCCGGAGCGGATACGAACGCCAACATCGCCGATGCCACGGCCGCCGTCCAGGTGACCATCAGTCCGAAGATCTCCTCGGCGACCTACGACGCCTCGACCGGCGTTCTGGTCGTCACCGGCAGCAACATCCAGGCGAACGGCGGCGGGGCCGATATCGATGCCTCCAAGTTCACCTTCACCGGCGAGGGCGGCGTGACCTACACGCTGACCGACACGGCCGATGTCGAGCGCGATTCGGTGTCGCAGTTCACCCTGACCCTGAGCGCGACCGACAAACTGGCCGTCAACGGCTTGCTGAATCTGGACGGCACGTCCTCGGGCGGCGGGACGACCTACAATCTGGCCGCCGCCGACGATTGGGACACCAACGAAACGGCCGGGGATACGTCCGACGCCACGGGCAACGGAATCACGGTCTCCAACGTCGTGGCGCCGACGATCACCAACGCAACCTACGACGTCGCGACCGGGCAGTTGGTCGTGACCGGCGCGAATCTCGTTCCCAAATCCGGCGCGGCCAACGACGTGGATGTCTCGGCCTTCACCTTCACTGGCGAGGGCGGCGCGACCTATACGCTGACCAGCGCGACGGACGTGGAGATCACCTCGGCGACGTCTTTCACCGTCACCCTTTCCGCGGCCGACAAACTGGCGGTCGACGGCCTGCTGAACAAGAACGGTGCGACGGCGGACAGCGGCACGACCTATAACCTGGCCGCGGCAGAGGACTGGTTGGCCGGGGCGGCGGCGAGCACGGACATCGCCGATACGTCGAATAACGGGATCACCGTTTCCAACGTGGCGGTGCCGGCGATCAACTCGGCCACCTACGATTTCAGTACGGGCGTGTTGACGGTGACCGGGACCGGTTTCGTCGCCAAATCCGGCGCGGCCAACGACGTGGATGTCTCGGCCTTCACCTTCACCGGCGAGGGCGGCGCGACCTATACCCTGACCAGCGCCACCGATGTCGAGGTGACATCGGCGACCTCATTCTCCCTGACGCTCTCGGGCGCCGACAAGCTGGCGGTGAACGGCCTGCTGAACAAGAACAACATGTCGTCGGATGGCGGCACGGCCTATAACCTGGCCGCCGCCGAGGACTGGATGGCCGGGGCCGCGCCGGGCGCGGTTATCGCCGACGCGGCCGCGACGATCGATGTCAGCAACTACACCCCGCCGACCCTTACGTCGGCGACGTTCGATGCCGCCACCGGCGTCCTGACGGTGACGGGAACCGGCTTCGTCTCGCAGCCCGGCGCGGCCAACGATGTCGATCTGTCGACCCTGACGTTCACCGGACAGGGTGGTGCGACCTATACACTGACCACGGCCACCGACGTGGAGGTCACCTCGGCGACCGGCTTCTCCGTGACTCTTTCGGGCGCAGACCTGACCGGCGTCAAGGCCCTGCTCGACAAGAACGGCACCGCGTCCGCCGATGCGACGGTCTACAACATCGCGGGGGCGGACAACTGGATGGCCGGGGCGGCGGCAAGCGCGAATATCGCAGACGCCAGCAACAACGCCGTCACGGTCAGCGGCATTTCGACATCGTCGGGGACAACGGACGGCGGAACCGGGCAGAACATAACGCAGGCCCCGTCGAACGGGGCCTCTCCCGCCAACGGCCCGCAGCCTCCGGCCGGGCAACAGCAGGGTGGTGGCGACACGGCCGTTCCGCAGGCCGTCCAGCCCATCCAGACGGTTACGCCGGTCGGTCAAAGCAGCAGCCCGATCACCAACGCGCCGACCCCGGCTCCGGGCTTCACGACGGGAACCTCCTTTAACAACCCCGGCGGGACCGACGTTTTGTCGATCGTCGGCAATACGGTTTCGGGGCGAACTTCCCTGGTCGACAGCTTCTATGGCGCCGGGCGGACCACCGGCTCCTCGGGCGGAGGCTCGGGTGGATTGTTCGGCGGAACCGGTGGCGGGTTCGACGGTGGCCTGGGCGGAGGTTTGGGCGGGGGCTTCTCCGGCTTCGGCACCGGAAGCGTACTCGGCACCGGGGACGGCGAGGACTTCGGCACCGGATTGGGCCTTGCCGGCGACGGTGAGAACGGCTCCGGAGACGGAGAAGGTAATGGGCCGGCTACCGGCGAAGGCGGTGCGGGCGCGCCGGGAGGACAGGCCGCTCAGCTGCCGCCGGCCGGGCGGCCCGCCTTCAGCGATCAGTTGGCGCGTGCCGCCGACAACATGGATCGCCTGGCGGCAGCCCTGGCGGAAACGCGGCGAACCGCCGCATCGTGAGACAGTGGGGCCCCGTGGAGTGGGGTTTGCGGTCGAGTGTGACGAGGGAACTTCCCGGAAGGGTAAGATGCAATTGGGGGAACGGATGTTAGGTCGCTTGGAATTCCAGGGGAAGCGGACAGTTGGAACGGAAGCCCGTTTCCGGGCAGCGGTTTTCCTTGCCGCCATTCTTGGCGGCGGGTTGCTGGTTTCGGGATGCGCCGTGAAACCCGAGCCTTTGACCATGAAAGATCACGCCGGCCGCGTGCAACAGGACGTCGCTTCATTGTTTGCCGGACAGCAGCCGGTCAGCGGCCCGATCAGCCTCGAGGAGGCCATGGCCCGGGCGATCATGTACAACCTGGATCATCGCCTGAAGGTGATGGAAAACGCCCTGGCCAACCATCAACTGACCGTGGCGAACCTGAGCATGCTGCCGTCCCTGACGGCGGAAGCCGGATATTCGGGTCGCGACAATTTCGCCGGATCAAACAGCAAGTCCCTGCTCACGAATTCGGAATCCCTGGAGAGCTCGACCTCCTCGGACCGCGACACCCAGACATTCAATCTTTCCCTGACCTGGAACGTACTGGATTTCGGCATGAGCTGGGTGCGCGCCCACCAGGAGGCCGATCGGTTTCTGATCACCGAGGAGCGGCGCCGCAAGGTTATCCACAACATCATCCAGGACGTCCGCACGGCATACTGGAATGCCTTGTCCGCCGAACGGTTGCTGGCGAAGATCGCTCCCCTGTCGACGCGGGTCACCAAGGCCCTGGAGAACGCGCGGACGGCGCAAAGCACGGGGACAGAGGAGCCACTGGCCGCCCTGCGTTACCGCAGCGAGCTGCTCGACACCCTACGCCAGTTGCGAATACTGCAGCGTGAATTGACCACGGCCAAGACGCGCCTGGCCGCTTTGATGAACCTGAAACCGGGGATGGCGTACAGCCTCAAGCCTTCGGAAACGCCGATGGACGCACCCGATTTCGGTATCGACGCCGATCATCTGGAGCGTCTCGCGTTGCTCTATCGTCCGGAATTGCGCGAGGAAGCATATCAGGACCGGATTTCGCACGACGACGTGAAGCTGGCCTACCTGGACATGATCCCCGGGGTGGAAGCGAACGCGGCCTGGAACGCGGACAGCAATTCCTATCTCTGGGAGCAGACATGGTTCTCCTGGAGCAGCACCATCACGGCCAATCTGTTCGACGTGTTTACGGGTCCGCAGCGGGTGGGTCTGGCCAGGGCCCGTTCGGATGTCGTCAAGACCCGTAGGCTGGCGTTGAGCCTAGCGGTGATGAGTCAGGTCCGCGTCGCGGTAGCGGACTACAAGCAGGCCGGTGCGGAGTTCGAAACGACCGAGGAAATGTACGAGGTCGAGCGGGAGATTCAGGAAAAGGTGGATGCCGACGTACAGTCCGGCAGCGGCGGCGAACGGGCGGCCATCCGGGCAGAACTGCAGGCCCTGCTCGCCGAGTTGCGCCGGGATCTGGCCCTTGCCCGCGTGCAGAACGCGGTCGGCCGAATCTGCGTGTCGATCGGCGCCGACCCGCTGCCCGAGACAATCGGCAGCCACGATCTCGCCTCCGTCGCGGCGGAACTGAAGGAAGTGAACCGGAAGTGGTTCGAGGGCAAGTTCGATCTGGTCGATCCGATGGATGTCTCGCGTGCCGGAGCGCCGGCGCCGAAAGTGGCGGCGGCCCCGAAACCGCAGCAGGAGAAAAAGCAGCCCAATCCCTTCAAGGGGGTCGCGTCCGTGCTCAAGAAGGCATCGACCCCGTCCGGCGAAACCGCCGCGCCTGTGCCTTGAACCGAAACCGGTTCCGCCGCAAACCGTTGAGGGATGACGCATCGGGCGTTGCCGTGATTATGAGAAATCGAAGATTTGGCGGCTTGGCCGCCGTGACCGGTCTCGCCCTGGTTCTCGGGGCGGCGGTCCCGTCTCCGGGGTGGGCGGAGGAGCCGGTATACGGCCTGTCCCCCTCGACCGACGGATACGAGGCAAGGGCCCTGATTCAGGCCGATGCCGAAGTGACCCTTTCCAGCGAAATCCCCGGACGGATCATCGAGTTGTCGCTCCGCGAGGGGGACCGGTTCAAGAAGGGTCAGACCCTGCTCCGCTTCGACTGCCGGGCGCATGAAGGGCGGCTGCGGATGGCGCAGGCCGCGCTCAAGGCCGCGCGCCTGAAGCTGGACAACCAGAAGAAGCGGGTCGAACTGGATGCCGCCGGGGCGCTGGAGGTCGGGCTGGCGGAAGCCGAGGTGGAACGGGCGCTCGGGGATGTCGAGACGACCGGTTTTTCGGTCGATCGCTGTCATATCCGCGCGCCGTTCGACGGGCGCCTCGTGGCCTTGGCGACGCATCGCCATGAAACGGTAGCCGTCGGGGCGCCTTTGATGCGCATACTCGACGACAGCCGGATGGAGATCAAAATCGTCGTGCCGTCGCAGTGGCTGTCCTGGCTGATTCCCGGCGCGCGGTTTGAAATGCGGGTCGACGAAACGGGGGGCATCGTCGAGGGAGAGGTCGCCCGTGTCGGCGCGGTCGTCGATGCGGTCAGTCAGTCCGTGCCGGTTTTCTCCGTCCTTTCGGCACCCGGTGACGACCTCGTTTCCGGGATGAGCGGGATCGCGAGATTTACCGGGCCGCCCACCGGAAATTCTCAGTGAGGGGAAAGCCAAGCCGGTGCAGGACCAAGCCTACCTGACGCTTCTGCAACTGGAGAAGGAGGCCCGCCACGCCGATTCCGAGACGGCCCTAAGTTATATCATGGTCAATCGGGGGCGGGTTCTGGTCCCGCACAGGCAGGCTGTCCTGTTCCGCATATCCGGCAAGGACAATGTCCGGGTCCAGGCGATCTCCGACGTGCCAACGCCCGATCCGAATGCTCCCTTCGTGCGATGGCTGAAACGCCTGGGCAGGTCGCTCGCCGCCGGTGACGACGGCGGGCGTTTCCACCAGGTGTCCGCCGAGATCCTGCCGGAGCGGGAACGCGCCGAGATCGGGGATTGGCTCCCCGCCAACCTGGTCTGGAGTCCCTTGCGGGCACCCGACGGGTTCCTTCTAGGGGGGCTCCTACTGGCTCGTGACGATCCCTGGAAGGAGACGGACGGCGTTCTCCTCGAGCACTTATGCGATGCCTGGGGACACAGCTGGAACGCAATCCTCGGCCGCCGCGGATGGATGCGGGGACGGATGCCGCTGAAATGGGCGCTGGCGGCGCTGGCCGCGATACTCCTTGCCGTCCAGTTCGTTCCGGTTCCGCAGACCGCGTTGGCCCCCGCCGAGGTGGTGGCGCGAGATCCGGAGCTGGTGGCGGCACCGATGGATGGGGTGATCAAAACCGTCCATGTCTCGCCCAACAGTCCGGTCGCGCGAGGCGATCTGCTGTTCAGCTATGACGACACCAGCTTGGCGGGACGGCTGGCGATCGCCGAGGAAGAGCTTCTGGTGGCGCGCACGGCCTTACGGACCGCGCGACAGGGGGCGTTCCGGGACCCGAAGCGCAATGCCGAGGTCGCCCTACTGGAGGTCCAGGTCTCCCTGCGGGAAGCTGAACGCGACTACATCCGCTCCCAGGTAGACCGCAAGGACGTACATGCCGGCCGGGACGGGGTCGCGGTCTTCCGGGACGAGTCCGAGCTGGAAGGACGGCCGGTCAGCACCGGCGAGCGGGTCATCCTGATCGCCGATCCGCACCAGACGGAACTGCGGATCGAACTGCCCGTGGCCGATGCGGTGGTGCTGGAACCGGGCGCCCCGGTCCGGCTGTTTCTGGATCGCGATCCGTTGTCCCCGGTGGACGCCGTGATCGAGCAGGCGGGCTACGAGGCCGAGATGACGGCTGCCGGCGTTCTCAGCTACCGCATCGTTGCCGGGTTCTCCGGCGGCGAACGGCCGCGCATCGGCTTGCGCGGGACGGCCAAGGTCGAGGGGCGCGACGTGCCGCTATATCTGTACCTTTTCCGCCGTCCCCTGTCCGCCTTCCGGCAATGGTTCGGAATTTAGGAAAACCATGCTCAACCCCGGAATACCCGTTCTGCCGGTTTTGCGTGAGGACCTGGAGTTGGTTCCGGGACCACGGGACCGGTCGGGCGCCCCAAGCTGGACCGTCTACGATCCCGTCCGCAGCCGTTATTTCCGAATCGGGCAGGTCGCTTTCGAGCTTTTGCGACATTGGCACCTGGAGGACTGGCCGTGCATCGCCGAAGCGGTCGGTCGCGCCACCGGGCGCCGCCCGGGCGACGGCGAGCGGGACTGGATGGTCCGTTTCCTCCACGCCAATATGCTGATCCGGCGCGAAAAGCCTTCCGACGTAGCGGAACTGGAGACGGTCGGCCGGGCCGGTAGAAAATCCTGGCTGCACGGGGCGCTCCATCATTATCTGTTCTTCCGCATCCCCCTGGTGCGGCCGCAACGTTTCCTCGAAGCCACTTTTCCGGCGGTCCGCCTGCTGATGTCGAAACCGGCGATGGTGATTCTTTTGCTGATGGCCGTCATCGGGGGCTATCTGGCCTTGCGCCAATGGGACGTCTATCTGGCGACGTTCATGAATTTCACCAATGTGGAAGGTCTCGTCTGGTACGGCGCGGCGCTGGCGTTCGCCAAGATCTTTCATGAGTTGGGACATGCCTACACGGCGGTCCGCTATGGTTGCCGGGTGCCGACGATGGGGATCGCCTTCCTGGTGATGTGGCCGGTGCTCTATACGGATACCTCCGACACCTGGCGGCTGACGCGAAGAAGCCGCCGGCTTACCGTCGGCGCCGCCGGCATGGCCGTGGAACTGTCGCTAGCGGTGTTCGCCACGTTTCTGTGGAGCTTCCTGCCGGACGGTCCGGCCCGCAGCGCCGCCTTCGTCATCGCGACGGTCACCTGGGTCATGACCCTGGCGGTGAACCTGAGCCCGTTCATGCGGTTCGACGGCTATTATCTGCTATCCGATATCCTCGACGTCGAAAACCTTCAGGATCGTGCGTTCAGCCGGGCCCGCTGGTGGCTGCGCCGCCTGTTGTTCGGCTTCCGGGAACCGCCTCCCGAGGTGTTTCCGGTTAGGCTGGGCCGCATCCTAATCCTCTATGCCTTCGCCACCTGGACTTACCGCTTCTTCCTGTTCCTGGGTATCGCCGCGCTGGTCTACGCCTTCTTCTTCAAGTTGCTGGGAGTGATCCTGTTCGCCGTCGAGATCGCCTGGTTCATCTGCCTGCCGATCGCGCGCGAGATTCTGGAATGGTGGAAGCGGCGCGCAGTCCTGCGCTTCAACGCCAATCTGGCGGTAACCGGACTGGTGCTTGCTTCGGGGATCGGTCTGATGGTGTTTCCCTGGCGGACCACGGTGACGGTGCCGGCGGTGCTCCAGGCCGAGGAACGCGCCCAGGTCTATGCGCCGATGGCCGCGCGCATCCGGTCGGTCGACGTCGAGCGGGGCGACCGCGTGGCACGGGGTGATATCCTGCTGCAGTTGGATTCTCCCGACCTCGACCATCAAATCGATCAGGCGCGGCTGGAGATCTCCATGGTCCGGTTACAGGTCCGCCGGGAAGCGGCGGGCGGAAGCGAGGCCGAGAACATCCGGGTTCTGCAAAGGCGCCTCGCCGGGGAGATCCGCGCCTTGCGGGGATTGGAAGAGGAGAAGGCCCTGCTGGCGGTCCGGTCTCCCCTCGGCGGACGGATAAGCGATCTCGACTCCAGTCTCCGGGAAGGGCTGTGGGTCAACGACAGCCGCCCGCTGATTAGGGTGGTCGCGACGGGGCAGGCGGTGCTGGACGGCTTCGCCGACGAGGGGAACCTCCGATGGATCGCCGCCGGCGCCCGGGCGGTCTTCCATCCCGAGGATCCGGCGGAACCCGCGCTGCCGGCCCGGGTGGTCTCGGTGGCCGACGTGAATAGCCGTGTGCTCGACGTCCCGTATTTGGCTTCGGTGTATGGCGGCGACGTGCCGGTGGAAAAGGATCGCCAGCATCAGCTGGTTCCGATCCGGGGAATTTACCGCGTGTCCCTGGTTCCCGATCCGCCGGTCGACGCCCCCCCCATGGTCAGGCGCGGCCGGGTGCTCGTCGAAGGGGCACCGGAAAGCCTCATCGTCCAGGCCTGGCACAGAATGTGGGGTGTCCTGGTGCGGGAAAGTGGATTCTGATTAGCGAGGAGGTCCGTCCCAAAGCGACCACAAAACTGCCCCGAAGCGCGCGCCGCGCGATACATTGAAGGCACAAAAAATGAACGCCAACCGTAAAACACAGGGCGAAAAACCGTAAAACAGCTATATTAGAATTCTTGCGTGTACCGCAGAAAATAATGGTTCCCAGGGGCGGATTCGAACCACCGACACGCGGATTTTCAGACAGATATTATGCCCTTGTTTTAATAGCATTCGGTCCGAAAGACTGTAAATTTCAGGGCCGAGAATCAGTGACTTATGGCGATTTTGGAAAGCAATTTTCAATGCGCTGGGTTAACCCATCGTGCCCCCTTATCCTTCTGATGGGTTTTCGGAGAAGACCAACAAATCGTCCCCCGGGGACAGGGGTATTGTTCTGCTTCCGACAAATCGGACGTTGTGCCCTTGTGAGCGGAGCAATTCCACAAAGCAAGAGATGCCGCAATCTCTAGGTAACTCACGGCGTAGGATCACCACACCGACAATATGCCTTCCAGAAAACGCAGGCACCAAAAGTTCCGATGGATACAACCCAGTTGGAACAGGGAACAAACGGTACCACGAGCCTTTGATCTTTTGCCAAAGGTCACTTAATCGCCCTCGTGGCACCGCAAGTTTGTCATCAATGGAAGGGGGGCGCGCTATTTCGATCCTACGAACATAAGTCGTTTCCGGAAATGCCTCGGCAATCTGCCGATCAAAACGATTTCCGCCATAGGAGTTATTCCCATAGAAATGAAACGCCGCCTCGTTGGCCCCTTCGCCGACAGCGACAGTCTGTCCAGGCTCCATAACTTGGCCAATGGCATCTGTCCAACGTGTCTGAAGCTTTTGTCGCGCATCAGCGTAATCGGCGCGATTATCAGCCGTGACGTATAGTGTAATGACAACCGCAAAGAGGACTCCTAACGCGGAAATCAGCTTAAGGCCCTTTGCCTCGCCCAAAACCTTCGAATACGCCTCAAATAGGAGCAGTAGTCCGGCCGGGACGGCGATGATTGCGGCGGAAGAATTGCGCAGCGCAACTCCTGCAAAAGAAGGCCCCCCATTCGCCACCCCGGTCATCGTCTTGATCAACCCGACCATCATGACGATGACAAAAATCGCCTTCGGAAGCAGGCGAGACCTAGCTTCGGGAAAACGCCACGCGACGTAAATCCCGGTTAAAACCCCGATGACAGCAACACAAGACATCGTCAGGGATATGCCCATAAGAACTTCGCTGTATTCGGTGATTTGGCCGAAGAAGACGGTTATGCGGCTCCAAATGCCGGCGGATGTCTGGAGATAGTTCGGCGGAGAAAGCAACATTGAGGCGTAAGAGGCAATTCTCCAAAAGGCCGGATACAAAAACGCTACGCCTGCAACCACGCCGCCTATCCCGAATGCGATAGGACCGATAACTCTATCAGATCGGCGGTTGAATGCTGCCGAGCTCGCGAGAGCCAGAAAAGCCCCGGCCGCTGGAATCATGAGGGTCAGTTTTATCGTAACTGAAAAACCACACAGAGCGCCAAAAAGAGCCCATTTCCATAGTGGCCGGTTCTCTGTTTCATCGATAAACCGCCAAGAAATTCCGGCGATGAGAGCGGAAAGCGGAACAACGAATGAGTCCGCACCGTATGTCAGAGAATAAAAAAAGGTAGGCGGCCAAACGAACAAAAAAGACAGAGCCAGCATCCGATAACTCGCCGGCACACATTTCGGAACCACGGCAAAAACTGAAATGCAGGCTACTGAAACGACCAAAACAAACGCGTAACTTGCCGCGAAAATATCGGAAGCGCTCTCGACTGGGGCGCCAAACAACCCAAAAATCAGGTTTAGTATTTGATACGCAGGAACCCCCGGATGCGATGGCCGAAGTATTTGGAAATCGTTATGTAAAAGCATCGCTCCATAAAAATAATCTTCTTGTATATCAGTTGGCCTCCAATAATATTGGGAATCACCAACCACATAATATAGTATAAAATTTCCAGCAAAAACAAAAACTAAAAACAAAATTAATTGCAATCTATATTGATAATTTTCAGAAAAATTCGTCACAATATTCCCCGTTCGTCAGATATATTATTAAGATATTCTCTTGGGCGCGACAAATTTATGGGAAGGTACAAAACAATCGAGACTTTGGATATCAGTTGTAGGCACTCTAAGCAATTAACGCTATAGCCCCTCATTCTGCAACTCTCGTCCTCGGTTCAGAGAACGTTAGCAGAAAATCGAACCAGGGATTGCAACGGCTTCCGCATCCTGGCACAGATAATTCGACATTTGATAAAAGGGGAAAATTTAATGGGGCGCGAAGCACCTTCGGACTTTGTGCGTCTGTCTGCCCGAATAGGGAAGAATCGACTGCTCGTACAAGGCGGAGGGGGCAACACATCTATAAAAGTCGGCGAATGGTTATGGATCAAGGCTTCCGGAACTTGGCTGTCACGCGCCAACGATGAGCCAATTTTCGTTCGCATTCCCTGTGAAACAATAAGGCGTCGCGTGCAGGATGGGACTGGGGAAGATCTCTCAGACCTTATCGATCAAGAACGTCTTCGCCCTTCGATTGAAACAGCCATGCACGCGGTGTTCCCGCAGGCTGTTGTCGTGCATGTGCATTCGGTTAATGCCATTGCGTTGGGCGTGCAGAAAAATGGCCGAGACCAAGTCGAAAAACGTCTCCAGGGGCTCCCCTGGGTATGGGTTCCGTATGCTAAACCGGGGCTATCTCTCTGTTCCGCCCTTCAAAGAGGGCTCGCCAATTCTCGATCAAACGCAAAAATCGCGGTTCTCGTTAATCATGGGCTTGTCGTTGCCGGCGAGACTTGCCATGAAGTTGAAAATCTTTTGGCCGATGTCGAACAAAGACTGTCCTGTGATGTCCGGCCTCTGCCGCCCTACGGCATCGTGGCTTTGACAGGTCTAAATGACGTGGGCTGGGCTGTGTCGCAGGAAAGGGAGCATCATGCAATCGGAGCGGACGCGATAACTTTCCAAATCGCTCGGCTAGGCGCTCTGTATCCTGATCACGTTGTTTTTCTCGGTCGAACGCTTCCTGAAATTCTTCCCGGGGAGAAGGCCTCTGACGCCATTCGCCGGATCACGGAAGAAAAGGGCAGAGAGCCGAGCTACCTGGTTCACGAGGGGGCAGGTATCCTGATGTCGCCTGCATTGACGTCGGGCGCAAAAGCGATGCTCAAAGCCATCAGTCTGGTCGGTAGCCGACTGCATTCTCCAGGTGGTATCCAATATTTGCCAGAACGAGAAATCGACAAACTCCTCAACTGGAACGCCGAAAAATTCCGGCGAACTCTCGACCAATAAGAAAATAAGGGCCGAAAAATGCAGATTATCATCCCGATGTCGGGTTTTGGCGAAAGGTTCCGACGCGCGGGCTACTCCATCCCTAAGCCTCTTATCGAGGTCGATGGGCTGCCGATCATCCAACACGTCATCGAGATGTTTCCTGGAGAGACGGGTTTCATCTTTATTTGCAACCGGGATCACCTTGATATTCCGGAATTTCGGCTGGCTGAGACCCTAAAGGAGATCTGCCCGACTGGTCGCATCGTCTCGATCCCCCCTCACAAATTGGGGCCCGTCCACGCGGTGATGGAAGCAGGTGAGCACATCGACCCCGATGCCCCCACCGTCGTCAACTATTGTGACTTCGCTTGCCTTTGGGATTACCCAGCTTTCAAGAAATTCGTTGCGGACACAGTCTGCGATGGGGCAGTGGCATGCTATAAGGGTTTTCATCCGCATATGCTGCGGAATTTCCACTATGCCTATGTACGGGAAGTGGAGGGTTGGATTTCGGCCATCCAGGAGAAAGAACCTTATACCGACACCCCGATGGACGAATTCGCTTCCAGTGGGACCTACTATTTCAAAACCGGCGATCTCCTGAAGGAATATTTCTCTCGAACATTGGCGCGGGATGACCTGAAGCTCAACGGTGAATTCTATGTGAGTCTCGCCTATCGGCCCATGTTGGAAGATGGATGCCGGGTCGCAGTTTTCGAACAAAACCGGTTCGCCCAGTGGGGAACTCCCGAGGATCTAGCAGAGTATCGGCACTGGTCTAAGGCCTTCTCTCGGTTGGCTGAGGGTTTCACGGATCAAAGGACATCTCATGAGGGGATGATACTGATGCCGATGGCCGGCATGGGGGAACGCTTCGCTCGAGAAGGCTATGAACTGACCAAACCACTCATTCCCGTTTCGGGGATTCCAATGGTGGTGCAGGCCGCCGGAGATCTTCCCGAAACGTCGGCTCATGTTTTCATAATGCGACAAGACATGGCGCAGTGTCAGGATACCGAAGAAGTGCTGAAAAAACGCTTTCCTGACTGCAGGACTGTCCTTCTTGACGCACCAACAGACGGCCAAGCCAGAACATGCATGCTGGGCTTAGACGGTGTGAACGAGGATGCCCCACTGACAATCGGAGCCTGCGACAATGGTCTTCTCTACAGAGGCGCCGATTTCGATGAACTTTGGTCAGCGGGAGCCGATGTCATCGTCTGGGCTGCACGCGGCCACCCTGGAGCCATCCGAAATCCCGAGATGTACGGCTGGATTGACACACAGACAGATGGGCGTATTCGTCGCGTTTCCGTAAAGGTCCCCCTCACAACGCCTACACACGACCCTATCGTTACAGGAGCGTTCACCTTCCGTCGGGCACGAGATTTTAAGGCTGCGGTGGAGCAGATGATCGAACGAGATGGTCGTATCGGAGGAGAGTTCTATATCGACGAGTGTATAAATGACGCAGTCGCGATGAAGCTCGATTGCCGAGTTTTTGACATTGATTTCTATCTTTGCTGGGGCACTCCGAACGACCTGCGAACATTTGAATACTGGCAGTCCTATTTCCATCACTGGCCTCGCCACGGCTACAGGACAGAGACCGATCCTCGCTGTGGGGATGTGACGCCGTCACTCGATCGCATAGCTTGGCGGTAACATGAAAATGGGAATGAAGCTCTCGGGAGAAAACGCTACACAGCTTTCGAGATTCTTGATCGTCGGCACGACGACAGTTGGAATCGACTACGTAACTTACTCCCTTCTCCTATTCTTGGGAGCTTCTATAAGTCCCTCTAAGGGTATTGGCTTCATAACCGGTACAGTTTTCGCTTATTTCGCCAATCGCCTATGGACGTTCTCCGCAAAAGGCGGGATTGACCGAATACTAAAATTCTTAGCCGTTTATGGAATAAACTTGGGAGTCAACGTCGGCCTAAACAAAAGCGTTCTCATACTTTTTGGACACGAGAATGGGATGATTGTCGTTGCTTTTCTAGTGGCAACCGCCGCCTCAGCAACCCTGAATTTTCTTGGAATGAAAATATTGGTTTTTAAGGCATGAGTGGAATTGCTCTTTCCCTAATTATCCCCTGTTACAACGAAGCCGCGAACCTACCGCTTCTGATTGGCCGGCTGGCCGAAGGGTTCAAACGATCCAATGTAGAAGTCATTCTCGTCGACAACGGATCCACCGACGAAAGCCCAAATATTCTGTCCGAAGCGACAGAACGCCATCCATCTCTTCGGTCGGTTCGCGTGGACGTAAACCAAGGTTATGGTCACGGTATCGTTGTCGGCTTGCGCGAAGCACGTGGCCGTTATCTCGGATGGACCCACGCGGATCTTCAAACCGATCCTGAGGATGTGCTTCGTGCCCTAACTCTCCTCGAAAAAGCTGGGAACCCGGAAAATATTTTTGTGAAAGGCCGCCGCCACGGGAGGCCCCTTGCGGACATCATTTTCACAATGGGTATGAGTGTGTTCGAGAGCGTACTTTTCCGCAGTCCCCTGTGGGATATCAACGCTCAGCCAAATATTTTCCCCCGGTCCTTCTTCGAGACTTGGTCGGCGCCGCCTCAGGATTTTTCCCTCGATCTTTTCGCTTACGTCATGGCATTACGGGCCGGACTTAGAATTGAGAGGTTCCCGGTGCGTTTTGGAAAGCGAGCTCACGGGACATCCCATTGGAATATCAATTGGAAAGCCAAGGTAAAATTTATTAAGCGCACCGTTGCATTCAGCTTCCAACTCCTTAGAAATTGGAGAAAGGGCCAATGATCATCATAAGGCACCGCCGGAACCATTTAGCGGAGTTAAAGGACACACCGCGGCACCTCGGCGTCGAAGTGGATATTAGAAGCTTTGGAGAGGATCTAATCATTCATCACGACCCTTTCGTTGCCGGGGAGCGTTTCGAAGAATGGATTGCCGAGTATGATCACCGGCTTCTTATCCTTAATGTTAAGGAGGAAGGCCTTGAGGAGAGGCTTCTCTCTCTCATGGCGGACCACAAGATCGAGGAATTTTTTTTCCTCGATCAGTCGTTCCCGTTTCTAATCCGCACCGCGCGCAGCGGTGAAAGCCGATGTGCAGTGCGCGTTTCCGAGTATGAGTCAATTGAGACGGCATTAACATTGAGCGGCCAAATTGACTGGGTCTGGGTTGATTGCTTCAACCGCTTCCCCTTGGATAGGAAGCAGGTACAGACCCTGCAACAAGCCGGGATGAAGCTATGCCTGGTTTCTCCCGAGTTACAGGGAAGAACCGATCCGGCTGAAATCACTTCCATGCGCCAACTCATCGATCGGGAAGGAATTTCCGTCGACGCAGTTTGCACGAAGGAACCGGACCTGTGGTCTTAGAAAATACGTCCTGGATCAAATCCCCCGTCTTTTTGGGGGGGCTCGCGCTGCGGGCAGGACTTATCGTATTCCTCGTTCCAGCGATCCAGGAATCTTGGTTCCTCCCTTTTTTTCAGTTCTTTTTAAAGTCCCCCGGCCTCGACCCCTGGACGTCTTTCATTTCTTCCGGCGGAGACAAACTCTCGTTCCCTTATGGACCCGCAATGTTTCTGGTCCATCTACCGTATGTTGCCTTAGGGCAACTTCTCGATAGCGTATTCTCCACTGGTTTCCTAACTGGATTGGGATTCCGTCTTAGTCTGTTTATGGCGGATACTGTACTTCTCATACTTCTGCTGAGATTATTCCCACGTCAGACTGAAAAGATTCTAGTTTTTTATTGGTTGTCGCCGATCGTCATCTTCGTGACGTATTGGCATGGACAAACCGATATCGTTCCGGTCGCGTTATTTGTTCTCGCGCTGGTATTTCTTAATTCCCACAACGGAACCGGGGCCGGCGTGGCGTTGGGAGCATCGCTGAGCGCCAAGCTCAGTATGGCCGTAGGCATTCCCTTCATCGCTATCTTTTTATGGCGGAATAAGAAAAATCGTCCGTTGATCCCATCCTTCTGCTTCGGTCTATTGATCGCGAGCTTGGTGGGATTGGGAATTGAATTGCTCTCTCCCGGCTTCCGGGAAATGGTGCTGGGCAGCCGGGAAATGGGGCGTCTATTCCATTTGGCCCTGCCCTTTGGCGACGTAAAGCTTTACCTCGCTCCCATTCTGTTTGGCTGCGCACTCTATGCGACCTGGCGGCTAACGCGCATGAGCTTCGATCTCATGCTTGGAGCAACAGGCCTTTCCTTTTTCCTGCTTGTGCTAACCACACCCGCCCCTCCTGGATGGTATCTTTGGCTGGTACCGTTTTTTGTTGCCCACCAAATCAAATCCCGCCCTCTCCAGGCCTTTCTGACGTTCGGTTTTTCTCTATTGGTGGTGGGCTACCATTTAATCATATCGCCGGGGGCCTTTGTACCGGCCGTAGGATTGGGCCTTTCACGAGGGGGCGCGGAGACGCTCGGCGTTGTCCTCACCCCGCACCAAAAATCGGTTTGGATCAGCGCGATTGCGATGACTGGCCTTGTGATTCTTATCCAGATGCTGCGGGAACGCATATATAACAACGATTATTTCCGCATCAGCAAACGGCCGATTTCAATCGCCATCGGGGGGGATTCAGCCGCAGGCAAAGATACTCTGGCATCCAGCCTCTCAGGATTATTTTGCGAGAATGCTGTAGCCCATGTCTCAGGTGATGATTACCACCTATGGGATCGCTACGCGCCGATGTGGAAAACCCTAACCCATCTAAATCCAAGGGCGAACGATCTGGGAAGGTTCATCGGCGACGTCGACAATGTCCTCTCCGGTCGCCCGATCAATGTACAGCCCTATGATCATGGAACAGGCCGGTTCTTCGGTACACGCCGCGTCGACAGCAACGATGTCGTAATCGTCTCCGGGCTCCACGCCCTATACGATCAGAACGTTGCCAGCCGCTTCGATATCAGCATTTTCCTAAAACCTACGGAGGAATTGCGCCGTTATTGGAAAGGGGCTCGCGACGTGGGGCAACGGGGCCATACTTCAGCTTCCATTGATCTCGCAATGAGACGCCGCCGGAATGACGCCATTCACTACATTGACCCACAAATAGAAAATGCAGGCATCGTTTTCGAGCTTTCGCCGAATAATCTGAAAGAATTTCTGGAAAACCAGCAAAACAACCATCCGTTAAAGCTGTCCATCACCATGCGCGATAGTATCGATCACGAAAAATTAGCGCGCGCATTGATCGGTCTTTGCGGCATGCATATCGATACCACCTATCTGGAAACACTAGGGTGCGTGCAAATGACTACGGAGGGGGATTTGGAAGCCGATGATGCAGCTCTGGTGGCGGAGATGATAGCTCCGCGCATGACAGAGATTCTAAGGGTCAAACCAAAATGGGCTTCCGGCATGCTTGGCGTGATGCAACTCGTCGTACTGATGCAGCTCGAAACCCAGTTGAGGAGACGGCGCTGATGGTCTTCGACTTACGCTCACCAAGTAAATTCGAAATTGCTCCAAAAGCCGTTATTTTTGATACAGATAACACACTTTACGAGTACGCCCCGCCTCATACAAAAGCTATGGTCGCCGTTGAAAACAAGGCAATGAAGGCTCTCGGAATCGAAGGGAAGCAATTTAAAAAGGCGTTCGAACAAGCGCGGGATATGGTGAAGGCCCGGCTGGGGAATACGGCCAGTTCCCACAGCCGCCTTCTCTACTTCCAGCGCGCTCTGGAAATTCTAGGACTGCGGACTCAACTTTTACTGACACTCGATTTGGAGCAGACCTATTGGCGGACCTTCCTCTCTCACTGTGAACTCTTCTCCGGAGTGAGAGCATTTCTATCCGCATTACGCCGTGAGGGCATCCATACCGCTATTATCACTGACCTGACATCACAAGTTCAGTTTAGAAAAATCATCTATTTCGGACTGGATGACCTGTTTGACTTTGTCGTAACCAGCGAGGAGGCTGGCATCGATAAGCCAACCCCAAGGTCCTTCGAACTGACCCTGGAAAAACTTGGTATAGACAGCAAAGATGCATGGATGGTCGGGGACAATTCAGTGTCGGATATTTTGGGGGCACAGAATGTGGGCATGACCGCTTTGCAAAAATTTCATCGTGGGGTCAAGATCGATGAAAAAATCACGCCAGATTTGATCTTTGGAGATTTCGATTCCTTACATGACTTTATGCGTAGAAAATCATGGGTTGCCTGCTCTGCTCCCCCAGAACTGGATCGTTTTTGAATGGAATTTTCCGCTGTAATTTCCTGGCGGGGAGAAGGAGCGGAAACGATGAAAGCATCGAAGTTTTCGGACACCCAGAAGGCGTTCATCCTGAAGCAGGGTGATGACGGCGTCCCCGTGGCGGAGATTTGCCGCAAGGCGGGGATCCGCCAGGCAACCTCTTTCAATTGGAAGATGACGTGATGGTATGGACGGCCCCCGCACCCGGCAACTGAGTGCCATAATGCGGCTGTACTCGGCCGCAAAAGAGGGGAAGCCGTCCATGAGCAAGATTGTCACAATCGGGTTGGATATCGCGAAGCACGTCTTCCAGGTTCACGGCGTTGATTTCGTGGGGGAGATCGCTCTCCGTCGTAAGCTTCGGCGATCGGAAGTTCTTTCGTTTTTCGAAGGGCTGGAGCCGTGTCTGGTCGGCATGGAAGCGTGTGCGACGAGCCATCACTGGGCGCGCCAGTTGGTGGCCCTGGGGCATCAGGTTCGGCTGATGCCACCAGCATATGTTAAGCCCTATGTGAAGCGTCAGAAGAATGACACCGCCGATGCGGAGGCGATCTGCGAGGCGGTGACACGACCGTCAATGCGGTTCGTTCCCGTAAAGGATGAGCAACAGCAGGCGGTTCTGATGTTGCATCGGAGCCGCGAACTTCTGATCCGTCAGAGAACGATGCTGATCAACGCGCTTCGGGCGCACATGGCCGAACTTGGCATTGTCGTCAGGCAAGGGGCGACCGGGGTCGATACGTTGGTAACGTTCGTTGAGGACGACGAACACGATATGATTCCACCAATCGCTCGCACGGCGCTTTTACCGCTCGTCGATCATCTGCGGGATGTTCAGAGACGGATTGCTAAGCTTGATCACACAATCATCGAGTGGCATCGCTCAAGCGAGCAGAGCCGCCGGCTGGCGACGGTCCCCGGCATTGGCCCCATCACCGCCAGTGCATTGGTCGCCACGATCTCGGATCCAACCTTATTCTCTTCCGGTCGCCAACTTGCTGCGTGGCTTGGTCTGGTGCCTCGCCAAAATTCCAGTGGCGGCAAGGAACGGCTCGGTGGGATCACCAAAAAAGGCGATCCTTACCTTCGTCGGCTGTTGGTGATCGGCGCACATGCGGTACTGCGGTTCGTCCGAAAAAGTAAGGCAACCACTATGCAATGGGCGGCCAGGCTACTTGATCGGCGGCCTTACAAACTGGCGGCGGTTGCTCTTGCCAACAAACTGGCGAGAATTGTTTGGGCAGTGATGGTGAGGAATGTGGAATATCGGCCGCAAGGGACATAATTGGCCGCAGGCTGAACAGATTGGTGAGGTGCTGACGATGTGATGACGAAGCGGTCAGAGAACCGGAGATTGGACAAACCCGACATTGGTCTCAGGTGCCCTTCGAGCACGATGACGTGAATGGGATCCGATCTCGCGGACTTCATCAGGGCCAGCGGTCATGAGGACCGCGCAAATAGGCCGGACACATGAGCGCACCAGACCGGATCGTCAAAATGTCAAAAACACCTTGCCAAAAGGGGGCCGTCCACACATGAGACCCCAAAACTCCTCCAAAATTGGGTAGAGTCCGTCGACGTATTGGTCGCATCCCAAAAACTGGAGGAAGATTCCCAGGACAGGTCACGGCCTACCTAACCAGGATGGGCGCAAATCGGTCGTAGTGTTTATCGAGCGAAATCGTTGTCTATCCCGAGAACGGTTCGGAACATATCGATGTGAAAATCAGTCGCGAAATAACAGGCATCCGAAGCGTAGAAAATCGACCTCTCAAACGAATAGCTCCATCGCTTGTCGGCTATCTTCCGCCCCAGAAAATCCCACTGGTCATAGCTCCCCGCATGAAAGATCGAGTGAATCTCAACGGGGATTTCCAGAAGTTCGCTCATATAGCGAAGCTGAATGATTGCCGGATTCCACGCGTCGGTGACGAGGAATTTATCGCCCTGCTTCACCTCGCCGTTTGAAAAGGCCTTTGCGATTTTGATCAGCTGGCTCGATTTGAAGATGTTCGTATCGGCAAAGTTCAGAAAAGCGCCTGCCGTTGTTTTCTGTTCCGCAGCGTCACCCGTGACGGGGACGATCTCCGCTCTCTTTCCGAGCCGTTTGGCAGCCTCCTCGATTTGATCCGGTAGATGGTCTCTCCACTGCTTCGTATAGCGCTGTTCGTGCGCCTCCAGTTCGACAATCCAAACCCGCATACTCTTTCTCAGTACGTTCTACGGTTGTTAGACTGTAGCGCAATCTACGGCTGGAACGAAAGGGCGGCATATATGAAAAAGAGCATGATTTGGGTGACGTTCCGGCGTGAAGGAATTCACCAATATATGAAGGCCCCCGATGACGTAGACTTCCTCCGTCATCCCCACCGCCACGTTTTTCACTTCAAAGTCTGGATCGAAGTGTTTTCCGATGATCGGGATATCGAGTTCATCAGGTTCAAGCGGGAGATTGAAGGTCTATACGGCGACGGCATTCTCGCCCTTGAGCACCGTAGTTGCGAAATGATGGCGGACGAGCTTCACGCCTATATCGCGCAGAAATACCCCAACCGTGATGTCTGGATCGAAGTCTCGGAAGATGGCGAAAACGGAGCGTTTATCCGATACGAGAAAGACGCCGATTGACCGTCTGATTTGCCTTGTTGCTTAAGCAACCAAGGGTTTTTCACTCCACCCTTACGATGGAGCTTTCTTTCTCGATATCCGCTGAGTGAGTTCGGGAGCCGCTTGGCGCGGTTTCAGGTGTGCATAGTGCTCCGAGATCATCTTTACGCTCGTGCCCATGTTCTCCGCCAGCGTATAGACGGAAACGCGGCCATAGAGGATGCGGAACGTCGCGTAGGTATGACGGCATGAGTAAAGCGTGCGGCTGCGCCCTTCGGCATCCTGCAGAAGACCGGCCTCCTTCAATGCCTTTTTGAACAACTGCCGCAGATAGTCCTGTTTGACCTCCGTCCCGTCAGGCAGACAGAACACGTATTCATCTGGCGAGGGATCGTGGCCGAGTTCTTCCCGCCGTCTGGCTTTGATCCGATCCAGATAGATCTTCGTTCGCGGCATCGGCACCAGATCACGCGATCCCGTCTTGCCTGAGACGGTCATTGTGATCTGCTCCGTGCCCCAATCGTCGATGAACGGCTTTACGTGCTTCCAGCGTAGCCCGTCGCTTTCGGTGCCCGGCCTGATACCCGAGTTGACCAGGATCAGCACATAGTCCTTCAGAAGCTCCTTACGGTGCTTATGTTCGTCGGTCTTGCCGGTCTTGTGCCAGTAGCGCAGGAAGCGATAGAGCTTGACGTATTCGTCCCGGCTGAACGCCGCGCGGGCGTTGTTGTCCTCCTGCCCCCTTTTGCGGCCCCCACGCTGGCGCAGGGTGATGGTCGGAATGTCCGCAGAGCGGATCGCATCATGCCGCTCGGCTGTTTTGAATACGCCGCGCAACACGGTGAACACATTCGTCATGCCGCTCGCCGTCATCGCTCGATGCTTTGGACGAGGCGCGACGATGCGCTTGCCGTCGCGATAATAGATTTTGCTCTTTTCCTGCGAGCCAGGCCCAGAGGTCCAATAGGTCACGCACCAGTCTTTGAAGGCCGCGACATCCTTGTTCGTGATGGTGTCGATTCGCCGGTTTTTGAAATAGCCCTTCACATAGCGCTCAACGATCGGCTTGTAATCGCGCAGCGGACGCAGGCTACGACCTTCAGCCTCAAGCTGCTTTTCCAAATCCTGGAGATAGAGGGCGCAGATTTGCGGAACGGACTTCGTGCGGAGGTTCAGGCCGTGCTTATGTTTGAAGCGAACTTCGTCGTACCAGTCTTTGGCGCGTTTGGCGGCCTTCTCCTTGTTGACCGTCTTCAAACTTTTCGTCAGATAGCCTTTCCCCGCTGGGTTGGACGTTCTGGCGTGCCACAGCGGTTTCCTAGTGTCGCTGCGGACATAAATTTGGAGTTCGCCGTCCTCCAAATCCGTTATCTGCTGCCTGTGCTGAGCCACTTCTGTGCAATTCCTGTACAACGGCGCAATCATTATAGCGCTGAAATATCAGGAAAAAAGGACGATTTTACAATCTGTGCAAAATCTGTATCGCAGAAAATCTCTGAAATCGGGCAATAAAAAATCCTTGAAAACGTAATGTTTTCAAGTAGTTAAATGGTGCCCAGGGGCGGATTCGAACCACCGACACGCGGATTTTCAGTCCGCTGCTCTACCAACTGAGCTACCTGGGCACCGGGCGGGGCCGTATATGAAGGGCTGGCCCCGTTGGTGAGAACCGCTTATAGAAGAATTGACCGGCGCTGTCCAGCGGTCGAACGCGCCAAATTTCGATCATTCCTCGCCGAAGAATTCCTCGTCGAAATCGGCCTCCTCCTCGACGGCGGCGATCCGGTATTCGCCGGTCAGCCAGCGGCCGAGATCGAGGTCGGCGCAGCGCTGCGAGCAGAACGGCCGGTACGCCTTGACCTGCGGCTTGCCGCACATGGGGCAGCGCGGCTTCGCACCGGCCGCCGTCTTCTTTTCCTTCGCCGGCGCCGTATCCTCAGCCATTGCCGTTCCGTCCCCTCTTCGCCGTGACGATTTCCAGGCCGTCGGCGGCGCACGCCGGATCGGCCGTCAGTTCCAGTTTCGCGCCCAAGGCGGCCTCGGTCTCGGCCAGCGCGCCCGACGCCTCGCCGCGCAACGCCTCGATGACGGCGGGCCCGGCAACCACCTCGACCGCCGCCCCCGGCGCGGCCTTCTGGGCCCGCAGCGCCCGGCGCAGGGCCTCGAAGGCCAGCGTCAACGGCCCACGGACGCGCCCGCCGCCGTGACACGCCGGGCAGGCCGCGCCCATCAGCTCGCCGAGCGACTCGCTGCGCCGTTGCCGCGTCATCTCGACCAGCCCGAGCTTGGTCTGCCCGAAAACATGGGTCGCGACCTTGTCGTCCGCCACCCCGGCGCGCAGCCGGGCCAGCACCTCGGCGGTGTTCTGGCGCCGGCGCATCGGCACGAAATCGACCACCACGGTGCCCGAAAGGTTGCGCAGGCGGAGCTGCCGGGCGATCTCGTCTGCCGCTTCCAGGTTGGCGCGCAGGGCCGCGTCCTCGGGCCCGCCGCTTTCCGGCCGGCCGCCGGTGTTGACGTCGATAGCGACCAGCGCCGCCGTCTGCTGGATGATCAGGCTGCCGCCGGAGGGCAGCGGCACCCGCGGCGCCAGGGCGGCGTCGACCTGCTCCTCGATACCGAACGCCTCGAACAGCGGCCCGTCCTCGCCGTGGGCGCGCAGCTTCGCCACCAGTTCGGGCGACAGCCCCTCGCACCAGGCCCGCAGTTCGGCCAGCGCCCCCGGCCCCTCGACCACGGCCTCGCGCAGGGCTGCCCCGGCCGCGTCGCGCAAGGCCCGCTTGGCGGCGCCGGGTTCCCGGTGCAGGCAAACCGGCGCGTTGGCGCCCGTGCGGCGCTCGCGGATGTCCGCCCAGAGGCCACGCAAGGCCTCCAGATCGGCGGTCAGGTCTCCGGCCTCCATGCCGGACGCGGCGGTGCGCAGGATCGCCCCCTCGCCGTCCCCCAGCGCGCCCCGGACGATTTCCTCCAGCCGCGCCCGTTCCTCGTCCCCGTCGATGCGCTTGGACAGGCGGATTTCGCGGGTTCCCGGCATCAGGACGGCGCGGCGGCCGGTCAGCGCGACATGGGTGGTGAGCTTCGCCCCCTTGTCGGGCGCCGGGTCGCGTTGCACCTGGACCAGCACGGCGTCGCCCTCGGTGACGTAGTCGGTGATCCGGTCGGCCGGCAGGGCGGCGGGATCGCCCGCGCCGTGATCCGGCGGCCGCGCCTCGGCCAGACCGAGGAAGCCGGCGCGGCCGATGCCGATGTCGACGAAGGCGGCGGCGATGCCAGGCAGGACGCGCTCAACCCTCCCCAGATAGACGTTGCCGACGACACTGCCGTGCCCCGGACGGTCGATCAGGAGTTCGCGCAACCAGGCGCCGTCCAGCAGCGCCACGCGGGTCTCCCCGGGGCCCGCCTCGATGAGAATCCGATCCATTGCCACGATGGAATTATGAGCCCGAAGGCGGCAGGTAGCCTAGCCCCTTTAGCAGGGACGCGGTCTCGAACAGCGGCAGGCCGACGACGTTGGAGTACGATCCGTTGATCCGCCGCACGAACTGCGCGGCGCGGCCCTGGATGGCGTAGCCTCCGGCCTTGCCCCGCCATTCGCCGCCGGCGATATAGGCGTCGATCTCGGTCCGCTCCAGCCGCTTGAAGGCGACCGCGGTGTTGACCACGCGGCCGACGCAGCGCCCGTCCGGCGCGATGATGGCGAGCCCCCCGAGCACCCTGTGCTGACGGCCCGACAGCAGCTTCAGGCAGGCGCGGGCCTCGGCCTCGTCGGCCGGTTTCGGCAGGATGCGGCGGCCGCAGGCGACCACCGTATCGGCGCCCAGCACGAAGGCCTCCGGGAAATCGGCGGCGACGCAACGGGCCTTGGCCTCGGCCAGACGGGCGGCCAGGACGCGCGGCAACTCGTCACGCAGGGGCGACTCGTCGACATCCGCCGGGACGACCCGGTCGGGCGGCAGGGCGATTTGTTTCAGAAGATCCAGCCGACGCGGCGACGCCGAAGCGAGGACGAAAAGCGGGGTCTCGCTATCGGTCGGGGCGTCGGACATGCCTTGCTTCCAGGAGCCGGAGCGGAACGCGCGGCTTACTTGAAGCGGAACGTGATCCGACCCTTGGTCAGATCGTAGGGCGTCATCTCGACGTTGACCTTGTCACCCGCCAGGACGCGGATGCGGTGCTTGCGCATCTTGCCGGCGGTGTGGGCCAGAATCTCGTGATCGTTGTCCAGCTTCACGCGAAACATCGCGTTCGGCAGGAGCTCGGTCACGACTCCGGTGAACTCGAGTACATCTTCCTTTGCCATATACCTTTCCAGTCTCCATTGAGAGCGCGCCAAAATTGGCTTTCCGGGCGCCTCAGGTCAAGTTTTTTCACAGTGTCGAACTGTTGATCGGTCCCGAAAGTTCCTCAGAGATCGACCTCGGGCGCCATCGGGAAACGTTCCCTGATGCGGCGCATCAGTTCGTCGCGCACATCACGGTAGGCTTCGAGCAGGATTTCCCGCGATCCGTCGATCATCGACGGGTCGAAGGTATGCCAGAATTCCACCTCGCAGGCCATCACGCGGGTCATTTCCACCGCCTTGTGCTGGGCTTCCGGCGACAGCGAGATGACCACGTCGAAGCTGGTGTCCTCCAACGTCTCGAAGGTCTTCGGCTGGTGGCGGCTGATGTCGATGCCGATCTCGTCCATCACGGCGACGGCGAAGCCCTCCACGTCGCGTTCGTGCACGCCCACGGAATCCACGTAGACCTGCTTGCCGTGCAGGAACTTCATGATCCCCTCGGCCATCGGCGAGCGGATGGAATTGTTGGTGCAGGCGAACAAGACGGCGGAAGGCAGATCCGACATCGCCCCTACCCCCGAATATGTAGCACGCAGAGCAGGGTAAACAACCGGCGCGCCGTATCCAGATCGATCTTCGCCTTGTCGGCGAGACGCTCCTGCAGCAGCCGGGAGCCCTCGTTGTGCAGACCCCGGCGGCCCATGTCGATGGCCTCGATCTGCGACGGGCTCAGCTTCTTGATGGCGTCGTAGTAGCTTTCGCAGACGATGAAGTAGTCCTTGATCAGGCTGCGGAAGTCGCCCAGCGGCAGGGCAAAGCTGACCAGCGGCTCGTCCGCCGCGTCGCTGACATTGAAGATCAGGCCGTTGCCCCGCAGGCCCAGATGCACGGTGAACGGCCCGGTGAATTCGCCCACCGGCTCGAAGACGTTCTCCTCGATCAGATCGTGGACGGCGACCCGGCGCTCATGCTCGACCTGCGGGCTCAGGCGGATGCGCCGGTCGTCGTCGAGCAGGATGTTGGCGATGCGCTGGGTCGTATCGGGCACGGCGGACTCAAGCGTCTCCCGGCCCGCGGTTGAGCCGGATGGAAACGGAAAGCGCGTGTGCCTCCAACCCTTCCGCGTTGGCCAGCGCCACGGCGGACGGGCCGACCGCCGCCAGGCTGTCCGGCGTTCCGGCGATGATCGACGAGCGCTTGAGGAAATCGAGCACCCCGAGGCCGGAGGAGAACCGCGCGCTGCCCGAGGTCGGCAGCACATGGTTGGGGCCGGCCACGTAGTCGCCCACCGCTTCCGGCGTATAGCGGCCGATGAAGATGGCCCCGGCGTTATGGACCTGCCCGGCCAACTCCTCGGCGTTCTCGGTGGCCAGCTCCAGATGTTCCGGCGCGATCCGGTCGACCAGCCCCGGCACCTCGCCGAGGCCGCGGGCGACGACGACCCCGCCGAACGCGGCCCAGCTTTTCCCGGCGATCCCGGCGCGCGGCAGATTGGCCAGATGCGCCTCGACGGCCTTGCACACCGCGTCGGCGAATTCCGCGCTGTCGGTGATCAGGATCGCCTGGGCGTTGGCATCGTGCTCGGCCTGACTCAGCAGGTCGGCGGCGATCCACGACGGATCGTTGCCGCCGTCGGCGACGACCAGGATTTCGGACGGCCCGGCGATCATGTCGATGCCGACGACGCCGAACACCTGCCGCTTGGCCTCGGCCACATAGGCGTTGCCCGGCCCGACGATCTTGTCGACCGGCCGGATGGTTTCCGTCCCGTAGGCCAACGCCGCCACCGCCTGGGCGCCGCCGATGCGGTAGATCTCGTCCACGCCCGCCACCTGTGCGGCGGCGAGGACCAGCGGGTTGAGCGTGCCGTCCGGCGCCGGGACCACCATGACCAGACGGTCCACCCCGGCGACCTTGGCCGGGATCGCGTTCATCAATACCGAGGACGGATAGGCCGCCAGCCCGCCGGGCACGTACAGCCCGGCCGCCTGCACGGCGGTCCAGCGGTAGCCCAACCGCATGCCGACACTATCCGTATAGGACAGATCCTCCGGCATCTGGCGGCGGTGGTAGTCGGCGATCCGGTCGGCGGCAACGCGCAGGGCATCGAGCGTCTCCGCCCCGCAGGCGGCGACCGCCGCGTCGACCTCTTGCTTGGTGACGCGCAGGTCCCGTGCCGTCAAGGACACCCGGTCGAACTTGTTGGTGTAGGCGACCAGGGCCTTGTCGCCGTTATGGCGGACGTCCTTCAGGATGTCGGCGACGACATCGCCGACATTCGCCTCCACCTCGCGCTTCGCCGCGACAAGCTCGGCGAACCGCGTTTCGAAATCGCTCTCTCGGGTATCCAGGCGCACCGGCATGGTCGGATTCCAATCTCCTGTCGTTCGGGGCGCCGCAGGCGCCCGGGCATCCGCCCGAATTAATATCGGGTTTTCAGACGATTCGCCACATATGGGCGAAAATTCCCGTCCCAGGCGGAAGGATCAGCCGCGGACGCGCCGGATATCGGCGCCGCAGTTGGCCAGCTTCTCTTCCATCCGCTCGTAGCCGCGGTCCAGGTGGTAGACGCGGTTGACCACCGTCTCGCCCTCGGCCGCCAGCCCGGCCAGGACCAGCGAGGCCGAGGCCCGCAGATCGGTCGCCATGACCGGCGCGCCGGACAGTTTGGGCACGCCGCGCACGATGGCGGACGCCCCATGAACGTTGACGTCCGCGCCCATGCGGCTCAACTCCGCCACATGCATGAAGCGGTTTTCGAAGATCGTCTCGGTGATCATCGAGGCCCCCTCGGCGACCGTCATCACGGTCATGAACTGGGCCTGCATGTCGGTCGGGAAACCGGGATAGGGCTCGGTCATCGCATCGGTGCCGCGCAGCCGCCCGTTGGTCCGCGCGACCCGGAGGCCGCCCTCGGTTTCCTCGACCTCGACCCCGGCCTGGCGCAGCACCTTGACCACCGACTCGATCAGGTCGAGTCGCGCGCCCTGCAATTCCACCTCGCCGCCGGTGACCGCCACGGCGGCGGCATAGGTGCCGGTCTCGATCCGGTCGGGCAACACCGCGTAATCCGTGCCGTGCAGGGCGTCGACGCCCTGGATGCGCACCGTGTCGGTGCCGATGCCGTCGATCTTCGCGCCCATGGCCTCGAGGCAGCGGGCCAGGTCGGCCACCTCGGGCTCGCGCGCCGCGTTGCCGAGCACGGTGTCGCCCTTGGCCAGCGAGGCCGCCATCATGGCGTTCTCGGTGGCGCCGACGCTGACCTTGGGGAAGACGATATGGCCGCCGGTCAGCCCCTCGGGCGCGGTCGCCTCGATGTAGCCTTCCTTGATCTCGATCTCGGCGCCCATCTGCGACAGCGCCTCCAGGTGCAGGTCGACCGGCCGGGTGCCGATGGCGCAGCCGCCCGGCAGCGACACCCGCGCCGATCCGGCTCGGGCGACCAGCGGCCCGAGCACCAGCACGGAAGCGCGCATCTTGCGGACCAGGTCGTAGGGCGCGGTGGTTTGACCGAGGGCCCCGGCCCGCAGGCCCAGGGTGCGGCCGGCATGGCCGCCGTTCGGCCCGTCGCCGTTCATCGCGATGTCGACGCCCAGTTCGGCCAGCAGATGGGCCATGGTCGAGATGTCCGCCAGATGCGGCAGATTGGACAGGGTCAGGGTTTCCTCGGTCAGGAGGCTGGCCGCCATCAGCGCGAGCGCGGCGTTTTTCGCCCCCCCGATGGGAATCACGCCATTGAGGGGCTTGCCGCCGCGGATGACGATACTGTCCATGCTGGAGTCCTTGTTCGTGTGGGCGCGGGCGGACGCCGCGCGGGCCATGGCCGGACGCCGCCGTTTCCGCACGGCGAACGCAGTTCAGCGGCGGGTTTTACCCCATGCCCCGTCCCGCCTCAAGGCCGACGGCGCCGGGACATGAACAGGGACGTGTTACAGGCTGCCGCCGGAGGGCTCCTCCGGGTCGGCCAGCACCAGCTCCGCTTCCTGCCGGGCCCGCGCCTGTTCCTTGCGGCGCTTCAGGTTTTCCCGCAGGGCGGCGGCCAAACGGCGGCGCCGTTCCTCGGTCCGCTGCCGGGACCGTTCGGTGCGCGTCGGCCGCTTGGGGCGGCACATGTCTCGCATGGCTCTGGTTCCTTCCCAAACGCGATTTTGCGGCAATCCTGAACACGCGGAAAAGCGACGTCAAGGGTGCTTGCAAAGACCGGGGCACTGTGGCATGTTGCGCCCGCTTTCACCCGGTGCCGCCGTAGCTCAGGGGTAGAGCACACCCTTGGTAAGGGTGGGGTCGTGTGTTCAATTCACACCGGCGGCACCATTCAAAGCCCTAGGTTTCCTGGGCTTTCCCCTTTTTCATCGGCCCGGACACCCTTCAGAACGCTGCGGGAACATACGGCGCTTTCCGTGCAGAAGGCGTGCAATCTGTTCCTCGCTTGTTCCGCCGCGATTCTGATGCCCGCCGCGGCGGGCCGCGCGACTCCCTCCCCCGTCGCGACATCCGGTGCTTCCCCTCTTGGGTTCCCACATCGTCACGCCATCCGCCCGGCACCGATCCCGATAGCCCTTTGAAACGGCGATCGAACCGCGACGCCGCACGGGCATCCTCATAAAATATTCAATTAACACAAAAATAGAGAATAAAATTAAGAAAATAGGTTGTTTATTGACACATAGGAACAATCTCATTCACAATCGACGAAAATTAAGAATCGTTCAAAATCTGGCCAAACAGCTTGAACACCAACAGGAAGGACACAGGGATGTTGCGCAAAATCACTCGCCGGTCCGCCATGCTGGCCGGGGCCGCCGCTCTCGTTGCCGGGATGACCGCCGGCGCGTTCGCTCAAGACAAACCCGTTCTCCGTTTCTCGGCCGTGTTCGGGGATTCCGACGTCCGCGCCGATGCGATGCGTAAGCTCGGGGAGGCGCTCGCCGGCGATTTCGTTTTCGAGCCGCATTTCGCCTCCACCCTGTACAAGCAGGGCACCGAGCTGGTGGCGCTGCAGCGGGGCAACCTCGAAACCGGCATCGTCGCGCCGCAGGATGTCGCGAAGCAGGTTCCCGCGTGGTCGATCCTGACCGCCGCGTACCTGTTCCGGGATGCCGCGCATCTGCGGACCTTCTTCGACAGCGACGCCGGGCAGGAAATGGTCAAGATGGCCGAGGAGGAACTCGGCATCCACATCGTGACGCCGGTGTACTACGGTTCGCGCCAGGTGAACCTGAAGCCGGAGAAGGAGATCAAGACGCCCGCCGACATGGCGGGGGTCAAGCTGCGGATGCCGGGCGGCGACGCCTGGCAGTTCCTGGGCAAGGCGTTGGGTGCCAACCCGACGCCGATGGCCTATACGGAGGTCTATACCGGCCTGCAGACCGGCGCCATCGACGGCCAGGACAACCCGCTTCCCAACGACTACAACATGAAGTTCTACGAGGTGACCTCGCAGATCGTGCTGACCAGCCACCTGATCGCCTTCGATCTGTTCGCCGTGTCGAACAAGACATGGAACGCGCTGTCGAGCGAGCAGAAGAGCAAGCTCGAGACGGAAACCAAGAAGGCCGTCGATTGGAGCACCCAGAAGCACCTCGACGAGGAGGCCCGCCTCGCCCAGTTCTTCGAGGACCAGGGGCTGAAGGTCTACAAGCCCGACTTGGCGGCCTTCCGCGACTATGCCCAGAAGATGTACCTGGAATCCGACTGGGCCGAGCATTGGCCCGAGGGCATGCTCGACAAGATCAACGCGCTCTAGGTTCCAGTCACGCCAGGCCGCGAGCGTACAGGGTCGCTACCGGTCCTCGGGCCGATAGCGACCCGACGCGGCCCGGTCACCAATAAGAAATCCGGTGGGGAAACGGATGACACAACAATGAAGGCCGCGGTTCTCAAGCTGCTCCGGTGGTTGCACCGGCGGGCGGAAAACGTCGCCGCGCTGCTGCTGGCGGCGATCTTCATCACCTTCCTGCTGCAGATCATCTTCCGCTACGTCCTGGGCTGGCCCGTCGGCTGGACGCTCGAGGTCAGCACGCTGCTGTGGATGTGGCTGGTACTGTGGGGGGCGTCGTTCGTCGTCGCCGAGCGGGACGAGATCCGCTTCGATCTAATCTACAGTTCCGTGTCGAAACGGATGCGCCTCGGGTTCACCGCGATCACCGCGGTGGTGCTGATCGGCCTGTTCGTGATCTCGATGCCGGACGTGTACGGCTACGTGACCTTCATGAAGGTGGAGAAGGCGTCCTACATCGGGGTCCGGCTGGATTACCTGTTTTCCATCTACATCATCTTCGCGGTGGCGATCATCGTCCGCTACGTGTTCCTGATCTCGCAGGTCGTCCGGGGGCGGTCGCCGGACCATCCCGACCTCATGCATCCGGGGGAAGAATGAGCCTCATCTCCCCGTTCTCGATCTGTGTGGTGTCGATCACCGCGCTCGCCATCCTGGGACTGCCGATCGGCCATGCGATGATCGGCGGATCCATCCTCTATCTGCTGATGACGGGGCAGGATCTGAGCATCGCGGCGGAACAGCTCATGCAGGGGCTGCGCGGAAGTTTCGTCCTTTTGGCCATCCCGCTTTTCATCCTGTCGGCCGAGTTGATGAACGTCGGCAGCCTGTCCAACCGGCTGCTCAATTTCTGCAATGCGATCGTCGGCCGTTTCCGGGGAGGCCTCGGCCATGTCAATGTCATGCTCAGCGTCATTTTCGCGGGGATGTCCGGCTCGGCGATCGCCGACGCCGCCGGCGTCGGGCGTCTGATCATCAGCCTGATGACCCGCGACGGCCGTTATACCAGCAGTTATGCCGCGGCGATAACGGCCGCCTCCGCCGTCGCCGGGCCGATCATTCCGCCGTCCATTCCCATGGTGCTCTTCGCCCTCGTTTCGGACACCTCCATCGGCTATCTCTTCGTCGGCGGCGCGGCTCCGGGGCTGCTGCTGGCGGCGGGCCTGATGGCCGTAAATTCCGTCATGGCGCGGCGCAGGAAATTCCCGGTCGAAGAGCCGGTCCCGTTGAGGGATCTGCCGCGGATCACCTTCCATGCCGTTCCGGCGCTGATGCTGCCGGTCATTCTGCTCGGCGGCATTTACGGCGGCATCACGACACCGACGGAAGCGGCGGCGGTGGCCGCAGCCTATGCCTTCCTGATCTCGGTTCTCGTATACCGCGACGTGTCAGCGAAACGGGCCTATTCGGCACTCCTGACCAGCGCCAAATCCAGCGCGTCGATCGGTGTTCTGATCGGGGGCGCCCTGGTGTTCAGCTACGTCGTGACGGTCGAAAACATCCCGAACGCCTTGAGCGCAATGATGGCGGGCCTCGAGTTTCCGCCCCTCGGCTTCCTGATTCTTGTCAATGTCACGCTGCTGCTGCTCGGATGCGTCCTGGAAGGCATCACGATCCTTCTCGTCATCGTGCCGATCTTCATCCCGACGGCCAACGCGCTAGGCATCGACATGGTGCATTTCGGCGTTGTCGTCGTCGTCAACCTGATGATCGGGTTGATCACGCCTCCTTACGGACTGTTGCTTTTCGTCGTCGCCAATATCGCGCGCGCGCCCCTTCTGAGGATCATACGCGAAATCCTTCCGTTCCTGACCGTGTTGCTCGCCGCGCTCGTGTTCATAACGCTAACGCCCGATTTCGTGCTCTGGTTGCCGCGTCTCCTGGGGTATGGCGGCTAACGCAATTCTACGGAGAGCCCGGTGGCGCCCGCTTCGGAGTGGTTTCGAGGACCGATATCAACGGAGGATGGGATGATCAAATTGGGATTGATCGGAGAAGGCATATCCAAGTCGTCCGCCCCCCGCCTTCATGAGTTCCTCGGCGGGTTGCACGGATTACCGGTCAGCTACGTGCGGATCGACTCGGGAGAAATTCCCGATTTCGATTTCTCCAAAACCTTGGAAACCTCGGCCGAATCCGGTTTTCGCGGAGTCAACGTGACCCATCCGTTCAAGGAAAAGGTCCGCAAGCTGATCGACGTCCCGGACCCCGGCGTTGCCCGTGTCGGAGCCATCAACACCGTCGTCTTCGATTCGGTTCCGCCGCAGGGCTTCAATACCGACTATTCGGGTTTCTACCGGGCGTTCCGGCATCGCTTCGGCGAGGCCGAGCCGGGAAACGTGCTGATCCTCGGCGCCGGCGGCGTGGGCAAGGCAATGGCGTTCGCCCTGGCCCGGCTGGAGGCGAGCCGCATCTGGCTGCATGACATCGACGCCAGCCGGGCGGAGGCCTTGTCCAGAGCCCTAAGAGACGCCGGCATCGACGCCACCGCCGTTTCCGGAGACGATTTTTACTCGGCCGCGCAGGAGGCGGACGGGCTGATCAACGGCACCCCCGTCGGCATGTGGACGCATCCCGGCAACCCCTTCCCGCCGGGCCTGATCGGCCGTCAACGGTGGGCGTTCGACGCGGTCTACACACCGCTGGAAACGGAATTCCTGCGGGAAGCCAAGGGAAAATCCCTCGACATCATGTCGGGGTACGATCTGTTTCTATTCCAGGGTTTCGACGCCTTCGAAATCTTCACCGGCGTTTCGGTCGACCCGACCGAGGCGATGGCGAAATTCCCGCCGCCCGAATCCGCCGCGCCACTTCCGGCGGATGGCCGCGAATAGACCGCTTTTCCCGCGGGGCATATCCATCGCGGAACAGCCGCCCTTTCCCCGTCTCCGGTCCCCCGCGAAATGATCTTTTCCCAACAACCGGCGGCCTGCCGGCCCGGTGCCTCATGCCGCCACGGCGAGTTGCCGGGCGATCCAATCCTTCGCCAGATCGGGCCAGAGGGCATGCGTGCCGCCGGTGTCGCGCAGGGCGAAGCCGTGCGGGGCTTGTCCGAAGATATGCGCGTCGACGTCCCGCCCCAGTGCCTGGGCCGACTTCACCATGTTCAGCACATGGTCGACCGGCACCGCCTGATCGTGCAGGGCGTAGGCCAGGAACACCGGGATTTCGGGCATGCCGTGCGGCAGCGCGGCGATACCGACCGGCCAGTCGTTGTAGAAGTCCTGCTTTTCGGCCGGCGGGTAGTCGGGCTTGCCGGCCGGGGCCTTGTGGTCCCGGTGGTTGGCGTTGATCGGCGCATAGGCGATGATCGCGCCCCGGGCGCACAAGGCATGGTCCTGGCAGGCCATGACGCCGGCCAGATGCCCGCCCGACGACAGCCCGACATGGAAAAGCGGCAGACCAAGGTCTTGGCTCGCGAGATGATCGAGGCAGGCCAGGCCGTCGCGCAGGGCGATGTCCTTGGGGAAGACGCCGCCGTCCGGCGCCGCCGCGCCGGGCAGACGGTGCACCACGACATGGGCGTCCAGCCCCAGGCTGTTCAGCCAGAGCGCGGTCTCGATCCCTTCCTTGTCGTGCACCAATTGGACATAGCCGCCGCCGGCATAGACCAGCGCCATGGCCCGCGGCTCCGGCACCCGGAACGTATGAAGCTCGAGTCGCGAGACCCGCTTGTAGCTCCGGTCCGGCCACGCCCCTTCCAGGATGTTGGCCGGCCCTTCCGAGAGGGCGGTCACCCCGGGCTCGACGGGCTTGTCCAAGGGAAAGACGGGCTGATCCATCGATCGATCTCCGGCAGGGAAAGCAAAGGACGAAGGCGGACAGGAAGCCGCCCGCCCATGAAAATAGGAGCTTCCCCCGGCGGAGGACAAGATCGTTTCCCGCCCCTCGCCGGGCCGGGGTTAGGACGCCCCGGCCGAGGCGGCCGTCTGCAACTGCGCCAGGGTTTGGCGGGCGGCTTCCGGATCGACGAAAAAGCCGCACGACAGGCTGATCAGCAGCAGAATCGCCGCCTGGTCCCAGCCGGTCATCCCGCTTGCGCCGAGCGGCGGCTCGCGCCGGAACAGCGCGCCGACGACCCCGCCGACGGCGGCCCAGAACAGCAGTTCGCGCAGCACCGGCGCGACCAGCGCCGGGGGCATCAGCGAGGCCAGGAAAAAGGCCAGGGCGAAGACCAGGCCGACGCCGAGCAGGCGGTTGGCCGGGTTGCGTTCGCCATCGCCGTCCGGCCCGTTCTTGCGGGCGGACCGGGACTTCGGTGATCCGCGCGTCTCGGTATCGCTATTCCACATCCTTTCGTCCTCCTTTCCGAGCGACCAAGCATCCGTTCCCGAAGCGAACGGATACGCATTCTGCCAGCGGCGGAGGAAATCGGCGCTTGCCGGATGAGGGCGTTTCCCCGCCACCCTGGGCAAGGCCGGTCCACGCCGCGCGGGACCCGTGTCCGGCATCCCGTACCCTAGAAATGGGGTCGCGTCGTTTTTCCTGTCAAGCCGTCCCGGAAGGATCAAATCCATCGAATATAAGAACAATTATTATTATGTATTGAACTTACCGATCGAAGCCCATACCATATCTAGTAGTCACGGTCCTTCGTTTCGCAAGATCGAGGGTTAAAAGGGAATCCGGTGAGCTGGAACGCGAGGCCGGAGCTGTCCCCGCAACTGTGAGCGGCGAGCCGACGTCCATCTCCGCGCCACTGGAACCCCGGGGGTTCCGGGAAGGCCGGATGGAAGCGATGACCCGCGAGCCAGGAGACCTGCCGCGACAACCGTTTACAACGTTCTCGGGCGGGGTGTCCCGGTGGAACGCTGGCAGGAACGCGGGTTTTTTCCGTCTCGATTCCCGGCATGCGTCCACTCGGCCTTTGCCTCCAACTCCTGGGGTTGAGCCGATGTCTCTTTCGCTTGCAACAACGTCCGGCGCCACCGCGCCGCAGCCTCCCGCCACCGCGCCGGGCTATCAGGTCATCCGCCGCAACGGTTCGGTCACGCCGTTCGACGCCGCCAAGATCTCGGTGGCGCTGACCAAGGCTTTCCTGGCCGTCGAGGGCGGTGCCGCCGCCGAGTCCCGCCGGGTCCACGATATCGTCGCCGATCTGACGGATCAGATCGCCGCCGCGCTGACGCGCCGGGCCGATACCGGACGCACCTTCCATATCGAGGAAATCCAGGATCAGGTCGAACTGGCCCTGATGCGCAACGAACATCACAAGGTGGCCCGCGCCTATGTCCTGTACCGCGAGGCGCGCGCCCGGGAGCGCGCCGAGGCTCAGGCGGAAACCGAAGCGGCCGCGCCGGAGACGCCGGCCTTCCACGTCACATCCCCGGACGGCGGCCGTTCGCCGCTCGACGGCGACCGCCTGGCCGCCGTCATAGGGGAGGCCTGCGACGGGCTGGAAGGCGTCACGCCGGAGCCGATCCTGGCCGAGACCCGGCGCAACCTGTACGACGGGATCAGCCTGGATGAATTGGCCCTCGCCCCGATCCTGGCCGCCCGCACGCTGATCGAGACCGAGCCCAACTACACCTACGCCAGCGCCCGGCTGCTGCTCGACAAGCTGCGCCGCGAGGTGCTGAGCCACCTGTCCGGGCGGGTCGAGGAAGCGACCCACGCCGAGATGACCGATCGCTACCCCGTCTATTTCCAGGACTTCATCAAGGCGGGGATCGAGGCCGAGCTGCTCGATCCCGAACTCGCCCGGTTCGATCTGGACAAGTTGGGCGCGGCGCTGAAGCCGGAGCGCGACCTGCAGTTCCAGTTCCTCGGCCTGCAGACTCTGCACGACCGCTATTTCCTGCATGCCGGCGGCACGCGGATCGAACTGCCGCAAGCCTTCTTCATGCGGGTCGCCATGGGGCTGGCGCTGCGTGAGATCGACCGCGAGGCCAAGGCCATCGAGTTCTACGACCTGCTGTCGTCCTTCGCCTTCATGGCCTCGACCCCGACCCTGTTCAATTCCGGCACCCGGTACGCGCAGCTTTCGTCGTGCTTCCTGACCACGGTGGCGGACGACCTGAACGGCATCTTCAAGTCGATCAAGGACAACGCGCTGCTGGCCAAGTATTCCGGCGGACTCGGCAACGACTGGACGCGGGTACGCGGCCTGGGCGCCCACATCAAGGGGACCAACGGCGAAAGCCAGGGCGTGGTGCCGTTCCTCAAGGTGGCCAACGACACGGCCATCGCCGTCAACCAGGGCGGCAAGCGCAAGGGCGCCGTCTGCGCCTATCTGGAGACCTGGCACATCGACATCGAGGAATTCCTCGACCTGCGCAAGAACACCGGCGACGACCGCCGCCGCACGCACGACATGAACACCGCCAACTGGGTGCCCGACCTGTTCCTCGAGCGGGTCGAGGCGGACGGCTCCTGGACCCTGTTTTCGCCCGACGAGACACCCGACCTGCACGACCTGTACGGGCCGGACTTCAAGGCCGCCTACGAGGCCTACGAGGCCAAGGCCGAACGGGGCGAGATCACGGTGTTCAAGACGTTACGTGCCATTGAACTGTGGCGCCGCATGCTGACGATGCTGTTCGAGACCGGGCATCCCTGGATCACCTTCAAGGATCCCTGCAACATCCGTTCGCCGCAACGCCACATCGGCGTCGTGCATTCGTCGAACCTGTGCACCGAAATCACCCTCAACACCTCGGACAACGAGGTCGCGGTGTGCAATCTCGGCTCGGTCAACCTGGCCGCGCACGTCACGCCCGAGGGGCTGGACGCCGACAAGCTGGCCCGCACGGTCACCACCGCCATGCGGATGCTCGACAACGTCATCGACATCAACTTCTACACCATCCCCGAGGCGCGCGCCTCGAACCTGCGCCACCGCCCGGTCGGCCTCGGCCTGATGGGTTTCCAGGACGCGTTGCAGACCCTGCGCCTGCCCTATGCCTCCGACGATGCCGTGCGTTTCGCCGACGAGAGCATGGAGACGATCGCCTACCACGCCATCTCGGCCTCGGCCGATCTGGCGGCCGAGCGCGGCCGCTACCCGTCGTTCGACGGCTCGCTGTGGTCGCGGGGCATCTTGCCCATCGATTCCGTCGGCCTGCTCGCCGAGGCGCGGGACGGGGTCGATTTCGACCGGACGTCGACGCTGGACTGGAACGGATTGCGCGAGCGGGTCAACCGGGACGGCATGCGCAATTCCAACTGCATGGCCATCGCCCCGACGGCGACCATCTCCAACATCTGCGGGGTCAGCCAGTCGATCGAACCGGCCTACCGCAACCTCTACGTCAAATCCAACATGTCGGGTGACTTCACCGTGGTGAACGCGGCGCTGGTCCGAGACCTCAAGGCGCGCGGGCTGTGGGACGAGGTGATGGTGTCGGAACTGAAGTACTTCGACGGCAGCCTGGGGCAGGTCGGCCGGGTGCCGGACGACCTGAAGGATCTCTACGCCACCGCCTTCGAGATGGATTCGTCCTGGCTGATCGAGGCGGCGGCGCGCCGCCAGAAATGGATCGATCAGGCGCAGTCGCTGAACCTCTACATCGCCAACCCGTCGGGCCGGAAGCTGGACGAACTTTACCGGCTGGCCTGGAAGAGCGGGCTGAAAACCACCTACTACCTGCGCTCCAGTTCGGCGACCCATGTCGAGAAGTCGACCCTGAAGGGCACCGACGGCAAGCTCAACGCGGTCTCCGCGTCCGTTCCCGCCGCCGCGCCGAGCCCAGCCCCCGCCGTCTGTTCCATCGACGACCCCGATTGCGAAGCCTGCCAATAAAACTCGCCAGTAACCCGAGGGAAGGAAACGATATCATGCTCGACTGGTCCGAACCGAATACCGCCACCGCACGCGCCCTTCCGCAGGCTTCCGCATCGCCCGCCGACGCCACCGGCCTCGGCGACATCGACCGGGGCGCGGCGCGGGTCGGCGTCGACGACAAGGCGATGATCAACTGCCGCGCCGACGTGAACCAGCTTCTGCCGCTGAAATACCAATGGGCCTGGGAGAAGTACCTCGCGGGTTGCAACAACCACTGGATGCCGACCGAGGTCTCCATGCAGGCCGACATCGCGCTGTGGAAATCGAAGGACGGGCTGACCGAGGACGAACGGCGCATGGTCAAACGCAACCTCGGCTTCTTCGCCACCTCGGAAAGCCTGGTCGCCAACAACATCGTCCTGGCCATCTACCGCCACCTGACCAACCCGGAATGCCGCCAGTACCTGCTGCGCCAGGCGTTCGAGGAGGCGGTCCACACCCACACCTTCCAGTATATCGTCGAAAGCCTCGGCCTCGACGAGGGCGAGCTGTTCAACATGTACCGCGAGGTGCCGTCGATCACCAAAAAGGCGGCCTGGGCGTTGGACTACACCCAAAACCTGGACGACCCAGATTTCGCCACCGGTACGCCGGAGGCCGACCAGGCGTTCCTGCGCGACCTCGTCGCCTTCTATGTCGTCTTCGAGGGGATGTGGTTCTACACCGGCTTCGCGCAGATCCTGTCGCTCGGGCGGCGCAACAAGATGGTCGGCATCGCCGAGCAGTACCAGTACATCCTGCGCGACGAGAGCATCCATCTGAACTTCGGCATCGACGTGATCAACCAGATCAAGATCGAGAACCCGCACCTGTGGACGCCGGCCTTCCAGGACGAGGTGCGCGGCATGCTCAAGGACGCCGCCGAACTGGAGGCCGCCTACGGCCGCGACACCATGCCGCGCGGCTTCCTCGGCCTGAACGCGGCGTTGTGCGAGGAATACATGCATTTCATCGCCAACCGCCGCTGCGCCCAGCTGGGCCTGGCCCCGGTGTTCGGCGAGGCGGGCAACCCGTTCCCCTGGATGTCGGAAACCATGGACCTGAAGAAGGAGAAGAACTTCTTCGAGACACGGGTCATCGAATACCAGAACGGCGGCGCGCTGAGCTGGGACTGACCACGAGGGCCACGACGCCCCGGACGGGATCGAACCTCTCCCGCCCGGGCGCGGCACCCCGCCTCCGACTTCCTTCCCTTTCCCCGAAAATGACAAGCAATAACATTGCAAAAGATTCTCACTCGTGTTAGCAGTCATATGAAAAAGAAAAACATATGATAACTATTCTAAGTTGAAGGAAAGGCACTCCAAGATGAGGTTGAGACTGACGGGCGCGCTGTCCGCGATCCTCCTGCTCGGGGCCGGATCGGCCTGGGCGCACACGCCGCTGTGCTCCTGCTACGACATGGGCGACGGCACCGTCCTGTGCGAGGGGGGATTCTCCGACGGATCCTCGGCGTCCGGCGTCGCGATGCGCGTGGTCGGCGGCGACGACGCCGTCATCATCGAAGGGAAGATGACGGAAGACAGCGAATTCGAATTCGAAAAACCGCAGGGCGATTTCAAGGTCATCTTCGACGCCGGCCCCGGCCATATCGTCGAAGTCCCCGGTTCTGAAATCGTCGAATGACGGAACGCCCGGCGCCCAAGGCGTGCCGGGGCGGAAACCCACCAAGAAACAGGAAAGGACGCATCATGCGACGACTGGCATCCGCCGTTGCCGCCGCCATCATGCTCTCGGCGGCCCCGGCTCTGGCCCATTTCCAGATGGTTTACACGCCGAGCGTGACCCTGGAGAAACCCGCGACGATCCCGTTCAAGCTCGTCTTCACCCATCCGTTCGAGAACGGGCACGCGATGGACATGGGCAAGCCGGAATCCTTCTTCTACCTGTTCAAGGACAAGAAGGTCGACCTGACGGATTCGCTGAAGCCGATCACCTGGCACGGCGCCCATAACGACAGCAAGGCGTTCGAGGCGGACGTCAAGGTCCAGCGCAACGGCGACTACATCTTCGCGCTGACCCCGGCCCCCTACTACGAGGGATCGGAAGACATCTACATCCAGCAGATCACCAAGTCCTACGTCAACAAGGGCGGCGTGCCCACCGGATGGGAAGCGCCCCTCGGCCTGCCGACGGAAATCCAGCCGCTGAACAAGCCCTATAACCTGTTCACCGGCTCAACCTTCACGGGCGTTGTCCTCAGCGAAGGGAAACCGGTTCCCGGCGTCGAGATCGAGATCGAATACATCGCGGCGCTGCCGGACATGAAGGCGAACAAGCCCGGCCCGGTGATCGCCCAGCCCGCCTCCAGCGCGCTGGTCGCCATCACCGATGAAAAGGGCGTGTTCACCTTCGGCATCCCGAAGGCCGGTTTCTGGGGCTTCGCCGCCCTCGGGTCGGGCCCGGTCAAGGAGTTCGAGGGCAAGGAACTGTCCCAGGACGCGGTGATCTGGATCTACGCCGAAGACATGAAATAAGCACTGCCTGGCGCCCCCCGAAGGGCGCGGCGAAGGAATCGGTTGGGCTTCCTTCCGCCGATCAAAGGGGGGTGGCGAATACGCCGCCTCCCTTTACCTTTGCATCCACCAAGAAGAACAAAACCATGCTGTGGGAACGAACGATGACCCAGGAGAACGGTCCTAAACAACATCGGCGTCGGCAACGCCGGCGCCATGGTCAGAACGCCGGCGGCGGCGAAGGCCGCTGCCTCTGCCTGAACGATCTGCCGCCCGGCAGCCATTGCCGCATCCGGACCGTCGGCGGCGGCCGGGAAATCCGCCGACGGCTGATGGACCTGGGGATTGCGCCGGACGCCCACACCGTCGTCGTCCGCAGCGCCCCGCTGGACGATCCGATCCAGCTTCGCCTGGGCGACGACAACGTGTCGATCCGCCGCGCCGAAGCCGCCCTGGTGGAGGTGGAAGACGCCGCGGTGCAGACCGCCGAGGGGAAAGACGATGCATGACGCCCGTATCGCCGATGCCGCCCCCGCACCCGAAGCGGCCCCGCGCGCCGACAAGCCGTTCCTGATCGGCCTGGCCGGACAGCAGAACGCCGGCAAATCAACCCTGTTCAATATGCTGACCGGCGCACGGCAGCACATCGCCAACTACCCCGGCGTCACCGTCGACAAGAAATCCGGCGCCTTCTCCTACGCCAAGCGGCGTTTTACCGTGGTCGACCTGCCGGGCACCTACAGCCTCACCCCGTTCTCGTTGGAAGAACGCGTCGCGCGCAACTTCCTGATCGAGGACAAGCCGGACGTCGTCGCCAACATCATCGACGCCACGAGCCTGCGCCGCAGCCTCAACCTGACGCTCCAACTCCTCGAGATGGGGTTCCCCGTCGTCATCGCGCTCAACATGATCGACGGGGCGCGGCAACGGGGCATCTCCGTGGACGCCGAAAAGCTGTCGGCCAGGCTGGGCGTTCCCGTGGTCGAAACCATCGGCCGCAAGGGCAAGGGAAAGAAGCCGTTCCGCCAGGCCCTGCTCGCCGCCGCCGAAGCGCCGGTCAAGGCGACAGGCATCGTCCGCTATCCCGAGCTCGATCCGTTCAGCACCCCGGTCGAGAACCGGCTCGCGCAATATGACGAGCGCCTGGCCCCCCTGCCCACCGCCTGGGTGGCCCAAAAGCTGGTCGAAGGGGACGAGGAGGCACAACGCCTCGTCCGTGTCCGGCTGCCGAACGCGGCCCCGGAACTCCTGGCCCTCGCCGAGGAGCAGGGGAACGCCTTCTCCGCCGGGCATGGCGGCCTCTCGGTCTCCGACTACCTGACCCGCCGCCGCGCCGATACCGCCGATGAGATCGCCGGCGCCTGCATCACGCGGACCCGCGAGTCGGGCACGTCGCTTTCCGACCGCGTGGACAAGGTCCTGCTGAACCGGGTCCTCGCGCCGTTCTTCCTGCTGGCGACGGTCTATTTGATCTACGACCTGTCGATCGTCCGCGGTTACGAGCTGACCTATGTCACCTGGCCGCTGCTGGCCGCCTTCCGGAATTTTGTCGCCGACATCCTGCCCGCCGCCGGGTTCCTCCACGACCCGCTGATCCGGTCGCTGGGCCTGTGGATGGTAGACAGCGCCAACGCGCTGCTCAACTACGTGCCGATCTTCCTGATCCTGTTCGCCCTGATCGCGGCGCTGGAGGACAGCGGCTATCTGGCGCGGATCGCCTTCATGATGGACCGCATCCTGCACCGCTTCGGCCTGCACGGCCAATCGACCCTGCCGTTCATCCTGTCCGGGGTTTTTGCCGGCGGCTGCGCCGTTCCCGGCGTGATGGCGACCAAGGGCATCCCGGACACCCGGGCCCGGATGGCGACCATCCTGACCGTGCCGTTCATGAACTGCCTGGCCAAGGTGCCGCTGTACACCCTGCTGGTGAACACCTTTTTCCCGAACAACAAACCGCTGATGATGTTCTTCATCGCGACGATGACGGTCATCGCGGCCCTGCTGGTGGCCAAACTGCTGACCAAGACCGTGTTGCGCGGCATGGAGACGACCCCCTTCGTGATGCAGCTTCCGGATTACCACATGCCGACCCTGGGCGGCGTGCTGCGCCGGTCGATCGAGCGGACCTGGCTGTATATCAAGAAGGTCGGAACCATCGTCGTCGCCGTTTCGGTCGTCATTTTCGCCCTGCTGCAATTCCCCGGTCTGAGCGACGAGCGCAATACGGCTTACGAACAAAAGGCCGAGGCCGCCGTCGTGACGTTCCACAAGAAGACCAAGAACAACCCCCACGCCGAGGGGTTGGAGGGCGAACGCCTGCTGGCCCTGCTGAACTATTACGATTCCTACCGCAGCGCCAAGCTCAACGCCTCGGGCCGGGACGGGCAGCGCGCCGTCGACGAGAAGTTCGAGGCCCGCGACCCGGCGTTCTTCCCGCTGGTCGACCGGACCAAGGACAAGCAGATTCGCAACGTCCAGCGGGCCCTGAAGACCCTGGCCGGCGACCGCAAGAGCCTGCGCCGCGAGATGAAGGACGAGCGGATCGTCACCAGTTTCCTCGGCACCGTCGGCCAGGCGATGGAGCCGGTCACCCGGTTCGCCGGTTTCGACTGGAAGATCAACGTCGCCCTGCTCAGCTCCTTCGCCGCCCGCGAAAGCAGCGTGGCGACGCTCGGTGTCCTGTTCGAGGAAGGCGCGGACGAACAGAAGAACCTGGAAGAACGCATGGGCGCGGAAGCCTCCGTTGTCGGACGGACGGCCCTGATGGCCGCCGCCGTCATCATCTTCTTCTCGCTCTACCCGCCCTGCCTGGCGACGACGATCATGGTCAAGGTCCAGACGGGTTCCTACAAGTGGATGATCTTCTCCTTCGTGTTCCCGACCATCCTCGGCCTCACGGCGGCCAGCGCCGTCTACACCGGCGGACGCCTGCTCGGGGCCAGCGGCATCGAGGCGATGAGCGGATACTACGCAGCCATTCTGGCCTTGCTGATCGTGGTCGGCCTGGTCGTCCCCTATGGCCGGTTGTGGCTACACGACCGGCTGAACGCCCAACGGAGTTGATGCCATGCGCCGAACCTCGATCACCCTCGTCGCTTCCGCCGCCGTCCTGGCCGGGCCCGCCTTGGCGCAGAGCAGCGAGATCGTCGAAGACCCCGGGATGGGACTGGGCGAAATCCTGCTGCTCGCCGCCGTCGTCGCGCTGGCGGGCGGCTATCTCTACCGCCGCCTGTTCCGCTCCAAATCCCCCTGCGCCGGGTGCGGCTGCGGTTCGGAAAAAGCCTGCCCGTCGAATGAGGTAAACCCGAAATGACCCGCCCGCGCCAAGCGTCCGGACACCCGGTGGCCCTGTTGCTGGCTGCCGTTTTCGCCATCCTGGCGATCGCGAACGGCCCGGCCGGGGCGGCGGCGCCCGAGCCCGCCGAGCGGATTAGGGCCGAGGTGATCCTGGTCGGCGACCGGCTGGTCGACGTGGCCTATCATCTCGGCGTCGTTCCCGCCGCCCTGTCGGCCCGGGCCGCGATGTGGCCCCTGGCCCGCGAACTGGGGCGGACCTCATCGCGACTTCTCGGTTGCCCGAAATGCGTGACCGTGAAGACTCCCGACGCGATCCCCCAGGCGATCAAGGAACTCGGCATCCGGCGCGTCCTGATCGAGAAGTCGCCACGCTTCTGCCTATACGAACCCAAGGTCAATCCGGAAAAGGTCGCCGATCTCCTGGCGAAGCGGCAAGACATCGAGAAGCTGGGCGTCACCGTCGAGTTCGTCGATTTCGGCAACGGCCTGGACACCGCCATCCGGCGGACGGCCAAGCTGCTGGACCGGGAAGGCCCCGCCGAAAAGCTGATCGCCGAGCACAACGAGACGCAGTCCCGGGTGCGGGCTAAACTGCCGGACGCCCAAACAGGGAAAACCGTCGTCATCCTCGACGGTATCTACCAGGAACAGACCGGCAAGACCTTCGTCCGGGTCGAGGCGCCGGGCGGCTATTCCGACCGCTTCCTGCTGGAACCGCTCGGCCTACGCAATGGCGCCGGAGCCTTCCTGGACGGCGGCGCCAAGCCGTCGAAGGGCCATGTCGTCGTCCGCAAGCTCGACGGCCTGCTCGCCGCCCGGCCCGACATGATCGCCATCACCGGCGACGCCGACGCGGTCCAGCGCCTGCTGCGCCGCGAACGGAAGCGGCTGCCGGAGATGAAGGAAATCCCCGCCCTGCGGGATGGCGCCGTGTTTGCCCTGCCGCGCTACATCGATTCCGGAATCATCGAATATCCGCTCGTCCTGCAACGCTGGGCCAAGGCCCTCGGCGACGGATAAGTCCTTCGCCTTACCCCGCCAGCAGGTGCGGCAGGAACAGAGTCAGCGGCGGAAAAACCACCAAAAGAACGACGCGGACGGCGTCCGAGGCCAGGAACGGCAGAACGCCGACGAAGGACTCCTTGAGTTTCACGCCCTTCGACATGGTGTTGATGATGAACACATTGAGCCCCACCGGCGGCGTGATCAGCCCCACTTCGACGACGATCAAGGCAACGATGCCGAACCACATCTTCAGGTCGTCCTCGGCCATCCCGAAATCGAGCTGCGAAACGATCGGCCAGAAGATCGGCACCGTGAGCAGGATCATCGCCAGGCTGTCCATCACGCAGCCGAGCAGCAGATAGATCACGATCATCACCAGCAGCACGACCATCGGCGCCATGCCGCTGTCGCCGATCAGCACGGCCAGGTCGGCCGGCATGCGCGACAGCGCCAGGAAGGCGTTGAAGAACTCCGCCCCGAGCAGGATCATGAAGATCATCGCCGTGGAGACCGAGGCCGCCAGCACGCAGTCGATGAATTCGCGCAGGCGCAGCCCGCCGCGCCAGACCGCGATGACGAAGGTCCCGACCGTTCCGACCGCGGCGCCCTCGGTCGGGGTGAACACGCCGAAATAGATGCCGCCGATCACCAGGGCGAAGATCAGCATCACCGGCCAGGTCGCCGCGACGGCGAGCATCCGGTCGGCCCGGGTCGCCCGGGGCCCGACCGGCCCGGCGCGGGGCTTCACCCGGACATAGATCATGATCGTCAGCATGTAGCCAAGCGCCGCCAGAATCCCCGGGATCAGCGCCGCCTGGAACATGGTGACGATGTTGGCCTCGACGGCGATGGCGTAGATGACCAGCACCACCGACGGCGGAATCAAAATACCGAGCGTCCCTCCGGCAGCCAGCGCCCCGGTGGCCAGCGCCCCGGAATAGCGGTAGCGCTGCAGCTCGGGCAGGGCCACCTGGGCCATGGTCGCCGCCGTCGCCAGCGACGATCCGCAGATCGCCCCGAACCCGGCACAGCCGCCGACCGCGGCCATCGCCACGCCGCCGCGCCGATGCCCTAGGAAGGTGTTGGCCGCGCCGAACAGGGCCCGGCTGAGCCCGGCCCGGCTGGCGAATTGCCCCATCAGCAGGAACAACGGCACGACCGAGAGATCGTAGGAGGCGAACCGCCAGTAGGCGGCCGTCTTGGCATAGCTCAGAAAGGGCAGGAAGCCGACAAGGGTGACGTATCCCGAGATGCCGACCGTCATCATCGCCACCGAGACCGGAACGCGGAATACCAGCAGCATCAGCAGCGCCGCGATGCCGAGCATGGCGATCTCGAAACTGCTCAACGGACGACCTCCCTGAAATCCCGCACCGCGGTATAGAGGCAGCAGAGGCACAGCAACGCCATCGCCGCCACCCCGAAGGGAAAGGCCCACCAGGTGGGGATGCCGAGGATCATCGACGTTTCCCCGTATCTGAACATGTCCATGCCGCCCAGGGCCATCCGCCAGGTGACCACCCCGGCGATGGCGCCGAGGATCAGGGCGGAAACCACATCACACAGGATCTGGAACTTCTTGGGCGCCCAGGAAAGGAACAGGTCGCAGATCACGTTGCCCTTCTCCAGATGGCAGAACGGCAGGAACAGGAAGACGGAAACGGCCGTTCCCATCGCCACCATCTCGAAATCCCCGTAAACGGGCGCCCCCAGCAGCCAGCGTCCGGCGACGCTGACGACGACCATGATCGCCAGGCCGGTCATGATGACCCCGCCGACCAGGACGAAAGCGAATGAACAAGAGAAAAGCGCGCGGCCGACCCAATCGTGCGGCCGCGCGAAGTCTTGGTTTTGTTCGGTCATTTACCGCAAATTCAACTGACTGTTGCGCCCCGCCTGCGGGGCAATATTGGTCTACTCGCTGTACTTCTCAAGAAGCGCGCGGGCCTCGGCCACCAAGGCCGCGCCGTCGATCCCCTGTTTGGAGACATCGGCGACCCAACGGTCGGCAACCTGCTTCTCCGCCATCTCGCGCAGTTTGGCGACCTCCGCCGGCGGCAGCTTGATCAACTCGCCGGTCTTCATCGCGGCGTCATGGCCCGGCTTTTCGACGTCCGACCAGATCTTCGCCACCCATTCGACGATGTTGTCGCCGGAGTTGTCGTCGATCACCTTCTTCAGATCGTCGGGCAGGGACTCGTACTTGCCCTTGTTCATGGCGATCACGAAGGTCGAGGTATTGAGGCGCGGAAAGATCGGATCATCCAGGCTGGTGTGGTACTTGACCATCTCGTGGACCTTCAACGGCAACGTCACCTCGTAGGGGATGAGCACCGCGTCGACCACCTTCTTCGACAGCATCTCCGGGATCGCCGGGACCGGCGCGCCGACCGGGGTGGCGCCCATCGCCTCGATCATCCAGCCGCCGATCCGATTCGGCGTGCGGATCTTCAGGCCCTTGATGTCCTCGACCTTGCGGATCGGCTCGTGCGAATGGAACAACTGTCCGGCGTGAACATGGTGGACGATGATGTGGTAGTCCTTGAAATCCTCGCCATGCTTGCCCGCGTATTCCTGGAGCGCCTTGTCGGTCGCCAGGGTCGTGCTGTGCATGAACGGCAGTTCGAACACCTCTGTCCGGGTGAAGCGGCCCGGCGTGTAACCCGGCAGTGTCCAGACGAAATCGACCACCCCGTCACGCACCTGGTCCATCAGTTGGGGCGGTTTGCCGCCAAGCTGCATGGACGGATAGATGTCGATCTGGATGCGGCCGCCCGACTCCTCCTTGATCTTGTCCGCCCAAGGCTGGAGCATCTTGGTCTGGGCCGGCGCGACCGGCGGCAGGAAGTGATGCAGCTTGAACGTATATTCCTGAGCCTGGACGCTCCCGGCGGAGCCGGCCATCGCGCCCAGCAACAGGGCGCCAATGACGGTCTTGATAGAAGAAAAGCGCATGATATGCCTCCCTAAGCACGGCCACTCGCGCGGCCTATCCCTGTCCCGCCGCCCGGCATGGCCGGGAATGCGCGGCGAAACGCAATCACCCTAAAGACGTCCCTCTTTCCTCGTTTTGGGCGGATCGGCGTCGTCGGCCTTATGCCGCCTTATGATTTCCGAAAGGGCCTCCCCCTCGGGGTCGGCCAGCGCCGCCTCTCGCGCCTCCGCGACAGCGGCGGCGGCGATCCCCCCATCCGCCCCTTCGTTGAACACCGGAAGCACCAGGGCCTCGCGGATACGGTTGAAATTCTCGGTGCCGCGCCGGTGGGTCTCGCCGTAGCCCTTGATCAGCCGGGCGCATTCGGCGATCTCCTTGGCCAGGCGGACGCTGCGCCCCTGCGCGGCGGCGATGTCGGCGAGCCAGCTGTCGATCGCCGCCTGCTCGGTCTTGTAGCGATAGGTGCGCGGCCGGAACCGGCGCAGACGGGCCAGCCCCCATAGCCGCAGAAAGCCGGACAGCGTCGTCGTGTTCACCTGCATGGCCCATTGCCGCGACTTGAGCGACGGATGTTTCTCGCCGAACGCCAGAACCCTCCCGGCCAGCCCGGCGGGAAGCATGTCGCAAACCTCGGCGAAGCGGGGCTTGAGGAACTCGGTGATCGCCACCGGTTCGCCATCCGCCGCCCCGGCCTCGGCCCGGATCCGGGAGATGCGGCCGCGCCGGGTCTTCAGGTCGGCGACCCGGATGATGTCCTCGAACGTCATGCGGACGGCCAGATGGCGGGCGACATTCCGCAGCAGGCCGGATTCCGCGCCGCGCAACGGCGCCAGCCGGTTCAGATACAACTCGGCATAAGCCGCGTCCTGATAGTCGATCAGCCGCGCCAGCGCCGGGCCCAGCACGTCCTGGATGGCAGCCGGGAATTCCCGCTTCGCCCGGCTGAACGCCCCCTCGCCCTGGAGCGCCCCCGCCGGAACAGCGGCCGTTTCCTCTCCCACCAGGGAAACCACGTTGCTGTTGCGCGCCGCCTCCAGCCCGGCCCGGAAGCCGCGCAGATTGGCCTCGACCGCCTTGCCCTCGGCCGCGATTCCGGCCTCGAAGACCTCGGGCGCGATCGGCAGGCGGCCGCTGCCGGCGATCGCCCCGAGCATGACCGAATTGATCACCGTACCCTGTTGCCGGGCCGCGGCGTCCATATCCATCAGCAGAAGGGTCTCGGCCCGTTTGCGCGCCGCCCGGTGCAGGACGTCCGGATCGAACCGCCCGTCGCCCATGGCCATCTTCTCGCGGGTCGTATAGACGCGGTGCGTCGAGGCGATGAGCGCCGTCCGGTCGGGGGTGACAAACCCGGCCAGCAGGCTGCGCCCGGCCTCCAGAAGTTCGGTCGCCGCGACGATGTCGACCTCGCCCGGCGCCGGAGCCAGGGACAGAACCGGCCGCTTACCGTCCAGCTCGGCCAGGGTCTGGGGCCAGATCTCCACGTAATAGGTGGTCGCGCCGGTCCGCTGGGCGACGCCGGGGATCGACGTTCCCTGGGCGGGCAATCCGGCCCGTTCCGCCGCGTTGAGAATCCAGTTGGTCAGCACCCCGCCGCCCTCGCCGCCCAGGGCGGCGATCAACAGGGTGACGGGGCGGGTTCCGGCGCTCATGCCGCGTCCCGCCGCTGCAGCCAGCCGATCACCCGGCTGCGCAGACGATGCCTTAAACGCTCGGCCGGTCGCGGATTTCGCACCCGCTCGGCCCGGTAGAAGGATGGGCACAGGGTGGCGGCATGGGCGACCTCGCCGCACAAGCCGCAGCCGACGCAGGACTCGACGACCGTCGCCACCGGATCGGTCCGCAAGGGGTCGGGATTCGGCTTCACCGTCAGGCTCGGACAGCCGGACAGCCGGATGCAGGAATGATCGCCGGTGCAGATGTCGTCGTCGATGCCGAAGCGCGGCAGGGCAACGCGCTTGGCGCTTTTCAGCCTCTCCGCGTTCTCCCGTTTCAGGCGGCGCTGGCGGGCCAACTGGCACTCGCCGTCCGCGATGATCACCTTGAGCCCCGGCTGCGGCGTGGTCACCGCCTCGCGCAACGCCTCGACCATCTTCGAGACACCGTAGGTGCGGACCCGCCGGACCCAGGGCACGCCGAGGGACTTCAGGGTCCGTTCGATATCCATGCCCGGCGAGGTGCCGTCCCGCCCGACCTTGCTGTTCGGGATGAACTGCTGCCCGGTCGCCGAGGTGTAGCCGTTCTGCATGATGATCAGGATCGAATCGCCCTTGTTCAACAGCGCGCTGATCACCCCGGAATTGAGCCCGTTATGCCAGAAACCGCCATCGCCCATGATCGAGATGGAACGACGCCGCTGGAACGGCGCCACCGCCGCGGCGCTGGCCAGCGACATGCCGTAACCGAGGATCGAATTTCCCATCGAGAAGGGCTCGAAGGTGGCGAAGGCGTGGCAGCCGATATCGGCCGCGATATGGACCTTGCCGACGTCCTTCTCCAGGATCTTGATGGCGGAGAACACCGGCCGCTCCGGGCAGCCGGTACAGAATTGAGGCGGGCGCGGCGGCAGCGGTTGACCCAGGGCCCGACCCGCCTCGGCCCTGATTTCGACCATGGATGGCCCCGCGCGCCCGCCTCCCCCCTGAACTCCGGCCCCCTGAACTCCGGTCTCCCGCAGGAACGCGCGGAGCCCCTCTTCCAAAACCTCGGCGGTGTATTCCCCGGCGGCCGGCAGGATGCCCTTGCCGAGGATACGCGTCTCCAGCCCGGCCTGCCGGGCGAAGGTATTGACCTGCAACTCGATGTATTCGGGATTGCCCTCCTCCAGCACCAGCACCGTGTCCTTGCCCCGGCAGAATTCGGTGATCTGGTCAGGCACCAGCGGATGGGTGACGTTGAGCACCAGCATGGGCAGGCGGCTACCGCCGAAGGCGTCGGCCAGCTCCAGCGCCTGGAGCCGGCGCAGCAGACCGTTGTAGAGCCCGCCCTGCAGGATGATCCCGACCCGGCCGATATCGCCGTCGAACACCTCGTTCAGGCCGTTCTCGACGATGAACGCGCGGGCCGCCGGCAGACGCTGCTCGACCTTCAGCTTCTCCTGCACGAAGGTCACCGGCGGATGGGCCAGGTGGCTGTAGTCGAAGGCCGCCGGATCGGCGAAGCGGTTGGCCCTGCCGACCGGCGGCTTCACGTTGTCGCCGGCGACGAAGCTGCCGTGTACGTGGCAGGCACGGACGCGCAGCTCCATGATCACCGGGGTCGACGAGGCTTCCGAAAGCTCGAAGCCGCATTCCACCATCTCGACGATCTTCGTCAGATCGGGCCGCGGGTCGAGCAGCCACAGCGTCGACTTCATGGCCATGGCGTGGGTCCGCTCCTGGATGATGCTGGCGCCCTCGCCGTAGTCCTCGCCGACGATGATCATCGCGCCGCCCATGACGCCGGGCGAGGCCAGGTTGGACAGGCCGTCGGCGGCGACGTTGGTGCCGACGATGGATTTCCAGGTGACCGCGCCGCGCAGCGGGTAGTTGATCGACGCGCCGAGCATGGCGGCGGCCGAGGCCTCGTTGGTGCAGGTCTCGACGTGGATCCCCATCTCGTCCATCAGGTCCCCGGCGTCGACCAGCACGTCGATGAGGTGCGAGACCGGCGCCCCCTGATAACCGCCGACATAGGCGACGCCGGATTGCAGCAGCGCCTTGGTCACGGCGAGGATGCCCTCACCCGAGAACACATCGCCCGCGCCGAGGCGGAGCTGACGCACCTCTTTCCGGAAGGACCGTTCCGCGGTCATGTCGCTATCGCCCTATCCAAAGGCCGGCGCCCCCACGTTATGGGCCAGGAGAACCTTCACCTGATCCGGGATCGGACCGGTGACGACCTGGCGGTCGCGGCCCGGGTTGCCGATGCACCAGACGCGCTTTTCCCATCCCTCGACCACCACGTTCCCCTTGCAGGTGAAGGTGTGCGAGACGGTCAGCGACTTGGTGCCGATCTTCGAAATGTGGGATTCGATGCCGAGGCTGTCGGTGAAGAAGGACGGCGCGCGGAATTCGGCGTGGGTGTTGACCAGCGGCATGCCCGGCGCGTCGTATTCCGCCTGGAAGCGCTCCCAGGTCAGGCCGGCCCGGGCGAACAGCCGCCAGGTCGCCTCGTCCATCCAGCGGTAATAGTTGGGATAGAACACGATCCCCGCCGGATCGCAGTCGCCCCATTCGACCTGGATCATATGGACGTTGGTCAGCACGCGGTTTCCCTCCGTCTCCACGATGCTTCCGGAACGGGATAGGCTCCCGCCGGGATATCCCCGTAAAAAACGCTCTTCCGAATTCCGGAGCCAACGGCCCCGGCGGCGGTCGGCGCTGGTCCGCTTTCCCGACAAAACCGGTTTGCCAAGTTGCGTTTTTCCGCGCCGGCTCTCGTGTTAAAGCCTGCCCTGTACAGTCTGTTATTTAGGTGGCGCGTCCGGTTGCCGATAATGCCGAGAACGCCGTTCGCTATAGAATTCTTTTTGGGGCATTAATTTTTAACTATCGCCAAAAAGGATCATATTTCCTTATTTTATGCCGTTTTACGGGATTTTTTGGATATAGCAAACACGCTATAATAAAGATAGCGACATGAATGCCCCCTCAATATGGGGACGCCTTTTCTCTCATCAACCGGGAGGAAAAGAAGGAAAGGGCCGCTACCCGCGCGCCGGCATCCGACGCATGCGCCGGGAAAGGGTGATCTCGCGCCAAAAAAGGACGGTGCCGCCCGCGATCCCTGCAATATCCAGATAGATCGCGCCGTCGAACAGCCCGGCGGGCATCAGAAGGGCCAGCCCGACGGCGCCGAACAGCAAACGCTCCCAGGACGGCAGGCCGCGCGTCGCGTATCCGACCGTGGCGGCGGAAACGAACCAAACACCGGCGATGGCCGTCGCCACCGCCAGGGTTATCGGCCCCGGCTCGCCGATCAGGATCAGGGTCGGCGAATAGACGAACAGGAACGGAATGATATAGGCCGTCCAGCCGAACCGCATGGCGGCGAACCCCGTCTTGACCGGATCGGCCTTGGCCAGGCTGGCCGCCGCGAAGGCGGCGATCGCCACGGGCGGCGTGATCATCGACATCATGCCGAAATACATGACGAACAGATGCGCGGCGATGGGGACGATCCCGACCTCGACCATCGCCGGAGCGACCAGCGCCGCCAGCAGGACGTAAACCCCGACGATCGGCATGCCCATGCCAAGAACGATGCAGACCACCGCCGACAACGCCAGCAACAGGAACATGCTGCTGGCCGCCACCTGTACCAGCGAAAGCGTCAGCGAGAAACCGAGGCCGGAAACGGCCAGCACGCCCATCACCATTCCGGCGGCACAGCAGATCATGATGATATCCAGCACGGCCAGGCCGGTCTTGCGCAGGCAGGCCCCGACATCGCGCAAGGCCGGCCGGGCGCCCTTGTACCCGAAGGCCATGGAACTGGCGAGCAGGGCCAGGGACGCATAAAGCGCCGCCGTCTCGGCGCGTTCATTGCGGAAGAACAGGGCGAAAATCAGCACCGCGAAAGGAATGGCGAAATGCCATCCCGCCCGCAGGACCGGCAGGGCGCGCGGGATCAGGTCCTCGGCCACCCGCGTGATGCCGCCGCGCGCCGCCTCCAGGTCGCAGACGATCAGCAAGGCCGCGTAATAGAGGATGGCCGGCAGCAGGGCCGCCTTGACCACATCGACATAGGAGATCTGCAGGAACTCGGCGATCAGGAAGGCGGCCGCGCCCATCACCGGCGGCATCAGGCTGCCGCCGGTCGAGGCCACGGCCTCGATCGCGCCGGCCTGATGGGCCGGATAACCCGCTTCCTTCATCATCGGGATGGTGATCACCCCGGTGGAAACGACATTCGAGACCGGGCTGCCGGAGATCGACCCGAACAGCGCCGAGCCGGTCACCGCGATCTTCGCCGAACCGCCGCGGTAGCGTCCCATCAGGGCCAGGGACAGGTCGGTGAAGAAAACCGAACCGCCGGTAACGCCCAACAGGTTACCGAATAGGACGAAAGCCACGACGATGGTCGAGGCGATGATCAACGGCTTGCCGATCAGCGCGTTGGTGTCGAACATCAAGTAGAAGGCCAACCGGTCGATATCGCTCGCCCGCCCGGCGAAGCGGCCCGGCATCAAATCGCCGAACAACCCGTAGGCGATGAAAGCGAGGGCAACGATCACCAGCGGCCAGCCGACGGTGCGGCGCAACCCCTCGATCACCAGGACGAGGACCACGATCGCCGCGGTCACGCCCTCCGGCGGCCGGTCGAACAACTGCACGCTGATCTCCGGATAGGCGACAGCGATGAAGCCGCAGGCGGCCAACCCGACGAGCCCGGCCAGGACATCGTACCAGGGCGGCACGGTGCGCGCGCCGCCCTTGCGCGCCGGGACGGCCAGAAAAAGAAGGAGCAGCGCGACACCAAGGATGCCGGCGACGAACTGCTCCGTGAACAGGACCAAACCGAGAGGCCGATACAGGTCGGCCGCCCAGGCGACCGACGCCACGACGAGAACAACCGAGAGAACTGCGACCGCGCCGTTAACCAGCCGAACCGCCGCAGCCACGGTCCCGGTCTCCTGTTGTGGGGTCATGCCGATCGCCCCTCTTTTCCGGGTTTTGCCACCCGTTTACCGAAGGTCAGTTGCCGGGCCAGACGCCGGCTTCCTTGTAGAACTTGACGGCCCCCGGGTGGTAGATCATCGGGGACAAGTCCTTCGCCATCTCGTCCTGAGAGAAGTTGCTCAACGCCTTGGAGGCCTTGGCGATGCCCACGGCATTCTCGTACAGCGCCTTGGTCATCTTGTAGACAACGTCCTCGCTGGTATTGGCATTGGCCAGCAACAAGGCGTCGAAGGCCAGCACCGTGGTCGGCTCGGCGATGCCGGTCAGGCCCTTCTGCGGTTTTTCCATGCGGACATAGAACTGCGGGTTGGTCTTCTTCAGTCCGGATCGAACATCCGGCGTATCGGGCAGGGCGACGGCCCGGATACCGCCGACAGCCGCGTCGACCTCGGTCACCTTGCCGGAACCGAGGGCGAAGAACATGATATCCGTGCGCCCGGCCATGAAGTCGTCGGCGCCCCGCGAGACGTTCGGCACCGGCACGAAGCTCATGTCGCCCGCGCTTAGCCCGACCGCCTTGAAATGCGCGTCGTTCAGCAGTTTGACCACCTTCTGCTGGGCGAAGCCGCCGGGAACCTTGTGGCCCTTGAAGTCGGTGATGGTCTTGATCGGCGAGTCCTTCTTCACGAAGAAGGCGACCCGCATCGGCGCGACCGCCGCGACGACCCGCAGATCGGGATAGGACTTGCCCTTGTAGAAACCGCCGCCCGACAGGGCGAGGCCGGTCTCGATGACGTTGGCGAGGCCGAAATCCAATTCACCCGATCCGACGGCGGGCAGATAGACGTTCGCCGCGCTGAACGGCTGCGTCCGGATGTCGATTCCCCCCTTTTCGGCGGCCACCCCGGCCAGCACCGAGCCGACCGTATTGTAGAAGGAACCGGGCGCGCTGACGCCCATGCCGACCGATTGCGCCGAAGCCGGGCCGGCGGCAACGCTCAACAATGCGGCCAGCACGGCCGCGCAAATCGAAGATTTCATTTTCCGTCTCCCTGTCAGAGCCCCGCCGCCTCTCCCGCGCGGCCGAGGACACACGACACAAAGGCCCCTCGTTGTTGTTTCGTTTCCTGGGCCTATTTGTATCGTATAACGATATTATCGTATCGCAATACGAGACAAATAGCAACGAAGGCTGTTGCAAGGGATAAGAAAAAACAAGGGAAAACAGGGGAAAAAACCGGCGCCGGGGGACACGGCGCCGGGTATGGTCAACGCTCGACGATATTGATCATCCGATCGAACTCGCCGGCCAGGAAATGCCGCATATTGGCCTCGATGGCCGGCAGCGCCCGGGTCGCGTATTCGTTGTTGAAACCGGCATTGTGCGGGGTGATCAGGATGTCCTCGCGGGCCCACAAGGGATGATCGGCCGGCAGCGGTTCCTTCGAGAATACATCCAGCGCCGCCCCGGCGATCTCGCCCGTGTCGAGAGCAGCGACCAGCGCGTCCTCATCGACCACACCGCCGCGCGCCAGGTTGATCAGATAGGCGGTGGGCTTCATTGCCTTGAAAACCCCAGCGTCGACGATGCCCCGCGTCTTGTCGGTCAACGGCGTCAGCAGGACCAGGAAATCGAGCCCGGCGACAGCCTGCACCAGTTCATCCCGATGGGCCATCTCGTCGAAGCCGGGAACCTTGCGGGTTCCCGAGGAGATGCCGACGACCTTCATCCCCAACGCCTTGCACTTCGGCGCCAGTTCCTCGGCGATGGCGCCGACGCCGAAGATGCCGACGGTCTTCCCCTCGACCAACGGCAAGGGGAGCTTTTCCCATTTCCGGCTGGCCTGATTGCGGACGACCTCCGGAAGGCGGCGGTTCAGCGCCATCATGTGAGTGATCGCCGCTTCCGACAGCGGCGCGCCGTGAATGCCATGGATCTTGGTGACGATCGTACCGGGTTTGAGAGCCGGTTGATCGATGATCCCATCGACTCCGGTGCCCAGCGACTGGACCCATTTCAGGTTCGGCGCCTGCTCGAAGACCCGCGGCGTCACCATCGGACCGAAGGTCATCAGAACCTCGGCCGACGGCAGATACGGCCCGGCCTTCGAGTGGTGGTCGACGCTGGTGACCGCGAGTTCCGGGAACTTCTCGACCAGGGTATCGTGGTACTGGGTACAGGTGCTCTCCGGCAGGGCCAGCAGGATCAGTACATTCGTCATTTCTCGTTCGTTCCTCCCCGTTCCGAGCCCGGTGCGTCAGAGCTCGAAGATTTTCTTGGCGGTCTTGTGCAGGCAGTTGCCGGGCCCGTCGTCGCCGACCAGGTAGTTGTCGCAAACCACGGCGAAGAAGGCCGCCGGGGCGACGCCGGGGTGAACGACGATGGACATGCCCGCCTCCAGCGACATGGTCTCGTCGTCGCGGATCAGCGGGCGCTCGACCAGGTCGTAGCCCTGCCCGTGGCAGTACAGGCGGGTCTCCGGCGGATAGCCGTGTTCCTTCAGAAACCGGTTATGCGCCGCGTGGATGTCGCGGCACGGCGTGCCCGGCTTCATGTGGGCCAAGGTGTTGAGCTGCGCCTCGCGCATCAGGCCGACGGCATCGACGAGCTCCTGCTGGGCCTTGCCGAAAACGATGGTCCGGCCGAGTTCGGTGTAGAACCCGCCCGGGCCGTTGTTTTCGATCAGCAGTGAAAGATGCTCGCCCTCGCGGATCGTCCGTCCCTGGAGATGACGCCCCTGGAACGGGGCACAGGTGCCGAGCGGCGCCGAGCAGGCCAGCAGAATCCCCTGCTCGCTGCCCAGAAGCTGGCCCTCGTATTGGACCAGGGCGGTGACGTCGACGTCCCTCATACCCGGCTCGGCCTTCTTGAGGACGGTTTCGAAAATCCTGTCCTGCATCTCCGCCGCCCGGCGGATGAGGACCATTTCCTCCTCGCTCTTGATCGCCTTCAGGCGGTCGACGAACTCGGTGGCGTCGACGATTTCCGTCTTCCCGCCCAACGCATTGGTCAATCTGCTGACGAACAGATGCGGCAGCGCGCCGGGCCCCAACAGGCCGACGGTCCCGTACCCCCGATGCTTCAACGCATCGATGACGAGGTCGACGTCGTAGGCATGGGTGTAGTCGCAGGACACGAAGGACGGGGTGCCGAAAATCTCGCCGACCCCGCGATGGACCGGATCGGTCCCGTCAAGGATCCGATGGCTGCCGAACGCCCCCATCTCGACCACCGTCATCAGGTCCGACTTGTGGAAGACGACGCTGCGCGGATAGGCGTTGTGCGCAGGGATATCGGTGAACCATTTGACGTAACCCCCGAGCCAGTCGTCGGCGCTTTGCATGACCAGCGCATCGATGCCGCGCGCTTCCATCTCGGCCCGGACGGCCACCCACCGGCGTGCCAGTTCCTTGTCGGAAATCGGGGTGGTGATCCGCTCGCTCGTTGCCATTTTCTGTCCTTTCTTACGGCGGCTATCCGTACAGGAATTCCGGGAACCAGAGCGCCAATTGCGGGAAGAGAAGCAGGATGAGGATCAGCACGAAGGGCGCGACCAGGAACGGCACGATCCCCCAATAGATCTTCTGGATCCGCAGATCCGGCATCTGCGCCTGGATGACGAACAGATTCATGCCCACCGGCGGATGGATCAGCCCCAGCTCGACCACGATGACCACGATGATGGCGAACCAGATCGGGTCGTAGCCGAACTGCATGACCAGCGGCAGGAACACCGGCACGGTGATCAGGATCATCCCGATGCCTTCCAGGAAGCAGCCCATCACGATGTAGGCGAAGATAATGACGATCATCACCGCGAAGCCGGGCATGTGCAGGGCATGGGCGGCATCGGCCAATAGATCGGGCAGATGGGTCTGCACGATGAAGTAGGAGAACAGGTTCGCACCGATGATGATCATGAACAGCAGGCAGCTGGTGATCGTCGAGCTCTCGATCGCCTGCAGCAGGTCTTTCACGGTCAGGCGGCGGCCGATGAAACCGAGGACAATGGCGCCGAACGCACCGACCGACGCGGCTTCCGTCGGGCTGAAGATGCCCGCGTAAATCCCCCCGATGGTCACGATGAACAGGCTGAGGAACTGCCAGGGGCCGGCGATTGCGGCCAAGCGCTCCTTGGCCGAGGCCTTTGCCGGGGGCGGCGCATATTCGGGCCGGATATGGGTCATGACCAGAGCGACGACGATGTAGAGACCGGTCAGGATCAGCCCCGGAAACAGGGCGGCGGCGAACAGCTTGGGCACCGACTGTTCGGAGATGGCGGCATAGATCACCAGGATCACCGACGGCGGGATCAGGATACCCAGGCTGCCGCCGGCGGCGATCGACCCCGAGGCCAGGCCGTCGTCGTAGCCGGCCTCGCGCATGCCCGGCAATGCGATGCGGGTCATCGTCGCGGCCGTCGCCACCGACGATCCGCAAACCGCGCCGAAACAGGCCGAGGCGCCGATGGTCGCCACCAGCATGCCGCCACGGATGCCCGACAGCATGATCCGGGCCGCGTTGAACAATTCGGCGGACAACCGGCTGCCGGAAGCCACTTCTCCCATCAGGACGAACAGCGGAATGACCGACAGGGTGTAGGCCGAAGAGGTGTCGAAGGGTGTCGTGCCGATGAAGGCGAAGGCGCTGGTCCACCCGGTCATGTAGATATTGCCGAGAAACCCGACGAGGGCCAGCGCGATCCAGACCGGCGTACGCAGCATCAGCAAGCCGAACAGGGCGATGACGCCGAGGCCGCCGACGAGGGGCGCGCTCATGACGGCTGCTCCGAAGACCGGTCGGAGGCGAAAACCCGGCCGATCAGCGTGCCGATCGCGGCGAGAATGGTTCCGGCGATCCCGATCAGCGCGACGATCCACAACAGATATACCGGCAGTTCGATCTCCAGTTTTACATCGCCGTATTCGTAGGCCTCCAACGCCGGGCCGACCATCGCCCAGGCGATGACCGCAAGGCAGGCGATGGCGAGTATGTCGGATAAGCGGATGAGCACCCGGACCACATGTTCGCCGACGAAAGAGTCGATCAGATCGATCACGATATTGCGCCTGAACAGGAACACCGACGCCGCGCCATGAAAGACGAAAACGACCAGTGCGCATTCAACGATGTCGTAGCTGCCGAGGATCGGCATGCTGAACGCATACCGGCAAAAGACGTCGGCCACCGTCACCATCATCATCACCACGAGCGCGGTCATGGCCAGGCGCAGTTGTGCGGCCTGAAGACGCCGGAAAAGAGAAAACAGCCGATCCCGCCTTTCCATGATTCCCCCTTTATTTTCGGCTTGCGCCCGTTCAACCTGCGGGCGAGAAAGGGCGCGTGCCGCGGAAGTCTAAGCTCCGCGGCACGCCAGATCGATTGGTTATTTTGTATAGGCTTTGAAGAATTCGCCTGCCGGAAGCCCCTGGCTTTCCAGGTTCGCCAGGTGGTCGGCGATGATGGGTTCGAGATGCTTCTTCATGCGCGCCAACTCGGCGGACGGCAGCTTGTAGATCTCGACACCCTTCTCGATCATATACGCCTTGCCATGCCCTTCCGACGCGTCCCAACGCTCGCCGAACGCCTGTGCGGCGTCCGGTCCGGTGGTCCGGTCGATCAGCGCCTTCTGGTCGTCGGGCAGGGAATCATAGGTCGCCGGGCTCATCACGACGCCGAAAGTCGCCGAGCTGACGCCGGGTTCCAGCGTATATTTCACGACCGTGCCCAGATCGAAGCTCTGCGCCCCTTCGTAGGGGAAGGTCGCGCCGTCGATGATCCCCTTGGCGACGGCATCGGTGGTCTCGCCGGGCTTTACCGCCAGCGGCACGGCATCGAGGCCCTTGATGATCTTGGCGAAGATCTGGCCGGCATAGCGAATGCGCAGGCCCTTGAAGTCCTCGATCGTCTTGATCTGCTTTGTGGTGTGGAACATCAGGGGCGGCGTCACCGCCATCCACAGCATGCGCATGCCCTCGTTTTCCTTGGCCAGGTACTTCGGCGCCAGTTCGGTCAGCCGGCGCGACGAGATGGCGCTCCTGCTGCCGGCCGACGGCGAGACCAGCGGCAGGCTCGCGACCTCGGCCATCTGGAATCGGCCCGGCGTGGCGCCATGCAAGCTGATGGCCACGTCGGCGATGCCCTTCTTGACCAGGTCGAACTGGCGGTTGATCGGGCCGAGCTGGGAGGCGGGGTAGACACGGGCGGTCAAAGCGCCGCCGGTTTCCTTTTCAAGGACCGCCGCCCAGTCTTCCATTGTTTTCACGAATGTGTGGTTCGGCGGCAAAAACGTCGAGATCTTCAGTTCCTTGGCCTGAACCGGAGCGGCGGCCGAGCCCAAGGCTATGGCGGCGGAAATCGCGCAACCGAGTAAAACCTGGCGTTTAGACATACTTCACCTTCCAATGTGATTTCCCTGTTGTTCGAACCCGCGGCGCGGGTTCATGGATCGACTTTTTCGAACCGTTTCCCGTTTTGTTTTTCGGGTTGTCGTTTTTTTTGTCTCCCTTCCCGAAGAGCCTTATTCGAACGGCGGCCGTACGAACTCGCCATCCTTGTAGAAACCGGAAGCCAAAATCAAATCGAGCTGCGGCGGCGTTGCGAACCCGGCGCAGACAAACGTCCCGTCTGTTTTTTCACTCCCGGCCGTTCCGTGTTGAACACCGGAAGGCGCCACCAGCACGTCGTTTTCCCGAGCCTCGATCCACGCGTCCTCGAGATAAAACAATCCGGTTCCCTGAACGGCGATGATCCGCTCCGGCGAAACCGGATGGACATGGATGTCGAACAGCTGTTTCGGCTGATGCACCACACAGTTGTAGCCTACCAGGGCGCTGCCGCCATGTCCCGGCCAGAGGATGAGCCGCAGCGGGATGACCACCGGCGACTTGGCCCCCTTGTAGATATTGAACAGCCCCCCGTTGGCGCGGACGTCCTCGGTCTCGAGGTTCCACGCCCGAAGGTCGGGATGCGATTCGTTCAGATGGGTCTCGTTCGGCGGCATCGGGCCGAACTTGCTGCCCCGCGCGACGGCGTTCTTAACCGCGATGTCGATCACGTCGAAATTGAACTGCCGGGTCTGCGCCGAGATGAAGCCGGTTCCCGTATAGAGGTCGAGATTCGGCGGCGAGATGCAGCTCGCCAGGATGAAGTTCTTCCCGTTCGCCTTGGTATTTCGCACCGCATGACGAATTCCGGCCGGGAAATAGGCGACGTCGCCGGCCTCGATTTCCGCCCATTGGCCGCGGACGAAAACTTCGCCCCGCCCCGACAGGCACACCATGGCTTCGTCCGACATGCCGAGCGCGTAGGAGTCGCTTTCGTCGCCCGGCTGGACGGTCAGCACATGGACGCTCGATTCGGTCGCGCCGACACCCGGCCAGACCACCAGCCGGGTCTCGATTCCGTTGATGACCGTCTCGACCCCCTCGTTAAGGTTGAAGATCGCCCCGCGCTGGCTGATTTCCCCGCGGCTTCGACTCGTCGCCCTGTAGGATGTGTGGCTCAATTTCAACGCCTCTCGCTTCTTGCCGTAGCATTCGGCGAACCACGGCTTTCTTATTGGATTCCGCGATACTCGCGGCGTCTCCCCGGCCGCTTTCTGTATCGCATCTTGGTATTCTTGTATCATATTGTGAGCTATATGGCAATGCGGCTGATTCCGAAAATCCGTCAGAAAATATTTTTATTCCGGGCGTCCCGGTCCGAGACCTCGGCGGGCCGGGGGCAGGAACCTTCCAAACGCTTAGCGAGAAATCCAAACCCAGGATTCCCGCGGAATCCGTCTTGGAAACGGCCATTTGGTCCTGTTTTCCGCGCTTCGACTTCCGCCACTCCGGCCAGAAAACACCTTGACAACGCCTGATCATTACCCATAATACGAAACACTTGTACCATATTATGGTACGATAAAAATCAGACGTCAAAGTCAAACACACAGGGACGCGGGCTCAGGCCCCAACGGCGGGCTGGCCGGCAAGCGGGGACGCAAATGGACGATTTCATCCGGAATCCATCTTCATTATTCGATATCGAAGGAAAGATCGCCGTCGTCACCGGCGCCTCGGGGGCGTTCGGCGCCCTGGCGTCGAAGATTTTGGCGGGCGCCGGGGCCAAGCTGATCCTGGCCGCCGGGAACGGGGACGGGCTCGAAACCGTCGCCACCGACTGCCGGAACCTTGGCGCCGAGGTGGAAACGGTCAACCTCCGCCCCGACACCGTTGCCGACTGCGCCGCCATCGTCGGCGCCGCCGTCAAGGCGTTCGGCGGGCTCGACATCCTGGTCATCGGTTCGGGCATGAACGACGTCTCGCCCATCGTCGACATGGAGCCCGACCGGTTCGAACGGGTCATGCAGGCCAACGTCAACGGCTCCTGGCTGATGTGCCGCGCCGCCGGCCAGCAACTGATCAAACAGGACCGCGGCGGCAAGGTCATCCTGATGTCCTCGGCCCGCGGACTGCTCGGCCATCCCGCCGGATACAGCGCCTATTGCTGTTCGAAGTCGGCGGTCGACGGCATCACCAAGGCGCTCGGCTGCGAATGGGGCAAGTACGGCATCTCGGTGAACGCCATCGCGCCGACCGTCTTCCGCTCGAAGCTGACCGCCTGGATGTTCGAGGACACCGAGAAGGGCACCACGGTACGCAACGGCATGCTGTCGCGCATTCCGGTCGGCCGCCTCGGCGAGCCGTCGGACCTCGCCGGGCCGCTGCTGTTTCTCGCCTCGAAGGCCTCTGACTTCTATACCGGCCACATCCTTTACGCCGACGGCGGCTATACGGCGGGCTGAGCCATGGCCGATAAAGCGCGTATCGGAATCATCGGTGCCGGACTGATGGGCCACGGCATCGCCCAGGTCTTCGCCCTGGCCGGACACCGCGTCAGCGTCACCGATCCCTCGGCCGAGGCCCTGGCATCGCTCAACGAACGCATCCGCCGGAACCTGACCGATCTGGGCGAGGATGCCTCGGCCGCCGATCTGGTCGCGCCCTACGCCGAACTGGCCGACGCGGTGAAGCACGCCGACGTGGTGTTCGAGGCGGCGCTGGAGAACCTGGAACTCAAGCAGAAGCTGTTCGCCGAGATCGAAGACGCCGCGCCAAAAGACGCCCTGCTGGCCAGCAACACCTCGGTCATCCCGATCACCGCCATCATGTCGGGCCTGAAGCACAAGGCCCGTTCCATGGGCACCCATTGGTGGAACCCGCCGTTCCTGGTGCCGCTGGTCGAGATCATCCATACCGAGGCAACCGCGCCCGAGGCGGCTCAGGCCATGTTCGATCTGCTCACCGCCGTCGGCAAGACGCCGGCCTCGGTCCTCAAGGATGTGCCGGGCTTCATCGGCAACCGGCTGCAGCACGCCCTGTGGCGCGAGGCCGTCGCCCTGGTGCAGAACGGGGTCTGCGACGCGGAAACCGTCGATACGGTGGTCAAGGGCTGCTTCGGCCGCCGTCTGCCGGTGCTCGGCCCGCTGGAGAACGCCGATCTGGTCGGCACCGACCTGACCCTGGCCATCCATGAGACGGTGCTGCCCGACATCGACGTCACGCCCGGCCCGCTGCCCTACCTGAAACAGCTCGTCGCGGACGGCAGGCTCGGCATGAAGACCGGCCAAGGCTTCCGCAAATGGACGCCGGAGCAGCAGGCGGATCTGCGCCGCCGGGTGATGAGCCACCTGAAGGCGATGAACGAACAGGAAAAGCAGGAAGGCTAAGGGCCGACCCCGGTCCGATCGGCTTCCACCGACAGAGAGGTGCCGACATGGCAAGGAAAAACCGAAAGGTCATCATCACCTGCGCGATCACCGGGGCGATCCATACCCCGACGATGTCCGACGCGCTCCCGTTCTCGCCCGATCAGATCGCCCAGCAGGCGATCGGCGCCGCCGAGGCGGGGGCCTCGATCATCCACCTGCACGCGCGCAACCCGGAAACCGGCCAGCCGACCGGCGACCCCAAGGTCTACCGGCAATTCCTGCCGCGCATCAAGGAGGCCTCCGACGCCATCCTCAACGTGACCACCGGCGGCGGCCTGACCATGACGGTCGAGGAACGCCTCAAGGCGGCCGTCGACGTCAGCCCCGAGATGTGCTCGCTGAACATGGGCACGATGAACTTCGGCATCTTCCCGCTGGCCGACCGGATCAAGGAATGGAAGTACGACTGGGAAGAGGACTACGTGCGCGGCACCAAGAACTTCATCTTCCGCAACACCTTCGGCGACATCGAGGAGATCTTGGACATCCTCGGCGGCCACGGCACCCGCTTCGAGCACGAATGCTATGACATCGGCCACCTCTATACCCTGGCCCACTACGTGGACCGCGGGCTGATCAAGCCGCCGTTCTTCGTCCAGAGCATCTTCGGCATCCTCGGCGGCATCGGCCCGGACATGGACAACGTCCTGTTCATGAAACGCACCGCCGACCGGCTGTTCGGCGACGACTACGTCTGGTCGGTCCTGGCCGCCGGGCGGTTCCAGATCCCGATCGCCACCCAGGCGGCGATGATGGGCGGCAACGTCCGGGTCGGGCTCGAGGACAACCTCTATTCGTCGCGCGGCCAGTTGGCCGAGAGCAACGCCGAACTTGTAGCGAAGATCCGCCGCATCCTCGGCGAACTCGGCCACGAGATCGCCTCCCCGGACGAGGCCCGCGAGATGCTCGCCCTCAAGGGCAAGGACAACGTCAACTTCTGACCCCACCACCGCGTTCCCGTCCGCCGAAACGATCTCCCCGGCGGGCGGGGACCAAACGGACGGCGTTGCGCATCAATAAAACCAAGAACGCGACAGGAAGGATTATCCGATGACCGTGCTTGCAGAAGGCCGTGGACCGCTGTTCCAGACACCCGATCCCGACGGCGCGCGCGCCCATTTCGCGGCGAAGAACCGGGCGATGACCGACAAGCGCATGACCGCCACGGAGGCGGTGTCCAGGTTCATCCAGAACGGCAGCTATCTGGCCGTCGGCGGCTTCGGCACCAACCGCATCCCGACGGAGATCCTGCACGAGGTGCTGCGCGCCCGGCGCAAGGACCTCACCTTCCTCGGCCATACCTCGACCCATGATTTCGAGATCCTGGCGGCCGGCGACTGCCTGAGCCGGGTCGACGCCGCCTACATCGTCGGGCTGGAGGCGCGGGGCCTGTCCACGGTCGCCCGGCGGCTGATCCAGTCGGGCCGGGTCGAGGTCTGCGAATGGAGCAACTACGCCCTGTCGGTGCGCCTGCGGGCCGCCGCCGACGGGCTGCCCTTCGGGCTGATCCGCAGCATGATGGGAACCGACACCTTCGAACGCTCGGCCGCCAAGGTGATCGACTGTCCGTTCACCGGCCAGAAGGTCGCCGCCCTGCCCGCCTGCTCGCCGGACGTCGCGGTCATCCATGTGCACGAAGCCGACATCTACGGCAACGCCCGGATCAAGGGCATCACCGTGGCCGATACCGAACTGGTCCGCGCCGCCAAGCGGGTGATCGTCTCGGCCGAACGGATCATCGACACCGACGCCATCCGCGAACGGCCGGACAACACCTTCATCCCGTTCTACCTGGCCGACGCCGTGGTGCTGTCGCCCTTTGGCAGCTATCCGGGGAACATGCCCGGCGAATACTTCTCGGACGAGGACCACCTGAGCGAATGGCTGAAGGCGGAAAAGGACCCCGAGGTCTTCGCCGCGTTTCTCGACAAGTACATCTACGGCGTTTCCGACTTCCAGGAATACCTGGGGCTTTGCGGCGGCGGGGCCCGGCTGGAGCAGTTGCGCGCCGAGGAACTGATGCGCAACGGCGGCGCGGCCGCGTAGGCGGCCATCCC
>Ga0207799_100130_pt1 | contig 86379 bp, 87 predicted proteins | sample TtanPargueraPR_4_FD_187742 | JGI IMG/M metagenome (GOLD analysis project Ga0207799, IMG submission 187742) | Aerobic enrichment media microbial communities from Bioluminiscent Bay, La Parguera, Puerto Rico - Tt and M2 (SPAdes) | ecosystem: Environmental > Aquatic > Marine > Unclassified ...
GAGACAGACCTTGAGTATTTTATCTCTGCGTCGGGATCGGCAGATGAGATGGAGGCAGTCGAGGACATCCCCAATACCGTGCTGATCCCCGCCTATATGACCAGTGAGATCAAGCGTGGATTCCAGATCGGGTTTTTTCTATATATACCGTTTGTGGTGATTGATATGGTGGTGGCCAGCGTGCTGATGTCCATGGGTATGATGATGCTGCCGCCGACGATCATATCCCTGCCGTTCAAGCTGCTGCTGTTTGTGCTGGTGGACGGGTGGATGCTGACGGTCAAGACGCTGCTCAGCAGTTTCGGATAGCGGCAGCGGTAACCGGAGAAATCAACGCGGGAAGGAAAAAGAACATGGAGCAATCGGAAGTCATCACCGTGATGCAGGATGCCATCACTACCATATTGACCGTGGCCGGACCCATGCTGATCGTCGCCATGGTGGTGGGATTGATCGTATCCATATTCCAGGCGACCACCCAGATCAACGAGCAGACCCTGGCGTTTGTGCCCAAGATCGTGGCCATCCTGTTGACACTGCTTTTGACCGCGGGGTTTATTATTACCAATCTGACGGAGTTTACCGAGAGGATGTACGGCTACGTCGGAACGATGATCAAGTGATATGGATGTGATACTAGATACCATCAGCTCGCGGCTGGATTTATTTATACTTATGTTTGTCCGTATCACGGCGCTGATCGTGTCCTCGCCGATCTTTGGGCGGAAAATGCTGCCCAACATACTGAAGATCAGCTTCTGTGTCGCCGTGACCTATGTGTTGTTCGCCGCCAATATGGATGCGGCGGCGCCGGCCTACACGGGCCTTGTGGCCTTTGGGCTGCTGTGCATCAAGGAGATGCTTTTTGGACTGGTGCTGGGGTTCACGACCACATTGTTCTTCTCCGCGGTGCAGATATCAGGCCAGTACATCGACATGCAGATGGGATTCGGGATGGTCAATGTCCTGGACGCCCAGAACAATGTGAGCGTGCCCATCACGGGCAATCTGCTCCATATCATATTGATTATTACCTTTTTCAGTGTCAACGGGCATCTGAAATTGATCTATATACTGGACAGTACCTTTTCCCAGATACCCAGCGGCACGGTAACGCTGAACCCTGATATCGGGATGGCGGCCCTGGAGGTATTCGTACTCGCGTTTCTGCTGGCGGTCCATGTGGCCTTCCCGCTGATCGCGTCCGGGCTTTTGGGAGAGGTCTCATTGGGATTTATCATGCGGGCGGTGCCCCAGATCAATATGTTCGTGGTGGGAATCCCGCTGAAGATCGTCATAGGCTTTGTGATGCTGCTGATCATGCTCCCCATATATGTCCACTTTACCGACGTCATCTTTGATCGGATGTTTGAGTCGGTCAATACCATGATGATGAGACTGGCAGGATGAGTGAACAGAGAGCCGGAGAACGTACAGAAAAGGCAACGCCTAAGCGAAAACGAGACGCGAGGGAAAAGGGCCAGGTATTTAAGAGCGTCGAGGTGATCTCGGCTTTTTCGCTGCTCGTGATATTCGGGGTGTTTCGGATATTCGGCAAGGGCATCGCGGGGAATACCCAGAGTATGATGCGGTCCTTCTTTTCCGGGAATGTCCCGGAGGTCGTGAACGGGGCCGCCGCCGCAGAGGCGCTGACCACCGCCGTGCAGTATTTTTTGATGATCACGGCGCCCATACTCATCGCTGCGCTGCTGTGCGGCGTGGTGTTCAATGTGGTGCAGGTGGGGTTCAATTTCACCACCAAGGCGATCGAGCCCAAGTTAAGCAAAATCAGCATGGCGGGAGGCTTCAAGCGGATATTCTCCCAGCGGACGCTGATCGATTTGCTCAAGTCCATGATCAAGATCGTGCTGCTGGTCTGGGTCGCCTACAGTGAATACCGGAAACGGATGGGGACGTTTCCGTCACTGATGGGAGAGGATTTGGCCTACGCGATCCCCACGGCCATGGACATACTCCTTTCGGTAGCTTTTAAGCTGGGCATCGCGTTTGCGATATTCGCTCCCTTTGACTATATGTACCAGCGGTGGCGGTACAACAAGGACCTCATGATGACCAAGGAGGAGGTCCGGGAGGAATACAAACTCACCGAGGGGAATCCCCAGACCAAGAGCCGGATATCCCAGAAGCAGCGGCAGATGAGCCGGATGCGGATGATTCAGGCGGTGAAGGACGCGGACGTGGTCATCACCAACCCGACCCACTACGCGGTGGCGCTGGCCTATGACGATGGCAAGCACGAAGCCCCGGTGGTGGTGGCAAAGGGCAAGGACTACCTGGCCCAGCGGATCAAGGAAGAGGCCAGGGAACAGCATGTAGAGATCGTGGAAAATAGGCAGGTGGCCCGGTCATTGTATTTCTTCTGCGAAGTGGGGGACGAGGTCCCCGAGGACCTCTACAAGGCCGTGGCCGAGATACTGGCCTATGTATACCGGTTGAAGCAAAAGATGAGGAGATAAGCCGTGAAGAAGTTTTCCGACATATTCATAGCCGTCGTCATACTGGGCATCGTGCTTTTGATCATCATACCGTTGCCCACCTTCATGATGGACTTTTTCCTCATACTCAATATTTCGACGGCGCTATTGATCCTGCTGATCACGCTCTATACCAGGCGGACGCTGGATTTTTCCACATACCCGACCGTACTGCTGATCGCCACCATCGCGCGCCTCGCTCTCAATATATCGTCCACCCGGCTGATACTCGGTAACGGCGGGGACGCGGGCCACGTCATCAAGGCATTCGGCAGCTTCGTGGTGGGGGAGAACCTGGTCGTGGGATTGGTGATATTTTTAATCATCGTGGTGGTGCAGTTTATCGTGATCACCAAGGGCGCCGAGCGGGTGGCCGAAGTCGCCGCCCGGTTCACCCTGGATGCCATGCCGGGCAAGCAGATGGCTATCGACGCGGACCTAAGCTCCGGCCTCATCAATGAGGCCCAGGCCCGGGAGAGGCGTGAAGACATCCAGCGGGAGGCGGATTTCTACGGCGCCATGGACGGCGCGTCCAAGTTTGTAAAAGGCGACGCCATCGTAGGCATCGTGATCACGCTGATCAACATCATCGGCGGTATCATCGTGGGATTAATGGGTGTCTCCGGCAATAGGATGGGTTTTGACGAAGTGATCCAGGTCTACACCCTGGCGACGGTGGGCGACGGGCTGTGCAGTCAGATTCCCGCCCTGCTGATCTCTACCGCCACGGGCATCATCGTGACCAGGGCCACCACCAAGGACAGCTTCGGCCACGACGTGTCGTTTCAGATGCTGGGACAGCCCCTCGTGTTTTATATACTCGGGGGGATGCTGGTGCTGATCGCGCTGATCCCCGGACTGCCCAAGCCTCCTATTCTAATCATGGCGGTGATCATGCCGGTGATCGGATACTACCGGTCCCAGACGATCAAGAAGCAGCAGGAGGCCGCCATACAGGACAGCGCCGAGAGTACCGCCGCGGAGAAACGCAAGCCCGAGAGCGTGGCGTCATTGCTCCATGTGGATCTCATCGAGATGGAATTTGGGTACGGGCTTATTTCCCTGGTGGACGCCTCACAGGGAGGAGACTTGCTCGATCGTATCGTGATGATCCGGCGGCAGTGCGCGCTGGATCTGGGGATCATTGTGCCAATCGTACGCCTACGGGACAATGTCCAGCTCAATACCCGCCAGTACGTGATCAAGATCAAGGGCCTGGAGGTGGCCAGCGGGGAGGTCATGCCCGACCATTACCTCGCATTGAAGCCCGACGAGGTGGATGAGCCCGTCGACGGCATCGAGACCACCGAGCCCGCATTTGGCCTGCCTGCCCTGTGGATCACAGCGGCCAATCGAGAGAAGGCGGAACTAAACGGATATACCACCATCGACGTCCCCTCCGTGATCTCCACCCATCTCATGGAGGTCATCAAGCGCCACGCAGACGAACTGCTGGGCAGACAGCAGGTGCAGACCATACTCGACAACCTCAAGAAGCAGCAGCCCGCCCTGGTGGAGGAAGTGGTGCCCAAGATGTTTTCCATCGGCGAGGTGCAGAAAGTGCTTGCAAACCTTCTTATGGAGGGTATCTCGATCCGTGATATCGGTACCATCCTGGAGATCATGGCCGACTACGGCGCCATCACCAAGGACACCGACATACTCACCGAGCAGGTGCGGCAGAAACTGAAACGCGCCATCACCAAGAACTTCATCCCCAGCGGAAAGGCCCGGGTGATCACCATCAGCCCCGACGTGGAAAAGGCGGTATCGGCCAGTATCCGGCAGACCGGCGAGAGCGCCGACGCCGTGCTGGAACCGACGCAGATACAGAAATTATTGTCCAACATCAAAAAGGCCATCGAGAGCGCCCTCAACCTGGGCGTGACCCCGATGATCATCACGGCTCCGGAGATCCGCAGGCAGATCAAGAATCTGTCGAGCCAAGTGTATCCGGACCTGATCGTACTCTCCTACAACGAATTGGAGCAGAACGTGCAGATTACGTCAGACTGGGTGGTGAGCTTATAACGTGTTTGTAAAACGATTTATCGCAAGCGATATGCAGGAAGCCATGCGCAGGATCAATCGGGAATTCGGCCCCGACGCGGTGATCCTTGAAAACCGGCGCGTGCGTCAAAAAGGAATTCTGGGCTTCTTCAAGAAGAAGGTCTTTGAGGTGGTTGCCGCCTACGAGCCAAAACCGAAAAAGGAAGCCCCCAAGGAGCCTGCCAAAGAAGCGCCGCAGGCTGCCGCGCCCATAGCCCCGGAAGCACCCCGGGAAGAGGCCCCGGCCCAGGCCGCGCAGGAGCCTGCCGATCCGGCAGGGGACGCAACGACGGTCTATATGTCCAAAGACACGCCGGAAAAGAGCGCGCCCGAGGATGATACCCATATACAGCTCGGTATGCAGATGCAGGAACTGCGGGAAGCCGTACAGGAGTTCACCAATAGGATATCCATCGTGGGAAGTGAAAAGACGGGGACCTATTCCTCCGAAATACTGAATATTTACAACGGCCTCTTGGAATGTGATGTGGATGAGAGTATCTGCAAGGAGATCGCGTCTCAGGCCGAGAGCATCAAGAGCCGGCGGGACATCGACGCCAAGACCGTGGCCCAGCAGTTGATACTGGACCGTCTCGGTGATCCGATGCCCCTGAAACTGAAGAAATTCGACCAGAACGTCCTGCTTTTCGTGGGACCGACCGGCGCGGGCAAGACCACCACCCTGGCCAAGCTGGCGGGCAGGCTCAAGTTCAAGGAAAATCTCGACGTGGGCCTCATCAATACCGACACCTACCGTGTGGGAGCGATGGAGCATATTCGTATCTTTGCGGAAATCATGGATATCCCCGTGGCCATGGCGTATTCGGCCCAGGAGCTTAGGGACGCGCTTACCAGCATGGCGGACAAGGATGTGGTGCTTATAGACACCGCTGGCAAAAACGCCAGAGACGAGGAATACCACCGGGAGCTTCAGGAGTACATCGAGGTCTGCCAGGCGGACGAGATCTACCTGGTCCTGAGCGTGGTGACCGGTACCAAGGCCTGTCGGGACACCATCAAGCATTATTCCTTTATCAAGGATTACAAGCTTATCATCACCAAGCTGGACGAAGCGGGCGTCTGGGGCAATGTCCTCAATATAGCGGATTTTTCGAAAAAGGGGATCTCCTATATCACCAACGGCCAGAACGTGCCCGACGATATCCGGGATGTGGATACATACAGGCTGGTCGCGGGGATCGTCGGGGACGAGGAGATATGCTATGATTGATCAAGCGAGCGGCCTGAGAGAACTGGCAAAAGAACATAAAATGAAATCCTTGAAGGTCATTACGGTGACCAGCGGAAAGGGCGGCGTGGGAAAATCCAGCGTGGCGCTGAATCTGGCCATCGCCCTGAGCCGGAAGGGCCGCCGTGTGCTGATTATTGATTCGGATTTCGGGTTTTCCAATATCGACGTGATGCTGGGGGTTACCACCAAATACGATCTGCTGGACGTTATCAAGCACGATGTGGATATACACGATATCATCGAGCAGGGACTGGAGGGCGTGCAGTTTATATCCGGCGGGTCCGGGGTCTATGAGCTGACCCAACTGGACAGCGCGGAGCTCATGCATATGGTGGATAGCCTGAAAAATCTGGAGGATGTGGCGGATACGATCATTTTTGACACCAGCGCGGGGGTCTCGGACAATATGCTCCGGCTGATCTACGCGAGCCATGAGACACTGCTGGTGACCACCCCCGAGCCTACGGCGGTGGTGGACGCCTACGCCCTCATCAAGATCATCAGCGAGCAGGGCCAGAGCGCAGGGATCAGTCTGATCATCAATAAAGTCAACAATCCCGGGGAGGCGGCGTCGGTGATGGACGGCCTCGTGCGTGTCGCGGAGAAAAACGTGGACGTCAATATCACCAAGCTGGGGTGTATCACGCGAGATCAAAACATGCAGAAGGCCATCCGGATGCAGGTGCCCATACTGGTGAGTTTTCCTAACTGCACCGCGTCCGTGGATATCGACAGCATCGCCTGCAAGCTGCTGGACACACCATCGCAAGCGCACGAAAGACATGGAATCAGGAGATTTTTAGAGCGCTTCCTCCAAAGGAGCGCCGATATCTGGGGGAATCACAATGCGGTTTAGCGAGACAGTCCAGCTGGGCGAACTATTTGAGGTGGAGTACGGGGATATCTCGATACGGACCAAGCTGCAGGAGATCGTGTCGGACACGGAATTCATCGTGCTGCAGCCCACCCTGCGGGGGGTGCCCGTTCGGGCGGAAGACCAGGACGTGACGTTTACGTTTTACCGGTCCACCGGATGCTACCGCTTCTCGGCCCGGATCTACCCGCCGTACAAGCGGGGCAAGCTCATGCTCTGCAAAGCGGTGCGCGTATCCGAAGTGGAGAAGATACAGCGGCGGCTGTGCTACCGGCTGCCCATCGTGCTGGACGTCTATTTGTACGAGCTGGACGAGGTGGGAGAGCCCCTTACGACCCGGCATAAGGCCAAGACCAATGATCTCTCGGAAAAAAGCGTGTCTGTCAGCTGTTTTACCGCCTTTGAGGAGGAGACGCTGCTGGGGGTGGAGATCCATCTATCCAGGACCGAGAAGGTCATGCTGCGGGCCAAGGTATTCCAGTGCCACAAGCCCGTCCAGGCCACGGACCCGTATGACATCGTACTGATATTTACCAATCAACATGAACGGAACAGGTCCTTTCTGCGCCGGTACATATTCAATAAACAGGTACAGATGCGCAAAAAGGGCTTACAATAGGGCTTCACCTAGGGGGATTACATCTATGGGCAAAGAAGAAGCAGAACGACTGTGGGAAAAATATTTGCAGGACCGATCCGTCGAGCTGAGAAATGAGCTGGTGATGGAGTACATCGACCAGGTCAAGAGTATCGTGCTGCGCATGGTCCCCACATACAGGGGGTACAGCTCCTACGACGACATGTTGTCCTGCGGTATATTGGGCCTCATGGATGCCATCGAGAAATTCGACCCGGGGAAAAACGTGAAGTTTGAGTACTATGCCGCCATGCGGATCAGGGGTGAGATCATCGATAATATCCGCAAGCAGGACTGGGCTCCATCTAGCCTCCGGCGCAAGATCAAGGCCATCAATAACGCAAGCAGCGATCTGGAAAACAGCCTCTCCCGGTCGCCCACGGACGGGGAAATCGCCCAGTACCTGGGCATGGATGAGGAGGAAGTCCAAAAGACCCTCGAGAAATCCCATATGTTCAATATCGTCTATTTCGAAGAGATGACGCAGGATGATCACCTCTGGGAAAGCGCGGATCCCGACGAATCCATGGAAGAAAAAGTGGAGGGTTCGGAGATGGTCGATCTCCTCGGCGGATTTATTGACAGCCTTTCGGAGAAGGAAAGGATGGTGGTCACGTTGTATTATTATGAGGAGATGAAACTCAAGGAGATCGCGAACCTGCTGGGTGTTTCAGAATCACGTGCGTCACAGATCCATTCCAAGGCGATCATGCTGCTGCGGTCAAAGATGGATTCGGCGTACACACACTAGAGTGAGGGAGCCATTAGTATGAATTACACACACTTTATCTTTGCCTCCTATGTGTTTCTGCTGGTATGCGGCGCCATCTGGTTTTACGGGCGGGTCATGCGCGCGGAAAACAAGAAGGACAGGAGCGGCTATGAGAAGGAACAGCGGCTGTTTGTGATGTACCAAAACGTCGAAGACATGCTGGATGGCTTCGAGGGGTATGCCGAGGAGGCCAAATCCGCCATAGATGAGCGGCTGAATCAGGTAGAATCCCTCATCGACGATCTGCGCAAAGAGCTTGCGAGCCATCGGGAACCGCAAAAGATAGAGGAGCCCAAGACAGCCCCCCACGAAGAACAGCCGGAGGCGGCACCGCAGCCTGCGCCGCCTGCCAGCCAGCCGGACAATACGCCTCTTGCCCAGGAACAGGTAAAACAGGAGAGCACACCGCAGGCCGTTCCGGAACCCAAGATAAAGGCCGAGGATGAAAAGCCGCGGAAAAGTGAAAAGAAGCCGGCGGACAGGCCCAAGCTGAAGACGCCGGACTTGATCCAGCAGTACGCGGAAGAGGGTATGAGTAAAGAAGAAATCGCCAAGGCCCTGGGCATATCCAAAAGGGAGGTATCCCTCATCATGGAGATAAAAAAAATCCATGTATAGGTCCCCTCTTCCTAAAGCTTCACGGGTAAAGTACCGATATAACAATTGAGATCATGTTTAGGAAAAGGATATTGTTATGCTTCGGTGCTTTTATACTGCGGGAACGGGTATGCTGGTCCAGCGGGACCGGATGGATGTCCTGGCCAACAATCTGACAAATGTAGAGACGGCCGGGTACAAGTCCGATTCTCTGATATCCAGTACGTTTCGGGAAATGGTCATGGAGCGGCTGCACGATCCGGGGATCGTCAGTACGTCCACCATTGTGGGTCCATTGGGGACCGGTACGCACATCGAAGAAGTGTATACGACATTCGCCCAGGGCAATATAGAGGGAACCGGCCGGCTGTGCGATCTGGCCCTTGTGGGGGACGGGTTCTTCACCGTGTCCACCCCCGACGGCGAGAGGTATACACGGGACGGCAGTTTCTTTGTCAATAGCGAGGGATACCTGGTCACCAGCGAGGGCCATTACGTCCAGGGCGAAGACGGGCGGATAGAGGTGGGCGGCGACGACTTTTCAGTCGACCAGGCAGGCAACGTATCTGTCGGCGGGGCAGTGGAGGATCAGCTCAGGATCGTGTCCTTCGGTGACAATACGGGGCTTCGAAAAGACGGAAACAATCTATACGAACGCGTGGAAGGGCCGGAGGCCCAAGCCGCGGAGGGTGCTGTGGTGAGGCAGGGGGCTCTGGAGGGCTCCAATGTGGACAGCGCCCAGGAGTTGACCCGGCTGCTCGCGGTGCGGAACGCCTACACCATCAACCAGCGGGTGCTGGGGATGGTGGATAAATCCCTGGAAAAGGCGGTCAACGAAGTAGGAAGGGTAGGATAAGGCATGCAGTCGATCTATACGGCAAAGCAGGGGCTTTCGGCACAGCAGCGGCGGCTTGATATCATCGCGTCCAATATGGCCAATGTCAGCACCACCGGATACAAGGGCCAGCGGACAGGCTTCAAGGACGCGCTCTATACGCAGATGATCAATCCCGCGGACACGAAAAGCACCGCGAACCTGCGGCAGGGAAGCGGCGTACTAGCCGCCTCGACCTATCGTGATTTCACGGAGGGCACCCCTGTTATGACCGGCGAAACCCTGGATTTCTACCTCGATGGAGACGGTTTTTTCACCGTGCAAAATAGCGCGGGTGATATACTGTATACACGGAGCGGCGCTTTTTCGGTGTCCAGTGAAGACGACGGGGAGTATCTGGTCACAGCGAACGGGTATTATGTGCTGGATGACAATGGCGATCCCATCACCCTGCCCGACGCCGTAGACAGCATATCCGTGACTCCGGACGGCATATTGGATCTGGGGGGCGGGACCACGGCGGCCCTGGGGCTTGCGACCTTTATCAATAAAGACGGGCTTTCCCTCCTGGGCAATGGCTGCTACGCGGCTACCGATGCCTCGGGTGATGCCGTCGATAGTACCGCCAAAGTACAGCAGGGCTTTTTGGAATCATCAAATGTGGACGTCAGCCTGGAGTTGACCCAGATGATCCGCACCCAGCGGGCGTATTCATTGGCAGGAAAGGTACTGACTACCTGGGACGTGATGGCATCTGAGACGAACAATATCAGGTAATGGGGAGTGTCCATATGAATAGTGTAAAGCAGTGCAAGCAGTGCGGCCGGCTTTTTGAGTCCTTTGGGGAAAACCTCTGCCCACGGTGCGTGGAGGAGATGGAAGAGAGCTACGCCAAAGTCAAGGACTATGTATACGATCATCCGGACGCCAACGTGTTTGACGTGTCGAAAGAGACCGGTGTACCGGAAAAGACGGTGCTGGAGTTTTTACGGGAGGGCAGGCTTTCCATGAACGCCGCGGAACTGGAATGTGAGGAGTGCGGCGCGCCCATCACCTGCGGGAGATTCTGCAGCGAATGCAAGAACAAGCTGGAAAACGTATTGATGAGCGCCTACAGACCGCCCAAGAAGGAAGAGAAAAATCCGCCGACTGGGAGAATGCATATTGACTATCGTAGAAAATAAAGTGCGAGGTGATATAGATGAGAATTGATTCCATACCGCCAAAAGATTTATTGAACCGCTATGTCCACGTACGGGAAAGGATTGTCGCCGAGCCCCCGGTTTCGGGTACCGACGAGGCGCAGCTGACCAGCGAGGCCAAGACCTTTTCAGCGGCGTTGAAGGCGGCCAAGGAAGCCATTGAGACGAGATCCCCCGAGGAGATTCGCCACATTCAGGAAGTCGGACGGCAGATCGACGAGGGTTCCTATTCCGTTCCCGGCAGGGATGTCGCGGCGAAAATACTCGGCAAATAACGGCAGGCTATCGACGAAAGGGGTTGCGAGTTTGGATACATCGCTTACGCTCAGGGATATATTGGCACGAGAGGTAGAGACTTGCTGCGATCTGGTGGCGCTCTCTGAACAGGAGAAAGTCGCCATCATACAAAACGATGTGCAGGCGCTTTCGTCTATCGTGGAAAAGAAACAGAAGGCTCTCAATACGATGCATACGCTGAAGGTCAATCGTGACGACCTGGTGGATAGAGTACAGGTGGAGAATACGGATGCTGCCCGGCAGCGCCTGGACGCGGTCATCGCCACCGCCCAGGGAGAGATTCGTAATGAACTGACAAACCTCGTAGATAAACTGGAGGGCGTGATCATGAAGCTGAAGAGCATCAACGCCCTCAACAGGATGCTCATAGATACCCAGCAGAAATACACGGCTTTCTGCATCAATCTGCTGACAGGCCGCGACAGCGTCCCGGGTACGTACTCAGGATCCGGTCGCATGGATGAGGCCCACGAGATGAATCGATGCCTGGTGGACCAGGCGATATAAGGTGATAATATGCCAGGAATGTTTTATGGGCTCGAGATCGCGCGCAGGGGCCTCAATGTCAACAAGCAGGCCATGCAGCTCACGGGTCACAATGTATCGAACGCCGGTAACGAAGGCTACACCCGCCAGCGGCTGGTGATCGAGTCGATCTACCCCAATACCAAAAACAGGTTTGGGAGGGGGGTCACTGTCGGCGCGGGCGCCGATGTGACCCAGATCGATCAGGTCCGCAGCCAGTATATCGACCGGCAGCTTCGGGACGAATACGCCTCTCTGGGGCAGTGGGACAAGCGCTCGGAGGAGATGCAGTTCATCGAGACCATATTCGATGAGACGGCGGAGACCGGGAGCATTACTACGGCCCTGGCGGATTTCTATGACAGCCTCGGCAAACTGACCACCGACGCGGACAGCGAAGAAGTGCGCACCGTGGTCCAGCAGAACGCCATCAAGCTCTGCGAGACCTTTAATTATTACTCCGACCAGCTGACCGAGCTGCAGAAGTCATACAACGAAGCCATGTCGGTGTCGGTGGACAGGATCAACGATCTATTGACCAGTATCGCGGATTACAACGGCGAGATCATGGGGTATGAGCTGGGCGGCCAGAAGGCCAACGAGCTGAAGGACAGCCGCAACATGCTGCTGGACGAGCTCTCCAAATTGGTCAATATCAGCTATGAGGAAGATTCCAGCGGAAGGCTCTCGGTCTCGGTGGACGGGACCGTACTGGTTGATCACACGACGACTACCCTTTTGGAGGCGGTCCCGGACCAGACGGGCGTCGTATCGGGAGAGCCGAACTTCTACTCCATATACTACGAGGGGACCACGACGGACTTCGCGTACAGCGGCGGGGAATTGAAGGCCTATCAGGACCTTCGGGACAGCAATACGGCGGACAATATGGGCGTCCCCTATCTATTGAGCCGTCTCAATACCCTGGCCCGAAGTCTTGCCCAGGAAATCAATACCGTCCATGAGACGGGCTACACCATACCCGTCGGGGCGGGGGCCTCGCTGACGGGGGTTGACTTTTTCGAGCTGCCCGCGGGGGGCTACGGAGATATCACGGCGGGGAACATCTCCCTGTCGGCGGAGGTGCTTGCCAATGTCCGCAATATCGCGGCCTCCGACACGGCGATCGACCTTGCCGCCGCCGATACCCAGAAGGGCAATAATGTGATCGCCCTGGAGATGTACGCGCTCACATCCAGTACCACCCTGGGGACGGTGGGGAGCTTCGCGGACTATCTCAAGAGTTTCGTGGTCGAGGTGGGTGTCACCAGCGCCGGGGCCCAGGAGATGGCCGGCAGCCAAAATACCATCATCGGCAATCTGGAGACCCGCAAGGAATCCATCTCGGGGGTGTCGGTCGACGAGGAGATGATCAACCTCATCTCCTACCAGTACGCCTATTCCGCCTCGTCCAGGGTGCTGACAGCCATCGACGAAGCCCTGGATGTGCTGATCAACCGGACCGGCGTAGTCGGGAGGTAATTCAATATGCGCGTGACCAACAACATGATGATGCGGGGTTACTTGAGTAACCTGAATAACAATATGTCCAATCTGTCCGAGTACCAGCGGCAGATATCTTCGGGGAAGGCCATCAACAATCTCTCCGACGATCCCGTGGGGCTGATCTCCGTCATGACGTCCAAGATGAAGCTGGAGAAAAACGACGAGTACACCGCGACGGTGGATACCGGGCTCACGTGGCTCAAGCAGACCGATTCGTCGGCCTATGAACTGAACCAGATGATCCAGTCCGCCTATGAGACGGTGATGGAGGTCTCCAACGATACCTACAACGGCGATGACAAGGCTGCGGCCGCCGAGTATATCATGCAGCTGCGGGATCACGTGCTGGCGCTCAGTAACAGCCAGGCCGGTGATAAATACATCTTCGGCGGGTACAATGTGGATAAAGAGCCCTTTACCCTGGACGCCGGGGGGAACATCCTCTACAACGGCATCGATCTCACCAACGCGGCCGATCCGGACCTGATCGCCAGGGACGGTGAGTCCATCACCTACGAGATCGGCCCGGGGATCACCATGGATATATCCATCACCGGCACCCAGCTCCTGGGCATGGGGGACGACAATGTCTACACCGTGCTGGACGATCTGTACAACGATATGATCAGCAACGCCCCCGGCAGTACCTTGGGCGGTTATATCGACAAGCTGCAGGACTGCCAGGACCATGTATTGGCAGTGGAGTCCAGGGTCGGCGGCATGATGAACCGGCTGGACCTTTTGCAGAACCGGTATGAGCAAGAGAATATCACTTACACGGAGCTGAGATCAAAGGTGATGGACGTTGACTACGCCGAGGCCTACATGCACTACAGCATGGCCCAGGCGATATACGACGGGGCCCTGCAGGTCAGTTCCCAGATCCTGCAGACGTCCATACTGGATTATATGAGATAATAACACGCGATCGTTTTAGGAGGACACTATCATGCTGATAGAGACCCGGTTCGGTACATCGGAGACCGACAAGAGCAAGATCATCAGTTTCAAGTCGGGATTGCCCGGCTTTGAAGATCTGCATAAATTCATCATTATCGAGGCCAATAACACCCGGCCGATCTACTGGCTGCAGTCCATTGAGAACAAACACATCGCCCTGCCGGTGATTATCACCTTCGCGATCTTGAATGATTACAATATCAATATCCGGGAGAACGAGCTTGACGATCTGAAGGTCGACAGCAAGAACGACCTTCTGATCCTCAACGTGGTGGTGATCCCGGAGGATATCAAGAAGATGACGGTCAACCTCGCCGCCCCCATCGTGATCAACGCAAAACGGGGCATCGGAAAGCAGATATTGATCGACGCGGCGGAGCTGCCCGTACGTTATCCCATCTACGAGGCCATCATGGAGAGTCTGACAAAAGGAGGCGAAGAGGATGCTGGTGCTGTCACGGAAAGCAGGTGAGGGGATCACCCTGGATCAGGATGTGACGATCGACATCCTTTCCATAGACGGAGACCGGGTGCGGATCGGCATCCAGGCCCCCAAGGACATGCGGATATTTAGGAAGGAACTTTTGGAGGGGACCATCGATACCAACCGCGCGGCGGCCAGCGCCCCCGCGGTGAGTCTCACCGGGGAGGAATAAGCCATTTCCTTTTGATTCCGGGACTTACTCTCGGTTATACAAACGCCCCTGCCGTCTGGCAGGAGCGTTTCGTTTTATCGCATAACGATGATTGTTTAGTACGTAAGCGCCTCGTAGCTCGATATCTTGTCGTACACGATGTACTCCTCACGGGTGTTGAAGGGGCCGAGATTATAGTCCTTCACGATTCGATAAGACGGGCTGCCCGCCCCTTCATTGGCGCACCAGGCGATGAAGGCCTCGATCTCCGCGCCGTCCATCTCATACTCCTTGATCTCCCCCGTGACCATGGTGATCCGCAGGAGCGCGTTATACGTGGGTGTGGAGGCTACGGGGGTGGCGGATGCTTCGTTGGAGTAGGGGCTGTCCCCGTCGCCGTTCACCGCGACCACGACGTAGTAGTAGGTGGTGCCGTTGGTGACGTTGACGGGGAAGGGGATTTCCATCGTAGCAGTGGTGGGCAAACGATTTGACCTATCATTTTGACCTATCATAAAGAGAGAAAAAACGTTATATAGGTCGATTGACATCTCATTTCGCCTTGCGGGCCACCTTATCTTAAAGAGATAGGCTTATTAAATAATGCTCAAATAGTGATAAAATTGTTAATGTGATGGTTAGTATTGCTCTTCTGATCCTATGGAAAAAGCGTAAGGCTTCTCCTTGAGGAGAAGCTGTCCGGCGTAGCCGGACTGATGAGGTGTCAAATGAATGATGGGCATAACCCCAAGCTCTCGTATGTATCCCGAAAACTGCGAAGGATGATGACGAAGGAAGAACGGCACCTGTGGTACGACTGTTTGAAAAAGCTGCCAGTCACAGTTCACCGGCAGAAGGTACTGGGGAAATATATTGTGGATTTCTATTGCGCCGCCGCGAAACTGGTTATTGAGATCGACGGCACAGCATTATGAGCAGAAGGGTATTGGAGCAGATAAAGAGCGGGATGAATATTTTCGTGGGCTGGGGCTAGCGGTTAAGAGATATTCCAATGCGGATATTGGGAAGCGGTTTGATAGCGTGTGTGAGGATGTGTATAATTGTATACACAATAAAGAATAGACACCTCATCCGGCCCTAACGGGCCACCTTCTCCTCGAGGAGAAGGCTTTTGGTGGCGTAGGACATAGAAAAAAAACCCGCCTTGCGGCGGGTTTTTTTGTACCTGTGATTTTCCGATTACTGCAGCAGAGACAGTACGTTCTGCGGCGCGGCGTTGGCCTGGGCCAACATGGAGGTCGCAGCCTGGACCAGGATACTGGTCTGGGTGTACTGGGTCATCTCGGCAGCCATGTCGATGTCGCGGATGCGGCTCTCGGCAGCGGTCAGGTTCTCGGTCGTGGTATCCAGGTTGTTGATCTTGTGATCAAGCCTGTTCTGGATAGCACCGAGGTTGGCGCGCTCAGTGGAGACCGTATTGATGGCGGTATCCAGAGAGGTCAAAGCCGCGGAGGCGTTGGTCCGGTCTGTGACATCCAGGCCATTTACGCCCAGGGCAGTGGAGTCCATATTGCTGATTGTGATACTGAGGGTCTCGCCATTATTGGCTCCGGTCTGGATTGTGCCCGAGCCGGCGTTGACGTCAAACTGCAAGGTTCCAACCAAATCATCCTGAGCATGCGAAGCCCCCAAGTTAATGGTTACTTTCTGGCCACTACCGAAGTCGAGGTTTAGATTGTGATCGCCAGCCGTATTGGCTACAGAAATGGTGGTGCCGCCAAAGGTTACGTCATAGGGAGAACCAGCGGCGCCGGACAGGGCGAATGTAATAGACTGTCCTGCACCAGCGGCAAACCCGCTGAACTGGATGTCTTCCACGCCCAAGAGACCTACTTCGATAGTCCCGGCTGCAAGTACATCATAGGTGGTTCCAAAGGAACCGTCCAGCAGTTTCATATCGTTGAAGGCGGTGTCGTCAGCGATATCGTCGAGCTCGGAAATCAGCTGCTGGAACTCGGCGTCCAGGGCCGCGCGGTCGACGGTGTCCTCGTTGGTATCGGAGGACGACTGTACGGCCAGCTCACGCATGCGCTGCAGGATGGATTCGCTCTCCTGGAGGGCGCCTTCTGCCGTCTGTACCAGGGAGATGGCGTCTTCGCTGTTTTTGGAAGCCATCTGCAGGCCGCGGATCTGGGCCCGCATCTTTTCGGAAATGGCCAGACCGGCGGCGTCGTCACCGGCGCTGTTGATCCGGTAGCCCGATGACAGCTTCTTGGTGGCGGCTGCCATCTTGTCATTGTTCAGGGAGTACTGGCGGTGTGTGTTCATCGCCATCAGGTTGTTGTTAATACGCATTTTTCTAATCCTCCATGATTATTAAATTTGCATCCTTGCATTTTCGAGTCGGTCCCCTTCGTCTTTGGCGCCTTTGAGACTTGGGGGGCGTTCTCTATTTGGTTTATCGGTAGATTCTTTGGCGACTTTACACCTGAGGGGATAAATTCTTACATTTTTTTTGATTGAAGCCCCCCCATCCCGTTTATATACATAGAAGTAATATTTAAGTTACTTATAAGCAGTAACTATAATATTTTGGGGTTTAGTATTTACTAGAAAAGGAATTATTTAGAAATGGCGCTATCAGACAGCGTAAAATCTGCGTCCGACAAGATCAACGAGTACCTGAAGGGCAAAAGACTACGCTTTTTCGTGCTGGTGGGGTTGATCGTCGCCATCGTCATCGCCCTGACGGTGTTCCTCAACCAGAAGACCTACACCGTGCTCTACAGCGGCATGGAACCTGCGGAGACCGGGGAGGTTCTGTCGCTTTTGAATGAGATGGGCGTCGACACCAAGACCGAGGGGGAGGACACCGTGCTGGTCCCCGAGGGCCAGGTGGACGAGGTCCGGCTAGAGCTGGCCGCCCAGGGGTACCCCTCCACCGGGGTCAACGACTACAGCATCTACTCTAACGCCTCGGGGCTTGGCACCACCGACTCGGAGAAGCAGGTCTATTACAAGTATCAGCTCCAGGCCAATCTCCGTACCACCATCATGCAGATGGAAAAAGTCGAGAACGCTGTCGTGAACCTCGATCTGGGGGAAGACAGCTCCTTTGTGTTTTCCGAGAACGAGAAACCCCCCACGGCCTCCATCATGCTCACCCTCCGGGACGGAGCGACGCTGAGCGACGGGGAGGTCAAGGCCATCACCGAGCTGGTGGCCAAGAGCGTGTCGGGGCTGGAGAACGAAAACGTCCGGATCGTGGATTCCCAGATGACGCTGTACAGCGCCGACGGCGAGCCGGGGGTCCAGAGCGCCGATACCCATATCGCCCTGCAGCAGAGCGTGCAGAGCCAGCTCCAGGAGCAGATCGTCAACCTCCTGGGGCCCGTCTTCGGGGAGGACAATGTGCTGGCCGAGGTCTGCGCCACGCTGAATTTCGATAACAAACAGACCCAGTCTGTGGAATACTCCGCCCCCACCAGTTCCCCCGAGGGCCTGGTGGTGAGCATGCAGGAGCTGGTGGAGGCCATCACCAATGATCCCAACGGCGACGGCACCCCCGCGGGGCTCGACGCCAACGGGAACGCCTCCCAGTACATGGAGCAGATCGGGCAGAGCGACAACGCCGTGTACTACAACGTGTCCCGGGAAGTCAATTACGAGATCAACCAGACCACCACCGAGGTCCAGGAGGCCCAGGGCCAGATCGAGGACCTCTCGGTATCGGTGATCCTCAATAGCAGCAATATCGACGACTATGTGGACGAGGTCAAGAATCTGGTCGCCAACGCCACCGGCGCCGCCACCGACAAGATCACCGTGGAGATGCTTCCATTCACCGGGGGCGAGGCGGACCAGGCGGCCGACGCCGCCGCGGCGGAGCAGGCCCAGCAGTACCAGGAGCAGCTTATGAGCCGCCAGCAGAGCGCCCAGACGCTGCGCATCGTGATCATCGCCATTGCCGCCCTGATTATTATGCTGTTCCTGTTCGCCATCGTCAAGATGTTCAAGTCCCAGCCGGTGGAGGCGGCCGGCATGGGCGGCATCGATATCATCGTGGATGACGAGGGGAACATGATGGAGGAGACCGAAGAGGGCGTCAAGGATATCGAGATCAAGGACAAGGACAATACCCTGTCCGCCATTGAGGACTTCATAGGCAAGAATCCCGAATCCGTCGCCAACCTGCTGCGCAACTGGCTGAACGAGGAGTGACCAGATGATGCCCGGATATGACCGATATAGTTCAAAAGACAAGGCTGCGATCCTGATGATCACCATCGGAAAGGAATACGCGGCCAAGGTCTATAAATACCTCACCGAAGAGGAAATCGAGCAGATGACCCTCTCTATCACCAGCATGCGCAGGGTCGAGCCGGAGATCAAGGACGCCATCGCCGAGGAATTTGTCCAGATGTGCATCGCCCAGAAATACATCTCCGAGGGCGGCATCGACTATGCCCGGGAGGTACTGGACAGCGCCTTCGGCGAGGAAAAGGCCAACGATCTCATCATGAAGCTTTCCTCCTCCCTGCGGGTCAAACCCTTTAATTTCATCCGCAAGGCGGACTCCACCCAGGTGATGAATTTCATCCAGAACGAGCATCCCCAGACCATCGCCCTGATCCTCTCCTATATCGATCCCAAAAACGCGGCCCAGATCCTGGCGGAGCTGCCCCTGGAGAAACAGACCAGCGTCATCGCCCGCATCGCCAATATGGGATTTACCTCTCCCGAGTACATCAAGGAGACCGAGCACGTCCTGGAGAAGAAGCTCTCCACGATGAGCATGGGGGATTTCACTTCCGCGGGAGGCATCGACGGCCTGGTCCAGATACTGAACAGTGTGGACCGGGGGACCGAGCGGCATCTGTTAGAGGCCCTGGAGGAAAAGGACGCGGAGCTCACCGAGGAGATCAAGAAGCGCATGTTTGTGTTTGAGGACGTCGTCAAGCTGTCGTCCCAGGCCATCCAGCGCGTCCTGCGGGAGATCGACAACCGGGAGCTGGCAGTGGCTTTGAAGGGTGTCATGGGCAGCCCGGTGGAGAAGGCCATCCTGGACAATACATCCAAGCGCCTCCAGGAGATGATCAAGGAGGACATGGAGGTCATGGGACCTGTCCGTGTCCGGGATGTGGAAGAGGCCCAGCAGAAGATCGTCAATATTATCCGCCGGCTCGACGAGTCCGGAGAGATCATCATATCCCGCAACGGAGAGGAAGATATTATTGTTTAGGATAGACAAGTCATTCGTAGACAACATAAACATTAATAAGGAATTCGTGGTCATCACGCCCAAGAAGGTGCCGGAAAACAAGAAACCCGTTTCTCCCATGGAAAAGGAGAACCCGGTCACCGAGCAGGACATACTGCGCAACGCCAATATCCGGGCCAAGAAGATCATCGCCGAAGCCCAGAACGAGGCGGTGCAGATCAAGAAGCAGGCGCGGCAGGACGGGTACCGGGAAGGCAGGGAGGAAGGACAGCGCGAACTGGACGCCCTGATACGGTCCCAGACCGAAGACGCCAGGCGTGTTTTTGAAAAGCTCGAAGCATACAAGCGGGATCTTCACCAGGATCTTTTGGACAATGTGCTCGGGCTTTCATTCGATATTGCACAGAAAATTATTAATATTCACCTCAAAAAAGACGATACAGTATATGTGGATATCGCTACGAAAGCGATCCAGGCGTTGAATTCCTCCGCGAAGTTCGCGCTGCATGTCAGCCGGTCGGAATACGATCGGTTCTTCCGGGAAGGCGGGCAGTGGCTGCGGGACGAGATCGGATGCGTACCCTTTGAGGTGGTCTGCGATCCCTATGTGGAGGAGGGCGGATGCCTCGTCGAGTCGGACGAGGGCGTGATCAACGGAGGCATTCCCGAGCAGATGGATAAACTCAGGCGTGTGCTCGAGAAAAGGACGGAGACCTAAAGCCCGATGAAGTACTTTGATACGGGAGCCTATGCGCAGGCCGTCAACGACACAGAGACGCTGGAGTACGGCGGCCGTGTCAGCCAGATACTCGGTCTCACCGTGGAAGCGGTGGGATTGACCGCGAACCTGGGCGATATCTGCAGGATCTATACCGAGAAGCGTGACAAGTACATACTCTCCGAAGTGGTGGGGTTCAAGGAAAACAAGGCGGTGCTGATGCCCTTTGGGGATTTGGCCGGAGCCGGGCCCAAGAGCTACGTCATCAGCGACGAGCGTTCCCTGAATGTCCCGGTGGGCCGGGAGTTCTGCGGCAGGGTGCTGGACGGACTGGGCAGCCCCATGGACGACAAGGGGCCTATTAAGGCGGAGTGCTATTATCCCATCAACAATAATCCCCCCAACCCCATGGAGCGAAGCCGCATCCTAGAGAGGATCACCATCGGGGTCAAGGCCATCGATTCGATGCTGACCCTGGGTAAGGGACAGCGCGTCGGCATATTCGCCGGCAGCGGCGTGGGCAAGAGTACGCTTTTGGGGATGATCGCCCGCAATACCTCCGCGGATATCAATGTCATCGTATTGATCGGAGAGCGGGGCCGGGAGGTCCGGGACTTCCTGGAAAAGGACCTGAAAGAAGAGGGCCTCGCGCGGTCCATCCTCGTGGTCGCCACCTCGGACCAGCCGGCGCTGGTGCGTTTAAAATCAGCCATGGTGGGCACGGCCATCGCGGAATTCTTCCGGGACCAGGGATACGACGTGATGCTTCTGATGGACTCTTTGACGAGGTTCGCCATGGCGCAGCGTGAGATCGGTATGGCGATCGGGGAGCCCCCCGTATCGAGGGGATTTACACCCTCTGTCTACGCGATCATGCCCAAGCTTTTAGAGCGGGCGGGGACGGGCAAGAAGGGCTCCATTACGGGATTGTACACCGTGCTCGTCGAGGGCGACGACATGGACGAGCCCATATCGGACACGGTCCGGGGCATACTGGACGGCCATATCGTATTGACCCGAAAGCTGGCCAACGCGGGACACTACCCGGCCATCGACGTGCTGCAGAGCGTGAGCCGGCTGATGCCCGACCTGCTTGATGCGGAAGAGCTGGAGCGCGCGGCATACCTTCGGGGCGTGCTGGCGACATACAGGGAAAACCAGGATCTGATATCCATCGGAGCGTATCGGGAAGGCTCCAATAAAAAAGTCGACAAGGCGGTCAGCCTGCATGACTCACTGGAGGATCTGCTGCGGCAGCAGGTGGGTGACCGGTTTACATTTGAAGAGACGATGGAGATCGTCAAAGAAATCTATGATAGGCGAGATGCGGTATGAGACAGTTTGTATTTACACTCCAGGCATTGTACGACATGCAGGAAAAGATCGAAAAGCAGATGAAGATGCAGCTGGCCGTGATCGAATCGGAGATCGCCAAGCATACCCGGGAGATGGACGAGCTGAATCACAGCTTTGACAAGGTGCAGAGCGAATACTGCGGGGTGCTAAACGGCGGTGTGGCGGCGGTGCGCATCCACAATTACGGCCATTTTTTTGAGAAGCTGCGGAGTGTGATGATGCTCCACCAGGCCAAGATCAACAAGCTTGAGAATGAAAAAGAGAAATGTCTCGAAAAACTGGTCCAGGTCCGCAAGGAAAAAATGGTGCTGGAAAAACTGCGGGAAGAGCAGTACGCCGACTATATCAGCGAACGAAAAAAGCAGCAGGCGAAACTGATGGATGATTTCGTTTCGTACAAGACGAACGTTTCATAGAGGATCGATATGGCTACGCAGACACCGAATCAGCAGGTACGGAATACAGGCACACAACCCGCCGCCAAAAAGAAAGGGAAACTATCGGGCGGCGCATTGCTATCCATCGTTTTGCTCGTCCTCGTGATCGGTGTGTGCGCGGCGGTGTACCTAAATCTCGCCGGGGCAAAGGACATGGTTGCGGATGTGCTGGGGCTCACCACCATCGAGTCCGCTTCCGAGATTAGGGCGGAGGCCCAGGCCGAGATAGAGACCCAGACCGCCGAGATCGCCAGCGAGAAATCGGCGCTGAAGGAACGGGAAAAGGCGCTGGACGCCCGGGAGAAGGATCTTAGTGAACGGGAAGCGGCGCTCAGCGACCTGGAGGCCGCGGCTACCGAGGAGGAGCAGGCGGCGAAGGAACTAAAGGCGGCGGCGGAGATATTCGCGAAGATGGACGCCGCGTCCGCGGCCAAGGCCATCGCGGGGATGAAGTCCGTCGATGAGATGGTGAAGATTCTCGCCAATATGCCCAGCGAACAGGCCGCGCTGGTGATGGACGAGATGGACAGTAAGCTGGCAAGCAGTATTTTATCAGCGATGATGAAATAGATATCAAAACGAAAGAGGAAGGTGATACGCATTGTGAGTACGGCGTTGGCGCTTACGAGCTGTGAAGCGCAAACCATTGCTGCCGAGGGCGGACAGGGTATACAGTCCGCGTCGGGAAAAGGCAAAGCGCCGGGGACGGTCAATAGCTTCAAGAAGGAGCTCAAGGACTGTGAGGCCATGGTGGTCCCGGTACAGCCAAACGTAACAGACGGCAGCAACCAGAACGCGGAGGCCGGCAAGCAGCTAAATACCGGAGGGACTCGGGTTCTACCCGGAATCAGCTGTGTATTCGAAGGAGTCGAAGTGCCGGTAAATCCGTTGGACGTCGCCCAAGCCCAGGGCCAGGCGGCGGACATGCCTACGATACCCATAGACGGCATGCCTGCGATGAACTTGGCGGATGGGCAGCAGGCGGACAGCACGCCCGAATCAAATGCAAGGATGCAACAAACTGAGGCCGGCGGTACAGTCAGTACCCCGGTAGTAACCCAGGATCAGATATTAGAGACTGTCGGCGCGTATATCGATCAGTCGGCGAAAACCGGCCAGGCAAAACCCGGCCAGGGAGCGCCCCAGACCGTGACGGCGCAGACGGCGGCTCCTCCCCAGGAGGGGCAGACCCCGGCAGCGGCGAATGCCGCCGCGGGGACGGCGGTTACCGGTGAAGCCGATGTACCGGGCCCTATGCCCGGCGGTGAGAGCCGGCAGGCAGACACGGCACAGGATACGGCAGTGCCTGTCCCGGCGGATGTCGGCCAGGATGCCGCGAAGGACACTGTGCGGAGCACTGGCAAAACTGAATACGCTGCGGCGGTACATACCGGCGATGCCGCGGACAAAAACGGGAGCGCCCTAAAGGGCCAAGGCGAGAATTCACGCGCGGGCAGAACCGAGAACGTACCTGTTCAAGCGGAGAACGCGGCGGCCAAGGCTGAAGATACCATGGACAAGGCCGAAGGCGCCCCAAAGAGGGAGTCCTCTGTGAAGACTGCGCCGGAAGAGCCCGGCAAGTCACAGGCGTCCGCTCCGGTGACGGATCACCGGGAAACGGCGCCGGCGGCAAAGGACAACCCGGTCAAGGCCGCACCGCAGCCAAGAGCGGAGGAAGCGGCGCAGTACTCCAAGGAAAACGTGCTGCGTATCGTGGACAAGGTGAGCACCCAGTCCCATGAGGGACGGTACGACTTTGACGTGGAGCTCAAGCCCGAGTTTCTAGGAAAGGTCAATATCAAGCTTACCATGGAGGACGGCGTCATTCGGATGCAGATCAAGACCGACGATATGTCGGTCAGGGGCATGCTCACCGACCAGGCCTCCTCCCTGCAGAACGCACTGAAGGAAAAGGGCATTACGCTCTCCAGCGTCGACGTGACCTATGAGAGTCAGGCCTCGCTGGACGACGGCAAGCAGCCCTTTGAGCGGAATGACGGCCAGAGACGGCAGGGGAGCATGCAGTACGCCCACGCCGATACCCGTGGATACGAGCCGGCGGCGGAGCCCTACAGCTACTATGTCGGCAATAGTTCCGTCGAGTTTCTGGCATGAGAGGATTTTGATCTATGAGTACAGACGCAGTCACGGCGGCCGGTCTACGGACGCTGGAGGAATATCAAAAACAGTCGCGGACCACGGGCAAATCCGATTTGGATATGGATGATTTCCTGAAGCTGTTTATCGCGCAGATGGCCAATCAGGACCCCTTGAGCAGCAGCTCGGGGAGCGGAAGCGGCGGTATGGACTATATCACCCAGATGGCCCAGATGACCATGCTGGAGCAGCTGTCGTCGCTGAACGACGCGCTGTCGTCCAGCCAGGCGTACAGCATGATCGGCAAGTACGCGTATATCGGCGGGGAAGCGGGCTCCGAGCTGTTATTCGGGAAAGTGGACGGCGTCCTCAACGAAGACGGCGTCAATTACCTGATGATCGGCGGAAACACCTATGACCTGTCAGAAGTCTACGGCGTGGTCGAGGGTGATGTGGCCTCCGACAATGAGATACTCCAGAGCGCGGGCCTGATCGGCAAGACCGTCACCGCCAAGGTGACCATAGACGGCGAGGAATCCAGTGTCACCGGCGTGGTGGACAAGGTACTCGTAGCGGACGGCGCGATCTACGTGGTGATCGACGATGAGAAAATCGCGCTTACCGATATCACCGAGATATCGGAAACGGATGCGGAATAATTCCGCGATGACAAACGTAAAAAAACAGTTTAAGCATTTAGGAGGAATAGCACTATGATGCGTTCATTGTACTCCGGGGTGACCGGACTTAGAAACCATCAGACAAAGATGGACGTGATTGGCAACAATATAGCAAACGTAAACACGGTGGGGTTCAAATCCAGCCGGGTCATTTTCCAGGACATCTACAGCCAGACGGTGGCCCCGGCATCAGCCGCCACCGCCACCACCGGCGGGACCAACCCCCAGCAGATCGGCCTGGGTGTACAGCTCGCGACGATCGACGTGCTCAATACCGCGTCGTCTTCCCAGTATACGGGCAATACCCTCGATCTCGCCATCGACGGCGAGGGATACTTCGTCATCCAGGACGGCGCCTCCAATACCTATACCAGGGCGGGCAATTTCTACACCGATGAAAACAACTACCTGGTGGACAGCAACGGTAACTATGTGGTGGGTTACGAGGTGGATGACCCCCTGACAGGCGCGCTCACCATGCCTTTGGTCCAGGAACACATCTACATCGACCCGGGGTACTACGATGTCTCCATCAGCGCCAACGGCCAGGTGGTGGGATTGGATAACGCCACCAGCCAGAGCCACGTGCTGGGACAACTGGTGCTGGCCAGCTTCGCTAATCCCAATGGTCTCGAAAAGATCGGGGAGAACGCGTACCGTACTACCGTCAACTCCGGTACCGCCGTGCTGGATACCCCCGGCCAAAACGGTATGGGTGCCCTGAATCCGGGTTCCCTGGAGATGTCCAATGTGGATCTGACCGCCCAGTTCGCGGATATGATCACCACCCAGAGGGGTTTCCAGGCCAATTCACGTATCATCTCGACCACCGACCAGATGCTCGAGGAATTGGTCAATATGGTGAGGTAATGTTTTTAGATATCGGGGAGAGTGATCCTCTCCCCGGTATATCTTCTACCGGGAGGCGATATTCATGATCAGCGTACACCGGCTCAACGAAGAGGAATTTCTGATCAATTGCGATCTCATCGAGTTCGTGGAGGAGACCCCCGACACCGTCATATCCATGACCAGCGGACGGAAACTGGTGGTGTCCGAGTCTTGCGACGAGATCAAGCGGATGATCATCGAGTATAAACGGCAGATATACAACGCATAGGGCGAGACAGCCATTCTAAAAACTGAGGTGTATGGCATTGGAAATAACAACGATTATCGGTATAGCGGCAGGGGCACTCTGCATTTTGATATCCATCATGATGAAAGGATCTATGGATGCCTTCTTTGATCTTTCGTCGGTGTTTATCGTATTGGGCGGCACCATCGCGTCCACCGTCGTGGCGTTTCGTGCCAAGTCCTTAAAGCTATTGACGACGATCTATAAAAAGGCGTTTTATACGGTGGATATCGACCTTAGGCAGGATATCGAGATGATCATCAATATCGCCAATGTCGCCCGGCGGGAGGGACTGCTGGCCCTCGAGGACACCATGGAGAATGTCGACAATGACTTCTTGAAGAAGGGTATCATGCTGATCGTGGACGGCACCGACACCGAGTTGATCAAGACCATCCTGGAGACAGAGGTGTTCTTCATAGAGACGCGGCACAATGAGGGACAGGCCATGGTCCAGAGCATGGCGTCCTTCGCGCCCGCCTACGGGATGATCGGTACCCTGATCGGGCTGATCATCATGCTGAAAAATCTGAGCGATCCGGATTCCCTGGGACCGGGGATGGCGACCGCGCTGGTCACCACCTTTTACGGTGTGGTACTGGCCAATCTGGTGTTCACCCCCATCGCCAAGAAGCTGAAATCCCAGAGCGAACTCGAAAAGCTGCAAAAGGAACTGTATATCGAGGGTCTTCTCTCCATCCAGGAGGGCGAGAACCCCCGCATCATCCGGGACAAGCTGACCGCGTTCATCGCGCGGCACGAGATAGGCGCCGGCAAGCCCGAGGAATCCGACACCAACCCGGAGGTGAAGGAGATCGACGATGAGAGGTAGGAAAAAACCTGAGGAACCCCAAGAGGAGGGTTCCCCGGCATGGATGAATACATACGGTGATATGGTCACCCTGCTGCTCACATTCTTTGTGCTGCTTTTTTCATTTTCTACGATCGACGCGGTGAAGTGGGAAGAGATCGTCAATTCGCTGACGGGCGCCCATGTGGTGGCGATCACGGAGCTCGACCCCAATATGCCCGACAGCCCCGATCAAAGCGATAAGTTTGTGATCACGACCCCCGCTCCGGCGGCGAGCCCGTCCCCCTCTCCCTCGGCGGAACAGTCCGATATGAACGTGAGCGAGCTGAAGGACCGGTTTGACGAACTGTACGAGAGGATCAAAAACTATATTGAGAGCAATGATTTGGGGTATATATTGAACGTAGAGTATGTCGATGAAAATACTATTTTGGTGCGGATGTCCGACTCCGCCTTCTTTGACTCGGGGAGCGCCCGTCTCGATGAGGACGCCAAGGTAGTGCTGGACCAGGTGTGCGGGATGATCGAGGAGTACACCTATCTACTCCAGGTGATACGGATCGAGGGGCATACCGACAATGTTCCCATCAGAAACGCGCTGTATTCGGATAACTGGGAGCTTTCCATGGATCGATCGGATACCGTGCGGAAATTCATACTGGGGGTTTCCGAGATCAATCCCGGGCTTTTAGTGGCTTCGTATTACGGGGAATACCATCCGGTGGCCAGCAACGATACCGAGGAAGGCAGGGCGCAGAACCGCCGGGTGGATTTCGTGATCGAGAGCGTGCTGAAAAATTAGCAGAGGTGGAGAGATGAAAAAAAGGCTTATCATCATCATTTTGGTTGTTTTGATCGTCGCGGCTGCGGCCACGGTGTATTTCACCGTGATCAAGAAGCCCCCGGAAAAGATACACAGCTACTATGTGCCGGGCGATTATTTTGTGACCAATGTCAAGGACAGCCCGGCTTTGATCAAGACCACCATCGTGCTGGAAGTGTATGTGTACGAGAAGGACCTGGAGGATGTGACGGCATATCTGACCGAGAACAACCACATCATCCGCGACCTTATCGTCTTTAAACTGCGGTCCAAGACGGAGGAGGAGCTGCGCGCACAGGACGCGGCGGATACCCTGCGCAAGGAGATCGTCGAGAGTATCAACAAGCGGATGAATATCGATTATGTCTCATCGGTGTATTTCAATGACTATGTCATCCAGTAGCTCATCAAACTGGTTGGAGTAATATGGCGAATATACTGTCACAAAATGAAATAGATGAATTATTAAGCGCGCTGGCATCGGGAAACGATACGCCGCCGGAGGAGCTTGGGGAAGACGAAACCAAGCTCATACGTTCCTATGACTTTCGGACCGCCAATAAGTTCTCAAAGGACCAGATGCGCACGCTCCATTTTATCTACGATAATTTCGCCACCCGGCTCACCACGTATCTCTCCGGCACGCTGCGGACCATCTGCGAGGTGGAGGTCATCTCCATCGAGGAGCAGTCCTTTTCGGAGCTGAGCAACTCGATGCCGGTACCGGTGATCGTGTCGATCATCAGCATGCCGCCGCTCCACGGCAACGTGATCCTGGAGATCACGCCGGTGATCGCCTATGAGATCATCAGCCGGCTGCTGGGCGGGGCGGGACAGTCCGAAAATACCGACAAGGCATTCACGGAGATCGAGCTCTCCATCATGGAGCGGGTCATACGCAGGATGCTGACGCTGAACGACGAGGCGTGGGAAAAGATCAATAAGGTCAAGACCGCCCTGGACCGGGTGGAAACCAGCTCCCAGTACGCCCAGATAGTTTCGGCCAATGAGCCGATCGCCATCGTGACGCTGAATGTCAAGATCGGAGAGACTTCGGATATCATCAACCTGTGCATACCCCATGTGGCGGTACAGCCCATCGCCAAGAAGCTGGTCATCAAGAGCTGGTACACCGACGTCGGCTACGGCAAGTCCGCAGAGGAGAAGGACTATCGGGAAAAGCTTTCGGGGATATTTCTCAATCTGCACTCTATGTTTAACACGACGTCCGCGACGGTGGGAGATATCATGAACACCAAGGTGGGCGATGTCATACAGATCGACCACAATATCAACCACCCGGTGACGGTGAAGGTGGAGCATATACCGAAATTCCGGGGAGTCGTGGGGATACAGGGCTCCAACTACGCGGTGCGGATCACTGAGATACTGGAGGAAGAAATCGATGACGGAGCAGGAGAATTTGATGAATAACGAGGAATTAGACGGTATGGCAGGCGATGCCGTATTGAGCGATACGGAGAAGGACGCCCTGGGGGAGATCGGCAATATCTGCATGGGCACCTGCGCGACGACTCTCTCCACGCTGCTGGGGAAACGGGTGGTCATCACCACGCCCCGGGTCGAGGTCTGCAAGGGCAACGACTATCTGGAGGGATACGAGCGGCCCGTGGTGGCGACGGAGGTCTCCTATACCCAGGGTGTGGACGGGCACAATGTCTTCCTGCTGAAGAAGGATGACGCGCTGCTGATCACCAACCTGCTGATGGGGGGCGAGCAGTCGGAAGAAGAGCTGGGGGACATGTACCTGAGCGCCATGAGCGAAGTGATGAACCAGATGGTGGGCTCATCCTCCACGGCGCTGGCGGATATCCTCCACGTGAGCATCAATATCTCCCCGCCTGTCACCAAGGAATTGCCCCGGGAGGAAGAGGTCGTCTCCATATTCGGCGACGATATACTGGCCCGGATCAGCTTTCGGATGGAGATAGAGGATCTGCTGGTCAGCAATATCATGCAGATCACGCCGTTCGAGTTTGCGAAAAAGCTGGCGGCATCTCTGATCGGCGAAGATGAGCAGGACAGCGGACAACCAAGCGCGCCGCAGCAGGCAAATACGGGGGATACACAAGAACCGCCTAGGCCGGATACCGGTGTATCCCAGGATAAGGGTGAGGATGATATGAGCAAGCAGGAAGCACCTGTAAGCCAAGAAAGGCCGGCGGTAAAACCCATGGGCCAGGAGGAGCGGAGGGGGATGGATCTCAAATCCGTCAAGTTCCAGTCCTTCGACGAGGCTGGGGATGACGCCGGGGGCAAGCAGCAGAATATCGATCTGATCATCGACGTGCCATTGCAGGTCACCGTGGTGCTGGGCAAATGCCGCAAAAGCATCAAGGAGATCCTGGAGATGGACATGGGGTCTGTCGTCGTGCTGGACAGGCTGGCCGGAGAGATGGTGGACGTGCTGGTGAACGGCAAGATATTCGCCAAGGGCGAGGTGGTCGTCATCGACGACAATTACGGCATCCGGATCACGGAGATGATGTCCGGACAGGTGAAGATATAGCCGGCGGCAGGACAGCGGAGAAGCATTCGATCCCCCGGTTACCGGGGGATTTTTGCTTGTCAAAAAGAACAGGTCGCCGAAAATCGTAAGGCCGCCGGGCGGGTAAGCCGTCCGATGCCTGCCAACGGGGTTCCGGTCCGAAAAACTTTTGAACGATGTTCGTTTAGCAGATTCTCCCAATCGGGGACTGGGTAGTTACCCGGTATGGCTGTATATCCGCATACTACACGTATACGAGAGAAAAAGAAACAGAGCAAATAGTAAGAAAAAGTGGTGGGCAGTCCCCTTACAAAAAGCGGGCGGCAGGTGGGAAATGAGATCCGCCAGAGATTTTTCTATGCGCCGGTGAATAACACGGGACGCCGTGGCGGCGTCTCCTACACATTGACGGTAAATACGTTAGGAGGGAACAGCAGGTCGTGTTCCCTGCGAATTTATGACGCCGGGAGAGGGCGGCTCGAGACCAATGGGGCGTCGGACCCTGCCTATAAAGCCAGCAAAAGGAAAGACGATTCGGGGGGGACTTCGCCGGCGACCGCTGCCGAGCCTGTCCTTTTTGCGGACCAAAAAGGACCAAAAAGTCCTTTTAGGAGAGAGCCGTACTGGCAGGATGGCCAGCTGCGCCGGCCTTTTTATTGTGCCCCGCCCAGAAGGGTCGCGGCCGGCCTAACATTTCACCATTCTTAAGAATGTAAAAGCAACGACATGAGGATTTCCCGTGACCGCTGCCTTTGGGGTCTGATCTCAGTTCCACGATGGTTGGATGTGGCAATATGAATACAAAAAGGTGGGCCGAAACCGTCACAATCCGGCCCTGCGGGGCCACCTTCCCCTCAAAGTATTAACGGGCGCGTTTTCTTCGAAAGCCGCACCACACAGGAGAAGGCTTTGGGGGGGTGTTGCCTATACGCCCTGCGGGCCCCCAATTCTTTATTTATGGTATTGTGAGCAATCGTGAAAATAGGGTACGGCCCGCAGAGAAGGACGTCCCCGTAAAACTCATGGAAGTGAGGGAATCAATTTCTCAATCAGTTATTTTCGGCTGGGGGTCAACAGGTCCTTGATCGCCTGGATCTTGCCGTACACGATGAGTATATCCCCGGTCCGCACCACAAAGTCGGCCTGGGGAAAATCGATGACGGAGGCGCCCCGGTCCACCTTCAGCACGTGAATGTACTGGGCGTGGAGCTTGGATTCCTCCAGGGAAAGTCCCTGGACGGGGCTGTGATTGTCGATCACCACTTCGTACACGCCGTACCCCGGGCCCACCTTCAGCACCTCGTCCACCGTGCGGCGCTCGGTCTGCCGCAGGATCCGCCTGCTGATAAAGCGCTCCATGAGACGGTTGAAACGGCTGGACATGGTCTTATTGCGGGTAATGAACAGGACGAATAGGGTCAGGGCCAGCAGCAGGATGCCGATGTAGATCAACTGCTGCTCGTTTTTGGTCAATAGGCTGAACAGTACCGAAATCAGGGATGCCTGGGCGATATAACTGAGGACCATCAGGATACTGGCGATGCGCCGCCGCAAGGGGTGCTGGACAATCAGCTCCGACTCCCGGGTCGTAAAGCCGGTATGGGTGATCATGGAGATCACTTGAAACCGGGCCTTGTTGAGATCCAACCCCGTGATCTTCAGGATGATCGACAGTATCTCGATGGTGAGCCACAGCGCGAACAATATCACGAAAACAAAGATGATATTCATATCAGCCTATCCTTCCATTCTAATCCTTCCGGCAGCAGGTCATGCCGATCGTATGATATATTATTCCACCTATCGATGCCCCATACCTTCCTGACGGCCCGGTGCGCGGGCCTTCTGCGGGCAAAAGCAACTCAACCGGAAGGAATTCATAGAATGAATGAACGGGGCATACCGCCAAAATATGCGAGCGGAGGTAGTGTATGATATGTGGAATCGTTTCGGGGCCGTAGCGGAAGTACTCTCCTCCGAGCTATTCAGGCGGCTCATGAACAGCGACTGCATCAAGGTCAACGAGCTGAACGCCGCTGTCGCCGCCCTGATCGGGGCCGGAATTGACTTCAGTATGACCTTTGTTTCCGGGACTTCGGGGACCCGCCCCGTGGCGAATCTCACCATAGCCGTCACGCCGACGACCAATATAACGGTTGAGTTTGTATTTGAATGCTTCTAAAAAGCGCCAGGCACCATATCGAGATCCTGGGCGTAAGATATCATAGCATTCTGTAACGAAATGGAGGCGTATCGCATGAACGGTGATCTGGATTATTATGAATTATATAGACGGATGTCCCCCCATGTGGAGCGGTACCTGGACCGCTACCCCATCTATCCCTGGCAGGGAATGGACAGGGATGACATCGACCGCATGGTGGATGATCTGTATGGCGAAGTCGGCGAGGAATTCCCGGAGCTGCGGAGCGCAAAGGGAAAAGGCGGCCACAGCGCCATATACGGGAGAGGGCTGGTGACGACGCTGCTTGGACTGGTGCTGCTGGGAAGTCTCGCCAGACGGTATCCGTACTATGGATACGGTCCCGGATACGGTCCCGGCTACGGGCCGGGATATGGACGGGGTCCGGTTTATTGAGGTCACAGCGCGAAAAAAGAATGGGATTTCCCATTCTTTTTTTATGATCTCGATGTCTATATCATCTCTCCCGTGTAGACCGTGACGGCATGACCCCGGATAAACACCCGTCCCGCCGAGAGCCGCAGCCAGAGTTCGCCGCCCCGGGAGGAGGCCTGGTAGGCATAAAAGGCGTCCTTGTGCAATTTCCCGCTCCAATAGGGGGCCAGGCAGCAGTGCGCCGAACCCGTCACCGGATCCTCCAAGATACCGACCTGGGGGCCGAAGAAACGGGATATGAAGTCGTACTCCCCGTGGGAGCGCGCCGTGACGATGATCCCGCGCGCGTCCACCTCGCTAAGACAAGAAAAATCGGGTTTTAGGTCACGAAGATCCGTTTCGTCATTGATTTCTACAATATAATCATCATCGTTGCGGCCCACATATACCGGGGACACCCCCAGACCCTCCAGCAGCCGCGGCGGCGGATCGGCTGGCTTTTGAGGTTTCTGCGGAAAGTCCAGCTCGATCATCCCCTCCGCCAGTCGGGCGCGCAAATCCCCGCTGCGGGTATGGAATGTGATGGTATCGCCGGGATCCGCGTACCCCTCGCTGTACAGGATGTGGGCCGATGCAAGGGTGGCGTGGCCGCAGAGATTGACTTCGGTCGCGGGGGTGAACCATCGAAGATCATATCCGTCCTGTACGGGGTTGAGAAACGCGGTCTCGGACACATGGATCTCATCGGCCATGCGCTGCATCCATGTCTCATCGACTTCGCCGGGAATACAGACCCCCGCGGGGTTTCCATGAAACACCTCCCGGGTAAAGGCATCCACTTGAAAAAAGCGCATCAGTATCACTCCCAATCATAATCGTGAACTATCATAGCACAGCGGGGATGGAAAATAAAGGCCGGACAGGAATCGGGGACGGGGGATGCTGGAGATAATAAAACTGGCTTTGCATGGCATTATACGTTACAATAAATTACACACCGAGGGGAGTGTAGAGATGAGAAAAAACGCTGTGTATACCGTCACGTTGATCGTAATCCTGGCCCTGCTTTGTCTCATGACTTTAGCGGGATGTGCCGATACCGGGGAGGAAAACCCCGCGCCCGCGGGGGAGAGCGCCGCGCCCCAGGATGAAGCGCCGGCGGATGGCCCCGCCACGGTCCGTTTCGCGGGCTTCAGCGCCGGGGAACAGTACGCACAGACATTTCAAAATATGCTGTCTTTGTTTTCGGAGGCCCATCCCCAGATCACCGTCATCGATGAGTCCGCCGGTTACGGCGATTACTTCACCGAGCTCGCGGCCGATGTAGGCAGCGGCAGGGCCCCCGATGTGTTCGAACTGGACGCGGCACATATAGCCGATTTTACGGCCAGTGAACTCATCCAGCCGATGGAACCGGCTTTAATCAATAGTGACTTGGGTATATACCGTAAGGGGCTCATCCGGCTATGTATCATTGACACACAACTGATGGCGCTGCCATTCAGCTTTCATACGGTTATGCTGGTCTACAATATGGACCTCTTTGACGCGGCGGGTATTGACTACCCCGCCAGCGAATGGGTCTGGGATGATGTTCTCGTGGCCGCGCAGGAGATCGCCAAACCGGAAGAGGATGTCTGGGGATGCTATTATCCTATCGATAGTTTTGATGAATTTTATACACGAGTCATGCAAAACCGGGGCCGTATGCTGACCAGCGACGGGACCGCGTTTACCATCAATGCCCCGCAGAATGTGGAAGCGCTGCAATGGCTGCAGGACCTGGTATGGGTGTATCGTGTGATGCCCACCACGGCGGAACAGATGGGCCGCAGTGAGTACGATCTCTTTGCCGCCGGTAAACTCGGGATGTTTACAACTGACACCAGGACCTTTTCCGATCTGCGGGACCGCTGTGCCGATATCCGCTGGGGGGTGGCGCCGGAGCCCGGTAATACGAGACAGGCCGCGCGGGTCTCCTGCAGCGCCCTCTGCGTGAACAACGACGCCGCAGAGCCAAGCGCGGCGTATACCCTGGCCCGGTTTTTGACCGGGGATCCCGACGTGCAGCGGCTGCGGCTGGACGCGGGATGGGACCTCCCCGCTGTATCCAATCCATCTGTGATGAAGGCATATGTCAATGATACGCCCCCAGCGAATAAGGCGGCTGTGATGGAGGCGGCCGACCGCAGTGTCAGGCCCTTTGTGATGGAAGACATCGGTATTCTCGCCGATCAGATACTGCCGCCTCACCTGCAAGCCGTCCGGGACAATGAAGAAATCCCGCTGAAAGCGCTGAACGCCGCCCAAATGGAAGCCGAGAGGCGGATCAGTCTGCCCAAGCAGTGAGGATGTCCGGCCCATGGCTGAAAGGATGGAAAAGAATCATCCGCGGATCGTTGATATCGGTGCGGACCTCAGGGAATGCGCCGGTCTGATCCGGGCGTGTTTCGCCGGCGTTGCCGGACAATTCGGCCTCACACCGAGTAACTGCCCGTCCCATCCCGCCTTTCTGAAAACCGATAAGCTCGTCAAGATGCGGGCAGAGGGCGCGCGTTTTTTGGGCCTAACAGTGGATGACCGTCTCGCCGGACTGGTCTCGGTCAGGCTCCGGGAAAGGCTGTGCTATATCGAGAAGCTCTGCGTCCTGCCGGAACACAGGCACCGGGGCTTTGGGAAAAGGCTGATGGAGGCCGCGGAGGACTACGCGAGGGAACATGGCTGCCAAAGGGCGTCCATCGGGATCATCGATGAAAACAAGGTCTTGAAGGACTGGTACGTCGATATGGGCTTTCGCGTTACGGATAGTAAAAGGTATGGGCGCCTGCCCTTCACGGTCTGTATGATGGAGAAAACCTTATAAAAACGGCACGGATACCCGTGCCGTTTTTTTCTGCCGTTACTGTTCCGTATTGAGGGAGTAGCCGAACATATGGTTACCAATCGCCTGCTCTTTTGTCTCCCCTTCCTGGATGGTAATCTCACCGGGCATGAGATTTTGAAACGAGGTCATGCCGTAGCTGTACGCAAAGGTACGTTCTTCTATATAGGTGTCATCGTGATACCCCGGCACGCCCCGGGCCGTATAGCGGACCCGGGTGAGCCCCGTCTCCGGATCAAACGCCGTGATCTCTGCGTGGTATGGATACGGTTTGCCATCGATGGTGGTTTCTTCGTCCCACGCGGCCCCCTCTTCGATGGGGAGCTTCAGGATCACCGGATTGTGGAGTTTGCTGTTGATCTCCTTTTCGCCGGTCCGATCGTTTGATACGACCTCCTCGGTAACGGTCCCCCGCTCATAGTCCACACGGTACCGGACCTGGAAGGGGGAGTCGATCCCCGAACCGTCCTGGAACACGCCGTCGAATATGTAGACGGCCTCCCGTTCGTTTTCATGATCCAATGTGAGTTTGCCCGCATGGCCGTATTCCGCCAGGCCGAAGTAGTGTAAGTCCTTCCCCAGCACGGGCAGGTAGGGAGCCAGCTCCCCGCTGACATCCTCGGCGTTCGTGTACATGCTGTAGCCGATGAGAAACGGCTCCTCACCTTCGGACATATACAGTTTTTCGAACCGGATGACGCCGTTGTCTTCCTGGATCTCCCGGCGCTCGTAGTACTCGCTGGCCGTATCCTGGTACAGCACCGTGTACACGGCGCCCGCGGGTTTTTCCTCTACTTTCTCGATGGTACAGATCAGTGTCACATCCTCTCCGGAGGAGTCCGGTACCGTCTGCTGCCAGTCCGACCCCTCCTCCAGGGGCAGACGTATTAATTCCATCCGGTCAAATGAGTCCATCATCATGGGGGCGGTTTTCTCCTGGACCAGGGAATGTGCGTCTACGGTATAGGTAACGGATAGGGAGAAATCATTGCCGGACTCCCCGTCCGATAGATCGTAAACCCGGCCGGTGACGTCATAGGTGATCCGGTCCGGGCCGGGTGTGATGGCACTGAGCGTCATCTCATGGCCGTATTCCGCGAAACCGAAGTAGTGCCACTGAAAGCCCTCCTCGTGGGGCAATAGCTTTGCCAGGACGGGACTGGGGGCGGCTGCCGTGCTGTGGGGAGAAGCGGACGGGGCAGAAGGGCTGGGAGAAGTGTCCGGCGCCCCGGCGCAACCCGCCAGCAGCAGGGAAAGTATAAATGACAAACAAATCCATCCTAACCTGGGTCTCATGGGATCAGCCTCCTGTTTCGTAGTATGCCGTTGATTTCGGATTGGTAAACGGCTACAATGGTAGCGGGATATCTTAAGTATAGCCTAATATCGGAAAGGCGGCTATTTAGAAGGATGAAGAAGACCAGGATATGGATGGGTATCATAGGTATCTTCGCCGCAAGCGGCCTGTGGACGGGCTGCGTGCCCGCCGCCCCCGACAGTATGGAAAATACCATGCCGCCGACCTCCGTATCAGAGGCGTTGCCGCTTGACTACGAGGCGGTATTGGAGACAGCCGTTACCCGTCTCAGTGAGGCCCGTAGCTATGCGCTTCACACATCGTCCATCCGGGCGTATAGCAGCGAGCTGAATGGAGTGACGCGGACTGTCTATGGAGAGTTTATCGAGGACATCCGGGTACGTCTTGACCCACTTCGGGTAGAGAATACAAGTAAATACCGATATGGCGCCGATGAACCGTTTATATCGGAGACGGTCTATTATGATCAAGAGGCGGACCGTTTTCATCAGAGGATCGTGGAAGCTGACGGCGGGGGGACGTCCTCCACCGTCACCAAGGATGAGGTCTTTCCGTACTCTTCCGACATACTGGATGCGATCGCAGGGTATTATACGGCAGCCGCGTTTGTAGAGGAACAAAACGGTGCGGCGCGGTATGTCCTCACGCATCCGGAATGGTACCGGATGAAGAGCACCGCCATGTTTGCCGATATGGGTATGCTGTATATGCGGGATGATGCGGAATCCGCCATCGAGGCCTACGCCCGGGAGCAATACCCCGACGCGGCCCCCATCGTATTCACGATCGATGTGGATATTGACAGCGGCTATATCCGGCGGATCACTGTGGATGACGGAGCCTTTATGCTGTCCATATGGGAGGCGGTGGCGGACGCCGCCATCGGGCAGGGGGCCAAGCCGGAAGAACTGCCCCGCTATAGGGTCCTTCCCGAAAACGGAACGACCTATGAGTTTTCCCGGTGGAACGCTGTCGGTGAAATAGAAATACCGGAATAAGGCGGGAATCGATGCGTATCTTTTTTGCTCTGGAATTGACTGATGAGACCCGGCGGGCTCTCCGGGAACTGGCCCATAAAGCCGGGGAATTGGGTCGGGGCAGGTGGACCCGGGAAGAGAATTACCATATCACCCTGCGCTTTTTGGGGGAGCAGCCCCTGCCGCTGATCCGGCGGATTGAGGATCTCCCTCTGGGAGAGGGACAGAACGTCTTTTCGTACGGTATCGGGGGAATCGGACGGTTTCGCAGGAACAGGGGGGACATCCTATGGGCAGGGGTATCTAAGCGCGAAGAACAACTGGCAATAATAAAGAAATCGCTGGATGAAAGTCTTTCGCAGTTTGGTTTCCCGGCCGAGGAGCGCCCTTTTCACCCCCATGTCACCCTGGCCAGGGATGTGAGGTGGACCCAGGGGGGATATGCCCGGCTGCGGGAACTGGGCGCGTCCATCCCCGAGACGGCCATGGGTATCACACTGATGGAAAGCCGCTCTACCGCAAAAGGAGTCCGGTATGTGCCCCTCAAACGGTGGACGCTCAAACGCAACGACTATTAATACAATTGATACGGAGGCAGGCTATGGCAACAGTCCGAGACATCTATCAGAACACGGAACAATACGGGGGGAAAGAGGTCACGGTGGCGGGATGGGTCCGCAGTATCCGTTCCTCGGGACACCTGGGATTTATCGATCTAAATGACGGGACGTTTTTCAAGGGGATTCAGGTGGTCTTTGAGGAGGACCTGCCCAATTTCACCGAGGTGGCCGGGTATCACACCGGGGCGGCGCTTACGGTGACGGGGACGCTGGTACTGACCCCCCAGGCCAGGCAGCCATTTGAGATCAAGGCGAAAGCGGTGGAACTGGAGGGTGACAGCGAGCCCGATTACCCGCTTCAGAAAAAGCGCCACGGGTTTGAATACCTGCGCACCATCGCCCACCTGCGGCCCCGGACCAACACATTCAGCGCGGTATTTAGGGTGCGCTCGCTGACCGCCTGGGCCATTCACCGGTTTTTCCAGGAGCGGGGATTTATCTACGTCCAAACGCCCATCATCACCGGGAGCGACTGCGAGGGCGCCGGAGAGATGTTCCGGGTAAGTACCTTGGATATGGCGAACGCGCCCCGGACCGAGGGGGGCGATATCGACTTCGCCCAGGACTTCTTCGGCAGGGAGGCCAACCTCACGGTGAGCGGGCAGCTCAATGTGGAGGCCTACGCGCTGGCTTTCCAAAAGGTCTATACCTTCGGTCCCACCTTCCGGGCCGAAAACAGCAACACGGCCCGCCACGCGGCGGAATTCTGGATGGTGGAGCCCGAGATCGCCTTCGCCGATATAGGGGACGATATGGACCTCGCCGAGGCGATGATCAAAGACATCATCACCTTCGTCCGTGAGAAGGCCCCGGAGGAGATGGCCTTCTTCAATCAATTTATCGAAAAGGGTATGGATGAAAAGCTGGACAACGTGGTGGGCAGTGACTTCGGACGGATCACCTACACCGAGGCGGTGGATATCCTGGAAAAGAGCGGCAGGGAATTTGAATACCCCGTCAAGTGGGGTGTGGACCTGCAGACCGAGCACGAGCGTTTCTTGACCGAGGAGGTATTTAAAAAGCCGGTCTTCGTCATCGATTACCCCAAGGAGATCAAGGCGTTTTACATGCGGCTTAATGACGATCAAAAGACCGTGGCGGCCATGGACCTGCTGGTCCCCGGGGTCGGGGAGATCATCGGCGGCAGCCAGCGGGAGGAGCGCCACGATGTGCTCACGGCCCGGCTCACACAGATGGGCATCCGGCCCGAGGACTACTGGTGGTACCTGGACCTACGCCGCTACGGGGGGTGCAAGCACGCGGGGTTCGGCCTGGGGTTTGAGCGGATACTGATGTATCTGACAGGCATGACCAATATTCGGGATGTGATCAGCTACCCACGCACACCCCGCTCGGCGGATTTTTAGAGAATCCGAATTGCGGGCGCGCGGCGGCGCGCCCGCTTCTTTCCGTATCGACAGCATGTTACCCCGTGTGGTATAATGGGCCACAAAAATGAACAGTAGGGGTTAGGGCATGGATAGCATCGTATTCACACAGGTGGGGACATTCTTCCTGGTCATGGTGGCCGGGGTACTGGCCGGGCGGTTCAAGGTCATCGACGAACATACCAACAAACACCTCTCCAAGCTGCTCATCTATGTGACCATGCCTTTATTGATCATCTCTTCCTTTCAAGACATGGAGTTCTCACCCTCGGATATGGGGCGGCTGGGTTCTGTGCTCCTGATCTCCATGGTTATCTATATCGTCACCATGCTGATCGGCACTCTGATCTATCGCCGGGTGGAGCCGCGCAAGCGCAGTATTCTCCGGTTCGCCCTGGTTTTCAACAACGTGGGGTATATGGGGTTTCCCCTACTAGATGGTTTGTTCGGCCATGAGGCGGTTTTCTACGCCTCGGTCTTTATTATTCCGTTCAATATATTTCTATGGACCTATGGGCTTATGCAGTTTTGCGGGGACAGGGAAAACAGTCATCTCAAAAACGCCTTTGTCAACCCCGGCATGATCGCGATTTCCATAGGGATCGTCCTGTACCTGACATCGGTCCGGCTGCCCGGCCCCGTACTGTCTGCGGTGGATATGCTGGGGAGCATGACCGGGCCGCTGGGCATGCTGATCATCGGGGTGCTATTGTCCCGCAGCAGGCTTCGGGATCTGTTCTCAGGCTGGGTCATGTACGTGGCGTCAATCCTGCGGGTGCTGGTCCTGCCTCTCGCGGTATATGGGGTGCTCTATCTGCTCCATATAGACAAACTATTGACCACCGTGATCGTGATCCTGTCGGCGATGCCGGTGGCGGTCAACAGCGCGGTCTTCGCGGAGCTATACGACGGAGACGCCCACCTCGCATCCCGGACCGTGGTGTTTTCCACCCTGGCGGCCATGGCGACGATCCCGCTGCTGCTCTACATCACCGGATAAGTGAAAAGGGACTGCCCGAAGGCAGTCCCTCTCCGTCTACTCTGTTACTCCGATTTGTTGCCAAGCAGGCCGCACAGGCCTCCACCCAAGCCGCCGCAGGAGCAAAAGAGGATGATCAGGATCAGGAAGAAGAACAACAATTCGCTTCCCTCACCGAAGCATCCGCTATTGCAGAAGACGATCACCAGCAGGATGAAGAACATCAGGACTGTGCCGCTCTCATCTCCGCCAAAGAAATCCAAAAATCCAGCCATCGGTCAAACCTCCTCGTGCATATAATAATACGGAAGGCCCGGAATCAGCGCTTTTTCCGGGAACACACAGTAGAGGGCTGCCGACGGCAGCCCTTTCCTTTTATACTCCGCCGAGGAAACCCCCACCGGCGAACAAGAAAATCAGGATCAGGAAGAAGAACAGCAATTCGCTCCCGTCACCGAAACACCCGCTGTTGCAGAACACGATCACCAGCAGGATAAAGAACATCAACCAGGTCCCGCTTTCATCGGCTCCGAAAAAGTTACCCAGGATTCCAGACATCATTAAACCTCCTTTTGTCGTAATATTGGTCCATATCTACAGCACGCCAGCGCGCTGTCTTAGATTCTATCCAGCACCAAACACAGTTCGGAAACGACGACCAGCATGGGTGGATCGTTCCTTTCGCCGGCCGCCGCTCACCTCTCATGGCTTTCAGTGCAGTACTTCCGTGGGCATGAGGCCGCCTCTGGCTTCTGCCTAGAAAGCGCTATGCCTCCGTACCGCACAGGCCGCCGAATCCTCTACCAGAGCAGAACAGGATAATCAGAATCAGGAAGAAGAACAGCAATTCGCTCCCATCGACGCAACAACTATTGCAGAAGACGATCACCAGCAATATGAAGAACATCAATAGCGTGCCGCCTTCGTCAGCACCGAACCATTCCATAATACCTGCCATCGGGCAAACCTCCTTTATTTTACTTTTGCGTTTAAAACAGGCTTTTGACCAGCTTTTATCCTTTTGGGAGGATGGTATAGGTCCGGGATATCATACATATCCGTATATCGAGGCACTATACGTATCCACGCCTTTGCTACTACAAAATATGACGGGAATAAGTGTTATGTGAAAGGTCCGCTCTTTTGTACAAGCATGCGCCCGGGCTATGGTATAATAGGGTGGATTTATATTTGGTGGAAGGGTGAACGGGATGATCCCGACTATACGTCGCGGAAAATGGATGGCCGCACTGATGGTCTTCCTGCTCATAGCGGGACTAGTACCCGCGGTACACGCCGCGCAGGATATCACCGCGTCGGCGCAATTGGTATGTATCTCCATGGTGAAACAGGGGGATACCTATTATCTAGCGCCTGGGAGCGAGGCACACGCCTCCTATACCCTCAAGAACGACGGCGGGCAATTGCTCTCATTGCAGGAGATCCAGGAGTCCATCGGCAGCGCCGTGTATACCATAGATCTCGGCGGGCAGCTACTAAACCCCGGGGAGTCGGTGAAAGTCAACGGTACCAGCTTCAACGCCCAAAGCGCGGGACAGTACCCCATCAAGGCCCATCTTCGTTACGATAAGCTCGGCGGGGAAAACACGGTGCAGATCGCCGATATAAAGGCCGAGGGCGTCAATATCAGTTTTGAAGCGGACTATCAATTATTGCATCCGGATGTAATGTTTGCCTCCGAGACCTATACTGCAACATACCGGGCCGCAGTCACGTCTCATAGCAATGTAAAACTCAATAAGGTGCAGGCCTATCATGTGCCGGACACGGGGAGCCGGTCGGCCCTGGGGGATCCGATTTCCCTGCCCCCAGGGGAGGGCGGTCTCTGGGAAAAGGATGTGACGGCGGCGTACCAGCAGGATACGGGAGGATACCTCGCCGTCCAGTATACCGATCCCATCAATGGGTCGGTAGAGGTGCGGGAATACCCTGAAAAACGGGTGAATATCCAGCTGAGCGCGGGGCAGCCCGACTATACGCTGACGCTCGCGGGCCAGAGCGATCCCCCCTTCCTCATGGAAAAGGGGGATGTGGCGATCGATCTCAGCGCCCAAAACGACGGCAACGCCGCTCTCACGGATCTGGTGGTGGTGGACCCAGAGGGCAACAGGGTGCTGACCGCTGATAAGCTCAGCCCGGGACAGTCCGCCGATGTGCAGATGTACTATACCCTGGAGCCGGAGTCCCAGACGGTCTTCACCGCCACGGCGACGGTGGAGGGAACCGACAGGACCGTAACATCCCAGTGGAACCTAAAGGTACCCCTGGGGATGGATATCCGGGTGGAGCGTACCCTGATCCCCAGTGTCCCCACCATCGGCGAGCCCTTTACCCTCCGGTATACCCTGACCAATCAGGGGGCCGGGGACCTCACGGATATCGTGATCGACGAGGTGCCCCTGGAAAAGAGCGTGGAAGTATCCAGCCTGGGGGTGGGGGAGACAAAAACGGTCGATATGGCGCTGACCATCCCGGAGGCCGCTGCCAGCGCGCCGACGATCCTGGCACGGGACGCGGACAGCGGGGAACAGATGTCCATGGATGTGGACTCCATGCCCATCCCGGTGGCGATGCCCGCGGCGGAGAAACTATTGAGCGTGACATTGGACGCTACGCCCCTTGACGCGGACAGTGTGGCCATCACCTGCACACTCAGAAACACCGGTCAGATCGAGCTCATAAATCTGGCGGCGCGGCTGACCGAGCGCGACATCGTACTGGGCAGCGTACTAAAGCTTTCCCCCGGCGAGGAAAAGGTCCTCACCTACGACAAACTGGTCAAGGGGAACCTCTCCGCGATCTCCGCCCAGGCCGACGCGGTGCTGCCCAATGGGGATCTCATCACGGTGACGAGTGATCCCCTGGCCCTGGGAGGAGAGGGCGCAGAACCCGAAGCGACTCCGGCGCCGTCTTCTGAGGCGACGCCGAGCCCCGAGCAGAACAGGGGCCGGAGGATACTGCTCCCCGTATTGATCATCGTACTGGTGCTGGGAGCGGCGGCCCTGGCGATCATATTCTGGCCCAGGAAAAAGGGCGCCCATACCCCCAAGGACAAGGGGGGTGGCGGCAGGTGAAAACAGCGGCGGTAGAAGGCCTCAGTGAGGCGATGCTGCTAGAACGCCTCCAGGCGGGAGACAAGGACGTTTTCAGCGAGTGGGTACTCACCCACCAGCGGGGCATATACGGGTACTGCCTGCGTCTCACCGGAAGTCAGGAAGACGCGGAAGACCTGACCCAGGAGGTGTTTATCCGGGCGTACCGGGGCATACATAGGTTCAGGCAGCAGAGCCAGCTCTCCACCTGGCTGTACCAGATCGCACACAACGCCTGCGTGGATCATCTGCGACGGGTGAAGAAGGCAAAGGTATTGTCCATCCAGGCCCATGAGGAGGAGCGGCCGGGACGGGAGATGGTGACCGACACGCAGCCCCTGCCGGAGCAGCGGGCGGTGCATCGGGAAAATATAGACGCGCTCCGGGAGTGTCTCAAGACACTCTCTCGGAATCACAGGGCGGTGACGATACTGCGGCACATGCGGCATCTATCCTACCAGGAGATCGCCGATGTGATGAAACTGCCCCTGGGGACGGTGAAGTCCCATATCTGCCGCGCGCGGCAGCATCTTAGGGATTGTATGACGGGAAAAGGCGTACCGCTGGGAAAGGAGGTGGGCTAATATGGATTGCAGCGAGGCGGAAGAACGGCTGCATCTGTGGCTGGATGATGAATTGGATGAAAAAGAGCGCAGGGAGCTTAGGGCCCATCTCGCCGAGTGCGGGGAATGCGCGCGGAAGCTGGCCGAATACAAACAGTTGGGCGCGCTCCTCGATCAGATCGACGCCCGGACGGTGGTCCCGGCGGGACTCCATAGACGTATCATGGAAGCGGTGGACAGGGAGTCCGCCCCCGCAAAGGGCGGCGCGCGCCGGTGGACCCGGTGGGCGGCCTCGGCGGCGGCGGTGCTGCTGCTCGGGGTCTGTGTTGGGGTCCTCTGGCGGGGAGGCGTATGGCCGGGCCCCATGGGCAAGTCCGCCGCCCCCTATGAGATGGAACAGGATCAGGCAGCCGCGCCCATGGAGGCTCCCGCCGCCGAGGCGGAGGCCAGTGACGCGATGGGCAAAGCCGATGACAGGGGTGTCAATGCGGAAGAGCCCGCGCCTCCTGAGGAAAATTTCGCGATCACCGGTGAGAATACCATGGAAGCCACCTGGACCGTGGATCCTCAAGGCGGCGATCATCGGTACCAGAGCGGCGTCTCCGCCATCGAGTCTTTCTGCGCCGAGAACGGCCTGACCGTATTGGAAACAGGCGATACCTGGATCATGGTACAATGGGAGAACGGCGACGGGAAACAGGCGCTGTTGGATTTCCTTGAGGAAAACGGGGAGCTTGTCTTCGAGGATCGGGGACCGGACATCCAGACACTGAGGATCAATATCCAGTAAAAAAGCGGGCCGATATGAAAAACAAAAATAGAATCTGGCTGATACTGCTGTTCGCGGCGGCGGCGCTTTCTCTGATCCTATGGATCGCGCGGCCCCGCCCCGATATCTGGCGGACCGATACCATCCTTATTGAGGACGCATCGGGCAAGGTCCAGGGAACGATCACGGACCGGGGGGCGATTCGCGGGGTGCTGCGGCAGATATCAAAGCCCGCCGAGGAGCCCTGGGAAGATTTATCAGGCGTACAGCCTACGGTGCAGATGGAGTTCATCACCCCGGACGATGGGTATGGACCGATTTATTATTATCAGCAATATCACATATGTGTAACGGCGGATGGACAGTGGGTCGGGGTTTCACAGGATTTTTATGACTACCTGTGCCAATCAATGGATGCATCATAAACGGGGGTTATGGGTACAGCGGGCGAAAGCCCGTTTTTTTATGTGCTTTTCCAAGGGTTATCCGGTTTTCCGTGGCTGTGCCCGCCAGAAAATTGATTCACATATCCTGCGTATAAAAGGTTTTCAAGGGGACATAATATATACTAATCAGAAAAAAATGGAGACGGAGGTAAACCCATGGAACAGAGCGCGGAAAGAGATACACTGCACATCCGCCCGGATCTGCTGGATATGATGGAAGAAGAAGTGGGAAAAGCCAAGGAGAGGAACTATCCCATCACCCGGGCCTTTGAGGCGGTGGCCAAAGAGAGCGGCCTGAAACTGAACACCATTCGCAATTATTATTACCGGAGCCGGACCGAACGGACCGAGCCCGCCGACGGCGAAGTCCGCCGGGGCCTGGGACGAGCGTTTTCCGAGGAAGAGATCGATTCCCTGATGCGGGAGATGCTGATGGCCCAGGCGAAAGGCGAGTCGGTGCGGGGGTGTGCCCGCAGGCTTGCCGACAATGATCCCCAGCTGCTATTACGCTATCAGAATAAATACCGCAACGTGGTGGCCAAGCGCAAAGCCTATGTGATGGATCTGATCCATGAGATGCGGCGGGACGGTATCGAGTGCATCGATCCCTATGAGAAGGAAAAACTGAGCAAGCGGGACAGCGCCAAGGATAAGGAACAGCTGGTATCCACCATCTCAGAACTGATGGAGAATATCAAGCAGATCCCCGACTGCAGGGCGGAGACCTTGTTTGAGGGACTGCTGGAGATGACCCGCGCGGCCCTCTCCGGGATGAAAGCGGGGGATACGGAGGATGAGACCCAGTACTTAGCCGGACGCCTCCAGGAGATGGAGCGGATGACACGCCACGCCAAGGCGGAAGCCCTCTCCTACAAGCAGGAGCTGGAATACAGCCAGAATCAGCTCAAGCGGGTCCAGGAGGATCTGGAACGGATCAAGCAGGTCAACCGGGATTTCCTGAAGCTGCCCCAGACTGAAAAACTGGCGGGGATGTCGGCGTATCTCGAGTATCTGGCGACCTGTACGGGGAAGCAGCAGAGGCAGCAGCAAAATATCGCCGAATAAGTGACCCAGACTGATGATAAAGCCCGTCTTCTGCGTTACGGCCGCGTTTGTTCCTCAGCGTAGGAGAACTCGCCGTGCCTTGAATTCAGGGCTTTCTGATCAGTCTGGAAGTTCTGCCTTAACCGTCGTAAAACCGGCGGTTTTTTGTTATGTATATGGTAGCCTTACCGGGCTTTCCGCCTTGCCCTGCAGGCATTCTCGGCACCCTGTACCATAACCGCCGAAAAAATGCCGGCGGTTTTTTTACGCATGTTTTTATGTTTCTATCGGTGTTGGCCACCGCCCTTGCACACAAAGGCGTCGTCACCCTGTGCCTTCAAAAGCTTTACGGCTTATTTTTCAGGCAAATTTGATTAAATTTAGCGGATATATTAAAAAAATTAATAATGCTATTGACAATCTTAATAATCATTCATATAATATCCATGAAAAGAACAATAATATTCAGGGAAAGAATGATTGTTCAGATAGAGGAGGTATTCGGATGGCAAATCAATTCAAGGCACCGGCCCGGTGTCCCGTATGCGGAAGTCCTCTGGCGATCACCCGGCTGACCTGTAATCACTGCGGTGTGGAGTTGGCCGGTTCCTTCCAGCCCTGCCGGTTCTGCCGGCTGGAGGAGGAGGAGCTGCACTTCGTCGAGGTGTTTATCAAAAACCGGGGCAATATCAAGGACGTGGAGAAGGAACTCGGGATCTCCTATCCCACGGTCCGGGGCAAACTCGACAAAGTGATCACCTCTCTGGGATTTTCCAGCAAGCCTTCCGAGGAAGACGAGGCCTGGGACAGGAAGAAACGGACGATCATCGACGCCCTGGAGCGCGGGGAACTGACCGCCCAGCAGGCGGCGGAAAAGCTCCGGGACATGGAGTAGATAGAGGCAGCGTAGAATACCAGTATTGAAGGAGAAGGCAATGGCCACCAATGCAGTAGAGACTTTAAATCAGAAAGAACCAAGACTGTTTAACCGCAATTTCTCGCTGCTCCTCGTGGGGCAGATCGTATCCAATCTGGGGACCGCCGTGTATATGACGGCCGTGATCTGGTATATCATGTCCGTGGTGCCGGAGGGGCAAGGCGGCAAGATGGTGGCGGTATTCAGCATCTGTAATCTCTTGCCCATGCTGGTCGGGGGGCCCCTGGCCGGGGTGCTGGCCGACCGGTGGAACCGGGTGTTGATCATCGCGGGGAGCGATCTTATCCGCGGTATTTTATTTATATTGCTGGCGGCGGCGGCCTACTTGAATATCATGTCCCTCGTTATCTTATTCGGAATTACCGTCCTGGCATCCGTTGTCGGCAGTTTTTTCAATCCTGCTGTAGACGCCAGTATACCCAATATGGTGGGGGAGAACCAACTGATGAAGGCCAATTCCTTAAACGGAATGAGCCGGCAGTTGACGTTTTTGATCGGCGCGGCGATAGCGGGCTTTCTGTATAACTGGGTCGGCATCATAGGGGTGTTCCTTATAAACGGGATATCCTTCTTCCTCTCCGGAATCTCTGAACTCTTTATCCGGCTGCCCCAGCGGCAGAAAAAGTCCGACAATGCCGGGGTCAGGGGGTATATGCGTGAATTTGCGGAGGGGCTTAGGTACTTCAGGAAAGATACCGTAATCATGACCATGATCGCCTTTGTGGTCATACTCAATTTCGTGTTCACCCCTATTTTTGAGGTGGTGTTCCCCAAGGCGATGAAGTTCGATCTGGGACTGAATGTCCAGCAGTACGGCATTATGATGGCCATCGCTTCGGTGGGGGGAATATTGGGGATGCTGATCCTATCCCTCGTCAACATCAAGAATCGGTACAAAACGGTAATGCTCGCGTTGTTCGCCTCAGTGATATCATTTACCCTCTTTGGCGTACCATTACTGTCGGGGATTGCGGCCCGGCTGGGTGTCGGTATGATATTCGGTATTTTCGGATTGTTGTCCATCGGCGTTACCACCGCCATTGCCTTTGTCAATATGCCCATCATGACCTCCATGCAGATCCGGATACCGGATGAGTACCGGGCGCGGTTCTTCGGGATCATGACGACATTCGCCATGGCGGCGGCGCCCCTGGGAGCGGCCCTGATGGGGGTGCTGGTGGATATCGTGCCGACGGCGGTATTGTTCTTCGGCGGGGGCGCGATCTGTCTCATCGTGTGTTTCTGGATGCTGGCAAAACCGGCATTAAAGGAATTATAATCTCTATAAGGAGGAAACGAACATGTCAATGAATGAAGACCGGCTACGGATATTGAAGATGATCGAGGAAGGAAAACTCACGGCGGAGGAAGCCACCGAGCTTTTGACCGCCCTGGGCGAAGAGGAGGCCGCGCCGCGGATGAACCCGGTGCAGAACCGCCGGGGTAAGCGGCAGACCCTGCGGATCAAGGTCGACGAGACCGGAGGTGACAAGGTCAATATCAATCTGCCCCTGGGTCTGGTGAAGGTATTTGCCGGAAATGGTAAGCTGGAGAAGCTGATCCCCGATTCCGCAAAGGCGGAGATGAAGGGCCAGGGGATCGATATCTCCGCGTTTCAGATCGACGAGATGATCGATCTGGTGGAGCGCGGCGAGCTCGATGAGAAGATCGTCGACATCAAGACCGATGACGGCACGGTGGTGGAAATCTATGTGGAATAAGAGCCGGGTGCTGCTAGTGAAAATCCGTGCCAAGGCGGAAGGACAGGCTCGAAAAAAGACACGGATCACGATCCCATTGTCCTTATTCGCCCTCCAGGAGTGTCTGGACGCCTGGGGACCGTTGGCCCGGCTGCTGGGTCTGGCGGAAGTCAGGCTCGGTAATAGCGGCGAGTGGCGGCATATGGCAGGCCGGTACCTGTTTATGGGCAGTGAATTCCTTCGGGAACTGCGCAGCTACGGGCGCATGGACTTCGTGGATGTGCAGTCCCGGGACGGCGATGTAGTCAAGATTTCCCTATATTAAGGAGTGGATGGATATGAAATGGAATTGGGTTTGGATATTGCTGCCTGGCTGCATCCTGGTGCTTCTCTTGGCTGACGCGGTGTTGCCGGGATTCAGCGCCATCGCCCCGCAGAACGCGGTGTGGGCGGGACTGATCCTCTGGGGATTGGAGATCGTGCTGCGACCCTTGCTGGTGCTGATCGCCCTTCCGATCAATCTGTTTGTGTTCGGTTTAGCCAGCCTGTTCATCCACACCTGGATGGTATATCTGGCCGCGGCATGGGCTCCGGGATACGAGCCCGGCACGTTTTGGGGAATGCTGGCCGCGGGGGTCTTGATCATGCTCATCGAACGCTTGAGTACAGGCTTGAAAGAAATTATTCAAAAATCGAAGAAAGTGCGTGACAAAGCGTCAGAGATGGGTATATAATATGTCGGAATCAAAAAATGGGCAAAGGAGGGTTAAGCATGACAGAGTGGTATTATATTCCCACATCGATCACTTGCCCGGAATTGAAGGGACCTGGTCTTGTTGACGAGGTGAAGCGAGTAGAACGTCTGGATTCGATGCTCTTGCGACTGGTAAAGAGCACGATCGGATAAAACCCGCCCCCTTGTAGGGCGGGTTTTTATCTGTGTGTCGGGTTGGCTGACTGGAAAGCCCTATAGAGGGGAGAAGGAGGTTTATCATGACTGAGTGGTACTATATCCCTACGTCGATCACCTGTCCGGAATTAAAGGGACCCGGGCTGTTGGATGAAGTAAAAAGGCTGGAGCGCCTCGATGAGACGCGTATAAGAAGACGCAGATCGAGATAGTCAACAAACCCCGCCGGATTCCGGCGGGGTTTTTATGTTTATTGATATCCCATATCTAGCGCCTCACAACCACTACCTAACAAATATTCGGCATCCGGCAGTAGGGACAGTGTTCTCCCTCTATCTTATAGGCATGGCCGCAGCGGAGACAGACGATGAGGTTGTCCCCTTCCTTGTCTCGCTTTTCCGGATGGGAATATCCCCGGTGCATCCTGATCGTATCCCCGATGGAGAAATAGGCGTAGGCCTCCTTGGATACCTCGAGCTGCTGTTTGCGACCGCCTGATATGCGGATAAAAAGGATAGGGGCGAAGTGGTACTGTGTATAGGTTTCCTGGTCCTGACCCTCTTTGACCCGGGTTTTGACGATCTTTTTATTGTATACGACGCCCTCATACCCGCCCTGCCGAATGATCGGGAGAACCAATCCGAAAAACACGATCAATGCCGCTGTGATCCCCGCGACTCCCCATAGGGTAACAGAGGGCATAAGATCCGGCGCGTAGCGGGAAATCCCCCAGGCCACGGCTAAAACGCCGAGAGTCAAAGGCAGCAGTACCCCCCATCTGACCCCCATGAAAAAGTTTCTATGTTTTTGCAGTTCCGGTGTGCGTATTCTTTTAGAAAACGGCATACGACTCTTCCTTTCCAGAAAGCGCATATCAACAAAGAACAATTTCAGATCAACCATTGTTAGAGAATAAAAAAACGTGAGAAAACGTCGTATTCGACGCACTCCCCCCCAAGGAATCGCGCCTGACGCTTGTCCATCATACTATCAGTGTATCTTTACAGAGCTATTCGGTCAAGTCCACCCGCGCTAATTCGACAGGACTTGCGCGCATTTGACAGCCTGCGTGGCGTCCGCGCTGTACCCGTCGGCCCCGATCTGGTCCGCGTAGGCCTGGGTAACCACCGCGCCACCCACCATGACCCTGCAGGCAAGCCCTTTCTCCCGCAGCACCCTGATGACTTCCTCCATCCGCTCCATGGTGGTGGTCATGAGGGCCGAGAGGGCCACGATGTCTGCCTGGTGGGCCTTTGCTTCCTCGGCGATCACCTCGGCGGGCACGTTTTTTCCCAGATCGACGACGGTGAATCCGTGATTGCGGAGCATCAGCGCCACGATGTTCTTGCCGATATCGTGGATATCCCCCTGGACGGTGGCGATGACGACGGTGGGCTTGCGACCGTCCGTTTCATCGGTATCGGCGGCGAGTCTGGGCCTTAATACCGCGAAGGCCGCCTCCATGGTCTCGGCGCTGCGGATCAGCTGGGGCAGAAAATAAACCTTCTGCTCAAAGAGGTCTCCCACTTTCGTAAGCGCCGGGATCAATAAATCATTCATGATGGACCTGGGGTCCATTCCTTCTGAAAGGGCTGCGCTCATAAGCTCTGCGACAGCGTCCCGGGCGCCGGTGAGGATGGCGTCGGTGATCCGGGAGGCCGTGTCGGCTTCCTTCCCGGCCGCGGCCTTGGGCGCGGGGGCGTTGGCAAAGGCATGTACGTACCCTTGGGCGCCTTTGTCTCTCATACTGAGTACATCGGATGCGAGCCGCACGCCGGTGAGCATCTCATCCCCGGGATTGGCGATGGCGGCGGTGAGGCCGTGATCGATAGCCATGGCTAAAAACGCCGCGTTGATATACCCCCGCCGGGGGAGGCCGAAGGAAATATTGGACAGTCCGATCACCGTGGCGGCGCCGAGTGTCTCAGTGACCCATTGGATCGTTATAAGGCTCTGGCGGGCCCGGTCCTGCTCGGCGGAGACCGCCATGGCCAGTCCGTCTACGAGGATGTCTTCCTTGGTATATCCACAGCCGCTGACGGTGTCATACAGCTTTGTGATCAAGTCCTGCCGCTGCTCCACCGTCTCGGGAATGCCGGTCTCGTCCAGAGGCAATAGGATCAGGGCCGCGCCGTATTTGGCGGCGATGGGTAGCATCTCCTGGATCCTGGCAGGCTCCAGGGAGATGGAGTTAAGCAAAGCCCTGCCGGGATAGATGCGCAGCGCGGCCTCGGCCACCGCCGGGTCGGAGGTGTCGATACAGAGCGGCGCGGGGGTGAGGGTAGAGAGTTCACACACGGCTTTTCGCATGAGGGCGGCTTCGTCCACGCCTCCCATACCCACATTGACGTCGAGGAGAGTCGCGCCGTCCCGCGTCTGAGTAAGGGCCATCTGCCGCAGGGTGTCCATCCTGCCTTCCCGCAGTTCCTGCGAAAACGCCTTCTTGCCGGTGGGGTTGATCCGCTCCCCGATGACTGCGGTGCCCGCGGCGGCGTCGAGTACCGCCGTGGACTGGGCGGAGGATACGCGGCACCCCTGACTCCCCGAGACAGGTACGGGGGACAGGCCGGAGAGTTTCTGTGTCAGCGTGCGTATATAGCCGGGATTGGTGCCGCAGCAGCCGCCGATGAAATTGGCTCCGACTTTGGCCAGATCCACACAGTGGCTTGCGAAGGTTTCCTCGTCCATATCGAACAGCGTGCATCCGTCCTGGAGGCAGGGCAGCCCCGCGTTGGGCTTGGCGATGAGGGGCACCTTGGCGTAAGGCTTCATGGCCTTGATAAAGGGAACCATGGTATCGGGTCCCGCGGAGCAGTTGGCCCCCACCGCGTCAACTCCCAGGTTCTGCAGCGTGATCAGCGCGGTCAGCGGGTCGGTCCCGGTCAATGTGCGCCCGTCCTCGGAGAAGCTGACGCTGACCCATATGGGCAGCTCACAGATTTCCTTGGCGGCGATGATCGCCGCCCGGGTCTCCTGGATATCCATCATGGTCTCGATGACCAATAGGTCCACGCCCCCGTCTGTCAGTCCTTCGATCTGCGCCTGGAAACACTTGACCGCGTCCTCGAATGACAGTTCGCCGAAGGGCTCCACATATTCCCCGGTCATGGAGATGTCTCCGGCTACCAGAGCCCGGCCGCCCGCGGCCCGGCGTGATAGGGCCGCCAGTTCCTTGTTGATCGTATAGGTGTCTTTGTCAAGATTATATTCTTTGAGCTTGATAGGATTGGCCCCCAGGGTGGGGGTGTATATCACCGAAGAACCCGCCGCAGCGTATTGGGCCAGCGCGTCTTCCACCAAGGAGGGGTTTTCCATATACCATGCCTCGGGGCAGACCCCGGTGGGCATCCCTTTTTGCTGCATCCACACGCCCATGGAGCCGTCCAATACGATGATTTCATTTTTAACTCTATTCAATAAATCCTGGTATGTCATTGTTTAACATTCCTTTCGAGGCCCAGTATGGCGAATACGGATTTCAGGGGCTTTAGTATGCAGGTGTCGGTGATCTCGATCCCCAGCCGTCCCGCGTCCAACAGATCAAATATCGCCCGCTGTAGTGTGATACTGAGGTCGCCGTATCCCGGGCTGTACCGGTGAGCCGTGGGCCGGTAACCCCGGCGGGCCCATTCCCGTGCGAGAACTTTCGTCATATGGTCAAGGCAGTGGTCGGTCATCTCGCTGGCGATGGCATCCAATATCACGGCGTCGCTCAAGCGATTTTCCCGCGTGAGGGTATCGATCCTGTCGGCGGGGCCGCTCCCCACTGTGGCGGCCATGAGCACCGCCTGTTCGCTATTGGCCAGCAATCGCATGAGGCTGGCGCTCTCAAAGGGAAGATCACCTATTTTAAGGCCGGTATCGGTCCGCCCGGTGATGGGGAATAACCCGTAGATCCCTGCGGGATAGCTGATGGCGCCGCTCTCGGTGATCCATTCCTTGAGCAGGGCCTCATCCTGATCGCCCAACACGGTCTTTTTGCTGTGGTAGCGCATCCTGCGCAGTATCTCCTCCCGCTCGGGCATCACCGCCGAAAGGGGAATATGGGGCAGCAGACGGTTCATGCGTTCTCCCGGATACGGCTTACTATATCCACCACCATATCGGCCCGATTGAAGGGGGCCATGATGTAGAGTCCATCCACATAGGGGCGGATCTTATTCGCCATCTCCACCGCCAGTTCAGTGCCGATCTCCTGGGCCTCGACCCTGTCCATACCCGGATCAAACCGCTCGATCATCTCCTGGGGGATATGGATGCCGGGGATCTCCTGGCTCATGAATACGGCGTTCCGGTAGCTCACGATGGGGAGTATCCCCCCCAGGATAAAAAGCCCTTCTGGCTTTTTCATCCGTTTCAGGAAGGATAGGGCCTCCCCGTTGAATATAAACTGGGTGAGAAAATAAGAGGCTCCCGCCTGGTGTTTTTCCAGCACCCTGTTCCACTCGGCGTCGATATTGGCGGCGTTGATATTGAAAGCCCCGCCCACGAAGAACGGCGCGTGGCTGAACACGTCCTGGTTCATCTCCCGGATCATGGAGATTAGACCCTTAGAGTGGGTATTGAACACGCTCTTTATCTCGGCGCGGCTGTCTCCGGCGATGCCGTCACCGGTCACCGCCAGTATATTGCGGATACCCGCCGCATGGGCGGCTAAAAGCTGGGACTTCAGCGCGATGATGTTCTTGTCCCGGCAGCAGAAATGGGGCATGGTCGGCAGGCCGCTCTCCTGCATCAGCAGGACTGATGAAAGCGCCGCGTCCATCCGTACCCGGGCCAGTGGAGAGTCGGATATGGTGATGATATCGGCCCCGCCGTAGCTTAGCACCCGGGACGCCGCCGTCAGCTTGGTCAGGTCGGCCCCGTAGGGGGGGTCTAGCTCGACAGCGACCGGAAATTTACCGCCCGTGAGTTTATCCTTAAATTCATTCTCCGCCGGGGGCGGCGCGGCAGTCTTTTTCTGCCTGCTGTGTGAAACGGTCTTCTTGGCCGGTGTTTCTTGTTTCAGACGGCGGGCGGCGGCCTCGATATGCCTGGGCGTGGTGCCGCAGCATCCGCCTAAAATCGTGACACCGTACGAGGCGATCTCCGCAAGTACTTCCGCGAAGTACTCGGGCCTTTGGGTGTAGACCGTCCGCTCGTTGACGATCTCGGGATACCCCGCGTTGGGCAGGGTGGAGAATGGCTTGCCGCCGCTGATATCGAGCTGCCGGATAAATCCCGCCAGATGGGCGGGGCCGGATCCGCAGTTGAACCCATAGGCGTCTACCGCGGGTTCGTCCCTCAGTGTCTCCACCAGCTCCCGGAAATGGATGCCTTTTCTGGTATGGCCGTCGGGCATGATGGCGAACTGGGCCAGCACCCAGGCCGAGGGATCCTTTTCCTTGATGAGGGCGATGGCGGGGAGCACCGCCGCCGGATCACTCAGTGTCTCGAATACGAAATGCCGCGCCCCGAAGTCCAGAAACGCCTGTACCATCTGGGCGTATTCGTTGGCGATCTCTTCTTCGGTCAAGGCGCGCCCCAGGACCGCCTCGGGGATGGGCCCCAGGTCCGCCGCCACGATCACGTCGGTGCCCTCCGCGGCTTCCATAGCCAGTGTGTAGGAATCCTTCAGCACCATATTGCGCACAGCGGGCATGCATTCCAGCAGAAACCGGTTGGCCGAGAAGGAATTGGTCCGTATCAGGGAGGCCCCGGCGGCGATGTATTCCCTGTGGATATCCCGGATGAGGGCGGGGTTGCTCAGGTTGACGCGCTCGGGAAGGCCGGTGAAATCACCGGTCTTCTCGGCGTAATAGGTGCCCATGGCCCCGTCGGTGAGCAGTATATGGTGAGGACTGATGTTCATATGCATCTCCATGAATATTCATTCTTCCCCTTATTGTATCAGATCATAAATATACAATTCAATTCTTTCCATTCTGATCCGGTTTTTGGTGTGGTGGTCATTGGATTGCATATAGTATATAATGAAAACCTATTGTTCTCATCATTTATTATTTTTGGGGAAAAGGGAGGGGTCCGATCATGCTAGCAACCATCCTTCAAGTACTCGTGCTGCTCGTGCTGCCCTGGGGCTTGATCAAGCTCACCAAGGCGTTAAAGCGATTCAACTTTGTCAGTCCCATCGTCGTGTGCTATGTGGTGGGTATCGTATTGGCCAATCTGCCCTTTATCCCTGTCGACAGCGAGATATCCATGCTGGTGTCCACCGCCATGGTGCCCCTGGCCATCCCGCTGATCCTGTTCTCCACCGATTTCAAAAGCTGGCTGCGCCTGGCGCCCAAGACCATCCTGTCCTTTGTGCTGGTGATGGTGAGCGCGGTGGGCTCCACCCTGCTGGCGGCCCTTTTGTTTCACAACAGGGTCCCTGAGTATTGGAAACTCTCCGGGATGCTGGTGGGGGTCTATACCGGCGGCACCCCCAATCTGATGGCGGTGGGGGCGGGCCTAAACGCCTCCGATGAGATGCTGGGAGCGGCCAATGTATCCGACATGCTGGTGGGGGCCGTATATTTCGTGTTCCTGGTCTCCATGGCCAGGTGGCTTTTAAGTAAATTCCTGCCGCCTTTTGTCAGGAAAGAAAGACTGCAGTTGGACAAGCGCCTTCACGATTCGGTGAAAGAGATCCGCGGTGTCAAGGAAACCTATGGGCATATCGAACGTTTCCGGGCGGTGCTGACCTCCGTGGGGCTCACCGTCGCCGTGGTGGCGGTGGGCGCGGGGATCGCCTTTTTATTGACCGGCGGGGATTTTGACAAGATCGAGGTACCGGCTATCCTGCTGGTGACTACCATCGCCATCGGTCTTAGTTTTATCCCCAAGGTACGGTCTATCAAGGGCACCTATGAGACCGGCGGCTACCTGCTGCTGGTGTTTTCTCTGGCCATCGGCTCCACCGCCAATATCGACGCGCTATTGTCCCAGACCCCCATCGTCCTGGCGTACGTGGCGTTCGTAGTGGTCTCAGCCGTGATCATCCACCTGGCGTTGGCGGCGATCTTTCGGATCGACGCAGACACGACCATCATTACCTCCACCGCGGGGATCTACGGTCCGGCCTTTGTGGGGCCCATCGCAGCCGTACTCAAGAACAAGCAGGTCATTGTCTCCGGGCTGATCTGCGGTCTGGTAGGATACGCCCTGGGCAATTATTTGGGATTCGCGGTGGCCTGGATACTAATGCCGAAGTAATATACGGCGGGAGAATGCCGTGATACGATCCGTAGAGGCAAAGCAGATACTGACTCCCATGTCCCGAGCGGAGGCCTGCGCCGATCTGGGTCTCGCCTGGCTGATGGCGGGGCCATACCCCGAATCCACCCTATGTGGGAGCAGCTGAGTTTCTTAGACGGCGGGGTCTGAGGGCATTTCTTTGATCTTATTATTGATCCAGCGCAGGATGTAGACGGCGAATCCCGCGGTGGTCAAAAGCGTCAGACCGTCGGCCAGTGTCTGGGCCACCAGTACGCCGTCCAATCCCCATACATGGGGGAGGGTCAATATAATCGGTATGTAGTAGATACCCTGTCTGGCCATCGATAAGTACGCGGCGGGCAGCGCCTTGCCCAATGCCTGAAACAGCACATTGAACGTGACCATGAATCCCGCGAACGGGAACAGGATAGCGGCGTAGCGAAGCCCCCGGGCCGTGATGCGCGTGACCTGAGGATCGGTGCTGAAAACCCCGGCGACGGCAGGGGCGAACAACAGCATGACGGCGGTGAAAAAAAGGCAGAAGGCTGTCCCCACTTTGATGGTCACGGTGATGGACTGCCGGAGGCGATCGTACTGCCGGGCCCCGTAATTGAAACCCGCCAAGGGCTGAAACGCCTGGTTGAGCCCGAAAATGCCCATGAATCCGAAGGAAAACACCCGTCCGATTACGGCCACCGCCGCAACGGCGGCGTCGGAGAAAGCGCCGGCGGCGTTATTGAGCATCCCCACCGCGACACTGACCAGGAGTGTACGCATGAGATTGGGGGTGCCGATCTTAACGATCTCCCCGTAGATCTTTCCAGAAAAACTGACCTCCCAGGGCTTGGGCTTTAGGACGCCCTTGCCCAGGAACGTATACCCTGCCAGGAATAGCAGTGACGCGCTCTTGGATATGATCGTGGCCCACGCCGCCCCCTCGATCCCCATATCAAATCCGAATATAAACAATGGGTCCAGTGCGATATTGAGCAGTGCGCCCAGACTCATCCCGATCATACTGATGGTGACGCTTCCCTCGGCCCGCAGCATATTATTGAATACCATATTGAGCATGGTGATGATGCTGCCCCAAAATATGATTCGCGCGTACTGGGTGGCGTAGGGGAGTATGCCGGGCGTTGCCCCGAAAAGCTTGAGGATGGGGATAAGCCAGATCTCCCCAGCCGCTGTGACCAGGACGCCCACGAGTGATGCGATGAAGAGGGCGGAGGATGCTGTCTTTTCGGCCTGGGGCTGATCCTTGGCCCCTAGAAGCCGGGATATATAGGAGCCGCCGCCGACGCCGATGGAAATCCCGAAGGCGCCGATGAGCATGAATATGGGAAACGCGATCCCCGTGGCTCCCAATTGCTCTTTTCCCAGCCATCCCACAAACATGGCGTCCACGATATTGTATACGGAATTGACCAGCATGCCGATGATGGCCGGTATGGCCAGTATCCGCAGCGCCTTGCTTACTTTCTCCTGTCCCATGAGATATAGTCTCTTGTCATCCATAGATGTCTCCTATCGCCGGGCCGAATCATTCTCCTCATTCTATGGGATGGGTGCCTGCGTGTCAAGGAAAGCGCATTGATGCCCAAAAAGGGAGAAGCGACGGGAAAACCCATCGCTTCAAAAGGTGTATATAAAGAATAAGGGGGGCAAATTTTGTTGGTTCCTGTAGGAACACTTGAATTATACCGCTATATATAGTGGATTGTCAATACTATAGAATGTGAATATTTTGTGAAGAACCAGGGGCATTGCAATCAGCTACAAAAAAGGAACGCCGTTCATTTCGGCGCTCCTTTTTTTGTTTTTATACGGTTACAGTGACTGGACCTTTTTGAGCACGGCTTCCATGGAGGCCAGAGCCTCGTCGGGCAGCTTGTCAAACCCGCCGCGCTGTTCCTTGCGGGACGCGATATAGTCCACCCGGTCCTTCATCCGGGCCACAAACTGCTTGCGGTAGGCCGCGTCACTCAGATCCGGCTCATACCCGTCCACAGGCATATAGCTCACCGAATCCAATCCGGCGAAGGGCTCGAACGTGGCCGCGCCCTCTATGATCTTTTCCAAGGAGCCCAGGGTCACTTCCTTGGTGACCTTTTTATCCATAAAGGATCCGGTATTGAATATGTAGCAGTCCACGCCGCGTTTTTCAAACAAGGCCTTGAACTTCTCATAATCCTGCGCCAGGGGGTAGGTCCTGAAGGGGTTGGCGTAGGGCTCCACCACCAGGGCGTCGGGGTCCACGCCTTCGGCCAGCCGTTCTGCGCTGGTCCGTTTGGTGGCCAGCGTCGCGCCCATCACCGATGCCAGGGTGGGATCGTTGACCTTCAGCACAGGCGGCAGGGTGGGATCCTTCATGAGCCAAATGATAGTGTTGCAGGGCTCGGGGAATTTGTCTTCCCGATTGGGGGACCAGAGTTTGCTCTTCACCGCCCGGCCGTTGCCGTTGCGGACATCCTCGGTGACCAGCACTACCTTACCGTCGTTATCGATGGTGGCCCCGTTGTTCTGGACGGTGAGTAGATAGGTGTTGTCATCGTCGGCCAGGGGGTAGTCCTGGGTCTTGTCAAAATAGGCGGGCTCCAGCGCGATGGAAGAGCCGTCTTCGGTGGAGATGATGAACGCATCGTCATGGAGCACGGTGATATCGTATTTGTTGTCGTGACGCGCGTGGGTGATGGTGGACTTGCCCGAGCCCGAAAGACCGAATACCCCGGCCACGAACTTGCTTCCGTCGGACAGATTGTACCGTTTCTGTCCGCCGTGGCAGCTGGCGTATCCGTTGCGGTTGGCGATGCCCCAGGCCAGTGTCAGTGTGCCTTTCTTGTGCTCGCCGAAATACCGCATGCCCAAAAGGGCCGCGCAGTTGTGCTCGGGATCAAAGAACGTCAATCCCAGCGGATGATCCGGATGCTCCCACTCAGGATCGGAAAAGATGTAGATATCCCCTTCGTGATCCAGTTTATGGCTCTTTTGATACATCTCGAAATATTCCTGGGTGATGAACTGGAAGTTCAAAAGCCAGGAGTACATGATGTTCTCGTGGTTCTCGGGGATGATCAGATGGGCCTTGACCATGAAGTCGGGGTCCAGACCCACATAGGCCGTGGCGTGATACATAGTGCGGTATCGGGTACCGTAAATAGCTTCCCGGATCTTGGCCGCGTATTCCTCCGCATCCACACCGGGCTCTCCGATGATACGGCGGGCGGCCGCGGCGCGGCCCTTGACCTCGCCGTCATTGAACAGCAGAACCTTGGCGTCGGGATTAAGCCCTATCTTCTCAGGTTCGTATACCTCCATATCGGTCACGATGGTGCCGGGGGACGAGGCGGCCAGCTTGTATGCTTCCTTGATCGTCGTCACTGGATATACATTGTTTCCGTACCTGACAGTCTCGATCGTGGTCCGGAACTGAGACAGGACCGGATTGTCTCGACGTACTTCTTCCCATGTGTAGCGTTCCTTTGTAGACATTAAAAAACCTCCTTCGGGTGATTAAAAAATATATGCCCAGGGCATAACAGTCTAACATTGAGAGGAAAAATTAAGATGGTTCCAAATCTTCCCCATAATATACCGTAGCATGTGGCATGTAAATTATCAATGACTTTATTCCTGCATGAGGCGGAGGAATCCCTTCACGATCATGCATATCCCTAGTATCCCTGCCGCCATGACGGATATACCGCAAAACGCGCCTTTTTGTGAGAGTATATGACGGTTTTTTGAAGGATCATGCGGATTGTTGCATATAGCAAATACTTTATGGTATTTTAAAAACGGACGTATTACGAAATATGTCCAAATATGACGAACAGGCGGTGCGGACAATGGACAAGATAGACAAATGGGTCGAAAAAGGAAACACAGGTAAGCTGGAAAAAATACTTAGCAAGGGCAGCGCCGGGGAAAAGGCGGCGGTGATCGAGGCTCTCGGGCGGATCGGCGGCGAGGACGCGGTGAATATACTGATCTCCAGCCTGCGCTCGGCGGATCTGGAAGTCAGAAAAGCGGCCGTCATAGCCCTGGGCCAGTCCGGCGCCACCCGATCCATGGAGTTTTTGCGCAAGATCACCCGGGATGAGCCGGACAGCGAGATCGCAGATATGGCCAGAGAGGCGATGCACAAACTTGCGGAAAGCAAAGGCTGAGATGTAGACTCAATTCCTGTATATATATTTATATAGAACCTCCGTACTTTTATGTGCGGGGGTTTTCTCTGTATATCCACATAGTAAAAATGCTGACCATACGGGTAAAAAGATTGAATTAAGGTTCTGTCCGCCTCTGCTTATACTATAAAGGTTGTGGACGATATCACGGTTTGTAATACGGCGGCAGCCATAAAACGCCATATATATAGGAAGGGATAAATTCTTATGATAGGTCGATTATTGATATCCGCTATTGTGTTGATTTCGATTGTGCTTTTTGCGGGGTGTTCCGGGTCGGGGGATCAGGACGCAAATACCGGGGTTTCCGATGTACCCGCCGCTCCCTCCGCGTCCTTCACGCCATCCGCCTCCGGGTCCCAAAGCGAAGGAGTCAAGCCCAAACAACCCATTATCACCAGTATCTATACGGCGGATCCCTCCGCCCATGTATTTGAGGACAAGATCTATATCTATCCGTCCCATGATCCGGACTACGACGAAGCCATGCGCAGTGATGCCGACGGGGGACAGTATATGATGGAAGACTATCATGTCCTGTCTATGGACGATTTCGACTCCCCATGTGTGGACCACGGATTGGCGCTTCACAAGGACGAAATACCCTGGGTCAAGCAGCAGCTATGGGCACCTGACGCCGCCTATAAGGACGGGACCTACTATCTATATTTTCCTGCCAAGGATCAGGACGGCATATTCCGGATCGGCGCAGCCGTGAGTGACAGCCCCGCCGGTCCCTTCACGGCGCAGCCGGACTATATACCCGGTAGTTTCAGCATGGATCCCGCCGTATTTGTAGATGACGACGGCAGCGTCTATATGATCTTTGGCGGTCTATGGGGCGGCCAATTGGAAAAATGGCAGACAGACGTCTACGATTCCGAGGGGGAAGCCCCCTCCGGGTCGGCGCCCGCCCTCGGGCCCCGGATCGCACAATTAACCGACGACATGCTCGGATTTGCCGAGACTCCCCGGGAGATCTCCATTGTGGACGAAGACGGCAAACCGCTGGAGGCCGCGGATGAAGACAGGCGTTTCTTTGAAGGCGGTTGGGTTCACAAGTACAACGGCAAATACTATCTTTCCTATTCCACCGGCACGACACATTATATCGTATACGCGGTCAGCGATGATATCTGGGGGCCCTATGTATACCAGGGCAGGATACTGACGCCGGTACGCGGGTGGACAACACATCACTCCATCGTCGAGTTCCAGGACACCTGGTATTTATTCTACCATGACGCCGCATTGTCCGGGGTTGACTATGAGCGGAATGTCAAGTACGCGGAACTTACATACGATGCGAGCGGCGCCATCCAGACGATCGATCCCTATGGGGACTGATCTGAATTATCGCCAAAGCCCCGTTTTTTTAGGAGCGGGGCTTTTTGGTGTAGAATCGCGATGCCTAGTCGGGTTTGCCCGTCACGTCAACCAGTATATGTAAAAAATGATTGGTTTATCTGGATTTTATATTCAGTTAACGGAATATTTAAACATATGCACAAGCATATTTTACCTGGCTATCACCTGTATAGTAAAAATATCGACCATTGAGGTAAAATAATTGAATCAAGGTTATTTGTGCAACTTGCTATAATAAAACTAGTTTCCTTTATACAAAACTAACAAAAGGAGGAGAACCATGAAACGTATTGTTGCTCTAACTCTCTGTATGCTTCTAATGGCTGCGGTTGTGTTCACCGGTTGTTCGAAAGACAGTGGCACCCCGGCAGAAGAACCCAGCGCTCCGGCCGACTCCGAGGCTCCGGCTGACGAGACTCCGGCTGAAGAACCCGCCGAGGAAGTCGCGGACGATCCTGACGTGTCCGTCCTCAACCTGTGGTCCTTCACTGACGAGGTTCCCAACATGATGGCCAAGTACGCCGAGCTGAATCCCGATTTCGCTCTCGAAGTCGTGCCCACCATCATCGCGACCACAGACGGCGCGTATCAGCCCGCTCTGGACCAGGCCCTGGCTGCCGGTGGCGCGGAAGCCCCCGACATGTATACCGCTGAGGCCGCGTTCGTACTGAAATACACCCAGGGCGACGCCGCTCAGTTTGCTGCCAGCTACAAGGATCTCGGCATTGATGTCGATACCCTGCTGGAAGAAGCCGCTATCGCTCCGTACACAGTTGACATCGGCACACGTCCCGATGACGGCGCTCTCGTCGGTCTCGGCTATCAGGCCACCGGCGGCGCGTTCATCTATCGCCGTTCTTTGGCGATCGATACCTGGGGCACCGATGATCCCGCGGAAATCGGCACGATCGTTGGTCCCGGCTGGGATAAATTCTTCGAAGCCGCTGCTGATCTGAAGGAAAAAGGCTACGGCATCGTATCCGGCGACGGAGACGTATGGCACGCGGTCGAGAACAGCTCTGAGCAGGGATGGATCGTCGACGGCGCTCTGGTTATCCCGCCCGAACGTGAAGCCTTCCTGGATATCTCCATGAAGCTCAAAGAAAACGATTATCACAACGATACGCAGGACTGGCAGGATGCCTGGTTCGCCGACATGAGCGGCACAGGTCCCAAGCCGATCTTCGGTTTCTTCGGACCCGCGTGGCTGATCAACTACGTCATGGCCGGCAACTCCGGTGATGATCCCGAGACGGAAGAGTACGAAGGCACATACGGCGACTGGGCCGTCTGCGAGCCCCCGGTTGGTTTCTTCTGGGGCGGCACATGGGTCATTGGTAATAAAGACACCGCGATACCCGCCACTGTTGGCGATGTCATCGAGTGGATCACCCTTGACAGCTCCGACACCGGTCTGCAGTACTTCTGGGCCAACGGCACCCTGAACGGTCCTGGCGGCACCAAAGACACTGTTGCTTCCGGTACGGTCATGGCGAAATCCGACGGCACCCTGGATTTCCTGGGCGGCCAGAATATGTTTGACGTATTCGTACCCGCCACAGAGTTCGCCACTGGTAAGAACAAGACCCAGTATGACGAGACGATCAACATCTACTGGCGTGACCAGGTCCGTCAGTACACCTCCGGTGAGAAGACCCGCGACGAGGCGATCGAGGCCTTCAAACAGCAGGTCAGAGACAATCTGGATGTTGTCGTAGACTAGTAAGACCCATTTATCCGGGGCGGGCGGCTTTCCGCCTGCCCCCATTTGTATTATACTGTATGTATTAATTGTTTTGACCGGAGGTGAACGCTTATGCGACGCAAGGGTGTCAGCTATGCGAAATACGGCTACCTGTTTTCCATACCATTCGTGCTTGCGTTCCTTATTTTTCAACTGTATCCTATAGCCTACACGACGATCATCGGATTTACCGATCTCAAGGGCTTGGGAAAGACCGATTTTTCCTTTTACCCGGATTTATTCCGGAATTTCAAATCGATTCTCAACAACCCAACTTTTATAGAGTCGCTGGCAAATACGGCGCTGATTTGGATCATCAACTTTATACCGCAGATCATACTCGCGCTCCTGTTGACCGCGTGGTTTACCAATCGGCGTCTCAATATAAAGGGTCAGGGCGCGTTCAAAGTCATGCTTTACATGCCGAATATCATCACGGCAGCCACGATCGCCATACTGTTCAACGCGTTGTTCGGATATCCCATGGGACCTGTCAATGATGTTCTCGTGAATCTGGGTATCATGGAGAAGCCATTCTATTTCCTGCAAAACGCGTGGGCTGCCAGAGGCATTGTATCCTTCATCCAGTTCTGGATGTGGTACGGCTACACGATGATCATATTGATCGCGGGGGTGCTCGGTATCAATCCCTCCCTCTTTGAGGCGGCGGAGATAGACGGCGCCACCGGCACCCAGACATTCTTCCATGTCACGCTGCCCAGCCTGCGGACCATATTGCTCTACGTGCTGGTGACCAGCATGATCGGCGGACTGAATATGTTCGATATCCCCAAACTGCTGAACCTCGGCGGACCGGACAACGCCACGCTGACGACCAGCGTGTTCATCTACAACCAGGCCTTTGCGGGCAGCTATATGTACAACCGCGCTGCGGCCGCCAGCTTGATCATGTTTTTGATCATCGCGCTATTGTCCGGCGTGCTCTTCTATATCATGCGTGACAAGGACAAAGCAAAGCTGAAAAAACAGAAAAAAGCACTCGCCAAGGCTGAGAAACTGGCGGCGCGGAAGGGGGCAGCGCTATGAGAAAGGAAACGACAGTTGGCCTGACCATATCGAGGACGATCGTATATATTGTCTGCGTTTTCTTCGCGTTATTGAGTTTATTTCCGTTTATCATTATGTTTATAAACTCAACACGCTCCACCTTTGAGATTCAGCAGCATGCCATCTCTTTGATACCGTCCAAGTTCTTCTCCAGCAATCTGGATATACTGCTGGGCAAGAGCTTTAATCCGTTGGTTGGGTTCAAAAATTCGCTGATTATCTCCTCGGGTGCGACCATCTGCGCCACGTATTTCTCGTCACTGACGGCCTACGCCCTGATGGCCTATGACTGGAGGATGCGCCAGCCCTTCTTCACATTCATCATGTTCGTGCTGATGCTGCCCCTGCAGGTGGCCGGTATCGGATTCTATCAGTTCATGTACCGGCTCGGCTGGACCAACAACCTCCTGCCGCTGATCCTGCCCGCCATAGCCAATCCCGCGATGGTGTTCTTCATGCGGCAGTATCTGCTGGCTACGCTGTCTCTGGATATCGTGGATTCGGCCAGGATAGACGGCGCCGGCGAGTTCTTTACCTTCAATCGGATCGTGCTGCCGATGATGGTGCCCGCCATCGCCACTCAGGCGATCTTCACCTTCGTGTTCAACTGGAACCAGCTGTTCATGCCGCTGGTCCTATTGACCGCTTCGGATAAATACACGATGCCGATCATGGTCAGTCTGCTGCGGGGCGATATATACAAGACAGAGTACGGCTCTGTGTATCTGGGGCTGACGCTGACTGTGCTGCCGCTGTTTATCATATACTTCCTGCTTTCGAGGTATATCATAGCCGGTGTCGCGTTGGGCGGTGTCAAGGAATAGAAAGACTAGTTATGCATAGCAAAAGGCGCAATTCTAAATTGCGCCTTTTCTTTTGACCAAAGGGGCCGATATGCGGTCTTTATTTTGTTTAAATGAATACCAAGACGTTTATATTATTCTTAGGCCTATAGCAAATCCGGATCGTTGGTCGGGGGGGGGGCATGCCTCGGTCCGGAGTTTACATGGTCTGCTGATTGTCTGTCTGCCGATTTGATGATACTATTTAGGTGACAATTGTCTTGGGGATCCATGGGAGAGGGCATGAAAAAGGGCATACTCACACGCCTGCGGGCTATTTTCTTTGATCTTAGCATTACATCCCAGATTGTGATCTATTGCTTTCTGTTATTCGCAGTTACGTTTTTATTGAGCAGTATGCTCAACCAGCGGATATACCAGAATATCTCCATGGATCAGGCCAGCAGCACGGTTTCCCAGACACTGTACCTGGTGGATGAGAATATCCAGAACGTGATCAACAGCATCAATGAGACGACCCGGACCATCGTGAGCAATGAGGAAGTCCGCGCCTATATGCAGTCCGAGGGGACCTGGGGCAGTGTGGGCCGGCGCGCAGAGGTGCGCAACGCCATACGCAATATACTGGACAATATGTCCTACGCCACATCGGTGCACCTTTTTCCCAATGAGGGACAGCCCCTGGATATCGGCATTCGGATGATCAATAACTCCATATCGGACAATATTACCGACGCGCCCTGGTACGACGAGGTGAGCAGGCTGAAGGGCGATTATTATCTGACCTACAACGGAGGCGGTTTTTTTAAGCGGGCCAGCAAGCACAACTTCATATCGATGATCCGGCTCTTTAACGATATCGATACCCAGGAGTGCAACGGCATCCAGATCACCAATTTTTCCACCGATGTCATACAGAGCGCTTTTCAGGACCTGGTGAAGGAATACGGCATGCAGGTATTGATCAGCGACCCGGACCACAATCTCATCGTGTCGGGGGAGCATTCAGTGGACATCGGCCAGATACTGGCGGATATCGCCGCGTCGGAGAGCGGCTACGTGATACAGGATATCGGCGGGAGCGAATACATGATCTCCGAGCGGCAAAACGCCTATGGTTGGGATATCATAGGGCTGATGCCCATGTCGGGCATCACCAGGGAATTGTATAGGTTTTCCTATATCACGCTGGCGTTTATCCTGATTAACGGGCTTCTGATGTTTTTCGGCGTGTCGTTTTTCTCCCGGCTGGTGACCCAGCCTATCAACCAGTTGGTCACGACCATGGAGCGGGCCAAGGAGGGCCACCTCACCCAGGTGACCATGAAGTCCGGCAACAGGGAGATCGCGTCTCTCAAGGAAGGCTACAATGTGATGGTGGATGAGATCAATGTGCTCTTTGATCGGGTGGTGGAGGAGCAGGAACAGATCCGCAAGAGCGAACTGAATCTGCTGCATTCACAGATCAAGCCCCATTTTTTGTACAATACTTTTGATGCCATCTCGTCCCTGGCGCTGATGAATAAAAACCAAGAGGTGTACGAGGCCATACTGGCGCTGGGGAGCCTTTATCGGACCAATTTAAGCAAGGGCAATGAGGTCATCCGCATACGGGAAGAAATCGAGGCGGTTAAGAACTATATCAAGATACTGAAGATCCGCTATGAAGACATATTTACGGCGGACATCGAGATGGATGAACGGGTCGGCGATATGCTGATCCCCAAGCTGACGCTGCAGCCCATCGTGGAGAACGCACTGTACCACGGTATCAAGCCCAAGGAAGAAAAGGGCCGGATCCGCATCAGCGCCCATCTGCTAGGGACGGATGTGATTATCCGTGTGGAGGATGACGGCGTGGGGATGAGCCGGGAAAAACTCGACAAGATCATGACCGGAGACCCTCAGAGCTTTGGGGTGAGGGGTACCATCGAGCGGCTGCGAATATTCTTTATGCGGGACGATGTGATGCGGATCGAAACAGAGATAGGGAAAGGAACAAATGTGATCATTACCATACCAGCGATAACGGAAGAGATGCAGCATGGCTGAGAATCATGAAAACGGAAAAATGAAGGTTGTCTTTATCGACGATGAGCGTCTGGTCCGCCAGCTGCTGATGAATTGCGTGGACTGGGACAGCCTCGGCTTTACCATCGCCGGGGAATCTCCGGGGGGGCAGCATGCCCTGGATATGATTGCCGACGTACGGCCCGACGTGATATTCATGGATATCTGCATGCCCGTTATGAACGGGATCGAGCTGAGCGCCGAGATCATGAAATTCGCTCCCGACGCCCGTATCATCATCGTCACGGGCCACCAGGATTTTGACTACGCCCGGGAAAGCATCAAGGTCGGCGTGTCTGATTTCTTATTGAAACCCATCAATCCCAAGGAGATAACCGCAACCGCGCTGAAGGCGAAAGACGCGCTGGAGCAGACGCGCAGCGAACGCCGGGAGGTCGAGCGGCTGAAACAGCGACTGGAGGACAATTATCCCCATCTGCGGGACAGGGCCCTGCGGCAATTGATGAGCGGGGACTACGTCTTCGGAGAAATGGATCAGTCGCTTAAGTATTTCGATATCCGTTTTGAGGAAGCGTATTTCCAGGTGGCTGTCATGTGGGTCGATTTTGAGGCCAATCCGGAAAAAGGGCAAAAAGCCGAATGGATGAACAGCGCCAAAGCCGTGTTCATCGAGATCCTGGACCGGTACGGCCGCGTCTATTATTACCATGACGACAGCAATGTGGTCATACTGAGCAATAACAGCAGGGCTGATCTGTACGAAGCCCTGGACTACATCAAACTGGAGCTTTCAGAGCGTCTGTCCTGTGTGGCCAGCGCGGGCTTGAGCAATCCATTTGCCGATATGGAGGATATACAGGAAGCCTACCGGCAGGCCACGGAGGCGCTGAATTACAAGCTGGTATGCGGCAAAGGACATATCGTGAGATACGATGAGATCATCAGTGAGGAACGGGAATTTTTGCGGGATGATAAACAATTGGATCTGCTGGGATTCTCATTAAAATCCGGATTGATCCAGAACGCCAAGGAGGCTGCGCAAAAGGCGCTAGAATCCCTCAACGCGGAGGAGCTCTCCAGGTCGGAGCAGCTCCATGCCACCGGGGCCAAGATACTGGCCCAGTGTCTTGGCGTCATGGAGGAATCCGGCGTGTCGACGGCGGATGTCTTTGAAGAAGACACGGATCCCTACGAAAAAATCTGTGCCATGGAGACGCTGCCCCAGATGAAAGCCTACCTCACGGACTGCGCCGGCAGGATCGCCGGCAGGATACTGGAGACAAACAAGGGGAAGGTCCACGGGATCATCCAGAACATCAAGGAGTATATCGACTCCAACATTACCGACCCGGATCTTTCTCTGACCCATGTGGCCAACACGTTTTATCTCAACGCCAGTTACCTTAGCCGGATATACAAGCAGGAAACCGGCTATACATTCGTGGACTATATCAAGAAGATTAGGATGGAAAAGGTGCTGGAGATCTTGAAAAACGAGGACCTCAAGGTCTATCAGGTCTGTGAGCGCGTGGGGATCGAGGATCCCCATTACCTCAGCATCCTGTTCAAGAAATACACCGGGATCACCATCAGCGAGTACAAGCAGCGGCTCAAGGGAACGAGTAACGGCGACCTGCAGTCAGGAGGATCGGATGAAACGACATAGGTATATGCGCATCGCCATCGTTATAGCGGTATCACTGTCATTGGGCGCCTGTCATCCTATCAGCAGGACACCGCAGAGCGCGGAGACGCCCGAGGCGACCAGAGAGCCCGTTAGCTTAAGCCTATGGCATATCTGGACCACCGATATCGATGCCAATAGGATAACCCTGGAGGCAGGGTTGGACGCCGTTCAGGACGCTTATCCCTTTATCAAGTTTGATGTGGACGCCACAGAGACCGAGACCTACAAGACGCGGATCAAGACGTCTATCGCTGTCAATGACGCGCCCGATATATTTTTCTCCTGGGGCGGCGGTTTTTCCGAGTCTTTCGTCGATACGGGTAAGGTGCTCTGCATGGATCCCTATTATACGGAGGAGATCGAGGGGGCTCTTCCGCGGGAGTTTTTACAGTATCAGACCTATGACGGCTCCATATACGGATTTCCCCTCATGCGGGCCTACGCTATTTTGTTCGTCAATCAAAAGATACTGACGGACAACGGTCTTGCTATCCCCGCGACGTATGATGAACTCCTCTCCACCGCAAAGGTCCTGTCCGGGAAAGGCATCACCACTATCGGGGTCGCCGGGCAGGATATGTGGCCGCTCATGTTCCACTACGCCACCCTTGCCATGCGGGAAATGGGTCCCGACGGGGTCAAGGCGGCCCTCGACGGACGCAGCACGTTCCACCAGAGTGGCTTTATCGAAGCGTGCAAAAAGCTGCTGGAACTGAAAAGGGCTGGGGCCTTCGGCTACAATTGCCTTCTGAAGAGTATCGAACCGGTGGCCAATGGTTTCATGGCGGGCAGTTACGCCATGTATTACCACGGCAGCTGGGCGACAGGCGGATTCACCTCCAGCATCGCCAGCAGGGGCGATATCGTTCCCTGCATTTACCCGGGTACGGGTGGTCCCTACGACCAGACGTTTCTCGGAGGCGCCGTAGACTGCTGGATGGGGAGCGCCAATACCGCGTATCCCGACGAGGTGGCCGAGGCCATGATACTGCTGGCCCAGACCATCTCCACCACCGGATCCTACACCGGGATGGCGCTTCCCATGTGGGACGCGTCCGCCATGCCCAACGGCGGGGGCAGGATTGTGCCGCTGCCGGGGTACACCGCCGCAGACTACGTGGCCATCAAGCAGGTGTACAACAAGGAGGTAGAACTGACCCGGGACGTAGGACAGGATGAGTCCATGCTGTGGTGGGACACATACCTGGGCAGCAAAGGAACGCGCTGCAACGAGCTCATCGTACAGATGTTCACCGAAGACCTCACACCGGATGAGTTCGCTGCGGCTATGGATGATCTGGTAGCCGCCGAAGAGTAGATCATATTCTTAAGGACAAGCGATTACTAGAAAGCGATAAAACATCCCTAAACAAGTTAACCCAAACGATTAAAAAAACCATGCAGGTATCAATGGGAACCACTTTCAAAAACAGTTTTATTAAAGTATTAGCACGCAAAGAGTTTAACTTTCTCGAAATGTGGTATAGAAAGTTATATACATAAACAAGGGGGCAAACCATCATCCATCGATTGGGTAACGGCACAGGTACATTGGGCGCTAATACCGTTTTTTCGGCCTTCATGCCCCAATCAGCCCTGTATCGGGCGGGCGTAGCAAGCCCTCCGGCAACGAATTCATCGGGACTGAATGAACTGTCGTTGCCGCCATTGACGATCGGTTAGTCGCCGGGGAAAGCCGGCGGTATCACATATTCACGTAATAAGGAGGACCCAGAAAATGGATTTATGGCAGGATACAAACGCATCTTTTGAGGAACGGGCGAAGGACCTGATCGGCCGTATGGACCTGGAGGAGAAGATCAGCCAGATGGTATTTTCCTCTTCGGCTTTGTCCAAGTTCGGCATCGACGAGTACAACTGGTGGAACGAGTGCCTCCATGGTGTGGCCCGGGCCGGTGTGGCCACGGTATTTCCCCAATCCATCGGATTGGCGGCGAGCTTCAACACAGACCTCATGCACCGGGTGGCCACCGCTATATCCGATGAGATCCGGGCGAAGCACCACGAGGCCAAGCGCCACGGGGATCACGGTATCTACAAGGGACTCACCATGTGGTCGCCCAATATCAATATCTTCAGGGACCCCCGCTGGGGCCGCGGCCACGAGACCTACGGAGAGGATCCCTACCTCACGGCCCGGATGGGCGTAGCCTTTGTCAAGGGGCTGCAGGGGGACGATCCCAAATATCTCAAGGCTGTGTCCACCCCCAAGCACTTCGCCGTCCATTCCGGACCCGAGGCGGACAGACATACCTTCGACGCCAAGGCCAGCATCAAGGATATGAAGGAGACCTATCTCCCGGCATTCAAGGCCTGTGTCAAAGAGGCGGGCGCCACGTCGGTGATGGGAGCCTACAATAGGACAAACGGCGAGGCTTGCTGCGCGAGCACCACCCTGCTCCAGGACATACTCCGTGATGAGTGGGGATTCGACGGGTATGTGGTCTCGGACTGCGGAGCCATCGAGGATATTTACAAGCATCACAAGCTGGTGGGTACGGCGGCGGAGGCCGCGGCCCTGGCCGTGAAAAACGGCTGCGAGCTGAACTGCGGGTTTGTGTTCCCCCATCTGCTGGAGGCGGCGGAGAAAGGTCTCATCACCGAGGAAGAGATCGACAAGGCGCTGATGCGGCTTATGATGGCGCGGTTCCGTCTGGGGATGTTTGATCCGGATGAGGTCGTCCCCTATGCCGCCATCCCCTATGAAGTCAATGACTCCGAACCCCATCACGCCCTCAATCAGGAGATGGCCGCCGAGTCCTTGGTCCTGCTGAAAAACGACGGGACGCTGCCCGCGGACCGCGAAAAAGTCAAGACCATCGCGGTCATCGGACCCAATGCCGACAGCAAGGAGGCGTTGATCGGCAATTACTACGGCGCGCCCTCCATATCCTACACCGTTACCCAGGGATTCAGGAAGATTCATCCCGATGCCGATGTGATCTATGCGGAGGGCTGCACCCTGACCCAGCCCAATAGGGAGGCCTTCTGGGGCGAAGAGCCCTCATGGGGATTCGCGGAAGCCATATCCGCCGCCGAACGGGCTGACCTGGTGGTGCTGGTGCTGGGTATGAACGCGGCCCTGGAGGGCGAGGAATCCGCGGCCACCGGCGAGGGCGGCGATAAGGACGATATCCATCTCCCCGGCGTACAGCAGCAGCTTATGGAAGTGGTGGCATCAGTGGGCAAACCCACGGTGCTGCTCAATATGACCGGGAGCTGTGTGGACTTGCGGAGCGCCCAGGAGAATGTCAACGCCATCATCCAGTGCTGGTATCCGGGACAGTTCGGCGGTCTTATCATGGCCCAGGCGGTGCTGGGGGACTTCTCCCCCTCGGGCAGGCTGCCCATTACGTTCTACAATGACATGTCCGAGATACCGCCCTTTACAGACTATAGCATGGAGGGCCGGACCTACAAATTCTTTGACGGCACGCCCCTGTATCCCTTCGGATACGGGCTTAGTTACTCGCCCATCGAGTACCGGGATCTGCGCTGTCCCGACACGATCCAGGCGGGAGAGGACCTGACACTGTCTGTGACACTGCGCAATACCGGCCACTTTGATGTGTCCGAGGCCGTGCAGGTATACCTCACCGACGAGGAGGCCAGCGCGAGGACACCCCGGTGGAAACTATCCGCGTTTAAAAAGGTGCGGGTCAAGGCCGGGGAATCCAAGCAAGTCGAGATAACGGTGAAATCCGAAGAGATGGTCCTGGTGCTTACGGACGGTACCGAGGTCATCGAGCCCGGGGCCTTCACCCTCCATGTGGGGGGAGGCCAGCCCGACGCCCGCACGGAGGAACTGAGTGGCCGGAAAAGTCTCGCCAAGGGTTTTACCGTCACAGAGTAGTATGTTAAAACAAAATCACACGGGAAACGGCAGGCGGTTTTCGTTTGCCGTTTCGCCATAGTAACCGATCTCGCCGTTTGCCTATCGGCGGAATATAGTATATACTTCCCATAGCATTTCAATGTTGAAGAGAGCGATATCGTGATCAAAAAAGGCATCAGCAACCTGGAAGTCAAGAATTACAATAAAAAGCGGATCATCAATCTGCTGTACCAGAAAAACGAGGTCACCCGCCAGGATATATCCCGTATCCTGGGATTGAGCCTGCCCACTGTGACCCAGGTGCTGAAGGAACTCTGCGAAATAGGCCTCGTCAAGGAAGCCGGGACGCTGGCTTCCTCCGGAGGCCGCAAGCCCACATTAAACGCCATCCAATACGACGCCAAGCTTTCCGTCGGCGTCGAGATCACAAAGACCGCTGTCCGGCTCGCGCTCATCGATCTCTCCGGCAAGGTCCTGGATCATAACCTTTACCAGAAAGGCTTTGAGAACACCGGCGCCTATTTTGATGAACTGGCCGATCTTGTTGACCGGCTGATCCAAAAAAACGATGTTGCGGCCGATACGGTGCTGGGCGTCGGTTTGGCGATCCCCGGCATCATCTCCAAACGCGAGGGGCTGGTGGAATTCCTGCCGACCCTTGGGGTCAAAAATCTCCCGGTCAAAAGGATCGAAGAACACTTTTCCTACCGCGTCCTGATAGACAATGAAGCCAACATGGCGGGGCTGGCTGAGATATGGAGCATCCGCCATCTGAATGACGCCGTCTTTCTGTCCATCAATAAAGGGGTGGGCGGCGCCATCATACTCAGCGATATGATCTATGACGGGCGGCACTACCGGGCCGGGGAGTTCGGCCATATGACCATCATCAAGGACGGGAAGGAATGCTCCTGCGGGAAACGGGGCTGCCTGGAGGCGTACTGCTCCACCAATGTGCTGTGTGTCCGCCAAGGGGAGGATTTGAGCGGCTTTTTCTCCCATCTCGAGGAAGGGGAAAGCCCGTATGTGGATATCTGGGATGAGTATCTCACGAATCTCGCGATCTGCGTCAACAATATCCGGATGATATTCGATGTGGACGTTATCATCGGGGGCAGGATCCAGCGCTACATCGCGGGCTATATCGATCAGCTCAATCAAAAAGTACGGGAACGCAATTCTTTTTCCGATTCGGATGAATATATTCACATCAGCAAATACGGGGAGAAGGCCAGCGCCGTGGGCGGGGCGTTGCTGCTGGTCAATGATTTTCTGAACAATTAAGTCTAGTTTTTTATCAAAAGAATCCTATCCCAAGCGCTTGACGGTGAAAAATACGCGTGCTACCATATATATGGACTTAACTTATGAAGATAGTTTTATTAAAGTGTAAGTAAATTTATCAAAAAAAGTTTCACAGCGATCAAAACGTGGTATAGAAAATTATACGCAAGTATGCAAGATAAGGGGGACATGTATGGCATATCTATTGGGTGTCGACATCGGCACATCCGGTACCAAAACAGTGTTGTTTGACCTAGCGGGAAATACCATCGCCAGCGCGACGGTGGAGTACCCCATGGACCAGCCCCATATCGGGTGGGCGGAGCAGGATCCCCGGGACTGGTGGCAGGCCACGTATCAGTCCATCGCCCAGGTAGTCGCCGAAAGCGGCGTCAAGACACAGGATATCAAGGGCATGGGGCTCTCGGGCCAGATGCACGGGATGGTACTGCTGGATAAAGACGACGCGGTACTGCGGCCCGCCATCATCTGGTGTGACCAGCGGACCGGCAGGGAATGCGAGCAGATCACAGAGATCATCGGGGCGGAGCGCCTCATCGAGATCACGGCCAATCCGGCTCTCACCGGGTTTACCGCCGGGAAGGTCATGTGGGTCAAGAACCACCAGCCTGAGATTTTCGAGAAGATTAAAAAGATATTGCTGCCCAAGGATTACGTCCGGTTCATGCTCACCGGGGAGTACGCCACCGAGGTGTCCGACGCCTCCGGGATGCAGTTTCTGGACGTGCCCAAGCGGGAATGGTCCCGGGAGGTCATCTCCAAGCTCGGCCTCGAGTACGAGTGGCTGCCGGATGTCTACGAGTCCTACGAGATCAGCGGACGGCTCACCAAAGAGGCGGCGAAACTGACCGGACTGCCCGAGGGACTGCCGGTGGCGGGGGGCGCGGGAGACCAGGCGGCCGGCGGCGTGGGCAACGGCATCGTGCGCCCCGGCATCATCTCCTCTACCATCGGGACCTCCGGGGTGGTATTCGCCCACCTCGACGAGATATCCATTGATCCGGGCGGACGGACCCAGACATTCTGCCACGCTGTGCCGGGATGCTGGCACGTCATGGGCGTGACCCAGAGCGCGGGGCTCTCCTACCGGTGGATCCGGGACGAGATGTGCGCCGTGGAGACGGTCATGGCCAAGCGCCTGGGGGTTGATCCCTATGTGCTCATGGGCCAGCAGGCCGAGCAGGCCCCCGTGGGCTGCGACGGGCTCATCTATCTCCCCTATCTCATGGGGGAGCGGGCTCCCCACCTGGACCCCGACGCCAAGGGCGTGTTCTTCGGCCTCTCGGCGGCCCATGATCGCCGCCACATGATCCGCGCGGTGATGGAGGGGGTCGGTTATTCGTTGCTGGACTGCATCAATATCATCCGCGATATGGGCGTCACGGCGACAGAAGTGCGGGCCAGCGGCGGCGGCGGCCGCAGCGAGCTCTGGCGGCAGATGCAGGCCGATATGTTCGAGACCGATATCTGCACGATCAATTCCAAAGAAGGCGGCGCCCTGGGCGTGGCCCTGCTGGCAGGTGTGGGCGTGGGCGAGTACGCCAGCGTGCCCGAGGCCTGCGACGCCTCCATCCAGAAAAACACCACCCAGAAACCCAACGAAACGAACGCGGCGATCTACCGGCGGTACTACAAGATCTACCGGCAGCTCTATCCCGCGCTCAAGCCCTCCTACAAGGATGTGGCGGCTATACTGAACGAGCAATCATAAGAAAGGATGAACCAATACGATGAAGACCTATTTTGCCAATATCGACAAAGTCACCTACTCCACTGATCCCCTGAAAAAGGGACTGTATTTCAGGCACTACAATCCCGACGAGAAGGTCGGCGGCAAGACCATGAAGGAGCAGTTGAAATTCTCCATGGCCTATTGGCACACCATGACCGCCAACGGCAAGGACCAGTTCGGCGACGGCGTCAATATCCGTCCCTGGGACGACGCCGGGAGCGATATGGACATCGCCAAGGCCCGTGTGTACGCGGCGTTTGAGCTGATGCAGAAGCTGGGTATCGAGTACTTCTGCTTCCATGACCGGGACATCGCCCCCGAGGGAGATACCCTTAGTGAGACCAACAAGAACCTGGATGAGATCGTCAAGCTCATCAAGCAGATGATGGATGAGACCGGCATCAAGCTTCTGTGGGGCACGGCAAATCTGTTTTCCAATCCCCGGTTCGTCCACGGCGCGGCTTCTAGCTGCAATGCCGACGTGTTCGCATACAGCGCGGCCCAGGTCAAGAAAGCCATGGAGATCACCAAGGAGCTCGGCGGTGAGAACTACGTGTTCTGGGGCGGCCGGGAAGGCTACGAGACCCTGCTCAATACCGACATGGCCCTGGAGAACGACAATATCGCCCGGTTCTTCCACATGGCGGCGGATTACGCCAAGGAGATCGGGTTTGACGGCCAGTTCTTGATCGAGCCCAAGCCCAAGGAACCCACCAAGCATCAGTACGATTTCGACGTGGCCACCGGTATGGCTTTTTTGAGCAAATACGGCTTGAGCGATACATTCAAGTTCAATATCGAGGCCAACCACGCCACATTGGCGGGGCATACCTTCCAGCATGAGCTGCACCTCGCCCGGATCAACGATATGCTCGGCTCCATCGACGCCAACCAGGGCGACATGCTGCTGGGGTGGGATACCGACCAGTTCCCCACCGACGTGTACAACGCCACATTCTGCCTGTACGAGGTGCTGAAGATGGGCGGCTTTACCAAGGGCGGGCTGAATTTCGACGCCCACACCCGCCGCGGCTCCTTCACTCCCGAGGACCTCTTCTACGCCCACGCGGCGGGGATGGACGGATTCGCCCTCGGACTGAAAGTAGCCCACAAACTGCTGACCGACGGATTCCTGGAGGACTTCGTCGAGGAGCGGTATGCGAGTTATGACAGCGGCATCGGCAAGAAGATCGTGGAGGGCGGCGTAGGTTTCAAGGAACTGGAGGAGTACGCCCTGGGCTTAAAGGAGATCACCAACAAGTCCGGAATGCAGGAGTACCTGGAAACCATGATCAACGAATACATCCGTGCGGTATAAACATACTGCATAAACCCGCAGCCGCAAAAGGCACGCTCACTGAGCGTGCCTTTTGCTATGGAGAGAAAGGAATTCCTGCCGCGGCGGCTAATTGACCGGGTATATTCCCCCAGCCACCATCTGTCGCAAAACAGTGGATGCGTGTATTCATATTTTCTATACTGTAAATGCCGGGGCAAAAGGAGGTGGTTTGATGCGGATCGAGATCAAGATCGATGAGACATGTGCTGAGCCCAAGGTATTGATACTGACCGACAGGATCACGGATGAAGTGAACGACCTTTTTAGGAAGCTGTCCGAAACGCAGCCCCAGGCCATCGCCGGGTTTCGAGGCGATCAATGCGCGATTTTAGAGCCGGACGCCGTCATCCGGTTTTACGGGGCCAATCAGAAGGTATACGCCCAGACCAAAGAGGGAGAATACACCGTCCGGATGCGGCTGTACGAGCTTGCTGAGCGGCTGGAACCCCGGGCGTTTGTCAGGATATCCAATTCAGAGATCATTAATATGAAGAAGGTGGTCAATCTGGACCTGCGTCTCACCGGTACTATCGTGGTGCGGCTTATTGACGGCGAGACTTCCTATGTCTCCCGGCGCTATGTCACGAAGATCAAACGATACTTGGGAATATGAGGTGAAGAAAATGAAAAAAGCGTTTTTACGAGGGCTGCTGGGGTTTCCCCTGGGGGTATTTGCCGGACTCACCATCTCGATCGTTATATCGCTCATTATGGAAGACGGGGCCTACATGCCTGTGGTCCCCAGCCTGCTGGACCAGTGCCCTACTGAGATCAGCGCGGTCATCCTCCAGTACACGCTCTGCGGGGTACTGGGAGGCGCGGCCGCAGCCGGTTCGGTGGTGTGGGAGATCGAGCGCTGGAGCCTGCTCAGGCAGACGGTCGTCTATTTCTCCATTCTGGCGGTGACGATGCTGCCGGTGGCGTATTTCGCCCACTGGATGGAGCATTCCCTTGCGGGGTTTATCAGCTACTTCGCCATATTTATCGTCATGTACGCCATCATCTGGTTTATCCAGTATTTCATCTGGAAAAAGAAGATCAGGCTTATGAACGAAAAACTCCAGAGAGACAGAGGAAAAGAATAAAGAGCTTTCGAGGATACGCCCCTGGAAACGGGGGCGTTTCTTGCGTATGGGGCAAATGCGGCTTTCCGTTGACGTACGGGCCCCGCGATAGTATCATAATTGGTAGCATGATGAAGGGATTGGGTGCCATGGCAAATGTGAAAATTTTTTCCGACAGTACCTGTGATCTGTCCCCCGAACTGATTGAGAAGTACGATATCGGGATCGTGCCCCTCTATGTCACCCTGGGGGATGATTCCTACAAAGACGGGGTGGAGATCGGGACCGCGGAGATCTACCGGTACGTCGATGAAAACAAGAGCCTGCCCAAGACGGCCGCTTCTACGTCGGTGGACTTTATCGAGGCCTTCACACCCTATGTGGAGGAGGGCCGGGAGATCTTCTATACCGGCATCGGATCGGCCCTCTCCGCCACCTATCAAAACATCGTGCTGGCGGCTCAGGAGTTCCCCGAAGGGACCGTCCATTTTGTGGACTCACAGAATCTCTCCACGGGCATCGGACTGCTTGTGCTGGAGGCCGCCGAGATGGCCGCAGAGGGCCTAAGCGGCGCGCAGATCACCGAAAAGATCGGAGAGCTGGTACCCAAGGTCCGGGCGGGATTCTTCGTGGACACGCTCCGATACCTCTATTACGGCGGACGCTGCACGGCGCTCCAGTCCATGATCGGCGGCGCCCTGCGTTTGCGGCCCCGGCTGATCGTGAAGGACGGCTCCATCATCCCCGGTCAGAAATACCGGGGGACCTGGCGGCACTGCCTGGACAAATACTACGAGGACGCCGTGGGGGACGGACACCAGGTGGAACCAAAGCGGATCTTCGTGACCCATACTCCCTGTCCTGCGGAGGATGTGGCCTACGCGGTGGAGAAACTGCGGGCGCAGTTCCCCGATACCGAGATACTGGAAACAGACGCGGGAGCGGTGGTGGGCAGTCATTGCGGACCCGGCACACTAGGTATACTCTACATTGAAAAGTGATAAGAACGATGATAATGCCCGTCTGCGAAATGGTATTGCGAAGCTAATCATCCAAAGGCGAGTGGGACTCGATGTCCCCGAGCCTTTTATCCGTTGCGGGTCCGGTCATTTCCTCGGCGTAGGTTTACTACGCCTGCGTCATGATCCTCCCCGCGCCTTGCATTCAGGGCTTTCTTGTCAGCCTGGTGAAGTTCGGATGGTCTAATTGCGGGCCTAACCCTCCCCGTAGGCTTTCTCGATAGACCGATAACGCCGTTATGGGTATTAATGTTCGAGGGGACAATATATTTTGGGGTGCCGGATGTACGTTTCGGCATTATTTTTTGTAGGAGACAATATGAAAAAGATCAATCTCATCGCCACGGCGGCCTTCGGGCTGGAGTCCGTGGTGGCGTGGGAGTTAAAGGATTTGGGGTTTGAAGATACCGAGTGCCGCAATGGCGAGGTACGCTTTTCCGGCACCCTGGAGGACATCATTAGGACCAATCTATGGCTTCGGACCAGCGACAGGGTGCTCATCGAGATGGGCCGGTTTACCGCCCGGACGTTTGACGAGCTATTTGAAGGGACCAAGGCGCTGCCCTGGGAAGACTGGATCGGGGAGCGGGATGCCTTTCCCGTGAAAGGCAAGGCGGTGCGCTCGACCCTGATGAGCGTGCCCGACTGCCAGTCCATCGTGAAAAAGGCCGTGGTGGAGCGGCTCAAGACCCGGTATCGCAAGGACTGGTTCCCCGAGACCGGCCCATCCCATCCCATCGAGGTGGCGGTCGTTAAGGATGAAGTCCGTCTCACCCTGGACACCAGCGGCTGGGGTCTGCACAAGCGGGGATACCGCCCCAGCGCGGGGGAAGCGCCCCTGCGGGAGACACTGGCGGCCTCACTGGTAAATCTAAGCTTCTACCGGGGTGACCGGCCCTTCGTAGACCCATTCTGCGGCTCCGGGACCATATTGATCGAAGCGGCATTATTGGGCACCCATACCGCCCCCGGGTTGACCCGGTCCTTTGTCAGCGAACAATGGGACGTGTTCCCCCAGGGCATGTGGAAGAAAGTCCGGGAGCGGGCCGCCGCGCAGAAAAAGGACAGCCTTCCCTACGGTCTCGTGGGGTACGATATAGACGAAAAGATTCTTAAGACCGCCCGGCAGAACGCCGACGCCGCCGGGGTGGGGCACTTGATCGACTTCCACCGGCAGGACATCCGGGACTTTAGCTCCAGTAAGCAGTACGGCTGCATGATCACCAATCCCCCCTACGGGGAGCGGATGGGTGAGATCAAGGAGGCTGAGGCCCTGTACCGGACACTGGGCAGGGTCACGCGGGGCCTAGACACCTGGTCGATCTACGTGATCACCGCCAGCCGGTCCTTCGAGCGGCTCTTCGGCAAAAAAGCCGACCGCAAGCGCAAGCTGTACAACGGCCGCATCCGGGTGGATTATTACCAGTACATGGGGCCCAGGCCCCCCAGCGTATAATTCTTGAAAAGAGCGGCCATTTCACTGTATAATGGCAGGAACAGGCAAGGGGAGGATCACCACCATGGACAATGTATTTGACATACTGAAGGAACGGGGCTATATCGCCCAGACCACCCACGAGGATGAGATCCGGGAGTTACTCGGCAGCGGTCCCGTGACTTTCTATATAGGCTTTGATCCCACGGCGGACAGCCTGCATATCGGGAGTCTGCTGCAGTTGATCGTTATGACCCATCTGCAGCGGGCGGGTCATCGGTCCATCGCCCTATTGGGGGGCGGCACCGCCATGGTGGGGGACCCCACCGGCAAGACCGACATGCGCAAGATGATGACCCGGGAAACCATCCAGCAGAACGCCGACGCGTTCAAAAAACAGATGGAGCGGTTCCTGGACTTTTCTGACGGCAAGGCCCTGATGGTCAATAACGCCGACTGGCTCTTGAACCTCAATTACGTGGACTTTTTGAGGGAGATCGGGGTTCACTTCTCAGTGAACAGGATGCTCACCGCCGAGTGCTTCAAGACCCGGCTGGAGCGTGGTCTTAGTTTCCTGGAATTCAACTACATGCTTATGCAGAGCTATGACTTCCTGGAACTCTACCGCCGGTACGGCTGCCGCCTGCAGCTCGGGGGAGACGACCAGTGGGCCAATATCATCAACGGCGCCGACCTCATCCGCCGGGTGGAGGGGGAGAGCGCCTACGGGATGACCTTCAACCTATTGACCACCGGGGAGGGCAAAAAGATGGGCAAGACCGAGCGGGGGGCCGTATGGCTCGATCCCGAAAAAACCAGCCCCTATGATTTCTATCAGAACTGGCGCAATGTCGGCGATACTGAGGTCGCCCAGCGCCTGGCGTTTTATACGTTCCTGCCCATGGACGAGGTGCGCAGGCTCTCCGCCCTAGAGGGCCAGGAGATCAACGAGGCCAAAGAGATACTGGCCTACGAGGTCACCAAGCTGGTCCACGGGGAAGAGGAAGCCAAGAAAGCCCGGGAGGCCGCCAGGGCCCTCTTCGGCAGCGGCGGAGAGGCCGAGGTGCCTGGCACCGCCCTCACAGCCTCAGAATACGCCGAGGAGGCCAATATCGTGGATATGCTGACCCATGTGGGCCTTGCGTCCTCCAAGGGTGAGGCGCGCCGTCTGGTCCAGCAGGGAGGCATCTACGTCAATGATGAACGGGTAACCGATATCGGCCATACACTGAGTGAAAAGGACATCCAAGACGGGTCGGTTCTGATCCGCAAGGGAAAGAAAAAGTACTTCCGGATCACGGTGGAGGGCTGATCCCCGCTTGCCTTTTGCCGCCGGAGACGGTATAATGATAAAAAATCGAATATAAAATGCGGCCGGTGCGCGATGACGCGGCGCCGACCATAGTAACGACGCTTGGTCAGAGATGTATTTGACGCCTGTTCAGAGATTATGTCTTTGAACAGGCGCTTTTTAGTATGGAAGGACCGGCCGGTGAAAGGAGCGCATATGAAAAAGAAAAGATGGATGCTGCTTGTTGTTTTGCTGTTAGGTGTAGCGCTATTTCCCGCGGCGGCCTGGGCCGGGGAGGGGACGATCAATCTGGAGGTCTCCATCAACACCATGTGGACACTGCTGGCGGGTTTTCTTGTGTTTCTCATGCACGCGGGGTTTACCATGGTGGAGACCGGGTTTACCCGCAGCAAGAACGCCGTCAATATCATCATGAAGAACTTCATGACCATTTCCCTGGGGGTGGTCTGTTACTACCTGATGGGGTTCGCCCTCATGTTCGGTCCCGACGCGGGGGGCTTTATCGGTACGGCGGGATTCGCCATGAGCGACGCCTCCCTCTTTGACTTCGATATTCCCCTGCAGGGCTTCTGGTTCTTCCAGGCGGTTTTCGCGGCCACCTCCGCCACCATCGTCTCGGGGGCCATGGCGGAGCGGACCAAATTCACCGCCTATATTTTCTTCTGCATCCTGATCACCGCCGTGACCTACCCCATCATCGGACACTGGATCTGGGGCGGCGGCTGGCTCACAGACATGGGATTCGTGGATTTCGCGGGTTCCACGGTTGTCCACGCGGTGGGGGGATTCTCCGCCCTGGTGGGTGCCTGGATGGTGGGCCCCCGCCTCGGAAAATACGACCCGGAGCACAGGCCCAGGGCCATTCCCGCCCATTCCATCCCCCTGGGGGCGCTGGGGGTGTTGATCCTCTGGTTCGGCTGGTTTGGGTTCAATCCCGGCAGCACCCTATCGGGGACCACCCCGGCCATCGCCCATATCGCGGTGACCACCCTGTTGGCCGGAGCCGCCGGGGCGATCAGCAGCATGCTCTACAGCTGGATCCGGTATAAAAAGCCCGATGCCAGCCTGACGCTCAATGGCTGTCTCGCGGGCCTGGTGGCCATCACCGCCGGCACCGCTACGGTGAGCCCGGCGGGGGCGCTGATCATCGGGACACTGGCGGGGGTCCTGCTGGTGATCGCGGTCTCCTTCTTTGACCGCGTGGCCCGGATCGACGATCCCGTGGGGGCCATATCGGTCCACGGCGTATGCGGGATGTTTGGCACCATCATGGTGGGGCTCTTCTCCACAGAGGGAGGCCTATTCTACGGCGGCGGCTGGCGGCTCCTGGGGGTGCAGACCCTGGGCACGGTGTCCTCCGCCCTATTCGCGGCGGCGGCGGCCCTGGTGGTGTTCTACGTGCTGAAAAAGACCGTGGGCATCCGGGTGGACAAGAGAGAGGAGCGGGAAGGCCTCGATGTGAGCGAGCACGGTTCTCCCGCTTATGGCGACATGCAGCACCTGCTGGATTAGTCGGTCAATGTTTTTCGACGAAGGGGCATGAACTGTTCATGTCCCTTTTTTACGTGCCTTCTTGTCGCTCTTGCAATGTCATTAACTTTATCATTTATCGTATAGGGAACCCTTCTTAGCCTGTTGATAACATTGTTAGGGGGAAAGCGGCATAGATTTCGCATGCATAAGTCTGTGTTTCCTTATTACTATATATTTCCTTTATGGATAGATCATAGCATCCGGGAAATGTACTGTCAACGAACGCCCGTATTGCGCTTTCCAAAGTGACCGAACGCGGAAAAAACCTTGTCTCCCAACCGCTTCCTTTGCCATAGAAATGGGAAAGCCCGACCGAGATGTTGGCGTCCTCCTAAAAAAAAGAAAAGTTTTTATCCCATCGTGCAGGAATATTGTTTGACTTGGCGAAAAGTAGGTTATATTGAGTCATAGACACCATACATAGTGTATGCTATAATCGGTCTTACCCACATATAGTGCATATTCGCTATATTCCCCTTTTGGGAAAAGGGGTTATTTTCTTCCCTCTTTTGAGGGAAAAAGGGCAAAATACAAGGAGGCGCGGACAATGTTGACAACAATAAGAAAGCGTGACGGACGCCAGGAGGCGTTCCACAAGGAGAAGATTACCTGGGCTATCTTCAAGGCGGCCACCGCCTGCGGAGGACATGACTTTGACCGGGCGGCGAAGCTGGCCGATCAGGTCGTGGAGATCGCCCAGCTCAAATATAAAGACCGGGTACCCGAGGTCGAGGACATCCAGGACATCGTGGAAAAGGTGCTGATCGAGAACGGTCACGCCCAGACAGCCAAGGCCTATATCCTGTACCGTGAGAAACGCCGGGGCGCCCGTGAGATCAACGCGCTGATCGGCGCCACCATCGAGATGTTCGGCGATTATTTGGGGGATCGGGACTGGCATATCAACGAAAACGCCAATACCCAGAAAAGCGTCAACGGACTCAACAACTACGTCCGGGAGACCTTCACCAAGCAGTACTGGCTCCACGAGATATACCCCGCCGAGGTGCGTCAGGCCCATGAGAACGGGGAGATCCATCTCCATGACCTGGGATTCTTCGGCCCCTACTGCGCGGGCTGGGA
>Ga0207799_100133_pt1 | contig 83231 bp, 70 predicted proteins | sample TtanPargueraPR_4_FD_187742 | JGI IMG/M metagenome (GOLD analysis project Ga0207799, IMG submission 187742) | Aerobic enrichment media microbial communities from Bioluminiscent Bay, La Parguera, Puerto Rico - Tt and M2 (SPAdes) | ecosystem: Environmental > Aquatic > Marine > Unclassified ...
ATGGTATAAAATAGGCTAATTAATTGGAAAATTTAATAAAAATTTTTACTGATTTGCAGGGGTGAACTGAAAATGTTGAGTCTTGTGAATCAGATAAATAAAGCCCTCGGAGTTTCCGAGAGCATACAGAAATATATAAGGAGGGAAAGTATGAAGTGGGAAAAACTTATTAAACCATGTAGACTTGGTTGTCCCAAAACAACTGAAAAAAACTGTGATCGTGGAGAGTTCCATAGAGATTATGATAGGGTTATATTTTGTTCAGCTTTTAGACGTTTACAAGGAAAAACTCAAGTTTTTCCATTTCCAGAGTCGGATATTATACAACACAAACTAACTTAATCCCTTTTACTTCTTAAGAATTCTACAAACATTTTCACAGTATTTAATTCTTCTTGTGTTAAATCTGATACATCTAATTCATTTTTGCTGGCACATAAAGTACTCGGTTTGCGTTTTAAAAAATAAGTTGCAATTGTACTTGTTAACATACCTATAAAGCCTATCCCAACCATCATAAGAACTCCTGCAATTAATCGTCCTGCATTAGTTGTAGGTGAAATATCCCCATAACCAACAGTAGTTGTAGTAACAAAACTCCACCATAAAGCATCTTCAAAAGAGCTAACAGTTTTGTTATTCTCTACAATATAAATTCCCACTGCACCGAGTAAAACAATTGAAAATGATATATAAACTGTGTATATGAATCCATTTGTATGTAAAAACACTCTTATCCTTGAAGTAAACATTTTAAAAAATGTAATAAGCTTAACAAGTTTAATTACTTTAACAATTTTGAGTAACCTAAATAATCTGAAGGCTCTAAATATTCTCAGTAGTGAAGTAAAAGGTAGTATTGCTATGAAATCAAAGATGTTGTTCTTGAAAAACTCCTTCTTATTTTTCGATATACGCAACCTTATAATATAATCTACTATAAAAATAATTAATATCCCTAAATCTAAATAATAGAGAGGTTTTGTCTCATTAATAACGAATTTGCCTAACAATTCTAAGAACGTAATGACAACTGCTACAAGAGCCAATACAGTAATAAAAATTTCATATAGTATTGTTATGATTTTATTCTTTATAAATTTCTCAATCAAAGCTTTAACTCCTCACATAGAAATCTATTATAAAGCAATTACGTTTATTCACAGACTGTCCTTTTTTCTCTATTTTACCATCCGATTTTTATATTGAAAAGTATAAGTAGCAACTTACAATCAAAAATTAAATCTACTAAAATGAACTGAAAACTGAAAAAACTACAAAAGGAGATTTGCCATGTCTGAAAACACAACTAATTTCTTGTTTTCCGGTAAAGAATACTGTGGGCCTTTGCAATAGGAAATACAAAGTGAGAAGGAACGGAATAAAAAAGTATACACAATTTTCTACTTGACCATTTTGACCTGCTTCAACAGTCAAATCTTGTATTAAAATATTTTCGATCAGGCTGAAACTGTGTAATATCATTTGGCATTTTATCAACTCCTCGTAGTTACCTTTTAACAATTTTATCGGATACTTTTTCCAAATATATATTTGATTTAAGATTAGAATCAGCATTAGAATATTTGAATACAAATGATGTGAACATTTCTGATAAGTAGGACAACAGTCGGAAGAATACGACTTTGGCAGGAGGCTTAAGGCTCATAAAGACTGGATTTCTCATTTTTGAAGTAGGACAACATTTTTCCCTCTTTTCAGTTTTCAGTAGTTTTTTCATGCTAGAACAATAAAACACCGTACAAATTTCATAAAAAACAGTATAGAAAGTATTACTGAGAAGTCTCTGCATAGTCTACTCACGAAGCGGAATCCGAGCCTTTTGCCCCCATTCTTTAGAAACGCTGACGGAGGCATACTTTAAGAATCTTTGTAGATAACTTTAAATCGGCTTACGAAGTGTCATTTCAGTGGCTTGTAGAGCCAGAGCAGGAAAGAAATACGATAATGGATATTATTGTATTCTTTTTCCTGACCTGTAAGTAATTTTTAGGAAAACATAAAATACTCAAATAAAATAATCTAAACTATTACTGAAAAAAGCTTTTCATATTTACTATAATCAATAATCCGCTTCCAGTTTAGTCTGAGTATTTACGAAAATACAATCCGGCAATCTTTGAATATTTTTATCTTACTTTTTAGATCCCTTTGAGCCGAAAAGTAGAGTTTACAAGTTATACTTAACAGCAACAAATATTAATAACTAAAAAACATCAGTATTAGTATAGTTTGCAAACAAAATGTCTTTAACATATAAATCTACAAGGTTATAATTTATATATATAAATTAGTTTGGAGGTTTAAGAAAAATGACATATTTATATAAGGAGAGGCAATTAATTGATAATAATTTTGATTTAGATAGTTTTATTGGTGCAAGAATTGAATCAGGTAAATTTTACAAAAAGTTTAATCAAGTCTTAAGAGAGAAGCTTAGTAAAAAAACTTTATCCGATTTTGATTCATTGATGAATGTTGCTTATGAGTATTCTTGCTTACTTATAAGTGAAAGAAACCCTTCGCAGGCTTTTGACTGCTACTTCAATATATATTGTAAACTAGAGCACACTAATTATTCTAAAGAAGACAGAGATTTTATTAATTCCTTAAATAAAGTTGAGTTGTATTATAATCTTGGCATAATATCTAAAGAATTTTTAAATGATTTCGATCGTGCGATGTATTATTTTGGAAAAGCAGGTGATGAGTATTCTAGAGTTAATAATGTTACAACAGAGGCTTTTTTTAATAACGAAATGATTGATGCTCCAGGAAGAGCCTTTTCTGGTTTTAGTAGTCTTATACATCAGAATTGTTTTGGGTATTCTACTTTTGCTCCTGCTTTTCACTACAAGTCAGTATTTGGATATGAAACTGATAAAACAACAGTTCAAAAATTATTGAAAGATTTTAAATATCCATTGTTCTTACAATTTGTATTTACTGTTAGTAGCTATTTTAAATGGCTACCATTGAGGCATAACATAATTAAAGGCGTTAAAATTACTCGAATTCTTGGTGAAATGTCATGGCTATTTGAATGCTATCTAAAACAAAAACTTAATAGTGAAAAAACTCTAAAACTATTGATGGATGATTTTGTCGATAGTAAACTATTAAAAGAGCATTATAAAAATTTATTAACTAAAGAATTTTTGGATAATGCTAAGAAAGATAGCATTTTAGTGCTAAAAAACCTTATTGAAATGCAAGAAATTGCTACCAATGTTTTAGAAAAGCAAACTATTTGTTTGCTTATAACTTATGTAATGAGAAATTATTCTTCACATAATTTTAATGATACCTTTTTTGCATTTGATGGTGATAAGTATACAAAAAAAATAATGTTTTCATGTCTATTTAGCTTTTTTATTGTCTTAAATAATCTAAATACAAGCAATACTCATTCCTAAAAAGTACTAAAAACTTGCATTATATATAAGTTGATTATTTAAATGTGTAAAAATCGGTCTGTGGGGATTTGACGACAAAACTAACGTTTTTCTAAAAAAGGAAAACAATAACAGCATAGTCAGTTATAAGAAACCAGATTCAGAAATGTTTCTGGTTTTTTATAACTAAATTACAGTTTTGAATAACGAAAAAAGAAAAGATATCTCCTTTAAAGGTAATGAAAAGAGATGGTCAATGGGTTAGTTATGATAATAGACGTTTAATGGCAGCTCAGCAAGCAGGACTAAAATCAGTGCCAGTTAAAGTTGTTAAACCTACAGATTTGATTCCTAAGAAAAATATCACATGGGAAAAGGCATTTGTAGATAGGTTTAATGATTTTAGAAATATAAAATTAGGTGGTCCAGTACCAAATTCTGGTCTAAGTACACAGCCTTCAATAGTTGTTAGGAAGGGAGGTAAGTAAATATGAATCATATTAACCTAAATATTGAATGGCAAAATCAAAAACTTCCAATTGTAAACGGAATAATTTATAGTGATGGAAGTCTTGACTGGATTAATGTAGATTATGTTGGTGATAAAAGAAAAATACAATTTGGAAGCAGAATCCATTTAGATGATTTGTTATCAAATAATGAAGTAGGTTTTTCAAATATAATTATCAATAAGAAAACTCAAAGCTTTTATAAGAAAATTAATGTTTATTGTGGTGAAGGTAGTTTTGGCGGAGATGGATTTGTTGTTGTGGAAACACAAAATGACTTACACATAAAATGGATTGCTTTTTTTGAAACTGCAAATCCATTTGAAAAAATTGATATTATTGATAACAAGGTTATTGCATATAATAACTTAAACGAAAAATGGATATTTGATATTAATAATCTTTCAAACTTGATTATTGAAAATTACTGATGTTTGGCATTTTATCAACTCCTCGTAGTTTCCTTATAACAATTTTATCGGATACTTTTTCCAAACAACTGATTTAAGACAGTCGATAGGTATTTCTACGAAGCAATTTTAAAGTATCTCACGGAGTGGAATCCCAAGGCCTTTTGCCCCCCATTCTTTAGGAGTGCTGACGTAGCCATACATTAAGAGCCTTCGCAGATATTTTTTAAGCAGCTCGAAGAGTGCCTTTTCACTTACTTTCAGAGCCAGAGCAGGAAATGAATACTATAATAGATATTATAGTATTCATTTCCTGCCCTGTAAGTGATTTTTGGAGTCTTTGAAGAAATTACATGAACAAAAAGAATCAAAAGTTTTCAAGTAAAAGACTATCGTGTATAAATTAGCTTAAGGTATTTTAATTTCAATAAACAGTTTCTTAAAATTCGGTTCGGTATTTCACCATATTTTAGTATTGCTTAGTAGAGCATTTAAGTTAATATTATTTCTTTTTATTATCACCTCCCAAGCCATATGTAAAAGTTTATATCCAAGGGTTTGGTTTAATAAATGTAAAAAAATATTGAAATACTTAAGTTTAATCTATAAAATAAATATTAGAAATTGTTCAAAGAGATTAAAAATAAATACCAAGTTGGAAAATTAATAGTTAATATGAAATCTGTTTGTAATGCAACTAAATGTCTATGTTTGGTTTTAGTGGAAACAGTTTTTGTGAAGGGTGGAATGCATAATATGTATAAAGAAATATATTTAATAATAATTGGGGCTGCTATTGGCTTTATATCTAGTATTGGAACTACACTTGTGTCTGAGCTAATTAAATCTTATGGTCAAGTTAAACTTTTTTATAAAATTGTTTACTCAAAGACAAGTAGAAAAACCTGGGGATTTCATGAAAATGCTAATGAGTTAGTATTTGAGGTTCCTTTGTGGATTGAGCTACTAAATACTTCTAATACAGTTCGTGTAATTCGGGATTTTAATATTGTACTCTATTATAAGGCTAAAGAAATAGCTCAAATGACTCAAATAAATAGAACAGAAGATGAATTGTATGGAAATGAAGGTGCTTACTCTTTTATAATTCAACCAAAAAGCATTATGAAATATGATTGTCACTTTATTATCAAAAAAAGTGAACTAGGCGAAAACTCACAATTTGACGAAATACGTTTACGTTACTTTGATGAAAAAGGTAAAATACATATTTACCAATTCAAGAAAATAGAACGCTGTTGGGAGCCTGGAATTTTAGAAAGAGAACGTATATGGCAACTTGTTAAAAAGTAAAGCTACTCTCTATTATACAATTCCTCATTATTTATATAATGTACCATAGTAAAGTTAAAAACATTTAATTTAACTGATATTAAGTCACTTTTATAAAATGGAGGCAAAATGGAAAATTTAGGTAAAACTATAGACTGTTTTATTCAGTATGAAATACAACTAATGAAATGGCTACTCATGCAATAAATGAGTTTAATAGTAAAAGTTTAAGAGAAAAAACTGCAATGATTACAGATGTAACTCTAAATGTTGCATCATTTGTAGGAGTTCCTGAAACTGCAATTACAAAAGTTGCACAGATTCAAAAACTAGATAAGCTCCACGATGCTGTTAATCTAGTAAATAAAATGGATGACTTATATGATGCTGGAATGAGCATGAAAAGAATAGACAGGTTCTCGGATACACTTTCAGTGTTCAAAAAATCAGAAGAACAACAAATAATTAATATTACTGAGGCAGCATTAATTAATTACTTTAAACCTCCTTACAATGTTAACTTTGTGGAAAACTTCCCTAATGTAAGACATAAAGGTTATTGACAATATTTCGATTTGAATTATAACTGTTTGACAGTTGAAATAGATTTAGGATTTGATAATACTCCTATTATTCAAATTTTTTCAGAATCAAATAGGCAGAAAATCCATGTAAGATATTTTTAAAAGGATGTGAAGTTATATGGCAAAACTTACTTTTATAGAAAGAAATTGCTTTGAAAATCTGTTTGGAATGGGTTCGGGGTATGTTTTGGATTTTTCAAATCGTACTTTTCAGGAATTTATCAATGATATAATATTTATTGATATATATTTAAAGTATCCACGTCTTTCCAAGGCTAAGATACTCAGAGCAATAATGACTGAATATGATAATGTTTCTGTAGGCAAGTTGCTTTTAGAGCTAATGAGATATATGCAAGCAAAAGGCATGATTGTTGACGGTAATAGAGATACATTTAAGAAATGTGTAGATATAGGTAATAGACTTATAGGTAAATCAGCATTTAAGCAAGCGGCAACAACATCAACCAACACAACAAAACCTATAACATCACTTATTGAGTACGATAAATACATAAAAGAGCTGCAATCCTTGTCAGACTATGCAGACAGTCCGCAGTCACGAGGATTTGCCTTTGAAAAGTATCTTGAAAAGTTTTTTGGAATCAATGGACTTCAGCCAAGGGGTAGCTTTAAGCTTGTAGGTGAGCAGATAGACGGTAGTTTCATTTTACATAACGACGTCTATTTACTTGAAGCAAAATGGACAAGCAAGCCTATAGACAAGGCAAACCTTGTAGTTTTCAATGAGAAGGTATCGTCAAAATCAGGCTGGACACGGGGATTGTATATAAGCTATTCTGGGTATTCTGAGGAAGCTTTAAAAACGTTTGCATTAGGTAGAACGATAAATGTTGTTCTTATGACAGTGCAAGAGTTGGCAATTGTGCTTTCTCAAAAGAAGGACTTCACAGAATTCCTATGGGGTAAGGTTCGAGCATTGGCAGAGGAAGGCGATTTTAATAAGTCTATTTTTGAAATGAAGTAACGGGTGGTGACCTCTATGGACTACATTTTTATTGAACAAATAAAATCTTTAATCAACAGTAGCCATGAAGGTGACTACTGGGACTTCAAACAGGCTTGGTATACTGAGAATGAACGCCTTTTACATGACATACTTTGTTTTGCGAACACAGTACATAACAAAAATTGTTACATAATAATTGGTGTATCTGATATAGGAGAAGTGGTCGGAGTATCTGAAGTTAATAGAAGAAAGCAAGCTGATATACTTGATATGCTTTCAAATATTGTATTCGCTGGCGACAACTCACCGGAAGTTAGAGTAGATACAATACTGTTAGAAGGTGTAGAAATTGATGTTATAACAGTTTTGAACTCTTTTAGAGTGCCATTTTACTTAAAAAGTAAGAGTAAAAAATATAATACTATCAAGGAAGGGTACATTTATACAAGGGTTGGGGATAAGAACACTCCAATTAGTCAAAATGCAAGCATTCAATATATTGAACTGCTATGGAAGAAAAGACTTGGTTTAACACAGCCCCCATTAGAGCAGATAGCATCCCGCTTGGAGAATAAGTCTGAGTGGGCTATAAATGATGAAACCCATTATAATATCTATAGGCCTGAGTTTATGTCGTTAGAGGAATATGATGACGATGAGGATGACAGAAGAAAGGGAGAATTCTATGTGTACTCACAATGCAATTCAAAATTCCTATATAAAGGCTTAAAAATAATGTGTAATCAAACAGTTTTAAAAGAATTTGAGTTGATTTCTCTTGATAGCGGCAGGTATAAAACTCCTATACCAACTTGGGGGTATGTCGGTCATGATGAATATGGTGTCAACTATAAATATTCATATAAGTATTTTATGATGGATAGCATTGATTATAAGCTTAAAAAATTTTTCTTTGACTCTGACGACATGGAAGAAGTCTATGCTAAAAGGCGATTTGATGAAGTGATTTTGTACTTTGATGATAACAAGGAACGACTATCCTTTGAGTTTTATGCAGAAAACAGGCAAAGGCTTGTAGAGCAATACATAAAAGATGCAGATAAAACCTATTTTCAAATTGATGTGAGTGACGAGCATGTGAAGAAAATAGAAAAGCACAGAATTTCAACTGGCTTAGCTTTTAATAGGTTATTGAAGGAATATAGAGAAATGCTTACCAAAAGTGCTCTAATGAGCTAAATATGCTTCTACAAAAGCACAAGTTGTTGCTAATGTAATGAAGCAAGGTGTTAAAGCAGGAAAAAGAGGTGATAATATTACCCCACACCATGCACCTTCTGCTGAATATATGAAGCAAGTTGGGTAAGTAAAAGTGATGGGCTAATTATCAATATGGAACAACCTAGAGTTGGGGGTAGGCATAGAATGACTGATGCCTACGGTCGTAACATGACTAATGCTGAAAAAGCCAACTATTATTCATTGTCACCAAGAGATGCATTAGCTTATGATTTGAAAAACTTACGCAATATTTATAAAAATGCAGGTTTATATAATGAAATGTTACCTCAATTAAGACAGTATGCAAGGCAATATATTGATTATATGCCAAATATATTTGGAAAAGGAGTGAGATAATGAATACAGTCGATATAAAAATAGAACTTAACAGATTAAAACAAAACAGACTGCTAAGAGATAAAAATGAATTTGATAATTTTGAGGAAGCCATTGAAAATTTAGCAATAGTAACTGACAATTGGATTATCAAGGAGTTATGTGAGGTCTTTGATGACAGTACTGAAGATGAAGAAGTTATGTTTGGACTTATACACCTAGTTGAAGATTTTCAAGGTGAAGAAGGATTGCTAGAAACAGTTAAAGCAATACCAAATATGATACCAAACGCAAAGAGGTGGGCAAAAATACTAAACTACAGAATTTTAAATGATGATTCGTCACGTATGCTATACCTAAAGACATTAAAAAAGTTAGATAAAACTACAGTAAAAGTAATCGTTGACTTACTAGAAGAAATAAAATCGGAAGACCCACAGCAATTTAGGGATTTCATTGATGAAATACTTAAGAATATATAGGTTGCTTAAACACTAATAAACAAATCTAAATTGCCGGATTCACAGAAATGTTTCCGGTTTTCTTTATACCGAAATTACAGTTTTGAATAAAGGACTGAGCTATCAGCACCTTGCAACCAACTTTATAGGTGGTGAAGATTTTAAATTAGTTAAGTTGCCAAACTTCGGGTATACAGGCTATAGAAAAACTTTCTTTAATGAATATCCTTTATTTAGAAGGGGAAAATTTAGTTATTCACCACGGAATAGAACAACAAGTGTTTGATAGGTTTAAAGATATATTTTCATTTGAGGAAATACAGGATATTACCAACTTGAGAGGTATTCCTGTTGAAATTAACAGTGAAGTTCACTTGTCAAAAATCAGAAAAATCTGGGATGATTTTTATGCAGATATCTTAGATGGAATAATTGAACCAACAAAAGAAAACTTCTTAAAAAAGAGAGAAGAGATTGATGCTCTTTTTGGAGATCAGTTTAAACCGAAAATACGGTAAGGGAGAGAAGTTATAATGAAATTATATAGGTTAGGCCCAGAAGTTGCTGGCGGATTAGGTGAAAATTCTATAATAATTTATAATGAAAATGGAATAATGAAAGATGTGTCGTATTTGCATTATAAGTTCGAAGGTTGGCTAGGTGATGAACTATTAACTACAACGCCGTGTTTTATTGTAACAGAAAAGTTATCTAATGCAATTATTGATAGTAACTTAACAGGCTATGAATTTCAAGATATGGAAGTGTCTGAATCCTATAATTTTAAACTTTTAAAGCCAGATGTGATTTTGCCTAATTTTAAAAGGCTTATCCCTATAGGAACTGTGCAAATTGAAGATAAAAAAGTTAAGCATTGGAGTGGACATGATTTTTGTCGGATAGGAATTACTAGATTGGTAGTGTCTGATCATGCTTTGAATATATTGCAAAAATATAGCATAAGCAATTGTGATATTATTGAGCTAAATTTCAATCAAGAATGATATTATATAGTGAAGTAACAACAAAAAATTTATATTCTTTAAATTCAATCTGCAGGGAGCACTGATGTTTCCAGTTTTCTTTTTACCCGAAATTCCAGTTTTGCTGAACTGTCATACATCCTGTTGTCGACTTCAAAAATTACATCTGGGATGTTAGGAAGGCAAATAAAACAAAAATACCATTATGTGGTTGAGTGTAAAAAAGTCTTTTTACCATTAAGTTGAAATAGATATAAGAAGGGACAGTTCTTATGGCATATTTAAAACTAAAGCCAAAAGAACCGTCCCTATTTTAGTGGCTATCCAACATCAATAGACAATTTTACATTAACAATTAAGTCGTTAAAACTCTTTTCAAAAGTAACGGTTTTTTCAAGTCCATTTAAATCAACAAAAGTAACAGTATAAGTGATTTTTGAGTCAGTTCCTGCGAAGGTAATATCACCTAGCTTTTTTGGGAATGCTTTGTAACTTATAGTATATTCTTCAATGTCATAGTCTGTACCATTAAAATTAAGCTGCACGTCATCTAGTTTTCCCTTTAACACATATGGCGTAGTGCCGTCAGGCTGTAATACTGGTTTGCACTCCCATCCTTCTGGGAATTCTTTAATGGAGACTTCAACAGGGAATTTTTGTTCGTATTCTGCTCCCTTTAAAAATGCTTTTAATGGTGCACTATACTCTATAGCGTTTTTTAAGATTGCAATATTGTTGAAGGTATCTTTGGTATAGTAGTATCTTCCAGGTGCAACTTCTGCAACTGCTGCAACTCCATCAACTACTGCACTTTGTGCAATGCTATTTATATTAGCACCAATTTCCGCTGATGAACCTTCGATAAAAAAAGTTCTGATTTCTTTTCTTGCTAATTCTTTTAAAGAATCGACTGCATAATTGAAAGCTTTTCCATCAGAATCGATTGTTCCATCACCAGATATGTGAGCAGCATCTCCTTCTGATTGCTTCATCTCTGTTAAAGTAGCATCTTCGCTGGTCCACTTATTTGGTGCTGAAGCTACTAAGACAACAATGAATTTATCTGCATCTGGAGACGACTGGCTTGGGTCTGCAAATATATGGCGTGCACGCCTTAATGCGTCTCCTAAGTTGCTATGTCCGCTTGTGGTAGCAGGAAATTCTTCAATAACATTTGTTTTAAAGGTTGCCAATTTATCAGCACTTGAAATATCGTATAGTTCGAATTTGTTATCGTTTGCGGAATCAGAATATTGCAAAGCACTAACTTTTAAATTGGCAACTGCAAATTTATCTATTATTCTCTTTGCTAAGTCATTAATATAAACTGATTTGACGTCTTGCAAGTATTTTTTTGTCACTCTTGAGCTTATTGCCGAACAATAGGTATAGGTTGAAAGACTTCCTTCAGTTCTTACATCACCACCTGCAACAATTGAACCATAAATAGTGTTATTTTGTCCCTGCAAGCAGACAACTCCATTATCATATGGATATAGTGGATTTCCCTGAACACCTTCTGCATAAAGGATTCCATACAATTTACATCTTTCAGTAGATACTTGTATTTTTCCATATATCGAGTAAACATTAAGAAGGTTTGTGGTATTGTTAATAGCATCTTGATCCAGATTAGTAGTGTTTATATCATGGCCTTCAAGAGCAATATATCCATCTGCAACTAAAAAGCACGAATTAGTGTTTACAGTATGTGGGACTGAAATTCTGAGATTTCCTTCAAAATACATTGAAGAATAAAGGTTAAAGGATCCTGCACCAGTTATGACAAAGAGATTATTATCGCTTTCATACCGTAAGTCAAAGCCTGTTTTTTCTCGGAAAAAGTTTATTCTCTCTTCGTCAAGCTTATTTTCAGAATTTGGTTTAAATCTTAAGCCGCTGTCATCAGCTTCTTTAATTAATTTTGCACTGAAACCAGGGGTTGGGGTTGGCATAGGTACTGGAGCAGTAAGAATTTGCGTATCTCCGGTAATCTCACAGCCATAACCGACTTTGTATGTACCAGCAAAGCAGGTTCCAACTTGTTCTATTTTACTAATATGTGTTTCTAAAGTGTTATTTACACAAACATCACCTATTATCGTTAGTCCATCCCCAACTGCTCGAAGATCTGAATTGGAATAGATTGCGAAGTCTAGTGGCGTAGTTTCATTAACGTTGATGGCGTTAGTATCCTTTGAATTATCAACAATGAGTATTATTTCTTTTTCTGATTTAAATGAACCTAACCCATTTAGATTAAAAGTTCCTCTTTGTTTTTCTGAAATAGTTATATTAGAGCCTATTTCCACACTAGCTGAGGAATCTCTCTCCAGCTTAAAGTCTGGTTCATCCAGTTTTAATGGAGTAGGCGAAGGAGTAGGGGTTGGAGGAACAGTAGGTGTAGGGGTTGGAGTTGGCGGTGGAGTTATAGCAGCATTTTCAGAGAAAATAAACCAGTCAAAATTAACAGGTCCTTTAAAAACTAGATATAGGTTTTTTACATACTTGGTATTAGGTATAGTGCACTCTACCTCAGTATAATCATTCCAACTTGAGGTTGATGGAAAAGATAAAGTACCTAAAATTTCACCGTTTGAACTCCCTGACCTAACTTCAATAGCAGAAGTTGATCCGGAAGAATTACTAGCAGCTGCTCTGCACGAGATTGCTCCAGTACTTCCAAAGTTCACATTATTAAAGACAATAAAGTCATCAGTTTGGATATAGCCCATTACTGTTATGCCCATAGTGAGATCCAATTTTTTAATATTTTCTGCACTGACACTATTACATATTTCTGCTTGAATTGTTGAATAGGCATCTATTTCACTTGATACTGGCGGATCTTTTGGAGTAAATATAAACCAGTCTAAATTAACTGGTCCAGTGAATACAAGGTATAGATCATTAACATTACTTACAGGATTTGTGATTTCGCAGCTTGCTTCTTGATAGTTATCCCAACTATCTGTAGAGGGTACATTTAAAGTGCCCATAAGAGTTCCTGTTGGACTTCCTGATCTTATTTCAATATTAACTACTTCTGTAATTTCAGCTGCCAGCCTAGCTGTGAATGACTTTGCGCCAGTACCAAAGTCTATGTTTTTGAACACGACAGAGTCTCCGCTAGATAAGTAACCTATAGTAGTTCCGTTGGATATACCAAGGGATTGGATATAATCAGAATCAGCAGAGTTATAACTCTCTGCTTGTATATATGTATAGGCACTTCTGGTTATTGGAGTCGCTGTAGGTGTTGGGGTAGGGGTACTTGTAACAGGTGCGCTAGGAATAAAAGTAAACCAGTCGATATTTATAGGGTTTGAAAATACGAGACATATATTATTAATATTTTTTACAGAACCTATACTACAATATAATTCAGTGAATGTATCAAAGCTACCTGTAGAAGGTACTGATAAATTTCCTATAAGAGAACCGTTTGGACCCCCAATTCTTATCTCAATATTTGCAGCAGCAGATGATGCTATATTTGCCTTTAAGGAGACTGCTCCGCTACCAAAGTCCAAGTTGTTATATATGGCCAAATCAGTGCTTTCGATATAAGCTAGGCCATATTCACCGTTAGAGAACCTGACTTTTGAAACAGAACCGTAAGTGCTGCTAAAATTTTCAGCTTCGATTTTTGAAAAAGCACTTATTGAAGAAGCGGGAGATGCTAGGGTAAATGAGCACCAGTCAAGATTTACAGGACCACCAAAGACTAGATAAATATTTTTTTTATCTGAAGCTCCGGAGACGCTGCAGGACATTTCTTGGTAAGCATCAAAACTGCCTGTGGATGCAACGTTCAAAGTACCTAAAAGAGGTCCATATATGCTATCTGTTCTTATCTCTATAGTAGTAGCTTTAGTAGTTGCAGCAAATACTTTGAAAGAAGTTACGCCTAAACCTAATTCCTTGCCATAATATGCCATGTAGTTGTCTTCTTGGATATTTCCCATAATAGTTCCGGTTCCGCCTGAATAAGAGGTAATGCCTGAAGTGGCCTCATTCCTACTCTCGGCTTCGAACTTAAGTAATGTATTATAGGTGGCTGTTGGTGTTGGTACTGGAGTTGGAGTAGCTGATGGTGTTATTACTATTGGTGTTACCAGAGTAAACGAAAACCAGTCAACATTTACAGGACCACCAAAGACTAGATAAATATTTTTTTTATCTGAAGCTCCGGAGACGCTACAGGACATTTCTTGGTAAGCATCAAAACTGCCTGTGGATGCAACGTTCAAAGTACCTAAAAGAGGTCCATATATGCTATCTGTTCTTATCTCTATAGTAGTAGCTTTAGTAGTTGCAGCAAATACTTTGAAAGAAGTTACGCCTAAACCTAATTCCTTGCCATAATATGCCATGTAGTTGTCTTCTTGGATATTTCCCATAATAGTTCCGGTTCCGCCTGAATAAGAGGTAATGCCTGAAGTGGCCTCATTCCTACTCTCGGCTTCGAACTTAAGTAATGTATTATAGGTGGCTGTTGGTGTTGGTGCTGCTGTTGGAGTTTGTGTTTGTGTTGGTGTCGATGACGGAGTAAAAATAAACCAGTCAATATTGACAGAACCGCTAAACACCAAATACAAATTCCTTATACCAGAAATATTGCTTATATTACAGGTTACTTCATTATATGTATCCCAGCTTCCAGTTGGGTTTACACTTAAAGTAGCTAAAGTATTACTAGATGAACTATCTAACTTTATTTGGATATTAACATTGTTTGTTGTAGCTACTTTTGCTTTGAATTGGATTGCTCCGCTTCCAAAGTCAAGGGCATTATATACGGCATATTCATTGTCATTGATATAACCTAATCCGCTTCCGCTGCCAATACTAATTTTTTTAATCCCTGTACCATAAAGACTACTGTAATTTTCAGCTTCAATTTGTGTAAAGGCACTTGCTGCATAGACGTCTTCAGTCATGATGCCAACATTAAAAGCTATAGAGACAAAAATAAAAGCAATTGAAGTGATAAAGCTTAATTTTCTTCTTACATTATTTGACGACATAAGGATACCTCCCAATTTGTTTCTATATTATTTTCATTCAGTTAGAAGTACCTATTCCGATAAAGAGAAACCAGTACCGGAATAAACACTTATTGTTTAGCCAATATCAATAGAAATATTAATATTCATTGTATAATCATTTGAGTTTTTAACAAAATATGCTGATTTGTATTCTCCATCAAAGGACATATAATCAATTCTATAGGTAAATTTTGCGTCAGTTCCATTAAAGGTAATAGTACCTATCGTCATTGGACGTACTTTTTGAAAGGGCGAAAGTTGGAATATTAAAATATAAAACAATAAACAATAAACAATAAATTAATGAAAAATGATTGGATATTACTGAAGAAAAGTAGCCAAGATAGTTGCATAATGATGATGAAACGTGTGAAAAATTAAATCTACTCATAATATATTTTACTACATTTTTATTAACTAATCAATACCTTGTCGACTTCAAAAAATACATCTGGGCTGTTAGGAGGGCAAATAAAACAAAACATACCATTATTTGGTTGGGTGTAAAAAGTCTTTTTAATAAAAATAACAATAAAAAAAGAAAACATCTTGTAAAAAATATTAAGTTGTATATGGGGTGATTACATTATTTTTTTTTAAATATGTAAATTTTGAAAATAACTTTTGACTCTCAAGTAATTTAGTAAAAATGCCGATTAATTAAGTGTAATATTGAGTTGATACCAATATGAACAAAAGCTTTTGAAAGAGTTTTTTTATGGTTTTTTGTGCTAAAACCATAAAAATGGAGGAGATTTATGAATAATTTAAAGCAATTTTTAAATAAAAAGAACTTAATAAAGGTAGTTGCTTTTTCTATAATAGTTTTTTTGTTTGTATTTATAACAATTACAATTTTAGCTTTACTTTTAGGATTTTTATCAGGGGCTTCAAAAAAAATTATTCTTATTGCAGCTTTGATTTTTGAAGTTCTGTCCTTTATTACATTATCCGTTGTTCTATTTAGGCTTTTCAATTCTATTGATACAGTTAATCGTCAAGCTGAATTACTTGCCCAAGGCGAACTAAACATAAATGATATACAAAGGAAAGATAGTTTCGGAATAGAGATACTGACTGAAGCTTTTAGTGATATGAAATACAATCTGCTAAGCTTCATCGAGTTGACAAAGGTAAATATAGTAACTATTTCTGATGCTATTGACAATGTATCAAAAAGTATGAATAGTAGCTATATAAATAATGAACAAATTGTGGCTAGTATGGAAAAAGTGGCTGAAAATTCACAAGATCAAGCTAAGCTTATGGGCGATACTATGTCTAGAATTGATGAAGTCAAAACTAGGATAGAAATTATCACACAGAGTGTTGAGAAAGTTGAAAAATCTGTTAAGGAATCTGTGCATGCAACGACATCAGGGGTGGAAAATTTAGAGGAGTACTATAAGCAGGTTAATATTATATCAGATAATTTGAATAATACTTCAGAATACATTAAGAAACTGAATACAGACATAACTCAGATAGATGAAATTGGAAGATTTATTACAAAAACTAGTGAACAGCTAAAACTTTTAGGACTTAATGCGTCTGTTGAAGCTGCCAAGGCAGGTAAATCAGGCAAAGGGTTTAGCGTTGTGGCTCATGAGATGAATTCTCTATCAAAAGCAACTAAAGAGAATATTGGTAAAATAAATTCTATACTAAAAAATATCCAAAACAGAAGTGAATATGTGAGCAATAGTATAGATAATTGCGTTGAGAGTTATGACATTAGTAAGAATATATTTAAATCCATTAAGAACTCTTTTGATATTATCAACAATAGTACAAATGTACTTGAAACGGATATAAAAAAGGTTTACAATGAGGTGTATTTAATTAATTCAAGAACTCATGAAATAAATCAGAAAAGTCAGCAGCTCTATAAGGTTTCAGAAGACATATCATACAAAACTAAAGGGGTTTCGGCAGTTACTCAAGAAGAATTAGTAGAATTACAAAAGATTAACACAAGTACTTCATCCTTGCAAACTATGCTTACAGGATTTGAAAAGCTAATCAAAAGATTTAGCACATCTGTTGTTCCTGTCGGAGCTGAGAGTAAAAGTCAATTACGTATTGCTTTTATTAGTCCCTTAGATAATGAGTTTTGGCATGTTGTTCGTAAGGGGGTCTTGTACGCGAAGAAGGTGTTGTCTGAAAAAAACGTAATAATAGACTATTATGGTTTTGAGCAAGATGTAGGTTTTCAAATTAAGGAAACAGTAAAAGAAGCTATAAAAAATGGTGTAAATGGAATTATCATGCCTGGTTTTGACCCGGAACTTGGTGAGTTGATTGACGTTGCTTATAAAAAAAATATTCCTGTTATGATAACAAGCGAAGACTTACCTGTAAAATCCAAACGCATTGCCTATTTTGGTCCAAATAATAATGCTACTGGAGCTATTGCTGTTAGAATTATGCAAAAAGCTTTGAAAGGAAAAGGTGAGGTGGCTTTTTTAACAGGGGAACTAGATACATATGGAAGAGATACTATAGCGGCTGAGATTAAGAAATACAAGGGTATGCAAGTTGTAGCACAGGAAAAATGTGCAGATAGCATCGAAAATTCATATGCTGTCACAAAAGATATACTCAGGAAAAATAGCAATATTCGTGCCATATTTACTCTTGGAATAGGCTTGATTGGTACCATCAGAGCTGTGGAAGAGTATGGAAATATAGGGAAAATATTAGTCATAAGTCCCTTCTATAGTAAAGAAATAGCTGAGTGTATCGAAAAAGGGATTGTTTATGCAGCAATAAGCCATGCTCCATTTGATCAGGGATATGATCCGATAATTTATCTATATAATATGCTAATTACAGGTCAGAAACCTGAAAATGAAATTTATTGGTCACGTATTGAGATAATAGATAAAAAGAATACTTATGAGTTACTTTAAGTGTATTACATAAAATTGGAAAATTGTCTGGCCGCCTTTGACGGTTATTTTTTGCTTAAATCAAGCCTTTAAAATTATTGAGATTTCTATATATAAAATCTATTTGGTAGAATTTTATCATTGCATGAGTACTTGGAGAGACAATAATTCATAGAGATTATAGTGTTCATTCAGAGGAAATTATTTAAATACACGCTTATGCAGGTAAGATGCTACCTTCCAAATCTGAAAAGCTCAAGGTCAGGACTAGGGTTGTTGTAATACAAGTCTCTTATAAGTTGTGCTGCAAGAACACCATATAATATACCGTTTGAGCCATAACATAATGAAAAATACACATTGGGTAATTCCTTGTATTCGCCTATATAGGGAAGACCATCGTGGGTAGTAGCAAATACTCCGTTGAATTTATATTCAATTTCAATACCTTTAATTTGTGGAAAGAGGGATTTAAGCTTTTCTGTCAGGATATTGTATTTTTCATTTGTAAAATTTTCTGCATCTAATAATGTAGATATGCTGCTGCTCTTTCCTCCTAGACCAACGTCTTCTCCGCCTATAATAATCCGGTTATCTGATGTGGTTCTCATATAGGTGTAAGGATTGTTGTTATCTCTTATTAAGCTCCTGTTATACCATCCATTAAAGTTTTGAACCGGTTTTGTTACTATGGTAAAAGTTCTTGATAATGTGGCGATTTTCTCATTTATATATTTGATGCCTTCATATCCTGTAGAAACAATAGCTTTTTTTGCTACTATTCTTTTGTTTTTATTTGTTTCAAGGGTTAATGTGTTTTCATTGTTTTTTATATCTATTATCTCAGTGTTCTCATAAACTTGAAGACCATTCTTAGCAGAATGGTATATAAGTGCATGGCTAAACTTGTATGGATCTATTTGTGCAGCACCTTTATTTGAAATAATTCCCGCTTCAATGTTAATTGAATATTTTCCTTTAGCAGTTTCTTTATCTATAAACTCAACGTCAAATCCATTTTCTCTTCTTAGCTCATATTCCTTTTTTAAAGATTTGATATCAGAAGGACTAGAACTATAATAAAGAGATTGCATTAAAGAAAAATCACAGTTATCCTCTAGTGTAGAGATGATTTTTTCAATATCATAAACAGCCTTTTCACAGAGCTTAAAGCTTCTTGTAGCTTTTTCAATTCCTATTAAACCTGCAAGACCTACAAGATCAGTATCTATTTCATACTGTAGAATTGATGTTGATGTACTGGTACTTCCAAATCCTATTATATTTTTGTCCACTAAAACCGTTTTGATACCTGCTTCGGTCAAATAATATGCGCATATAGCTCCAATTACTCCTCCTCCAATTATTACAATATCGCAGTTCACATCTTCACTTAAGTAACTATATTTATTTAAAATAGGATTTTTTTCAATCCAAAATCTTTGGCCGGATACTAAGATCACAATTGTTCCTCCTTGTATATTGATTTATATATTATTAGTAGTTTTAGTAATTTCCATTCAACAAAATTTAAATAAAGGTATAGTATACTTATGACTTCTAAAAACAAAGCTGATGTGGTAAATGGGGTGTATTTAATCATCGTGGACCATATTATTCCAATAACTAAAGCTCCGAGGCTAAGAGAATGTATAACTCGCTACGGGTCGAATCAAAACTCGCTACGCTCAAACAATGATTCGACTAATCCTTCGCTTCGTTAACATTCTCTAAGCCTCTACGCAGATGTTATTTCCATAATATGTATCACAATTAAAATATGCACCCTGGTAAATGAGATTGAAGAAGAACTTAGTAAGTGAGTTTTTAAAGGTATAGCAAAACGCTTGTGAATTGTAAGCGCTTGTATTATCCTATATATAGGAAGAGGTGATTATTGTGGCAAGAGCATCAAATGTATTTGCACGTGTTGAACCTGAAATCAAAGAGCAGGCAGAGCAGGTGCTTAATCGTTTAGGAATTCCAATGTCAAATGCAGTAGGAATGTTCCTTAGACAAATTGTATTGCAAAGAGGAATTCCGTTTGAAATGAAATTACCCAAATCAGAACCATTGTCCTATAGAACTCTTACGAAAGAACAATTTGATGCTGAAATTAAAAAGGGCATAGCTGATGTAAAAGCTGGCAGAGTTTACTCAGCTGACACTATTGAAGCTGAAATGAAAAGAGAATACGATTTACTAAAGTATAAATTAGTAAAACGTAATTTAGTAAATTAAACTTTAGTAAATCTATTGACAATAATTGTTGTTCTAAGATATGATTTAAATAGAATATATTTTTATTAAAAGGATGACAAAACTATGTTTGTAGGACGTGAAAGTGAATTAAAATACCTAAATAATCTTTATAATACAAATAAGTTTCAATTTCCAGTTATATATGGGAGGCGTCGTGTAGGTAAAACTACTCTTATAAATGAATTTATAAGGGGAAAGGATGTTATTTACTTCACCGGGATTGAAACAACTGCAAAGCAAAATCTTGAAAATTTTAGCAAAAGTATCTTTGCTTATACTACAGGATTAAATAATACACCTGTTTTTTTGTCTTTTCAGCAAGCATTAGAGTATGTTTTTAAACTTGCTGAAAATAAAAGAATTGTACTTGTAATAGATGAATATCCTTATGTAGCAAAGACCTATAAAGCCCTTGCTTCTATTCTTCAAGTTCAGATTGACAAAAATAAAGATACATCAAGACTGTTTCTTATTCTATGTGGATCGTCTATGTCGTTTATGGAAGAGCAGGTTCTTGGTTATAAAAGTCCCTTATATGGCAGAAGAACAGCTCAGTTTAAAATAAGGCCATTTGACTTTTTTGAAAGCAGAAAGTATTTTAAAAGTTTTACAGATGTTGAGATGGCTAAAATCTATGGCATTGTGGGTGGTACACCACAATATTTACTTCAAATGGATGACAATCTTACTGTTGAAGAGAATATTAAAAAATGTATTTTAGATACAAGATCTTATCTGTTTGAAGAGCCAAAGAATTTGTTACAGCAGGAGGTGCGTGAGCCTGCAATATATAATGCAATTATTTCGGCTATTGCAACTGGAAGCACTAAATTGTCTGAAATATCAAGCAAGGTTGGAGAAGAAACTAGTGCATGTTCTACTTATTTAAAAAACCTTATTGCGCTTGAAATAATAAAGAAAGAAACCCCTGTGGCTGAGAAAAAGACCACTAAGAAAACAATATACGCAATTGCAGATAATTTGTTTCGTTTTTGGTATCGCTTTATACCTTCAAATATTTCCATCATTCAAAAAGAAATGATTGATCTAGCATTTAAAAATATTGAGGAACAGTTTTCGTCTTATATGGGACTAGTATTTGAAGAAATCTGTAAACAGTACCTTTGGGAACTCAACAAAAAAGGAGAAGCAGCTATAACTTTTACTGATTTAGGACGATGGTGGGGAAATGATTCAAGAAACAAGTGTGAGACTGAAATAGATATTATTGGTACAGATGGTGACAAATCTGCTCTTTTCTGCGAGTGTAAATGGACAAATGAAAAAGTTAACACAACTGTTTTAGATACACTAATTGAAAGAAGTAAATTATTTAAATATATAAAAGTTTATTTTTATCTTTTTGCCAAAACAGGATTTAATAAAGGTTGCATAGATAGGGCTAAAGAACTTGGGAATGTTAAACTTATAACTTTTGAAGATATGATGAAGTGATTAAGCCGTTTTAATAACTTTCATTTTAAAGTTATTATTATCTCTTTGCGTTTGAAGGTACTATACCTAAAGTATTTTTAATAGGTGATTATCCTGATGATCCTTAATAAAAATAACCTGCTGGGTAAGTAGTTTCAATATTATAGTTGTAATATTTCTTTCCGTTTATATATTACTTGTCTCCAGTAAATGTCAAATTCTTTGCCTACAATCCATCCTTTATAGTTTTTTGTTTCAATTACAAATATACCATAATTAGAAATGACAATGTGATCAATTTGTGTTGTTCGTCCATTTATTTGAAGCATTACATCATTAAGTATCTTATATTTTGTTGGGTCTAGTCTTGAAAGGATTAGTGATACTGATTTTTCACCTAAAAAACCATTGATTTTGGGACGAAAAAGATTAAATATCAAGACTAAAACTATTAAAAGTACTAAATACCAAAATGATGACAATAAAGATATTATTATTTCAAACATTTCTTTGCCTCCAATAATTATATTATTAATGATAAAAGTCTAGTATGTTGAATGATGTGATGTTTTTGGTACAAGTCATTGTTTGGGGGAAGGAGGAGAGAGGTAAATTTGATGAGAAAGATTATATCATTAGTATCTTATGCTTTAAAAACAACAATAAAAAACAAGAATTTAAAAGGTCATACTCACCAAATCCTCTGTTTATAAAGATTTGAGACTATTGAAAATAGAGCTTATTTTTTAATAGTTGGGTTGTGGGCGTAGCTCACTTTAGTATAGTATATGATAAAATAAAGCAAATGAAAGGTTTTAAAACACTGCAACAAGCTATTGATTGGATAAAAGCAAAGAAAGTAACTTTACATCATTATAGTTCAACTGAAATACAACTTATACTAACTGACTTACATGCTAATGTTTCACATATTGTTTCGGCATCTGATTTAAGAATAGGAGGTTTTGTAAAATGAGTACAAGCTATGATATACGTGAAATTCAAAAAGAAAAGGAGATTCTTGAAATTAAGAAAAAATGACAAGAAAGCTTAGAGTCCGCCCAGATGGCATATACAACAAAGGTAAAAGAACTACTTGATGTGATCGAGGAACAAAAAAGAGTAAAAACCACCAAAAAGACCACTACAAAACCTGCTTCAAATCTAAAGAAATCATAACAACATCATCAATTATACCTGGTATCTAAAAAGATATCGGGCTATTTTTTTACTAAATACATTAAAATTTAATTTTTTTTAATTACTGAATTCCTGTTTATGCAAGTTTACATTGTTTACAGGGGAATATTATATAAATATTAAATAAACTATTGAAAAACATAGAGCAAAAATATAAAATCAAATTATTCGACAAGTGTCTGGATGTTTCCGGAATGCCTGTCCGAATATTGCCGGACTTCTGTCCGGATGCCTTCGGATTTATCTTCTTCTGGAGGTTTTATCTCATTTGCTGGGAATTTCAGCCCATTTAACCCCTCAGAAACAACAAAAGTCCTTGAAATCAAGGACTTTACATTGTAAGTTTAAACTTTATGAGTGCAGGCTTTGTGAGTTAAATATAATAAAACCACAATAAACTATGATGTTAGTTGTACTTACTAATTATGTGACAAAGTTATTCTTATTACCTTATTATTTTTAATTGCAAATATATGATTTTGTCTGGAATAAACTGCCTTAACATCGCTTAATGAACGAATTGTATCATGTATTGTTTCATCGCTCGCTTTACCAACTGTCCTGGTGCCCCAATATGATATTTTGCCTTTATTACTTAAAGCTACTCCATATTGACCACTTGCTTGTATAGACAATATATTATCCAACCAATTAATTTTATGAAAATCCGAATAGGTAAAGCCTCCCATAAAGGTAAAGCTTTCATTCCCTAATTCATATACATTTCCATCTATATCAAGGGCAATAAGTGTTTGAATAGCGCAATCAATATCTAAACATTTTTTTCCCAACTCATATTTGTTAAATATACTGAATGATTGATTTAAAAACTTGCCACATCCAAATATTTCACCTGTATCCGTTAAGATGAATGTATAATCCTCTCCGCAAACTACCTTTTTAACACCAGATATATCTTTTACCTTAATTAATTTTGATGCTTCAGCATCTATGTTTATTCCAAGCTCACCGTATTTATTCCCGCCGTACGCGTATAAATCTCCTGACTCAGTAACAATCATTATATGATTACTACTAATATCCCCTGATACTGCATCATCAACTATGCCCACTAATTGACCGCTATATTCTCCTTTCTCGTCAACAAGAATACTTCCATCTTTTTTAATAATGAGTTGTCTTTCTTTTATAGTTGACTTATCTTCAGTAATAAAGATAATGTTTGCATCCTCTGTCGCTTTTCGGGCGTCGTTTATGAAATCATGTTCATATATAAAACCATTTGAACCGATTTCAACAAATGTACCATTACTTCTGGCAATGCTATATGAAGCTGTATCAGTCATCAGGTCACTGTTTTCATTATCATCTATTGTTCCTACTATAAGTATTGCCGAGATTATAACTAAAATTAATATTAATGAAACAGTTAATATACGCATACTTAAAAATTTTCTCACTTTATTTGATCACCTCCGTTATTTCTTCACTAACAAGAAATCTCCCTAAAACTAATGGACTGTACGCATAAAAATACTTCTTGTTTGGAGATAAAACTATTTGTCCACTACTATCTCTTGAATATGTTATGAGACCACTTACTTCTCTAACATAGTCATTTTTCGCTTTTGACCACTTGTCAAAACTGCTATTATCAAAAATCATTTCCCAAAAACCAGTGTATGAAGAAGAATATTCTATAGCAAAGTCACCTATATTAAAATAGGTTGCATAGCCATCCCACGCTTTAACCTCTTCAATACCATTTAACTCTTTTAAAAATGATATTGCCATGTTTTGTTCAAAATCTATTCCACCTATAGTCTCTACATTTAGCCAATCTACGTTACCATTGTTACAAGATGATAAGTGTAGAGTTCCAATCCTCTTATCTGCCAAATTAGACACATCAGCGTTTAACAATCTCTCATTATTTCCAATTCTAATAGAAACTGGGCTTCCATGAAAAACAGTATACACGTCAGATATAGCATATTCAACTTTTCCTTTTGAATCAAGGCCCATATTATCCCATTCACTTGTAAAATCAGCAACAGTATTAACTCCAACAACTTCGGCTTCTACATCGTTGTCTATAATAATTCTTTTTCTTGAAAGTGCTTCATCTATAAGAAAATCATCTCCACCTTTTTCATAAAAAATGTAATGTTTTTCTTCAATATCTCTCAATGGATATGCATCAATGTTATCATCATAAGAATCACCATCTGTATCTTTTAAAATCGGATTACTATTAAAAGAAAAATACTCTACATATATTTCCTTATCAAAGCCTTTGAAAATCATTAAACGCTGCATAATAGGCAGTTGATCTTCAAATTTTTCAAGATTCCCCATTTCATAGTCGTCTGTAAGACCATCTCCATCTGTATCTCTAAGTAATGGGTCTGAATAAATGCATCTACCATTGGATATGATCATACCAGCTGTTTCATAAATATCGTATAAACCATCACCATCTGTATCCGTCTTATCAATACTACCCACTGTTTTGTCTTGAACCCCAAAAATTGCTTTTCTTATTTCTTCAGCTGTTTTTGCATAATACAAAGTTCCACCAGTTTCATCAGCTATTCTTTGAAGTTTGCTCATTCCACTTGTTGAACCAATTAATACAGGATATATCTTGATATTATTATTTTTTGCTCTTTCGATTGTTTGTTCAGTATAGTTAACATCACCATCACATAAAAGCAATATCATTTTAGAATTTGATGAATTGCTACTTTCAAATAATTCGATTGATTTTATTAAACCTGCATTTACACTTGTGCCACCTGATGCATTCAAACTTTTGATTGTAGATTGCAACGCAACTTTATCACTACTAAAACTAGACTTTACAGTTGCTGTACTGTTAAAAGAAACAATACTTGCTCTATCATTAGTAAACATTGCATCAATAAAATAATTAATTGCTTCCTTAGCGGTTGATATACTTGAACCTAACATACTACCAGAAGAATCTATTACATAAGAGATATCAAAATACTCTGTTGGTATAGCTGAATGACCTGGGTTTCTTCTAGGGGTTATTATATTGCTCCATACATCATACCACTTTTGTCTGTCAACAACTAAATATGTAGAAAAATGTGTAGTTGTATAGCTTATTGTGTTGTTCACAGTATCAACAACACTGTCAACATCAAATATTTGATAGAAGTCATTTTCTTCATCATACCACATAATCGCTAAATCTTCCTCATTGGTATCAGTTAAAAGACTGTCGTCATAGTAAAAAGTAATTGTAGCTTCATCAAATTGAGATTCTGATTCTATTTCAACAGGAACTCCAATTAATCCCACTACATCGCTTGAAAGCGAATCAATATTATAAACACTTTCAATAGTAGTATTAGTTTGAACGTTCCCAGTACCATTCAATGTCACGGATACAGCTGTTACCTCAGATTTTTCTTCGTCCACAATATTAACTTTTAGTGTCTGGATAAACTTCTCTTCATTATCATTTATACCATCACCGTCACTATCAGAATTATTGGGATCTGTTCCTAATGTATATTCATCTCCATCACTAAGTCTGTCTTCATCTGTATCATATTTATCAGGCAATGTTTTAGAATTATATACCTCGAAACCATCTTTCAAACCATCGTTATCTGAATCTTCTTCAAGTAAAGATGTACTTCTCATTAACTCCTGTTTATTAGTTAGCCCATCTTTATCTATATCTTCATATAAGTCACTCAATCCATTGCCATCTGTATCAAATTTTAAAGGACTGCAAAGTTTTGAAGTTCCAAGTTCAATATTGTCATCTAAACCATCTCCATCAGTATCTTTACTAAATGGATTTGTTCTAAGCAGTAATTCATATCCATCAGTAATTGTATCACCATCAGTATCAACTTTTGAATTAAAACACTCTTCATCCAAAATAAACCCTGTGTTTTTAAGACCTTTTAATATTTCGCTATAACTATTCACATAAGATTTTGTAGCAGGAATATCCAGTGTCTTTTCAATGAAATTCTTTACTTTATCATAATGTTTTATTGCACCTTTCAACTTTGCTTCTGAATTTTTTCTTGCGCCTTTATCATCTGTATTCTCTGTTATATATGTTAATAAAATAATTCCATTTTCACAGACAATTTTATTAGACAAGTGGAAGTTATTTAGGATATCACATATTATTATCTCTTCTGATTCTGTTAAATGATTAGACCTTTTATATGCTTTTAACAGAATAACCAGCTTGTGTTTGATATCCATTAGCTCAGTTCCTTTTAAGAACATACCGTAAAGATATTCATTTTCAATAGCATTTTCATAATCTAATATTAATTGATTAACTGTTGCACTCTCTAAACTACTAATATCTACTCCATCGTAATCAATGTTCTCAGTCAATTCAGCTTCAATATCAGAAATACAGACTTTTAGCTCAGAACTTGTGACAATTTGACTAAAACACTTCAAGGCATTAAGTGCTTCCTTATCATAAACACTTGCTATTCTTGACTCTTCAAAATTATCATAATCATAATTGGCTTTCACCTCTTGGACAGCACTCACGTTTTTTTGTTCCCCAAATACTGTTTGTCCAAAAACACCACTAAATAGTGTAAAAACAATAAGTAGACTTAATAGTTTTTTAAAAGATTGATTCATTTTAGTTCCCCCTTAAAAATAAAAAAATATACAACTGTAAACTTTGCGTTATTTGAAACCTCAATTCTCCAAATTTTAGCGTAGACAAGTAAAATAGCCACTTGTACGGCATTTGTATACACTAATTTTTAGCGCATACAAAATAATTATTTATCTCCAATCCCAGTGGTTATGCGTCTTTTGGTTTGTCTACGCTAAATTAAAGCGGAATTTAGGTTGAAACACCTTTAAACTATTTATAAAGACATTCCTTCTCTTTAAATCTCTCCCCTCACTTTAATTTTTTTATGTAAACATTTAACAAGACAACAACTCCAAAGCCTCAAACATATAAAAACACTTGGTCTTATTCTACCAAGTGCTAACAAGTTCAATATTATGTTAATTCATTTAAAACACTTCAGAAAATCTGGAACATTTTCTATTATAATTTGTTTTGATGTATGTTACAATAATCAATTCTCAACTTCTTTTAGGTTTATCACTATTTTAATTCGATTTGCTCTCAATATCTTTCTATTCCTGAATTATTCACGAGTTTTATAAAATGATTCTTAACACGCTATATTTGCTGCATTTGCATTAATATTAATTTTCATCTAAAAAGTGAAGTGTTTTTATAGAAAAAAGAGCTCAACTTTGTTAAAATGTAATCACCACAAAAACATTTAAAGGAAAGCTCTCATGAATATTTTAACTGATACTAAATTAGAATACAATAACAAAGTAAAAATAAATTTTGATGGTGGAGATTTATCTTCTGATACAGGATTGTTGCTTGTAAAAGAATTTATAAAAAAGATTGGTTTTGAAAAAGTAAAAGTAATACAAAAGATATTTAAAACAAATGATTCCGCTAGTTTTCGGTTTCATACCGATACCGAAAATCTACAGCAAGAAATATATCAAACCATTGCTGGATATTTTCAGGATGACGACGCAGATGAACTTACCAATGATCCTGTTTTTAATAATATCCTTGATAAGAAATCACTAGCTTCACAACCTACAATGTCAAGATTTTTTAACCGCATGGATGAAGATACACTTGTTCAATTTGAGCAAATTAGTAAAATCATGAGGCAAAAGATTTATTCAATTAAGCATCCAGACAATGTACTACTTGATATTGATTCTACACTTTTTAGTCATATAGTGCTCAAGAGGGAGAAGCTTTTAACTATCATTATTCGAGCCATGGTTATCATCCCTTGCTTTGCTATACCCTAAGCAAAATTGCTAAACAATATGATACGACTGTAGCAGAATTGGCAGAATTAAATAATATTCAGAATGTAAACATTATATCAGTTGGTCAGATAATTAAAATACCGAAAAATGATATATCAACTAAGCCTAAGGATAAGCCGGAGGTTATTGCACCAAATTCTGGGAGCAGTGTTTCTTCGGGAGCTATGCATGAGGCTCATCCAAGTTGGAAGTTTGAAGCATATTACACGGGAGTTGATTTTAATTCCTTTATAGATAAAGAGATGAGTAAAGGGCATGTTTGTACTCCAGAAGCTAAATATGGGTGTAATCCACCATGGAGAGATCCGCAATTTGAATATGATAAGGGTTATTATGCAGCTTCTAGAGAAGCGGTATCATACTTTATGGATCCAAGAAACTTTTTAAATGATACATATGTATTCCAGTTCATGTCTGCAAACTATGATTCGGCAACACAAAATATTGATGCAGTTAATAAAGTATTATCTGGAACAGCATTAGCAGATTATGCTAGTACTTTCTTGTCGGCAGGCGGTCAAGAAGTAAGTGCTGCCTTCTTAGCAGCTAAATCAAGAGTAGAGACTGGTGGGGGCACATCTGCTCTTGCAACAGGGACAGTAGAAAATTATGAAGGATATTATAATCTTTATGGGTTAGGTGCATATGATGGAAATGCTGGTGTTGCGGGTGCTAAATTTGCAAAGAACCGTGGTTGGAACACTACAGAGTTAGGCATTACCTGTGGTGCAGAATACATTGATGAGAAATATGTAGACAAAGGTCAAGATACTTTATACACTATGAAATGGAATATTGATGCATTCAAATCTTCTGGAAATGTATCTGGTCAATATGCTACTCATATTAAAGATGCATATAATAAGGCAGATTCATTCGCAAAAGGACTAAAGAACATAGATGCACCAATTTGCTTTAGAATACCTGTATACAATGAAATGCCAGATACACCTTTAGCAGAGCCAAAATAAGCTGTACCAATGCCGACTAATAATTTTGAATGGGGATAGAATTATGAAATTGAAAAAGTTAGTATATATTATCTGTACTTTGATGATAGTTTTATTAAGTGGGTGCTCAAATAACCCCAAAACAGTATTAACAACTGAAGTTACTGATGTACCTATAGGGACAACAGTTCCAAGTAATAATGTTGAAACTAATAGTACGCCTATGCCTAATAATAGTGATTCGTTAACTGTTAGTACAATCTCTGTCAAAGCGGGTAATAAGTTTACAGTTTACAGTAGCGTTAAGAAAAGATGGTACTGTTTGGGCTTGGGGAGAAAATACACATGGTCAACTTGGTGATGGTACGACTGAAAGTAGGATTGACCCTATACAAGTAAAAGGTTTATCAGATATTACCGCAATAGCATCTGGATGGTTTCATGTTGTTGCACTGAAAAAAGATGGAAGTGTATGGAGTTGGGGTAATAATGGAATGGGACAACTTGGAGATGGAACTAAAGACATGAACAAAAATTTTCCCGTTCAAGTAAAAGGCCTAAATAATATAATTGAAGTGGATTCAAGTGGATACAACTCAATAGCACTAAAAGCTGACGGAACAGTATGGACATGGGGCGATAATGCTACTGGTCAACTTGGAAGTGACAGAACAAATGGAGAGTTTCCAGAGCAAGTAAAAGAATTGTCAGATGTGAAATTAGTATCATCGGGAGGGTCGTATAGTTTAGCAATAAAGAAAGATGGTACAGTTGTGGCTTGGGGATATGATAAGTACATAAATTTTTGTGTTGACGGTTATGTTGATTCTCCTGGAGTAGTTCAAGGAATAAAAGACATTATTGCGATAGCTGGTTCTACTAGTGGTATAATTGCCTTAAAAAACGATGGAACAGTTTGGTCATGGGGGAATGTTGATACTCCAGAACAGGTAAAGGATTTAACAGACATAGTATCTATAGATAAAGGTCATAAAAGTGAATTTGTAACGGTTATGAAAATTTAACTACTAAATTTTAGTTATAGAATTTCCGATAACAAAGTAAGGATATATTTAGGATTTTGATAAACAGTAATTACCAAGATGATAATTTTATAATTAAAGCAGTGATAAAGTTGCATATAACATTTGGAGGAGGAATTTTTATTATGAAAAAGTTTGCATTAGTTATTGTAGTTGTAATGGTTATGACAGTGTTTTTTTCGGTGCTAAATGTTTTTGGTGGATTTCCACTTCGTATAGTGGTGAATAATGAAAGATTGTTCTTTCCAGATGCACAGCCATTTATAGATGAAAATGGTAGAACACAGGTACCGGTAAGGTTTATAGGTGAGGAATTAGGTGCAACAGTGACATGGGATGGAGATGAAAAGAAAGCAATTTTTGTGAAGGATGATAAGGAGTTATTTATATACATAGGAAAAAAGGAATATGAACTTAATGGTGAAAATCTTTATATGGATACAGTTGCATTACTTCAAGAAGGGCGTACATTTGTGCCAGCGAGATATGTAGCAGAAGCGTTTGGCGCTAATGTAAGGTGGGATGGTGTAATTAGGACGGTGTATATTGATGTTGATGGAGGTGAAACTCCTACACCACAAGTTACTAAAGATCCAGTATATGGGTGGATTAAAGTTAAAACGGATGGAGAAGATTCTGAGTATTTACAGATTATAACATTGTCATCTGATAATTCAATTAGAGAAGCTAGATATAGTGCAGCAGAAAAAATGTTTGTAGATATTTATGGTGATGAAGATTTTGCTAGGCAGGTATATGACTATGTTAGAACAAAGAAAACAAGAAGTGATAAAGTTGATAAGGAATTCAATTTAAACAACAAAACTGTGTATGTTTTTGGTGGAGATACTTCAGTACAAGTTCTTGTATGGAGAGAAGGAGTGAGGTGAAATTGAAACAAAAATTAATATTATTAGTAGTATTATTATTTGCAAATACAATTGTTGTTAATGCTGTTGAAGACATTCCTAGAGAAGAGTTGGTAGTTAAAGCAAATAAAGAATTGCTTAAAAATGGTAAAATGGATGAAGAATATTTTGGTAAAGAATATAGTTTGGATGATAAACATGAATTATCAAAAAATAAATATCTCGTGGGAATGAGAAATTTAATTGTATATGGTAAACCTCACGGTGATTTTAAAAATGATAGATACCGTGAACTTGGTTTTTCCATGAATAACACAGAAGTTTCTAATTATCTTTACCCTAATGTTCCATCAAGTGTACCATTATATAAAAAGAGTTGGATAAAATTGCCTTGGGAAAAAGTTTGTGTTTTAAAAGGTGTATGGGGAAGTAAGTACGTAAAGAATTCTACTTATGATTTTAATGACGATAAAGATTACAATAGAAGCATAAAACTAGGTCTTCGAGAAGTATATAGTGAGGAGGATTTCCCAGATACATTTTTGGATAGGGAGGATCTATATAAATTTGTGCATGTGTATCAACCTCCTACTAGTTGGAGTTGGGGATTTGGAGTTATGTTTCACAATAATGGAAAGAACTATATGACTGTACCAATGTCACCTGATGGACTAAAAGGTGACATCAGTGTAGAGTTTGAAGAACCACCTTCAAGTGTTGAAGAAGGTGATAAAGTAGAAGTAATTGCAAGAATAAAATCAACATGCAAAACAGATTTGATTGATGAAAATGCACCAGCATTCAAATGGGAAATAACCGATGCAACAACAAACGAACCAATACCTTCGGTAAAATATTTTGGACATATTGAAAAAAGTATCGGTAACATAGAAATACCATCTAATGGAGAAACTGCACTTCTAGCAGAGTTTAACATGCCTGATAAAGATGTCAAAATAAAATTTGAAATAAATAAAGATGGAACAAATCCTTCAGAAATTGTAAGGCATAATAATGAAGCTGAAATTGTCATAACACCTGCATTATCAATCAATACATCTGGTGATTTTAACCTTGACTATAATGTGTTGAGCAAAAATGTAAAACTTTCGCTAGCTGAGGGAAAGGATATAAAAGCGAGATTATCAGCACCAAAAGGAGAGTTATATGGTGATGCGTGGGGAGAATTAGATATAGACAATGACACTCCTAAAATTTTCAGATGGTTAGAACCTGACTCGATAGACGTAGATGAGCCAGCAGGTACAATAATAAAGCACCCTATAATCAATACAACTCTATATAGAAAAGACACTACTTTTGATTCAAAAACAAGAAATTACGATAATCCCATAGAGGGTAAATGGTTAGATGGACCAACTTCAAAGTCAGCTACTGGGGAAATAAGCTTTGAAGGTACCGCTTCTGCCAATTATAAATACAAAAATACCACAATTAATGATGCTGGAATTATAACTACTGAGAAAAAAACAAGAACAACTCATGCTGCATTTAATTCTGGGAAAGATACAAGAACTATATCAACTAAGATATATAATGGTAAACCGACAATATCTAAAAAGACGTTTGAAAATAAGATAGATTACAATAAGGCAAATTACTTACAAAAAGATTTATTTTGGACAAGTGAACAACATATGTTTGACGTGGTAAGATGGATGTGTCACGAAAATGAGAGTGGTTCTCTATATGGATGGACAGCAGTGCCGGGAAGATATCAAAGAACTTTTACTCAGCAAAATAGTGGTACAATTAAATGGTCTTTTTTAAGTACAATGAAAAATGATTATAAAAGAGGTCGTGAAGCTGCAAGAAATATGGATTATAGAAGGTCTGAATATGATAAAGCTGTATTTGCATCGGATATAAAATTTAAAGATGTGGATTATCCAATAAAATCAGGCTACTATTTTAACCCTACAGGAACATATACGTTTACAGTAGAAACAGTTACATACAATACATCAAAATCTGAAACAAAAGACCATAAAGACCTTGTGGATGCTGTGATAAATTCATTTCGCTATGAATCTGATTTGATGTATATAAACAACAATAAGGAGCCTGTAACTCTACAAAATGAACCTATTTACAAAAGAGGAGATAAGTATGTAAGAAGTCCAGCAGCATTGACAGCAAAAGATCCTACAGGAGTTGAAGGAGTTAAAATGTTGTATGTGGAGAAATCAGATTATACAAAGGATGAGGAGGAAATAAAACACAGTGAAAACAGCGGTGAATTCACTCATGATTACCTAAAAGAAATACTTGAGGGCTATGAAGAGTCAGGCACAATTGAAAGTAAGAACAAGTATAAATACAGAGAGTATATAAAGAATGGTCAAAATATTTTTAGAATAACTGAAAAAACAACAGTAACGATTAGAATTAATCCTGAGAACAAAAAGGTATATACTTTTATAAACATGCCAGATGGCAAATACAAGATTGCAGCTTGGATTGGTGACATCAAACTATCTGACATGGACAATTCCTATAAAAACCTTGATGTTCTAAAGGGTATATATAATTTTGATATAATTGAAGTAGATGTTAATGGTACATTATATGATGATCAGGATGCTATTATAGGGAATTAGAAGAGTACTGACAAATATATCGGGATATTTGTATTCTATAATAAATATGGAGAATATAAGGACATGGGTAAGGAGGTTGATACTATGGTGGCTTGAGAGATAGTAGATTTTGCAGTGGATAAATCAGGGCTAATTCTATGGCTAAAATTTCTCATCAAATTTACAACAATTAAGAAATATGATAAAATTAATTTAAGAAAATGAAGAGGTTTTAGTATGTATGGGTGAAACAAATAATAATCAAAAGCAGGAAAGAATTAAATTAGACCAAATTATGAAAGTCCTTTTTAGGATGTCAAAAAAAGTTATGATTGATATGATAAATGGACTTTTTGACGAAAATTTTATTGCTGATAATGTTAATATTGAATACGGCAATAGTGAATTTATAAAGGATGATTTTGATAGAATAATAGGTGATGTTTTTATAAATATCTATAAGGACACACATTTATATCACTATCATATTGAGTTTCAAACAACAAATGATAATAGTATGGTAATAAGAATGTTTTTTTATGGATTTGAAAAAGCAAGAGAATTAAATTTAAATAATACAGATGATGGTGATAAAGAAATACGGCTTGATTTTCCTAAGCAGTTAGTTATTTTTATTGAGGAAAACGAAAACATAAAAGATGAATTATCTTTTCTAATGGTTTTACCAGACGGAAAAGAAGTGCGTTATAAAGTGCCAACAATGAAGTATTGGCAATATTCAGCGGAAAAATTAAAAGATAAAAAGCTATATGCACTACTTCCGCTACAGGTATTTAAATCAAGAAAAAGAATGGAGAAAATATACAATAGCAAAAAAGAATATACAGAAAAAGCACATTTAATTAATGAAGAGTTTAAGATATTGTTAGATACAATCAGAAATACTATTGATACATTAAGAGAAATAAATGAGAGCAATGAAATTCTGATAAGTGATTTAGAAAAAATATTAAGGGTAATTATGAATATAACAGAGTATTTATATAATAAGTATGGTGAATATGACAAAACAAGCACGGAGGTGTATAATATGGTAAAAACATTGTATGATCCAGCTGTTGAAATGAAAGGTAAGCTAGAGGGTAAAATAGAAGGTAAGATAGAAGATATATTAGAGCTTCTTGAGGATTTGGGAACTGTACCTGAGCTATTAATTGATGAGATAAAGAAGCAAAAAGACCCTCTTGTATTATCGAAATGGCATAGATTGGCAGCAAGAGCAGAAAGTATTAAAGATTTTGAAGAAAAAATAAAATAGTACAAAATTACTTTTTTTATTTATTAGGAAATTGCTCCTTAAAAGAGGGAAGATATTGTGTGTAAATAATAAAATAGTAGAAATTTGAATTAGCTAAACTATTTATATATTAAAAAAAGTATAATTTGAGTTTTTAAAAAGCTAGTATAATGTGTTTGTAGAAGGTAAAGATTATTATGATTAATAAAGATTTTAATGAATACTTAGATAATATTTCTAATTATACTAAAAAAGTATCGAGTGGAGAAGTGACTCCAGAAAAGTCTTTAGAATCTCTTGTTAAAGCTGGTATATGTGATAAGAACAAAAAATTGAATAGTGTATATAGAAAGGATTGACCATGTATTCAAAATTACCAAGCTTGATTATTGGATTCCATGGATGTGACATATCGATATATAATCAAGTTATAAAAGATAATCAGAGACTAAATCCAAGTGAAAATGATTATGATTGGCTTGGTAGTGCGATTGTGCAGTAATTAAAAGAATTCATCAATGGAATGAGGATAATAAATATAAAAATTTTGATTCAGTAAGAGGAGTATTCTTTGAAGGAAAAGAAATATATCCCAATTCAGGGTTTAGAGAAAAAAACCATATACAAATATGTATTAGAAATAATAATTGTGTAAAAGGTTATTTTTCTCCATTAGATGCAGATGGAAATTATGAGATGCCATAAACTAAAGATTTATTGAGCTCAGCAAGGTCTATTTATACCACTTTTGTCGTCCAGTTTTCAACATTCCACACCTCAGTAACCCAATTTTCATAAAATTCCGGCTCGTGGCTTACAAGAACTATAGTACCCTTAAATTCTTTGAGGGCATTTTTAAGCTCGTCTTTAGCATCTACATCCAGATGGTTTGTAGGCTCGTCCAGCACCAACCAGTTTACATCCTTTAGCATAAGTTTGCACAATCTGACTTTAGCATTTTCTCCACCACTTAAAACCATCATCTGACTTGTTATATGTTCATTGGTAAGTCCACATCTAGCCAGAGCAGCACGTACTTCTCCATTACCCATGCCAGGGTACTCATTCCACACCTCTTCCAAAGCAGTATTATTATTATGTCGGGATGATTCCTGTTCAAAATAACCTGGATGCAGATAGTGATCTAAATTCACTTCTCCGGATACTGGCTTTAAAATTCCTAGCATAGTTTTTAGTAAAGTAGACTTACCCAATCCATTTACGCCTCTTATGGCTACTTTTTTACCTCTTTCAAGACTAATATTTAAAGGTCTTGTAAGGGGTTCATTGTAGCCGATAACCAAATTGGTAGCTTCAAAAATATATTTTCCAGGAGTGCGGGCTTCTCTAAATTTAAAGCTGGGTTTGACTTTTTCTTTAACTTTTTCAATAATCTCCATCTTATCAAGCTTCTTTTGCCTACTTTTTGCCATGTTTGTAGTGGCAACTCTGGCTTTATTTCTTGCGATAAAGTCTTCGAGCTTCTCTATTTCTTTTTGCTGTTTTTTATATGCCTGTTGAATCTGTACCTTCTTAAGCTGGTACATCTTCTCAAATTGATCATAATTTCCTGTATATCTAGTTAAGATAGAATTTTCAACATGATAAATTACATTGACTACATCGTTTAGGAAAGGTATGTCATGTGACACAAGAATAAAACTATTTTCGTAGTCCTTAAGATAATTCTTAAGCCACTGGATATGTTCAGTATCAAGAAAGTTTGTCGGCTCATCAAGTATCAAAATCATAGGAGACTCAAGTAAAAGCTTTGTAAGCAGTACTTTTGTTCTCTGACCACCACTAAGCTCACCCACATCTGTGTTAAGTCCAATTTCACCTAACCCCAAACCGTTTGCTACCTCTTCAATCTTAGCATCAATTATATAAAAACCGTTGTGTTCAAGTGTATTTTGTATATCTCCTACCACTTCCATCATTGAGTTGATTTCACTCTCTGATGCATCCGACATCTTTTCATATATACTTAGCATTTCCTTCTCAAGGTCAAACATGTACTTAAAAGCTTCTCTAAGCACATCCCTTATTGATTTGCCTTTTTCTAAAACTGTATGTTGGTCAAGGTAACCTGTAGTAATCCTATTGCACCATTCCACCTTTCCCTCATCCGGCATAAGTTTTCCAGTTATTATATTTAAAAAGGTGGATTTACCCTCACCATTTGCACCAACCAGTCCAACATGCTCGCCTTTTAAAAGTCTAAATGTGGCATCCTCCAATATCTTTCTGCCACCAAAACCATGACTTACATTCTCTACATTTAAAATACTCATCGTTACTCCTAAAATTAAATTTTTATATTATTATAACATCTCTTTTAGTAATTGTCCCATTTTAATTGTTTCTAGGGTGCATATTTTAATTGTGAGATATATTATGGAAATAACATCTGCGTAGAGGCTTAGAGAATGTTAACGAAGCGAAGGATTAGTCGAATCACTTTTCTACTTAGAAGCGAGTTTTGATTCGACCCGTAGCGAGTTATACATTCTCTTAGCCAAGGCTTAATAGGCGAGCAGTGTAGCGTAGCGAAACGACCAGCCTCGGAGCTTTAGTTATTGGAATAATATCGTCCACGATGATTAAATACACCCACTATAACATGTTATGAGAAAAACTAATTACACCCTTTATGAGATTTTTTGGAATCATTTCATATGAAAGAGTAGAAAAGGCAAAGAGGTTGATTTGCGACTTTTAGCACTTGTTTGTTCATAAATAATAATATAATATTGTATATAGAAGAGAAATTTTAACATAAAGATTTCTCATAAAAAGGAAGTGTATATAGTTGAGTTTTATTTGGGCGTATATTAAATCAATGAGGCTTTATTATGCCTTTGTGACCGGTATATCTGGTTGGGTTGGGGTTGCGTATTATGAGTATATTGCAAAAGAGCCGGTAGACATTTTTAAGAAAGCAACAATTTTGATAATTCTTTTTTTAAGTTGGGGTATAAATCAAATATTCAATGATTACTTAGGACTTAAAGAAGATAAAATAAATGCACCGCTAAGGCCTATGGTGACTGGAGAATTACCTCCTAATAGGGCTTTAATTACATCAGCAATACTGCTTTTAGTTTCTTTTTTTGTAATGGGAATTTACTTAGAGCCAATAGCTATTATACCAGCTTTAGCAGGAGTTCTTTTAAATGTTGTATATGAATATGCAAAAGGCTATGGAATTTTAGGAAACATTGTCTTTGGAATAATGATCTCAATGTCTTTAGCCGTAGGCTTTTTTGCTGCAGGACCATTAGAATATCCTTATATATCAAAAACTCTATTAGCGTTAATTACTATTGTTGCTGTCATAAATGCAGTTATGACCTTTTATACTTATTTTAAAGATTATAAAGGTGATAAAGAAGCGGGAAAGAGAACTATTGTAGTAAAGTATGGTATAAATAATTCTAGAATTATTGCTCTTATTATGGCCTTTATACCTTCATTATCATTTATAGTGTTGTATCCCTTAGTATTAGCCGATATAAAAATAAATGAAGTTTTTGTTTTTCTTGTGATAATTAGCCTTGTTCTTCAATTTTGGACAGGTTTTTTGTACTATAAATATCCTGAAGGAGAAAAAGCCTATTATTCTCTTTCTACAAATTTTAGAACATGTTCGTGTGCTCAAGCGGCTTTAATTGCACTGTTTAACCCTTTGCTTGCTATGATGTTATATATTGCTGCGTATGTATTTGTAGGTTTTCTGTTTGATTTGCATTCAAATAGCAGGGCATAAGGGAGTTATAAAAAAATACATATTAAATATTTTAGTTACAAAACCTATTATGAAAGATTTTAAGCTTTCTAAATATAGGAACACGATTTTGATGTGCAAAAAATGTAAATCGGATTTATTGAAACAGTAAGTAACCAGTTAGGGAGTTTCAAAAAAATACCTATTCATTATTTCTGTTACAAAGCCTATCATGGAAGCTTTTAAGCTTCCAATCATAAGGTACATTATTTTGCTATGCAAAAAATGGCATCGAATTTTTTGAAACTCCAGTTGACCAGTTATTTATTTTAAATCCCCTTATTTTTTTTGCAATAACATTATTTGATTTTGCCTAAAATAGTCTGTTACAAAACAGCATAAATATTAAAAGCAACAATGAAATTATGTGTGTTTGAACTACAAAAATCATAAAACTCTTTTATTTTGTAACAGACTCTAAAAAGGAGTGGGAATAATTAAGATATTTGAAGAAGCTCGAATAGGGGAATTGATACTCAAAAATAGAATAATAAGATCTGCTACTTTTGAGGGAATGTGTGATGAAGAGGGAAAGCCTAATCAGAAGTATTTAAAGCTTTATTCCAATCTTTCAAAAACAGAAATCGGGGGTATAATTACCGGATTTTCGTATATAAGCAAAGAAGGTAGAGCAATGCATCCTGGCCAGGCAGGTATTGATAGTGCTGATAAAGCAAAGTATTACACAGAAGTTACTCATATTGCACATCAAAATGACTGTAAAATATTTATGCAGCTAGCCCACACAGGAAGGCAAACGACGGTTATTAAAACCAAAATACCTGTAGTTGGAGTCTCAAATAAAAAATCCTTTTATTTTGGAGAGAAGCCAAAGGTTCTTAATACAAATGAGGTATATGAGTGTGTTGATAAATTTATCAACTCGGCTTTATATGCGCAAATGGCCGGATTTGATGGTGTACAGCTTCATTGTGCCCATGGATATTTGATTCATCAGTTTATACTGCCTTCAATTAATAATAGAAGGGATGAATTTGGAATTGACAAAAAAAGTGGCATAGGGACTAAGTTTTTGGAACTAATAATAGATGGGATAAGAAAAAAGTGTAAAAAGGAATTTGCAATACTTGTGAAAGTCAGTGGAAGTGATGATTATTTTAATAGATTTAAATCAGAGCAGTTTGTTGAGTTAATAAGGTTTTTAGATAGTAAAAAGGTAGATGCAATTGAAGTAAGTTATGGGACAATGGACTATGCTTTAAATATATTTAGAGGCGATATACCAATAGATGTAGTATTGTCCAAAAATCCTATTTACCGAGTAAATAGTACATTGGGAAAGAAGCTTTTGAAGACTTTTTTGTACCCTTTTATGAAGCAGAAGATAAATCCTTTTACTCCTCTTTATAATTTAGAATATGCAAAGCTTGCAAAAAATGAAACGAGTATTCCTATTATGTACGTGGGCGGAGTCAGAAGGGGAGAGGAAATAAAGAGTTTGGTACAAGAGCATTGTTTTGATTTTGTAAGTTTGTGCAGGCCGTTTGTTTGTGAACCGGATTTTGTAATAAAGCTTATGGACAATGAACATTATAAATCAAAGTGTATAAATTGTAATATATGCTCAGTTATGTGTGATTCAGAGGAGAGTACACATTGTTATAAGGTAAGGTGATTTACAAAAAAACTTTGCAATTGCGGTTTCAAAAAATTTAGATTGAAGGGCTTTTTGACCTGAATACTGTATAGGTTATTCTTTGAATTCGCCTAAAATAAAATAAATTTTTAATTAATTATTTGAAGATTTTAACTTTTAAAGTTGTATTTATGATAAGTTATATAAGTGGTTTTTATAGTGGTATTGGAAGGATGGTGTGATTAACCTTTTTGCAACATATTATGGAAAGAACATCTGCGTAGAGGCTTAGAGAATGTTAACGAAGCGAAGGATTAGTCGAATCATTGTTTGAGCGAAGCGAGTTTTGATTCGACCCGTAGCAAGTTTTACATTCTCTTAGCCTCGGAGCTTTAGTTCTTGGAATAATATGTTGCAAAAAAAACTGCACCTATGGAAGGAGAAATTAAAATGAGTTATGAAAAAAGAGTTATAAAAGTTGTTGAGGAAAACATAGAGGGAGACTTTGAAGTTACAACAAAAAGCAGATTGATTGACGATCTTGGAGCTGATTCCTTCAACAAGATGATGATAATTGCAGGATTGGAGGATGAATTTTCAATAGAAATATCTGAAGATGACTTTATTGGAGTTGAAACGGTTGAGGATATAGTGAAAAAAATAGAGCTTTATTTTTCTAAAGGATAATGGAATAACCTTAAATAGTGTAAAATGTTTTTCGAGAAAAATATAGAAACATATTTTTTGAACGTTCCTAAGGAAGAAAGGTGATTAGGTATGTATTTGGATGATTTTTATCATAGATTTAGAGTTGACAAAGAATTGGCAAATAAAGCAGAGTTTAATCCCTACTACAACTGTATACAATCAGGGCTTGAGGATCCATTAATTATTGAAGGCGAAGAATATATAAATCTTGCAGCAAATAACTATTTAGGCCTTGGTGCGGATAAAAGGGTCAAGAAGGCTGCAATTGATGCAGTTGGAAAATATGGGGTTTCACTTTGTGGAACACCGGTGGCTACCGGTTATATAGAATTGTATAGAAAAGTTGAAAGAAAGCTTTCTTTATTTTTAGGGCTTGATGATACAGTTGTTTTTCCATCGTGCTATCAAGCTAATAATGGTTTGTTTGCTGCTATTTCGGGCAAGGAAGATTTGATTTTGGTAGATCACTTTGCACATTCTTCGCTTATAGAGGGAATTAAGTGTGTGGGATGTAAAATCAGGCCGTTTTTACACAATAATATAGAACACTTAGAAAAAATCCTTAAGAACTCAACAAAATATCGCCAGATATTTATAGTTACGGAATCTGTTTTTTCTACTGAGGGAAGTATTGCACCGTTAAAAGAAATTTATGAACTGGGTAAAAATTATAATGCCTTAGTAATAGTTGATGATTCTCATGGTATAGGGGTTATTGGTAAAGGTGGAAGAGGTATTTTAGAAGAATGTGGTATAAAAGATTTTAAAGGTCTTTACACAGCTTCTTTAGGTAAAGGTATTGCTTCTACCGGGGGTATTATTTCAGGTAGAGGAGACATTATTGAATACTTGAGATATTATTGTCCTCAACTTGTCTATTCTACAGCAGTTGTTCCGTCTGTACTAGGTGCAATAGACGAAGTTTTGACTATTATTGAAAATGAATTTAATAAATTAAGTAAAAAGCTATGGAATTACAGAAATGTTATTAGAAATAGTCTTCTTTCAAATGGTTTTAGTTTGTGTGAAGGTCAGGCTCCTATAATATCCATAAAGACAGGTGCTTCATTAAAAACAATAATGATGGCAAAGAGTTTTTATAATAAAAAAATATTGACTACTCCTTTTATAGAACCTTCTGTTCCTCCAAATGAGGGAAGAGTAAGAATAATTGCCGGTGCAAATCTTTCACAAGAAGCGATTGAGAGAGTTACTCAAATTATTGATGAGATTGGAAAAGAAATATGAGATGCTTTTTTGTTTTAAATCCCGGTTCAAAAGGGGGAACTTCCAAAAAACTGTTTGATCGGATTTTTGAGCTTTTGGATAAGGAAAAGGTGAGCTATGATTACAAAATTACAAATTCTTTAGAGGATGCTTTTATATTTTCCAAAAATGCAAATGCTAAAGCTTATGATGTGATTGTGGCAGTTGGAGGAGATGGCACTATAAACAGGGTGTTGTCTGGTTTTTATAATGATGACGGAAGTAGAATATCCAATGGGAAAATGGGAGTGATTTATACTGGTACAAGTCCTGATTTTTGTAAAAGCTATGGTATACCATTGGATTTAGAAAAGGCAGTAGACGTTATTTTAGATAATAAAAGTAGAAAGATTCAAATTGGAAAGATAGTGTTGGCAAAAGAGTTTTTAAAAGAATATGAAGGAAAATTTGTAGATCATCGTGATCACTTTAAAACTTGCTATTTTGCATGTTGTGCTAATATCGGTCTTGGAGCGATGTTGGCGAGAAGAGCAAATAGTGGAATTAGAAGTGTTTTGGGAGATTATTTAGGTACATTTACAGCGCTTATTAAGACGTTGCTTTGCTATAAACCCTGTGACTTTCATGTGATTTACGATGGGAAGTGTGAAAAAATTGAGAATGTTCACAATATATCCATTGGAAGGTCTTTTTATATAGCGTCGGGCATAAAAGTAAAAAATACCCTTAAACAACGTGACGGACTTTTTTATAGACTTAGCGTAAAAAATATGGGTGTAAGAAATAGTATTTCTGTTGTAAAAAAGATATATGGAGGAAATGAGATTGTCAATAATGGTGTTTTAGACCTTGATTATATAAAGAAAATAGAGATATGTGGAAATAATATTAATCCTGAAGTTGAGTTCGACGGTGATCCGGCAGGGTTTTTACCTTGTATTATTGAGGCTACAAATGACGGATTGGACATTTTGTGTGAGGTAGATTAAATGAATGAAAAAGAATTGATAAATCTAGTGGCAAGTGTAATGCCAAAGTCAAATAATCAGCAAAATAGTTTATATGAATCGGACTGTGAGATTGTAAACTTGGGAGATAGAAAACTTCTTATTAATATTGATGAGTTTTCCCATGAAGACAATTTTAGAGAACATGATGCCTATGCCCTTGGATGGAATATGGCATTAGGTACTATAAGCGACATTTTGGCATCGGGTGGAACGCCTCTTTTTTACCTTCATAGTATGGTTGTATGTGATTGGTGGGACGAAAAATATATTAAGAGCCTTTCAAAGGGGATTTCAGATGTTCTAAAGGATGTAGGTGCAGCATTTCTCGGTGGAGATATGGGAAAATCAAAGTCTTGGAGATATACGGGAACAGCTATAGGAGAGCATGGTGCCAATCCCCTTAAAAGAAGCGGTGCTAAAGATGGTGATATAATTTATATAACTGGTGAGGTAGGTGCAGGAAATTTGGAAGCATTTTTGAATCTTTATTCAGATAATGTGTTGATAGCCAATGCTTCTAAAGGACTAAAGGTTTTGTTTAAACTTAGGTACGAGCAATCAAAGCTGATAAATAAATATGCAACAGCTTGTACAGATACAAGTGACGGAGTGTTTAACGGTATTAATAATTTATGTACTATGAGTAAAACCGGATTTATTCTAAAAGACCTACCCTATGTAAAAACTGGAACGATTTTATCTAAAATTGCTCAAATTCCAAAGACACTGATGTTTTTAGGAGAATGCGGAGAATATGAGCTTTTATTTACCGTCAAAGCATCTGACGAAATAGAATTTTTGACTGAGGCACAAAATAAAGGTTATAAATTCTATCGCATAGGTACAATGTGTGATAAGTCTAAGAAGGTATTAGTTGAGGGAAAACGCGAAATAAATCTTGCGACATTAAATATCAGTGCTAGAAGCTTTGAAGACTTAGGTGAATACATTAAAAGTCTTATAAAGTATCTAAAGGAGAATACCAGATATGAATAAAAGAGTGGTTATAACGGGCATTGGACCTGTTACAAGTTTGGGCACAGGAAAAGAAGATTTTTTTAATAATTTGCTTAAGCAAAAGAGTAATATTTGTGAAATACCAAAGGAATATAAAGAAAGTTACAACTTTAAATCCAGATATTATACACCTGCACCAAAAGTGGATTTAAAAGAATACCAAATACCTTCATCTTTAGAAAAAGCTATGGGAGACAGTACAAAGATAGCTATAGCAGCGGCAAGCCTTGCTATAAGGGATGCAGGGTTTGATGTAAAATCTTCGGATAGATATTTTAGCGTAGGGCAATTAGGTAATGCAGATATAATAATAGGTGTAGGGCTAAGTAGTTTGGAGCAGGCATTTAATTCAAATATAGCCCATGTTTTTTCAAAGGACAAAGATACTTTAGAAAAACTCCAACTAGACAGCGTATATAATCGCATGGTGATTCCCATAACAATGCCAAATTCCATAGCTTCCTGGGTTTCTATTCTCTTTAATATAAAGGGTGCAAGTTTTACATTAAATGCTTCATGTGCATCCGGGACATGTGCCATAGGTGAGGCGTATATGAGAATAAAAAACGGACTTAATAATGTAGTTCTAACAGGTGGAGTTGAATGCCTAAAGGAAAAACACGGCTCCATAATGAGAGGCTTTGATGTGTTGAAAGCGTTGACAAGGTCAGAAGACGGCAGGCCTATGCCATTTTCAAATAATCGCAGTGGTTTTTTATTTAATGAAGGTGCGGGGTGTATTTTGGTACTAGAGGAATTTGATTGTGCAATGGAGAGAGGAGCACATATATATGCGGAAATATGCGATTATAAATGTAATAGTGATGCCCATAACATTGTGCAGATAGATGATAGCGGTGAAAGAATTGCAGAGCTTTTAAATAATATAATTAGAGGGCGTAACATAGACTATTTTAACGCCCATGGCACTGGGACTTTGCAAAATGATAGTATTGAAGCAAAAGTATTAAAAGAGGTTTTTGGTGATAAGAAAAAGCAGCCCTTAATAGGTGTTACAAAAGGAATAGTTGGGCATAGTTTAGGTGCAAGTGGTGCTTTAGAAGCAGCAGTTACAACGATGTCACTAGATGGATCAATAGTTCATGGGTGCAAAATAGAAAACCCTATGGAGAACCTAAATATTGTACAACAAACAGTTAATGCAGAAATTGAAAATGCAGTTTCCGCATCATATGGTTTTGGAGGGCATAATGTAGCATTGATGCTAAAGAGGGTACAGTGATATTTGTCCATATTAATTATACATAGGAGAAAAACTATGGCGAATGTATTGATAACGGGTGGAACAGGTTTTCTTGGAAGCCATATTGTTGAAGCGTTTTGTAATAAGGAAATAGAAACAGGATGTCTTGTGAGAAAAAACAGTAAACTTGATAACATTAAAGGTTTGCATGTGAAATTGGAGCATGGTGATATAGAGGATCTTGAATGCTTGATAAAGGTTTTTAAAAATTATGATTTTGTTATACATGTAGCAGCACTTTCAGGCGATTGGGGCAGTTATGATAAATTTTACAATACCAATGTAAAAGGCACTTTAAATGTTTTAGAAGCCTGTAATGTAAATGGAATAAAAAATATAATAATAACATCTTCAATTTCGGTATATGGAGAAGAAAATTCTGATATTATAAAGAGTGAAAACTCAAATCACAACTCCCACTACCGCTATTTTTTAGACTGTATTTTTCCCTGTGCTATGAATTACTACAGGGACACTAAAGCATTAGCAAAAGAAAAAGCTATTTTGTATGCGAAGGAAAAAGGATTAAATCTTACAATACTTGAGCCGGCATGGATTTATGGAGAAAGGGAGTTTAATACCGGGTTTTATGAATATTTAAAAACAGCAAAAGATATGCCATTTTTGCCGGGCTCTAGGAAAAATAAATTTCATATTGTATATGCAAAAGATGTTGCGAGAGCTTATTTACTTGCATATGAAAGGAAGCTTAACAAAATAAATTCTTTTATAATAGGAAATAAAGAAGTTCTATTTATGGATGAAATATATAAAGCGTTTTGCGATAAGGCAAAAATAAGAAAACCCTTAAGAATGCACAAAGTATTAGTATATCCCGTTGCGTTCTTAATGGAATTGTTTTATACAGTTTGTAAAATAAAAAAACCACCCCTTTTGACGCGGGGAAGGTTAAATATGTTTTATGACAATATAGAATATTCAACTAAAAAGGCGGAGGAAGTGCTTGGTTTTGTGAGTGTTTACAGCATTGAGGAAGGAATTGAAAGAACTGTAAATTGGTATAAAAGAAATAGTCTTTTATGAAGAAGGTGGCGTTATGGTAAAGGTAAAAAGTATCAGAGGTTTTGAAAAATTTATATTTTTACAAAGAGTTAAGCTAGGGGTTTTTATACACTTTCTGCCGGATTTTTTAAAGGGGAAAATGAGCCTTAGAAGGTTTGTTGCATTTTTAAAAAGGCTTTTATACTTTCTCTCAAAATTAAAACATAATAAGTTTGTAAAAATAGGGAAAAACACAAGAATTGATTTATATATTCCCGGGTTTCCTCTGTCTGCTTTTTATACTGCCTGTAGTAAATTTAGCCACTTTGACACTAAGCTTCCTTGCACTGTGGCATTAATATCTATTACATCCGCATGTAAATTTAATTGTAGTTATTGTTATCAAAAATATGACAAGGGAAAAGATTTGGATATAGATAAATTGGTTGAAGTGGTAAAAGCTCTTCAAGATAAAGGAATAGCTTTTTTCAATATCGAAGGTGGCGATCCATTCTTGACCTATGACAGGCTAAAAAAAGTGTGTCAGGCTATTGATAAACGATCTGAAATATGGGTGAATTCTACAGGCTATGGCATTACTTTAGAGAGACTCAATGAACTAAAAAAACTTAATGTAACAGCAATTATGTTTTCCCTTCATACCCCATATGAACAAGAATTAAATAGTTTTATGGGTAAGGATGATGCTTGGAAAATAATGAGTGATGCAATTAAAATTTGTCACAAGGCTGACATATCGGTGGCATTTAACTCTTGTATTTCAAAACAAGCTTTTTACAATGGTGACTTTGAAAAAATAATGGAAAAAGCAAAGGATTATAATGCTTCAATCATACAGATTATAAAACCAAAACCCTCCGGTGGGGCACTTAAAAAAGGTGCAGATCATTTTTCTAAAGAGGATATAGATCATGTTAAGGATTTGGTGAATAAATATAATCTAGATAAGCAATATAATGACTATCCATGTATTTCTGCTCAAATCATTGAAGAGGATGAAGATATGTTTGGTTGTACAGCAGGGGGTACAGACAGGATTTATATAAATGCAAAAGGTGATGTTCAGCCTTGCGAGTTTTTAAATATTTCTTTTGGTAATGTACAAAATAAAACCTTTGAAGAAATCTATCAAAAAATGAGAGGATGTTTTAAAGAGGCTTGTGACTGCTGGATATGCGAGAAGTATTCAGGGGATGTATTAAAGCTTTTTGAGAAGTATGATTTGAAATCTTTACCGCTTCCACCTGAGGTTGCTGAAGAGTTATATGAAAATTGGGATAGGGGAAATAAAACTCGTCTTTATGACAAGATAGATAATATAAGATAGAGATGGAAGGAAAATAACTTCTGAAAGTTATTTTTTGAAACCGCCTAATATAGGAATTGGATCATTAATATTACAATTTAGTTGTTAATGCTTGGGTGTATTTAATCATCGTGGACCATATTATTCCAATAACTAAAGCTCCGAGGCTAAGAGAATGTATAACTCGCTACGGGTCGAATCAAAACTCGCTACGCGTAGAACAGTGATTCGACTAATCCTTCGCTTCGTTAACATTCTCTAAGCTTCTACGCAGATGTTATTTCCATAATATGTATCACGATTAAAATATGCACCCTTAATGCTTAACCACTATTTGCATTGTAAAAAAATAAGAAATATTATATAATGTGGATATTAAAAAATATAAGGTTGTTTTTTAAGAGCCTTAAGAGGATTGTTGTTATTTTTATTATTTGAATAAGCAAGTTGTTTGTGAATTGTAGAAAGCACGTTATAATGTTTTACAAAACAAAAAAAGGATGGGGTTATGAAGCAAATATCAAAAAAGTTATTGTGTTTATTTGTAGCATTAGTGATTAGTGCTAGCATAGGAGCGTGCAAAGATTTAGAAACTACAGAAAGTGTAGATGCTACAAATACTCCAGATGCTACAAGTGCTTCGACAGAAATACCTACTCTTCAGATGTGGTTTCCTCCTAGTCTAGAAAAGCATAAAATAATGTATAGGAGAGCAATAAGAGAAGCAGAAGAAGAGTTCAATGTAAAAATAGAAGAGGGATTCACTGAAGGCTCAGTATACAAGGCAAAAATAAAGTCCGCAATGGCTATAAAAGGTGGTCCGGATATATTCTTTGCTCAATGGACAGATTTATATCAAACCTTTGTTGATGAAGGAAAGGTTTTAGCTCTAGATCAGTACCTTGGAGAAGCAAAAGGTAAGTTGTTAACGGGGATTACCGACTACTCTACCTATGATGGGAAAGTATATGGTGTTCCATATCAGATGCAGGTTGTATCTTTATATTGCAACACAGAATTATTTGAAAAGTATAATGTAAAGATTCCTGAAACTTATGAAGAATTACTAACTGCTGTGCGAACTTTTTCAAAAAATGGTGTTACTCCTATAATATGTGGTGCAAAAGATTTCTGGGTGGCAATGTACTACTATAATGTTTTAGCTCTTAGAACAGCGGGAGCAGACTCGTGTAATAATGCGTTATTAGGTAAAGGATCATTTGACTCACCTGAATTTATTGATGCTGCAAAAAAATTTGCAGAATTAATAGAAGCAGGCGCATTTAATAAGAATGTAATGAAAGTGTCATGGGATAATGCAAATGATGACTTTGCACAGGGAAAGGGTGCTATGTTTTTTAATCACATCTGGGTAGCTGATAATGTATCAGAAGAAACATCAAAAGTTAACGGTAAAATAACTGCTAGAAAATTTCCAATTATAGAAGGCGGCAAAGGTAGTGCAACAGAATATTTAGGTGGTGCATGTGACGGTTACATGATTAATTCAGAGACTAAATATCCTGAACTTTCTGCAAAGGTAGTTTTCTTTATTTGTGAAAAATTAGCACATGACATGTATGAAGCAAATTTAGGTTTGCCAGCTTGGAAAGTACAAGTTGACGAGTCTAAGATTTTACCTCTTAGAAAAGAGATTTGCGATATGACAAAAGACAGTACAGGTTGGACTCTTTGGTGGGATGCTTTCTTTGACAGTGCAGATGCTGAGATTTTTGGTGAGCTTTTAGAGGGACAAATAACTCCAGAGAAATTTGCAAAAGAAATGCAGAAAATAAATAAAAATTAAATGAGTTTATTTCGCTTAGGCGGTTTCAAAAAATAACCTATACAGTATTCAGGTCATAAAGCCTTTCATGGAAGACTAAGCTTCCAAACAGAGGAACATTATATTGCAGTGCAAAAAATGTAAATCTAGATTTTTTGAAATGGCAATTGACCCAAAGCAGAAGAGGTTTTAATTAAAAAAACAAATAAAACTTTGCAGCTGAAGTTTTGAAATTACTTGCTTAATAAGGATTACATAAAATCAGATACACAGAATTATTTATACTCTCAATCTCTAACTGGTGTATTAATCATAAATGAATATTCACATTGGTTATCGCCCCATGTGCAAATAATAGTAAATAGTCTGTAACGGTCTTTATTATTAGGAATATCAGAAGAGCCTAACCAGAAAAAATCTTGTGTAAGAGGAAATTCAACTGTGTTTGAATCTCTTATTGCTACTAGTCTTTTAACTGGTCTATTAATTCTATCATCATCGTTAACAATAATTGAATCAGGAATGCTATTGCCAAAATCAATGCTTATTATTTGAGCGTTTTCACGTTTCCAGACAATTTCAAAACTAGGAATGTATAAATCTTCATCCAAAATTTTTCTATATGGGTCGTTCCTTTTATATTTCACACCGTCCCAACGGATAGTTTCAACTATGTAATCAAGGTTAATGTTATCTACTGATATTTTAATTGCTGGTGGGGATTTAGGAATTTCTTTTTCAATATCAGTAAGTAAACTTTGGTCATAAAAATCTGACCATTGCTCATAAGGAAAATTTTCCATATGATCTACTACTAAAGAAGTTCCCTCTGTTTTTATTATGCCATATTGATCATATTCATCAACCAACAAAACATTATTATCATCTATCTTTTTAAAGTGTAACTCACAAAAATCCTTTTTTGGAACCAAACAATTATAGTATGCACTATGAAGCTCTTTTTTTTGAGAATTGATATACTCAGGGTTGCTATAGTTGTATGCAAACAATTTAAATATATAATCGCTAAAACCATCTATCCAATCTTGATCTACTGCCAACAGCTCATATATTTCATCTCCATTGATGTCAGCAACACAGGCTTTATCCAAACCTACACTAACCTCTAAGACTACTCCATTATGTATAAGAAATAATTCTGTACTACAATACTTGTTAAATGTTACAAATGCCTGTAAATTCATTTTTTCAAAAGCATCTTCGATAAATATTTCAAATATTCCTTGAATATGACTTGAGTCTCGAAAATGTGGTCTTATATTGTTCTTAATCAAATTTAAGGCTTCAGTTTCTGATAGTGCACCGTTACGATTTTTTATATCTGAAACTGAAATGCCTTTATTTAGCTTAATAAAAACACTGTTAGTAAAATATCCATAGCTTGTGCTATTTATAACTATAATTAATCTCAATAAATTATTATCTTTTACCAGTGTAATCTTTGATGTTTTTTCAATGTCAACATTGAATTCATCACCTGAGATGTTTTTCCAGCCGTTTGTTTTTAGTTTTTGTAAATAATCTTTTATGACAAAATAAGATAGCTGGCTACGAAGTTTACAATATTTTTTGTTTCCTGCTTGGTCTTTATCTATTGTATATACATCAAGTTCAAGAGGAGACAACGTATTTGTTTCTTCTTTTGTATCTAAATCAAATTCGTGAGTCGTTAATGCGTTTGTTTCTTCTGTTGTATTTGAATCAAATTCATGAGTCGTTAATGCGTTTGTTTCTTCTGTTGTATTTGAATCAAATTCATGAGTCGTTAATGTATTTGTTTCTTCTGTTGTATTTGAATGAAATTCATGAGTAGCTAATGTATTTGTTTCTTGGGAGGTATCTAAATCAGTTAAATTATCTGATGTTGTCGAATTACATCCGGTAATAATAAGCAGATTTATTATCATTAATGCTAATATTAATTTTTTCATATAAATACCCCCTGTTATGTTCAATATGCTAAACAGTACTACCTAGATACATTACTGTTTTTGACTTGTGTTATCAACAATTTTAAATACTGTATTTTGAACAAATGTTTATATAGATAATGCCTAAAATAACTGGGAAATCGACATTTCTAAAAATTTGATGGCAATTGTACTATAAATTTTGAATAGGTTATTTTTAGAAATATTTACATTCACATATTATAACTATTAGCTAATAATGTCAAGAAACAACATGTTTAATTGAATCAGTTTTCATGAAAAAGTAAGTAAAACTGATAGAATTTTTATTGGAAGTATTTTCACATCTTTTAGTTACATTATATTCCGAAAATAAATAAGAAAAATAGATAAGGCCAGACTAAAAAAATAACTGGTCAACTGGAGTTTCAAAAAATCCGATTTGATAGGCTTTGTAACAGAAATAATGAATATGTATTTTTTTGAGACTCCCTAAGTAAGTGATGTAAAGGGGAGAAATTTAATGTTCAGTAGTAAAAGAATGGTTGTCTTAACCATTTCATGTGTTTTTGTCGTCCAAATTCTAACTTCAATGGTATTTAATAAAATAGGGTTTGGCGATGTACAAGCTGCTTCTACAGATGATGCGTATGAAACACTATTACAGTCTTTAGAAGAAAGTAATGAATCGGCTCAAATTGGTGATGTGGATGGAAACCTAAAAGTCGTATAAAGCGTACACTATTTATTGAGTACACCTAGGTATTCTAAGAATAGTCGATCTCTAGCCACAGACTCTGTAGACCACCTATATTCAGTTCTTGATGTCTTTACTTGAGTTGTTTCAATGCAATCAAACCAGTCAAAAATTTGTGCAAGTGACCGCTGTTCTATCCATTTATCGAGTTGTAAATCCATCTTTCGTTTCGCTTTTGTTTTTTGGGTATCGTTCTTTTTAAGTTGAACTTGAACCTCCTTAATTTTCTTCGTCAAAAAGCAATGATAGCAAAGAGCGACGAACTGAACAAACTGTCTTCCGCGTAGATTATCTGGATACCAAGTTCGTGGTCTAGCACCATCAAGCTTACCTTTCTGAACAGAAAAAAGCTCTTCAATTTTTTCTCTCAATCGATAGTTTTTAAGTGCCTCAAAGGTATCCATTGTCTGATTGCTGACGAGCGCAAAGTATCCAAAGTACTTTTTAGCATCTTCAATCGCTTTATCATTGAATCCCACTTTTAGCTTTCCGCCTCGTCCTTTCTTTGAACAAATAAGATACTTCTCAATTTTTCTCATCGCAGATTTTGTGAAATCTGACTCTCCTGCTTCCACTTGTGCTTTTAGTTCAAGTAAATCTTTTCGAAATGCAAGTTCCTTCTTGGATTCATTGTCTGGAGAGTAAAATATATGGATGTATAATCTACGAGTGAATGTTTCTTCTTCACCAGAGAATTTGCCATTTCTAGATCGTTGGCGTATGCGTTTAAAATCATGCAATCTCATTAATGTTGCTCCGCAAACTGTCGGATCAAAAGGACAAGTGCTGGACATTTCTGCAATCCGCTTTCGAAGGGTATCTATCGCTTCACGGATCCAAGTTATATCAGAGTTGACCAGTGTTAAGAATTTTATATTTCGAAGTACAAATTCCATCATATTTTTCTGACTATAGTAACCATTGTCAGTAACAACTAGAGGAGCGTTCAAATCGATGCACTTGATTTGTGTAAGTGTATTGTCAATGGAGATAACATCAGGAATATTTCCAGGTTGTTTCGCAAAGGCTAAAGGTTCACGATCCTCCACAGAGTAGAGTGTAAGGAGCTTAATCGTATTGAGTCCATTACCATCTTTATTAAATCCTCTTCTTGCCTCAGATTGATTTTCAGAATATGTTGAAATCGTCGTTGAATCAAAAGCTAACACAGGAGACTTATTCAAACGCATTGCTCTCGCTGAAAAATACCGCTGTACACCATCTTCATCAAGTCCAACATCCTTGAACAGTTTGCCATAAACATCATCTGATATTGGATTGGAATAAGGGAGAGAATGCATTACTTGCCAACTTTCTATTCGGGGTAATGAATTACCATTCGTAGCAATCCAGTACCGAGCAATAGAAATGATTTTCTCTGCATCCCCTTTACTAAATGATGAGTAAATGTCTTCATCAATGCCAGAGGCTTTTCCTATCCATTCCAAGATATCTGTCAGACCAGTATGTTGGCGAGTAGAGTGACGAATACTTTCATCCCTTTTGTTTTTCTTAGGACGGGTTGGTACAAGTTCTTTTGTTCCTTTTTTGATTTTTCCTTTGAGTTTTTGGCTAACTGTGTAGGTCTTTTTTGACTTTTCATCATAAGCAGTAACTCTTTCATATATGTAAACATCACCATTTGGTCGTTTTTCACGTCGTTCACCGATGTGATTCTTCTGGCTATTTTTTTGAGGCATAAATATTCTCCTATCAAACGTATTTTCAAACATTATTAGTGTACGTATATTGTATCATACGTACACTAATAGTGCAATAAAAAAGTGCTGAATTTATAAGTGTTTCAGCACTTTTTTTGGAATTGTTAAATTTTTTATGTACGTATTATACGACTTTCAGGATGGAAATGGACAAATAAACTAACTTTTGATTTTGTTTATGACGATCAAAATAACTATACTGCTGTGGCACGTTCAATTGACGGCTTAAAAGAGGTTTTATTGTGTGAACTTAATAATAGAACTAAAAATATAGGTATAATATATAAAGGAGAGATGACTCAAAACGATTTTACTTTGGTTTGTGAAGAGGTATTTAATTGTGATACATATTTAAAGGCATGTATTGAAAGTTATACAAGTACCATTAGGACAAATAATAGTTTTGAAATGGTTTTAAAAGAAGGAGAAAGCATATCTTTAATAGATGATAAAATTTCTCCCGAATTGTATGAAGACATGTATCAATGGTCTACAAGTGACCCTGATTTAGCGACTGTATCAAATGGAATAATAACAGCTGAAAAAGCAGCAACAATAGTGATTTCTGCACAGCCTATGTATGATATGTTGTCTACAGTAAGTCTTTATTTTAGAGTTCATGTAATTCCTGTTGATTCGGAAGATGGGAAAACTCCACAAGTATTATAACAGGAGAATATTAACGATCTTACAGATTTAGATGCACAGTCCTTTTGTATTAGGAATTCAACGGAAAATAGAAATTTATTTTGTTTTCTTATCAGGTGGAGTATCGGTTGTGCCAGATTTTTATGCAATAACTTCCAGAGATACTCTGCTTGTTCACTTCAATTTATATAGTAATTTATTACAATTAAATTATTATGGTTACACATTCGGAAAAATCCTCTCGGTAAGGAAATAGGATAATCAGGCTAATGGTTGGGGGAATAGTGTCTTAACTTATTTACTAGTCTGGCAAAAATAATACGGAAGTCAAACGGAGAAAAATAGTAAAAGAATTATCATAAACTAACTAGATATTATGTTAATTAAATAAAAATTTATCCGATATTATAAGTGTATTAAGTCTACGGATAATAAAGCATTATTCGAATCATGCACTTAATATATAAGTTTAGATATTGATTGCTATGGTTGTTCTTCATATACAAAAATTAGGGAGGATTTCGAATGAGTTTGAGAAAAAAAATAAACTTCATTTTGTTCTTTTCTGTTTTGGTTTGCCCCGCTTTTGGAATTGGTACTTCTATATTGCAGGGTGAAAGTTTAGGAAAATTCCAAATTGGTATTGTTATTTACATACTGTTATTTTCATTGCTGGGTCATGCTGTCATTAATTATAAACTAACACCTATCATAAAATACTTGGATTCAAAACAAGAAAATCTTAGAAAAGTAGCATGTAATAATGTAAAATTCATTGAAAACTTTTTTATTATATTTTTGATAGTGTATAATATTGTGGGGTTATGTTCAACTTTTCTTTCTGGTAACAAATCTCAATATAATGTTATAATTGTTCTTGTAGGCGGTCTTCCTCAGTTGTTTTTTCTTTGTATTTCATTAACATTTACATTTATATATTATTTTGAAAAAGAAACATCTGAGTTGGGGGTTCACCAAGGTAAGGGATATATAAATTACAAAATGAAATATTTATGTATTTCCATCATTATCCCTTTGGCTATTATCCTTCAACTAACAATAACTTGCATAACTATCATATATTCAGTTCGATTAACGATAGACAGGAATATTAATAATAATTTCCAAAATACTACATATACATACAAAGAAAAAATAGATTTATTTCAAAATGAATTAAGAGAAACATATGCAAAACAAATGCAAAAAATTGTGTATTCCAATGTAATGTCAATTGCAATGCTTATTATTATATTTATAATTTCCTTAAGAGTAGTATATAATCCAATAAGGGATGTAATCTTAGCATTTAAGAGTCTTACCAATAATGACAGAGGATTGTCCACTTCAATAAAAATCAGTTCAAAGGATGAAATCGGACAAGTAGTTGATAATTTCAATAAATTTGTTCTTCGATTGAAACAGTTGGATGAATTAAAAGATGAGTTTTTGGCAAATGTTTCACATGAGCTTCGAACACCCCTCAATAGTATTATTGGTCTTACTGAATCATTGGTTGACGGTGTGGCTGGGGAACCCAATCCCAAAATGAAATATAATCTCAGTATTATTATTTCTAGTGGTAAGAGACTTTCCAGTCTCATAAATGATATCCTTGACTTTTCAAAGCTAAAAAGCAACGATCTTGCTATATCAAGTAAAAATATTGATTTAAAGAAAACTTCTGAGATGGTTTTAAACATATTAAAATCACTAACATCTACAAAAAATATTGAGTTAAAAAATGAAATTCCTGATGAAATTCCTTGTGCTTTTGCTGATGAAAACAGGGTTCAGCAAATTTTGTTTAATTTATTAGGAAATGCCATTAAATTTACCAGTGAAGGTTATATTAAGATTAGTGCGGAACAAAAAGATGAGTGGATTTTAATAATTATTGAAGATACAGGAATTGGGATTCCAAAAGAAAAGTGTTTGGACGTATTTAAATACTTTGAACAGGTAGACAGTTCCATTGAAAGAAAATATGGAGGTACAGGACTCGGACTTGCCATTTCAAAACAATTAGTTGAGATTCATGGAGGCACAATATGGGTAGAATCCGAGCTTGGAGCAGGCTCAAAATTCAGTTTTACACTTCCCGCAGGACAAAAGATCCAAAACCCTTCATTCGAAACCCAATTATTAACAGCTGTGGGTAGTGAAGAAAGTGATGTGATAAGCAATGTTTTTGAAGTTCCTTATGAGGAAGCGGAATATCGAGTTCTTGTTGTAGACGATGAAAAAGTAAACAGACAGGTTTTATTTAATCACTTTTCTTTAGAGCACTATCATGTATCGTTGGCAGAAAACGGGATTGAAGCTTTGGAAAATTTAAATGAAAGGGAATATGACCTGGTTTTTCTAGATATTATGATGCCAAAAATGTCAGGATATGAGGTGTGTAAAAAAATAAGAGAAAAATATAACCTTTTTGAGCTCCCAGTATTAATGCTTACTGCAAAAAATCAGCCCAAGGATTTAGTTGCAGGATTTGAAGCTGGAGCTAATGATTATGTCAATAAACCTTTTGATAAAAAAGAACTTTTATCCAGAACCAAAACATTGCTGCTTTTAAAGCATTCGATTAGAGATATTTTAAAGCTTAACGAAGAGATAAATGAGACCCAGAGTGAAATGATATATACCTTAGGAGAAGCTGCTGAAGCTCGTTCAAGAGAAACAGGGTATCATGTTAAAAGAGTGGCGGAATACTCCTATTTATTAGCAATAAAAAGCGGCTTTTCTCAGGAAGAAGCCAATATGTTAAAACTTGTTTCACCTATGCATGATATAGGAAAGATAGCTATACCGGATGAAATCTTAAATAAGCCTGGAAAACTTACTCCGCAAGAATATGAAATTATCAAAAACCATGTGGAAATCGGATACAATATGATTAATAAATCAAATAGAAAAATATTGAAACTTGCTTCTGTCATCGCCTATGAGCATCACGAAAAATATGACGGCACAGGATATCCAAGAGGATTAAAAGGGGAGGAAATCAGTATTTATGGTAGAATTTTAGCTCTGGCAGATGTGTTTGATGCACTAGCCAGTGATCGTGTATATAAGAAAGCCTGGGAAATGGACCGTATACTGGAGTTAATAAAAAATGAAAGAGGAAAGCATTTTGACCCTCACTTGGTTGACATTTTTTTTGAAAATCTCAGTGAATTCATTGAAATAAAAAATAAATATGTTGATTCTATCAATAATGAGTCGGTGACTATTGACTAAAGAAATACTATAGATTCATTTTTGTAATTAAATTATGCCTGGAAAAAGGGACTACATTTCAGGGCTTTTTTGAGTGCTTATTTTTATTTGTTTAGCTGTGATAATGTTGAATTAGTTGGCTATGATGGTGTAAAATGGTTATAGCTGTTGATAAAGTTGAGAAGAGTTTCTGTAGGTCAAAAATTGAAAGAAGAATTAGTTTTCATAAAAGTGTTTACAAAAGTAAGGAAAACTGATAAAATTTTTATTGGAAGAATTTATCACATCTTTTAGTTACATTATATTCCGAAAATAAATAAGAAAAATAGATTAGGCCAGATCAAGAAAAATAACTGGTCAACTGGAGTTTCAAAATATGCGATTTGAAAGGCTTTGTAACAATTTTTTTGAAACTCCCTAAGTAAGTGATGTAAAGGGGAGAAATTTAATGTTCAGTAGTAAAAGAATGGTTGCCTTAACCATTTCATGTGTTTTTGTCGTCCAAATTCTAACTTCAACGGTATTTAATAAAATAGGGTTTAGCGATGTACAAGCTGCTTCTACAGATGATGCGTATGAAACACTATTACAGTCTTTAGAAGAAAGTAATGAATCGACTCAAATTGGTGATGTGGATGGAAATGGACAAATAAACAGCATCGATTTTGCCCGCATGAGAATGCGTTTATTAGGAATGATAAAGAGCTTTCCAGTATCAAATGGTACATGGGCAGCGGATGTAACTGGTGACGGAGTATTCAACAGTATAGATTTTGCATTTATGAGGATGTACATATTAGGAAAAATAAAAAAATTTCCAGCAGAAGAGAATGAAGTAACACCTACACCAAGCATTAGTGCAACACCTACACCAAGTATTAGTGCAACACCTACACCAAGCATTAGTATTACACCTACACCGAGTATTAGTGCAACACCTACACCAAGCATTAGTGTTACACCTACACCAAGCATTAGTGAAACACCTACACCAAGTATTAGCGCAACACCTACACCGAGCATTAGTGCAACGCCTACACCAAGCAACAGTACTGAACCTACTCCAACGGATGTTGGACCATCAAAGCCGACAGGGTTGGAATGTTCTTTAATAAGTGGAACGAGTGCATTGATTTATTGGGAACCATCGACAGATGGTATAAAGTATGCGGTTTTTAAAAACGACAATTATGAAGCAATAATCGACGAGGAAGAATACACTTTTACAAATCTTATACCAGGGGAAACTTATGAGTTTAAGGTTTGTGCTATAGATGAGGAATATGAACAATCAGAATTTAGTGATATTTGCATTGTAGAAACAAATATAAATACTATGGATGAAATTAAAATAGCACTTGTCAATAATTTCGACAACATGGGAACAAACTATACTTTGACTTATAAGGGAGAATTTGAAGAGTTCAAAACAAAAATTAGCCAAGTGATTTCAGAGGCAGTTAATGAGAGTAGTAAGCCTTTTATGCTATTGAACCAGTCTTGGGGTGCAAAGGGTTCTGTAGGAGACTTACAAATAACTTTTGATTTTGTTTATGACAATCAAAATAACTATACTACTGTGGCTCGTTCAATTGACGGCTTAAAAGAAGTTTTATTGTGTGAACTTAATAATAGAACTGAAAATATAGGTATAATTTATAAAGGATCGATAACCCAAAACGACTTTACTTTGGTTTGTGAAGAGGTATTTAATTGTGATACATATTTAAAGGCATGTATTGAAAGTTATACAAGTACCATTAGCACAAATAATAGTTTTGAAATTAGTGCACTAACACTAAACTGTAGTTATATAACCACAAAGGAACAGGAAGTCTATGTTGACAAAACAGTTGAGTTTATTGTATCAAAGCTCACAAATGCGGACATGTCTTATGACGAGAAGGAAAAGCTTATACATGATTATATAATGACTAATGTTGATTATTGCGAAGGAGAAAAATATGGCAGTGCTTATAGTGCATTATATGAAGGAAAAGCTAAATGTGATGGCTATGCAATGCTGACGTATAAAATGTTGAAGGTTGCCGGTATTGACAATATAATTGTGACAAATGAAGACCACGCATGGAACATAGTTAAGATAAATGAAAATTGGTATCATTTAGATACAACTTGGGATGATGCTAAGAAAAAAGATTTTGGTTTTTATAAATATTACAATTTGACAGACGATGAAATCTTAGAAACTAGAAATTATGATAATGTATATGGGAAAGAGTGTACTTCAAACTATATTGATGACTTGACTGAGAGAAATGATTATAGTGATGGAAAATATGATGAGATACTAAAAGAAATTAAAAAGAACGATAATTATTACTTTATAAATAGTTTTAATAGAAATGCATCTTTAGATTTGCTATATAATGAAATGGTTTTAAAAGAAGGAGAAAGCATATCTTTAATAGATGAAAAAATTTCTCCCGAATTGTATGAAGGCTTGTATCAATGGTCAACAAGTGACACTGATGTAGCGACTGTATCAAATGGAATAATAACAGCTAAAAAAGCAGGAACAATAGTGATTTCTGCACAGCCTATGTATGATATGTTGTCTACAGTAAGTCTTTTTTGTAGAGTTCATGTAATTCCTGTTGATTTGGAAGATGGGAAAACTCCACAAGTATTATCACAGGAGAATATTAACGATCTTACAGATTTAGATGCACAGTTACAGCTAACAATCAATAGTGAAGATGATATAAATAGTACAACAACAGTAACAAAAGCAGAAGACTGGTTAGAAGGCAAAGTGTGGTCTGTTGTTGAACCAGTAGATATAAGTAGTACATCGGAGTTTGACTGGGCAGAAATAGGATTTAAATTAACAAAAGAGCAACTTGAGGTTTATGATATAAATGATTTGGTGATTTATTGGTATGATGAAAAGACAGGCACCATAGTTCATCAGGCAACGATGGTAGATGAGGAAAGTGGAGTGATTTCTGCCACAGTAAATCATTTTAGTACTTATGGTGTAACTACAAGAAAACTGTCGGACTTAACAACTACTATTGCATTTGTAATAGACAGTAAGTATTCCGATCAAACAAGTTTAGATATATATAAAGAAAACATTCACAATACAATTAATGGATTAAGAAAAGAATCAAATGTAAGAGTAATATTTATAGATGCAAAAACAAATGAGAGTATATACTATTTTTTCGTTCCTTCAGAAGGTGCTTATCTTAATTTTTCTGTAAGTACTTCAAATCGCATTGATAGTGCTTTTGATAAGATAACCCCCGGAGAAAAAACACCTACTAATGATGAAATTATGGCCACTGTTAACAGTGGAATGACCAATGGAAATGGAGAGGTAAAAAATATTAATGTAAGTGGCCATAAAGATAATAAATATATATTGTTCTATACCAAATGGGATGCACGTTTTGTTGATAATAATGATGTTGTTATCAAAATGGGAGATACAATTGGTGCAGTGATAGGAAAAACAGTGGAGTATTATGCAGGTGGGCCAATATCCTATGACGAAACCGATGTGAATCCGTTGGTTGAGTTTTTATTGGAAGGAAACTATACGCAGTTAGGATCAGATACAGAAAAGATGCCATGGAAGCTAAGTCAAGATGGAAGTAATGTTAAAGATGATGTTATAGTTTTGCAAAAAATATTGGTATCCCTTGGCTTATTGGAAATGCCGATAGATTCAAGTACAGGAAAGTGTGTACCCTTTGGTACATATGGAAGTTTAACTAAGACAGCTGTTGAAAAGTTTCAGCAAAATAACGGATTGCATCTAGATGGTATAGTAGGAAAAAATACATGGAATAAAATGATGCTTCCATGGGACGAGGAAAATGCACAACCAGACAGGAATACTTGGAGTTATAGATATATTATACAAAACAATATGTTCTTTTCGGAGAAGCCAGAAGTTACATTGACTGGATCTTACGATGAGACACAATTAGAAGTAGGTAATTCAATAAAGATAACTGCAAAAGGAAGTAATTGTCACCATTTAGCGTTATTTATAAATGGCGAATGGGTGAAGACGGCATATGGAGAAACCAACACTAATGTTATTAATTTGGAATATGATTATAAGATACCAGCGGTTGGTTTTTACACTATACAGGTTAAAGGAAGAAATATACCTGGAAATGGCGGAGAACTTGTAAGTTCAGAAATAGTAGAGATTGAAGGAATTATGACTTTAGCTAAATATTACCCGCTTGACTTTAATGGAAGTAACAGCGTTAATTTAGGTAGTGAAGATAAGTTAAAGCCAAAAAGTGAAATAACAATATCAATGTGGGTAAAGCCTTCAAGTACACAAAACTCTGATGCAACTATAATAAGTTGTGAGGGAGAAAAATCAGGATATGAAATAAGACAAGACGGAAACAATACAAATAAGTATGTTATTTCTTATTGGAATGAATCAGGTAGAGAGTTAAGAACAGTAAATGTACCTTTGCAAGCTAATTGCTGGCAACACATTGCAGTTAAAAAACCAATTGACGATGGTACACGTTCACCTCTGTTCTTTTACGTTGATGGAGAATGTATTGAGACCGAGCCACAATATGGTGATATAAGTTATGATGATAATTGTAAAGTATATTTAGGTACTTGTGCAAGTAGTCCAGGGAGTAGGAATTTTAAAGGTTCCTTAGATGATGTGGCTATTTGGAATAGAGCATTAAGTATTGAAGAAATACAGGAGATTAGAAATAACGGTCCTGAATCCAACATAAATAAGCTTATTACATTAATAAAAAATGACTCTAGTGGTCAGTTGATAGATACAAGAAACTGTAATCTTGATTTTAATGGCAACTATCAAGTAAATTTAGGTGCTAGTAACAGGTCTATATCTGATAACGCAATGACAATATCAATGTGGGTAAGGCCTTTAAGCTCTAAAACTTCAAATGCCAATATTATAAGCTGTGAAGGCAATGAAACAGGTTATGCGATAGAACAAGATGGAAAAACTTCAGATGATTATGTTTTTAAGTATTGGGATGGATCGGATTGGGAAAAAACAGGTTCTATAGAACTTAATGCTGGGTCTTGGCAACATCTTGCTGTAACTAAATCAGAAGACGGAGATATAAAATTTATACTAAATGGTGGGCAAGAAATAAAATATTCTTATAGGACAATGTTATGGGACAACACTAATTTGTATTTAGGGACGGGTGCAAACAACTTAGGAAACGAGAATTTTAAAGGAAGCATGCATCAGGTTGGAATATGGAACAGGGCACTGACACTTGAAGAAATTAAGAAGGTTATGGAAAATGGCCCTGAAACAAAACTATATGGTCTTCAACAAGTGTGCAAAAGTACAACAAATTTCATAAAAAATGAGGTTGAAATAATAGATTTTGTAGCAAAGGACATGAGTTTTGAACACTTGTCTGAAATAGATGTTATAGATGGTAATACTATAAGTATTACCGGCGGATACTTGAGAAATGCTGATGGAAGTGACTTTAAGTATACTTATTCTTTCCCGTTAAAAGTACGATTTATTGATGGATTATATTATGCCGCAGATGAAGAATTGACGAATACCATATTCAAGTATATGAATGAGAAATCCAGTAGAGGAGTATATTTTAAAGAGTTTTTATTGGGTGGAGAAGAATATATTTATTCAACGGCATGTAACCCACAGTATGCAAATATGCTTTTGGACAGTGGAGATATCATAACAAAAGAAGAATTTATAAATATGATGGGGCCTCAATGGGAATTCCAATTTGCTGACACGACTAGAAATATTGATATGATAGATGTAGTTCATATGATGCTTGATGTAGGAGGTATGATACCTGTTGTTGGAGGGATATTCGATGGAACAAATGCAGTTATATATTTTATAGAAGCTGACGCATTAAATGGTTGCCTGTCTATGTTGGGTACAATAGATCTTATTCAATACGGTTGTGCAGGCTTGAAGTTAACAACAAAGACTTTAAAGACAGCAGACAATATGATGCTAGGAAAAAATTCATTAATGCTAGCGGTTGATTCCATTGGATTAATTAAAGCCGGATCAATCAATATGCTTGATGACATTGCATGTATCACAAAAACACAAAACGGTTATGAATTTGTCAGTAAAAATGGTATAGTATTTAAGATGCTAGATGATGAAATACCTGCGGTAGCAAAAAGTACCATAAAGGCAATGGCTGATTCAACAGATGAAATAATGACGTGCTTAAAGACAGAGCCAGAAGCTTTGTTTGAGGTGGTTGAAGAAACAAAAGAGCTTGACAATAGTGTGTTGTATAAATTAAGGGACAACACAGAAATAGAGATTTTTAAAGCGGATTTAACACCAGAGCAGATAATTTGCTCAGTAGATGGATGTTTCACTGGAGATACACTTGTAACAACTAAAGACGGGCTTAAGAGAATCGATGAGATTACCGAAGGAGAATATGTATTATCAAAAGATGTTAAGACAGGAGAAATTGCATATAAGAAAGTTGATTATGTCTATATCAAGAATACAAAAAATTTGGTACAATTAGTTGTAAGTGGTGAAGAAATAAAAACAACATCAAGTCATTTGTTCTTTACAGCTTCAGGATGGTGGAAGACTGCAAAGAATATTAAAGTTGGAGATAAGGTTTTAACGGCTGAGGGTGAGTTTAAGGAAGTTACTGCAACTAAGGTTGTTGAGTTAGAGGAAGGCGTAAGGATTTATAACCTTAATGTTGATGAGTTCCATACTTATTTTGTTGGTACTCAAGGGTTGTTAGTGCATAATAATTGTATTGATGTTGTAAATGACATTGACAATTGGCTAACGTCTTTGACAGTAGAAGAAGTAAATGCTTTAAAAAGCTATAAAGGGGCTGGATACCTAGAAATAAATGCAGCCTTGCGAAATGGTACAGTTAACCAATATCAACAGGTGATTAATAATATAAAATCTGCTGTTTCAAAAGGTGTAATAAAAGAGAATTTAACTCTATATAGAGGTCTTACAGAGAGTGGTATTGTTGAAAACTGGGATAAACTTCTTAATGGTATTGAATATAAGTATACCGACAAGGCATTTAGTTCAACAACTACTAGTAAAGATGTTGCAGAGTTCTTTGCTATGGATCATGGGGTCGATGGGATTGTTGCTGAAATTATAAACACAAAGGGATTGAATGCAGCAAATATTGACTCTCTCAATGCGGGGATACTAGAGGATGAATTTTTGCTACAAAGCGGATTAAGTTTCGAAGTAAAGAAAGCATGGGAAGAGTTTGGTGTTAAACATGTGTTATTGGAGGTTGTTTATTGATGAATAAGGATCAAAATAATAAGTATCTTTCGTTAAATGAGAGGTGGAAGTCAGATAAGATAGATTTTAGGGACGGAATGGCAACTCAATGTTTTTTTTGTAAACATATCAGACCAAAGAAAACATGTAAAGCATTCCCAGAAGGAATTCCAGAAGAAATTTATAATAATTTATTTATTCATAAAATTCATTATGAAGGAGATCATGGTATATTGTTTGAACCAGATAAAGCTGAATATGATAATATAGTATTTAAACCTTTAAGAGAATAGTTATTTAAGGTGACGAAGATTGACTCCTTATTAAAATAACAGGTCAACCTTCAGTTTGTATACTAAATATGAGCATGGTTTAAATAATGAAAGTATGTTTTTAAAAATGTTTGGGTTATAAATAGTGAAAGAGTGATTACTATGAAAAGGAATCGACAATATTTTAGAGGATGTATGCTTGGTGGTGCAATTGGGGATGCATTAGGCTGGCCAGTTGAATTTTTAAGACTAAGCGAAATAAAAGATAAATATGGTGAACTGGGGATAACAGAACTCTTGACAGATACTAATGAAAAAGCGGAAATAACAGATGATACCCAAATGACTCTTTTTACAGCGGAAGGTATACTTTGTTCAGAAATCATTAAAGTTCAAGAGGGTGAATGTAATCCAACAGATTCTGTTTATTTTTCTTATCTCCGATGGCTATATACACAGGGACATCCTCAAAATGAAGAGTATATTCAAATATATAATGGATGGTTATTAAGTATCAAAGAGTTACATGAAAGCAGGCAACCTGGAATGTCGTGTTTATTATCTTTGCTAAGTGGAAAGCGGGGGGGAGTCAGTAGACCAATTAACAATAGTAAGGGATGTGGAGGTGTAATGAGAGTTGCACCTGTTGGTTTGTTTTACTCAAAAACGACTGCTTTTAAACTGGCTGCAGATTTTGCATCACTAACCCATGGACACCCGACAGGGTACTTATCCGCTGCGGCATTAGCGTATATTATTGCTTCAATTATAGAAGGAAATGAAATTGATATAGCAGTTAATGATGTAATTATTGTTCTTCGAGAATGGGATAAAAGTCAGGAATGTGTAGATGTTTTAAAAAAAGTGTTAGATGTATACACAAAGGATATACATTATGAAAAAGCAATATCAATGCTTGGAGAGGGGTGGATTGGAGAGGAAGCCTTAGCGATTGCTGTATATTGTGCAATGAAATTTAAAAACAATTTTCGTAGTGCGATAATAGCTGCAGTAAATCATAATGGAGATAGCGATAGTACGGGAGCAATAACTGGAAATATATTAGGTGCATATCTTGGATTGAATGAGATTCCAACCGAATGGCAGGATAAAGTAGAGCTGAAAAATGAGATTATTCAAATAGCTGATGATTTACTAAATGGATATAAAAAGAACTATGATTGGAAAAAAAGGTATCCAACATAAGAATAGGAGTAAATTTATTAGAAGTGAGTCTATAGAAGCTACACACAAAATGTTATAAAAAATTTGACCTATGGTATGTGAGACCTTTGTTTGAGGTGGTTGAAGAAATGAAGAAACAAAAGATCTTGACAATAGTGTGTTGTATAAATTAAGGAACAACACAGAAATAGAAATATTTAAAGCGGATGCCAACAGCTAAAACAGGAAATTGTTAAGATGCTTGGTATATAAGTGGGGCGGTTGACTCCGCCCGGTGCCTAACAAACCAAAACCATTATTACTATAAGAGGTAACCCTTGTAGTACCATACCAAAATTTTATGAAATTTTCTAAAAAGGCGCAGATGGTTTTAAGCTGCATCTTTTTTTGTTACAATAGTTAGATGAAAGCTATGGAGGCACTTTTATGAGATTAAATTTGTTTTTTGCGTTTATTGTAAGTACGTTTTTATGTAGTAAAATATCTGATGTTATATCATTTTTTATACCGAAAAAAGCTTATTGGATATATATTATTCCAGCTGTTTTCTTGCTGGTAACAATTATTTATAAAAAAGTTGCTTTCTTAAAAAAGACAGCTACAAGAGTATTTCTTATTTTATCTACGTTAATACCATATTTTGTTCTTGTGTTTTATGTAAGTTTATGTATAATTAATTATCCTGCTGAAATTCCAGTTGAAGCAAAGCTTAAAGCTGAATATTTGACAGAACAAGAGATTGATGCAGGAAATCGGTTGGCTAAAATGATTGAAGAATTTGACGAAAAAATAGCTGTTAGTGATCAAGATTTAATTAGAAATTCTGATATTATTGATTCGAATAAATCTACGATAGTAGAACTGATTAAAAGAACTAGTGACGATAGAAAAAAAGTTCTTGAATTTATAAATAGAAATAGTATTGCTATTCCAAATACTTTTGATAAATCACGAAAATTGAATTTTTTATCGAAAAGTTCTGATAACTCTATTGTTCATATTAGAACTCTGATAATTATTTATAAACTGGAATTATTTGAAGTGGAAAGATTTAAAACGGAGAAGAAATACGATCAAGCAGTAAATAAATATATTTCAACATGGAATAATTTAGCTAATGCTTATAAAATCAAAAATACAGATATTATAGGTGCTCTATGTCTTGGCACTATTTCACAAGACTTGGGCGAATATTTCTATAACAACCAGAATATTTTTCTATCATATGATTTTACCGATGTTACAAGACTGAAAGAAGATATTATAAATAACTTGGATAGGACTTATAAAGTAGGGTTTTCAAATGAGTATATATCATATATGACAATGCTTGGAAATTCAAAAAATATATGGCCCTTAATGGATAAAAATAAATTTTTAAGAAGATTGGATGACTACTACTATTCGTCGGCTGAAAGTATAAAAAACCCTTTAGATATTGTACCTTATGAAGAATCTGTAGATTTTGGTGCTATGGAAGATCCAATTTTTTTAAAAGACTATATTGGAGAATTTTTATATACTATAAATGAAGGTGTTTATAGCGGAATATCACAAAACGCTATAAAACAAAAAAACGAAATCTCTGTGTATTTTTATGCAATGGATAAAAATAATTATCAAAATGTCCCACGAGATTACTTTACAGGTGAAAAAATTAAGATTAACGAATTTTCTGATCGTATTGAAATTGATGTTTACACTACATTTAGGCTTGATAAAACTCAAAGGTTTGTAATAATTAAATAATGCTCTTTTTTGAAGATTAAATATTAATACAATCTTCACCAAATACATAAAAACTTTTTGAAAAGTATGAGAAAGAGGGTTATATTGATTGATAAGTGGGGGTTTGTAGAAGTTAAATAAATTAGGGTAAATGCCCCATAGGTTCTAGGAGGATTGATGAAGGAGTGAAAGAAAATAAGTTATTGATTGTTACTATAATTATTGGAATTATGAACTGGATAATTTGTTTTGTTAGTTATAACTTGCTAAATGGTAATGATTTTTTTAGTCCTTTTGTATTAGCAATTCAACGGAAAATAGAAATTTATTTTATTTTCTTATCAGGTGGAGTATCGGTTGTTTTTTCATTAGTAGCAATAATAGAACTTTGTAGAAAAAAGAAAAAATTATTAGTGATTTCAAGCATAGTTATTAATGTTGTTTATGTTATATATTATTGGAGCACAGTAGGTAGCTTTTTCTTATATAATATTAAAAATATGCAATATCTATAAAAATAACATAAAAAATGATAAAGAGTAACGTAAATTTGAGAGATGTTGCCCTGTTAGTGAATCAATTATGGAGTTTGATGATGGATCTTTAGCATTACAAGAATTTATAAAAAGGTTAAGAGCAGACAAAGTCATATTAGAATATAATAAAAAGAGTTAACCGATATACAAATACATGGTGTAGGCATAAAAATTATATTTTGCAAAATACATTTTTTGTATAATTAAAGACTCGATTGAGTTACAAAACTCTTTCGGGGCTTTTCTACGAGCGACAGGTTTACCTTATTAATGTATAGTAATAGTAATAAAAAAATAATGAAAATAAAAGCAAAATATGGTATAATTAAAGTGTTTATTTCGTTTGTAGGGTGATTTTGTTGAGAGAGCGACTAATGATGTAACTCTGAAGAAAGTCAGAGACATTTTCCAATACTATATTGTATTAGGAGACTTATTTTTTGCTGAAAAGTGGCGATAAATTGCAAATTGAAACTAACGGTGATGTTAATTTTTGAAAGACGTTATCGAACTGGTATGTAGAATATAATAGAATTTCATCATTTTCAAATTTAATTTTATTCACAACTGCTACAATATCCGATAATTTACCTTTTTATAATTGGGGTGAAAAAGAATCAAAAACCCAAACTCACTATTTTATAATCAATTGGAAATATTTCAAAAACAAAAGAATAGCGTTTTAGAAAAGGCTATAACAAATACACTTTATAATAGGGGAAAAGGTATAAATTTGCTAATAAAAATGGAGGTAAACTATGTTTATAAGAAAACCAATTATTATTCTTGTAATTCTTTCAATTTTAATGATGACGTCCTGTTCATCAGGAATTGAAAAAGCTGCAACGACACCTATTCTTGCCGAAAACTCAATATTGAAGCCAAAGTTTGAGCTAAAAGATAAAACTTTCGAGGCTGGAACTGCCTTTGCTATTGAACTGGAAGATGAAAAAGTATCTTTGGTATTAACAGCGTATCATTTATTTGGAGAATCTGGAGGTTTGGAAGAAGAAATTCCTGCTTCAGTTTTGCCTGAAGTTTTCAAAAAAGCCACGTTTAAAGAGGCATATAATGACACCCCCTGTGGAGAATGTGAGAAAGTTTTAAAGATTGAGGATGCTGATACTAACCCCAATGTTGATAAGGATATAGTTGCCATTTATTTTGGTGAAAAGCTGAAAGCCAACCGATTAAAGCTTAGTTCCAAACTTCCTCGAAAGGGCGAAACGGTATGGCTTGCAGCACCGACAATGCTCGGGGTAGAGCCAAAACTACATAAAGCAACAGTTAAATTGGCTTCGGACAAAATGCTTTATTTTGAATACGAGGAAAAAGATATTATACTTATGGCAACAAGTGGTGCACCTATCGTAAATGCGTCCGGTGAAGTTGTGGGTTTAAATATCGGTGGCGGTGAACAAGAAGGTAAAACGATAGGGGTTGCAAATCCTTGTACTAGTATGTTGAAAATGATAAAAAAAGCATTGAGTGAAAAGGATTAGAGACAATACTTGAAAATGCATCCAAAATGAAGTTGTTGTTGTGCTTCATATAAAACATTGATTAATCAATATGCGTGGTAGCATTTTATGTACCACAAAAATGTGAAAAAGTTTTTACAGGAAACACTCCATAAAATTGATTTTGAACCAAAAGAGTATAATGAATTCATTGTTTATTGGTTATCACTAATGCAAAATAACAAAGATGAGCCTAAAATAGCTCAAATAAAAAAATAAGGAGAGATAATAATGTTAGTTGCTTTATTGGTCTGTGTAGTATTAATGTTAATTGATTTTATGTTATTATTAATTATGCCAAAGTTTTATTTTAAGATTGGGATACCTATCTACAAGCAAAGTGCTATATTATCAAAAAAAGTACCTATAAGAGATTTGGGAAAGTATTTTGGTTTTACAGAAAAGTTAGTTTATAAAGTAAAGGACGATATAATAATATTTCGAACAAGGTTTAATTATTTAAATCTTTATAAACTTAATGTCTTGTCCATAGTTAAAGGGGAAGCAAAAATTAATAATGGCGAAATTAATATAATACAAAGAGTTAATTTATCATCACTATTTCTTCTTTTGTATTTCGTATATATCACACTTATACAAAATATTGGTATTTTTTATAAAGTTATTATATTTATTGCTATTTTAGTTATAGCTTTTATTGGTTACCTTTTTTTGATGGTTAGAAATGTAGAAATTGAAAAAGTCAGAATTGATATTAGAGATAATTTAAATAAAGATCATTCAACGTGTTATATTAAAAAGCACAAATGATTTTATCAGTTACAAGGGATGTGAGAGTTGTATGAAAGAGCGGATAAAAAATGTATTGAATTTTAAAAGACCATCAAGGGTTTTCATTGTTGTTGCTATTTTGATTGCAGTTGTGTTGTCTGTAGGACTTATATCAAGCCGAGTAGCGACTTTGAATTTGTTTAAAGATATGGCTGGAACATATAGTTTGGAGAATCCTACTGAAAAACAAAAAATGGAGAGGCTATTGTCTATAACTTTGTATAAGAACGGTGATGCTACGCTTAGTACACCACTAATCAGCAGTTATTTATTACCTAAATGTACTTATTCCGTTGAAGATGAAGAGTTGTTGATTCACGCGGTTATAGAAAACGACCTTGAAAAAGGTTTCTATGGAGTAAAAAATAAAGAGGTTATAGCAAGATTCAAAATTAACGAAGATGAAACATTGGTGTTTCGGTCGGCTACTGTTCCGTTATTTGCAACATTTAGAGCAAAGTACATTAAAGAATTATAGATTCATTTTATAAACCGATACTGTCAGAGAGATTGTGTAAAACAAGAACTTTTTTGGTGGCTTTTTCACTAAATCCTGAAAGAACTGTTAGAAAATATGCAAGAATTTAAAAAAACAGTTTTATAGGAGGATGAAAAATATAAGTATAGCAAAAATACGCCTAATAATGTTAGTATTATGTCTGCAGGTTTTGAGTAGTACATTTTAAAATTTATTCTCAATAAATCTTTTTTTAAAAGCTCATATTTTATAGTTATTTCAGGCTTTTCACCTTCATCTGTCCATTCATTTTCTTGAGCGTGAGTGATTTCATCAGTTTTAATAACTTCTCCGAAATCAGGTAATGATTTCTTAAGTTTGTAGTTTTTGAGTTTTAATTTTTTCTTGGATACGTTATTTCTCAAAATGTTCAAAAATTCATCCAACTGCTCCTGTGAAATGAAGCATCTTCTTGGAATTACATTTATTTTTACAGGGGAATAATATATAAGAAAACATGGTTTTAATTCCTCAATCTTATAAATTTCCTCCCAAAGTAATGAAAAAGAACTTTCCAGTGTCCGTACAGCAAACTTATCATTTGACACCTCAACACAATTAAGATTATGGAGCAATTTACTTTTCTGGAAATTGATTTTATGTATTATGTATAAAGATAAAAAAGGCACTAAAGAAAACAAAAATAATAATATTACCGGCAAAAATGATAATATCAATATCGGAATATATTCTTTAAGAGTGTTAAAAGAAAAAATTAATACTAACGATAAAGAAATAATAATTGGCACTAAAAGCACTGCGTAAAGTATAATGTAAATTATTCCAAATCTGCCGTATGCTTTTGCAAAACAAAAATCTCTTAAGTCCCTTAACGTATATTTTATGTTTATATTAATGCTTCTTTCATTTCAAAGTCCTTAATAAGTGGAATTCCTCCATATACACCAGCTAAATAATCCTTTTCAAATGATGCATCTGAACGAACTTTAAAATCTGATAAGGCAGTCAATTGAGAACGCCCTACTTCATCCTTTTGGACAAACCAAATCTGATCCCTTCTAAAAAACTTTTTATCCAGTAAAGTAGTATCATGAGTGGTATATATTAACTGTGCTTTTGAATTTGCATCATAGAACAAGTCAATAATAAACTTTAGCAAAAGAGGGTGTAATTTATTATTTAATTCATCTACAAACATTGATCTATTATTCAAAATTGCAGTTTTTGCATAAATAAAAATAACAATACTTTTGATTGTTCCCTCTGATTCATTTAATAAATTAATCTTATACGAATTTCCCTCACTATCTTTATGTGTAGTTAAAAATTTGATTTCCTTATCATTTTGTTCATAACTTATATCTTTAATTCCAGTGTCAATTGCCATTAAGAAATCAATTAACCCAGTTTTATCACTATTAATTACTTTAGGTAAAAGTTTTTCTATAACACTCAGATCCTCAAAGGAATCAGTATCTGAGACTAGAGTATCCATTATTCCATGATACACCGTATTGAAGATATCTGTTTTTAATCTAAGTTTATTAAAAACCGAAAGAACTAATGATTCAGAAGGAATCTGAGTTTTATATGTGTCGCATTGTTTTCTGACAGATGCTCCAAACTCTATATCATCATTATATCTTTTAAAAATTATACTACTTCTTTTGGTATTAGTATTTTTTCTGTACATCCACTCACTTACAATTCTTTTTCTATTGTATTCAAACCCATATTTATATTCAAATTCACCAATGATTTTAATAATTTGAAATTCAGTATTTTCTTTGTTTTTATCAAAAGCAAAGGGATTATAATATCTTGAAATTGCTTGAACTCCTTCAATATCAACATTATTCATAGATTCAATGATTATTCTTTGAAAATAATGCATTGCTATATATAAATTGGATTTACCACTGGCGTTTGCTCCATATATTGCTGCAACTTTAAGTAATTTTTCTTTTGTTTCATTATCAATTAAATTGTATCCATGTTCTTTGTAAGCATTAATTGCTGTCATATCTAAAGTTGTTTCATCTTTAAAAGATAAGAAATTTTTTAATGTAAATTGTACTAACATATTACACCTCCAATTTTTATATTATACTTTTTATTATACTATGTCAATGTTTTTGTGAATTATTCGTAATTTATTTGATCTGATATCGGTTGTGTGAGGTTTTGCCTCTTTAAACTTCACGTTGATTTTCTTGTGTTTGTGATCCTTAAGGTGTAACCAGAAAGTGAGTATAATGTTTGGTTTTTATAAATATTACAATTTGACAGACGATAAAATCTTAGAAACTAGAAATTATGATAATGTATATGGGAAAGAGTGTACTAGATTAAATATTAATAATACAATCTTCCCCAAACACATAAAAACTTTTTGAAAAGTATGAGAAAGAAGGTTATATTGATTGATAAGTGGCGGGGATAGAACTTAAATAAATTGGGATATAAATTATGGGATTAAAAATAGAGACGGAAGACTTAAAAGAATGTTTGGACTTTATTTAGAAGGTACATTGCTTTGCTTAGAGATATAAACTCCAATAGAACAATGGAAATGGTTGACGGTACCAGATATGTGCCGGATAAAGAGGTATGCGATTATAGAGTACCATTCAAATTGAGATGATGAAGTATTTTTGCAGGTCAATTTACATGGGTGTGATTTCCCAAGTGATCCTGACAATACTCATAATCACTTCCGCATATAATACAGTAACCAAATTTAAGCTCAGGATGGTCCTTTGAAGTACGACCACATTCTCTGCACTTGTAATTAAATACTGCATTTTTTGAGAGCTTTGGTCTAGCGGCCATTACTTTCTTTTTACGTCGTTCCTTTATAACAGGTCTGAGCTTTGGTAGGATTCGAGCATGATATATATCCTTACCAAAGAATATGAAAAAGTTGGAGAAGGATAAAATGGCAGCTATCTTTATATACCATGGATGTACAATGATTGAATAAGCGACAAATAACAGCTCAAACAAAGCAAGGTATTTTACCTTAACCGGTATTATGAAAAAGATAAGAAGTTTAAAATTGGGGTACAGGTAAGCAAAGGCCAGAAAAATTGATAGGTTTAAATACAATGCTGAGCCCATACCACTTTTACTTATAAATGCAGCTATAATAGCTGTCAGCATACCGATTGCATAATAAAGATTTAGTCTAAAGCTTCCCCAAAGCCTTTCTAACGATGAACCGAACATATAAAAAAGATAAAGGACAAAGATAATGAATAAAGCATCCAGGGTTTCAGGTATGAAAATGAAAGTGACGAGTCTCCATATCTGGCCTTGTAATATTGTTGCCCGGTCAAGGGTAAGAAGATGATATATTGTACCGGTTCTATCAAGGTGAGCTACAGCAAAGACAATCACCGCTCCAATCACCAGATATTTTATTAAGTCCTTGATCGCATAACGCCTATATTTCTTTTCAAGTTTTGAAATCCAATCCATATGTGTCCTCCAGATATAAGTTGTTTGGTTTTGCAGTCCCTTTTCTTCCTAGAGGGGAAGAATAGGGACGAAGGCTTAATAGAATTGAAAGTGTTACTACGGATTTACCTGTATTGTTTTATTCATTTTCCCAGTTTCTTCTGAATCTTCATTGCTATAAACAACTATTTTAGAATTTGTATCATCCAAATAATATATTTCAATCTCTGGAAAGAAGAAGCTAGAACTCTTTTCTTCAATAGGCGTAATTTCTATATCTAATGTATTTGCAGCTTTTTTAAGGCCTCCGATTATCAAACCTATATGTGAACCTTCATTTACAACAATAGGTTTTCTGTTATTAATAGAAACAGAAACATTATATCCGCTAGCGAAATTTATTGATAGGTATGATTTTGGTACTTCCACATTATCTATAATTGGAATATTAGTTATAACCTTACCATTAATATTTTCAATAATCTCTTCGTCACTAAACGGCTTCGGACTCTGCGTTTTAACGCTATCATATTTCCAATGGCTGTCTTCTTTAACAAATTTAAAGAAAACGAATGTTTTTTCATCTTCTTGACCAGACTCTGAATCTGGCTTTCTTTCGTAAATTAAGCCTATTGTAGGACCATTTTCAAACACCCTATATAACTTGTCATTTGTGATGTCCATAGATTCAACCATTTCAGGATAGTATGGCAAGCTGGTCATACCGGCAGACAATAATGAGTTTTTTACAGCAGCGTAGTTATATGTAGATACGTATTCTTTAGTAGCTTCTAAATTTCCGGTTTTATATGAACTAATATAATTATTGAGAACCGATTCAAGCTTCTTTTGCAGGTCTTCATCAATTAGTGCAGCTGAAATTGAAACGGTCCTTGTTTCTGAATTCCAACCAACTTTAGCTCCTAGCACTTCAGACACAAACCTTAGCGGCACATAGGTCCTATCCGATATAATTACTGAAGATGCGTCAATTTGAATTTTTTCTCCATCAACAAGTGCAAAGGAATCACCTATTTTAATTTTTATTGTTTTCTCTGACTTGTGGATTCCAACAACTCTAAGAGAACCATCCCACGTCACTTTCGCCCCAAGCTTTTCACTGACAAACCGGATAGGTATCATTGTTCTATTGCTTTTAGTGTCAATGAAGGGCTTGGCATCGGGAAAGTCAACCGTACTTTCATTAACTTCAATAGTTAAATCTGAATCTGCAAATACTGGTATCGCAACCCATTGAAACAGTAAAACCGCTGTGATGATCAGTAATAACTTTTGAAAGTTATTAACTGTACCAAAGTCCATATATTTCTTCTTATTACAAATCATTTTTATCCCCCTTCTAAAAATAACTGAATGATTAGGATATTTCTACAAAAGTTTATTACTTATACTGAGTATTTCGCGGTCAGACAACGTAAATTATACCATACAATTTATTCATAGACAATTCTCCTTAACTACTTGGGTGCATATTTTAATTGTGATACATATTATGGAAATAACATCTGCGTAGAGGCTTAGAGAATGTTAACGAAGCGAAGGATTAGTCGAATCACTTTTCTACGCGTAGCGAGTTTTGATTTGACCCGTAGCGAGTTTTACATTCTCTTAGTCTCGGAGCTTTAGTTATTGGAATAATATGTCTCACGATGATTAAATACACCCTAACTACTTAATTATATATGATTCATTTATAAGCGGAAGTATGGTGAAATTGTTGTGATGGAATGCTAACTACCTTTGCAAATGCTGGTACTGGCGGTGGCATAGTTCTAATATTATTTTCTACTCTATATATGATTTATGTTAATGATTTAACAAAGTTGAACTATTAAAGGTAAAGAACTGTGAAGCAGAGTTTGTAACAGTAGAAGGAACCAAACTAAACGAATATATATATTCGAAAGGGGAATTTGTTCAATGAGAATTTTTAGAGCACTTTTAGTTTTAGTTGTATGTCTGTTTGTGCTAGCTTGTGAATGTTTTCTAGTGTTTTATAAAACTGTTTCTTATAAGGGCAACTACTACAAAGCTTGAATTTTATATATCTTGCACCTTTTACTAAAATATGACAAAGCTCATTCTGAAGTAGAAGGACTAAATAAAAAGTTTCCAGAAGATATGCAAAAATCTATTTTGCAATATGCTATTAAAGGGAAGCTAGTTGAGCAACGAGAAGAAGAGGGTACAGCAGAAGAACTATATCAGCAGATTCAAGAAGAAAAAGAGAAGCTGATTAAAGAAGGTAAGATAAAAAAGCCTAAGAAACTCACTGAGATTACAGAAGATGAGATTCCATTCGATATTCCAAAAAATTGGAAGTGGGTTAGACTGGGCACTCTTTTTCAGATTAATCCTAGAAATAACTTAGATGACAATCTTTTAGTTTCTTTTATTCCTATGACTTTATTAAAGGATGGATATCAAAGTCAGTTTTCATATGAAGTCAAGCAGTGGTCTGAAGTAAAAAAAGGATATACTCATTTTAAAGATGGTGACATAGTTTTGGCTAAGATAACTCCTTGTTTTCAAAATTTAAAATCAGCTTTAGTGAATAAATTGAAGAATGGATTTGGAGCTGGGACAACAGAATTACATGTTTTAAGATCTTATGATAATCTTTGTTTAAAGTGTTTTTTATGGTACATAAACAATCCTTTATTTATAATGAATTGTGTGGCTAAGATGACTGGAACTGCCGGACAGCAAAGAGTTGGGAAAGAGATAGTATGTAATTATTTAGTTCCGATTCCACCACTCGAAGAACAAAAACGTATTGTAGAAAAGATAGAAGAATTGATGCCATATACCAAACAACTTATGAAAGAATAAATTGAAGAAAAATTTGTACACCCGGTTTTTATTTAAATTTAAGGTAAAGTGTGGTAAAATTTTAAGTAACAAAATTTAGACCATGTGTCCTTCAAGGATATAAAAAGAGAATTATAATTTTGTATGGATGATGGTATGAAGTATTTGTATCTACATTTATAGATATTTTTAATAATATAAAAACTTTAACTGGAAAGGATTGTTATGTATGAAAGTTTTATTGGTTAATGGGAGCCCGCATGAAAAAGGTTGCACTTATACTGCACTGGCTGAAGTTGTAGGAGCATTAGGAAAACACGGTATTGAAACAGAAATTTATCAAGTAGGTACGAAGCCAGTTTCAGGATGTTTAGGTTGCTATTCTTGTGCCCAAACAGGAAGATGTATTATTAAAGATCAGGTAAATGAATTTTTAGAAAAGGCAGCAGGTGTGGACGGCTTTATTTTTGGATCTCCGGTACATTACGCTTCTGCCTCCGGTATGTTAATTTCCTTTATGGATCGGGTGTTTTTTGCCAGCAGAGGTCGGATGGCGTATAAGCCTGCTGCTGCAGTAGTGAGTGCTAGGCGTGGAGGCACTACTGCTACGTTTGACCAGTTGAACAAGTACTTTGCAATAAGTAATATGCCTATTGTATCATCTCAGTACTGGAATATGGTGCATGGAAATACTCCTGATGAGGTTAAGCAGGATTTAGAAGGTATGCAAATCATGCGTACGTTAGGTAAAAATATGGCCTGGCTCTTAAAATCCATTCAAGCAGGGAAATCAGCAGGTATAGAGATTCCAGAGCAAGAAAAGCGTGCAGTTACTAACTTTATTCGATAGAAGAGATGAAGGTAGTGTTTATACAATTGATTGAAGGATAGTAAAATCATTTTTCCATAAAGTAGAAAATATAATATAACCAAAGTTATTTTTTTACAGACATAATGGTAGTTAATCGTATTATTTGATAAAGTGATTTCAAAAAACTTACTCTTTGCTGAAAGAATTAGTTTATAGAAATAGCAAACTATATCATTGAGGGGGGATTAGAATATGAAAAATATCATTATAATAGGTTCGGGACTAGGAGGTCTTATTGCGGGCAATCTTCTTGCAAAGAAGGGTCATAAAGTAACAATATTTGAATCTCACAGCATGCCTGGCGGATATACCGCCGGATTTTACAGGAAAGGCCATTATTTTGAGAGCGGTACTCTTTCTTTTGAATCTTCAGCATCAGTATTCAAGGCAATGAAGGATATTGGAGTTTTTGAAAAGATAGACTTTGTCAAACAGAGAATGCGGTTTGTTTCAGAAGATTACGATGGAATTCCTGAGGATTTCAATGAGTATAAAGATATGATTTACTCGGGTTTTCCAAGAGATAAGGAAAAGTTGGATTTGTTTTTTTCAGATCTGGAGAAAATGGACTTCCTTATGGGTGATGTCAATGAACCTATGCCCTTTCTTTATAATGGGTTTAAAATGTTAAAATCAATGATTCCTTATATCTTAAGTGCCCCAAAGATGATGAAGCTGTCAAAGCAGTATGGAGATATGACTTCATCGGAGTTTGCCTTAAAATATTTTGAAAAGGACACAAAGCTTTTGAAATTGTTCAGTGGATTCGGCTATCCTGATATGTCGGCTATGTTTGTAGGTGCTGCTTTATCTGGTATATTTACTGACTATTGGACTGTAAAAGGCGGTATGCAATCATGGGCTGACATTTTAGCAGAAAACTTTAAAAACTTAGGAGGGGATTTGAAACTAAATTCTTATGTAGATAGGATTATAACTAAAAATGGAGCGGCAGTTGGAATTTCATGTGATAATGTTATCTATAATGCTGATAATGTTATTTCTGCTGGAGACTATAAGAAAACCATGTTGCAGCTTTTAGACGATAAGCACCTTATTCCAAAGACGCTTCAGGATAAAATAAACAGGTCTGCCGTTTCGGAAGGATTTTTTACAGTGTATTTGGCGCTGAATATGTCCAACGAAATGCTTGGAGATTATATGAAAATTCCACATGTATTTACCTTTGATGACATAGCAGGGTGTGATATATACAATTCAGAAGATGATGAGTTTTTCAGTAAAACATCCATTTCACTATATTCGCCTTCAATGGTAAACCCAAAACATTCACCGGAGGGAAAATCATCGTTAATGGTTCAGACATTGGTACCTTATCATTGGATGGGCAACTGGGGGGATGGTGATAAGAAAGAATACATGAGGTTAAAGGAAGGGGCAATGAATACAATAATCGATAGAGCATCAAGCCTGATTCCCAATTTAAAGGATTGTATAGAATATAAGGAAGCAGCAACTCCTCTGACTTATGAAAGGTATACCCATAATTCTGATGGAGCAACCTCGTCATGGAGCTGGAACCCAAAAAAGAAGTTCTATAATAATTCCATGAGCGTGAATATTGATACACCGGTAAAGAACCTCTATATAGGTTCATGTTGGGCTATGCAGATAGGCGGCGTACCCGGTGCAATTGCAGCGGCATACACTTGTTCTAACAAGATTAAATAAATATTCCAATAAGCAAGGGCGATATTTAACCCTTGCTTATTTCCTACAAAGAATGATGTTTATTACTGTTGGAATACAGCTTTCCACCTATTAAATTGCGAACTTTTTCTTCAGGATAGCCTTTTTGAAAGTAATGTATTCTGAAGTTGCAGTTTCAGATTGATATCTAGGTCAGATGTTTCAGTGTTGTGGACCTCAGATACTTGTTGCTGCTGATATTGTAAAGGGCAGACAATGTGCTGCATATCCTGCTGTTGCCCCTGATATTGAGGCTGTTGGCGGTGAATATATAAGCCTAGATATGGATAAAGCCCATGTGGATGGCAATCTAGTTACTGCTCCAGCTTGGCCTGCACACCCACAATGGCTTGCTATGTTTTTGAAGGTACTTGGTGCTGAGATAAAGATATGATGTGAATATAATTATTTTAAGCATCATTGTATATTTGTAAGTTTAAAAACACATATGTTGGATTGAAACAAAAGAGCTATCCCATAAAACTTTAATAATTTTCGGGATAGTTTTTTCTTACTCATTTACCCCTAATCAGTAATAGGTTATTATTCTTAATACAGGATGAAAGTGGGGTATGACAATGTGCATATCGAAATATTATATTTGAAATCAAAAAGTTAAATTTATCTAATGTAACAAAAACAACTTTAAATATAACAGTAATAGTGTTGTATTTAAAGTGTTAAATGTTACATTAGGAGGTGATCTTATTGGTCATGACAGCAGAGCGTTACTTGAAAGAAAATATAGATGAGCAGCTTACAATAAAACTTTGGCTTAAAACGAATAATTTTCCGATTTTTTTAAGGGATAGCTATAACTTGCTAAATGATAATAAAAGAAATTTAGATTTATAGTAAATACTACTGAAACGAGGTGTGTAAAAATGACAAAAAATGAGTGCAAAAATATTATTAAAAATGAGGGATTAAATAATTATAATTGGTTTGATGAACACGAATTTAGGAGCGAGGAAGTTTGCATCAGAAAAGTGAAAAATAAGACAGTTGTATTTACTCTATCTGAGAGATGTTGCCCTGTTAGTGAATCAATTATGGAGTTTGATGATGAATCTTTAGCATTACAAGAATTTATAAAAAGGTTAAGAGCAGACAGAGTCATATTAGAATATAATAAAAAGAGTTAACCGATATACAAAGACATGGTGTAGGCATAAAAATTATGTTTTGCAAAACACATTTTTTGTACAATTAAAGCCTCGATTGAGTTACAAAACTCTTTGGGGGCTTTTTTACGAGAGACAGGTTTACCTTTTAAAGCTTAGTTCCAAACTTCCTCGAAAGGGTGAAACGGTATGGCTTGCAGCACCGACAATGCTTGGGGTAGAACCAAAACTACATAAAGCAACAGTTAAAGAAATTGGCTTCGGACAAAATGCTTTATTTTGAATACGAGGAAAAAGATATTATACTTATGGCAACAAGTGGTGCACCTATCGTAAATGCGTCCGGTGAAGTTGTGGGTTTAAATATCGGTGGCGGTGAACAAGAAGGTAAAACGATAGGGGTTGCAAATCCTTGTACTAGTATGTTGAAAATGATAAAAAAAGCATTGAGTGAAAAGAATTAGAGACAATACTTGAAAAGACAGTTAATTTATCAACACTATATTTTCTTTTATTTGTTTCATATATTTCATTTACAGAAAAGTTTGATATTTTGCACCTTTTTCTGGGCTTTTTGAAGCTCGGAAATTGTTTTTTTACAAGTCAAAAGGCTGCTACACTAATTCTTAGTGCAACAGCCCCTTCTTATATTTTTTGCCTCGCAAATAAATGCGTTTCTGCTAGTCTACAAGTCTTGTAGTATCATAATGATAAACTTCATTTAAACTAGACCAATTACCGGAAAACTCATAATTGCTGGGCGAAGATTCAACTGTGGAATAAGTTATCTTAAAGC